>OJNQ01000224.1_pt1 | contig 43142 bp, 53 predicted proteins | sample 1597621 | NCBI WGS metagenome assembly OJNQ01 (sample SAMEA2452137, study PRJEB22498) | human gut metagenome | reverse complement strand
CGTGCAAACGTTATCCATGCGGATTGCGGCAACAACGCCGTTTTGTTTAGCGTTCACGGGAACGCCGGAGGCGGCACCGGGTGGGAATGTTATACCAGCGTAGGACAAACGAAAGCGGATGCAATCGCAACCGTACTTTGTAATGAGGCGGAAAAAGAGTTTGCCCCGGATGGTTGGAAAATGCGCTTTGACCATACCGACGGCGACCCGGACAAAGAAAACCAATTTTACATTCTGAAACATACGGTTTGCCCGGCGGTATTATCTGAAAACTTTTTCATGGATACCGAAAAAGATTGCCGTTTTATGTTGTCAGACGCCGGGCGTGAACGTATTGCAAAAATTCATTATGAAGCGATAAAACGTATCTTATGAAAAAATATTTAATAATAGCGGCAATTGCTTTGGCGGTTTCCGCCGTTGTCACTATATGGGTGCAACGTTCCCGGATTAATACGTTGACCGGGGAAAGGGACAAATACAGAACCAACACGGAAACGTTATTGCAGGAAGTTTCCCGATACCAAACGAAAGATAGTTTGAACGCCGCCAAAGTTGGGGTTTTGGAACTGAAATTGTCAGAGTTTGAAAAATACCGGGCGAGCGATGCGGAGTTGATAAAGACGTTGCAGACAAAGAACCGGGATTTGGAACGGGTTACAACAACCCAAATGGAAACAATCAACGAATTGCGGGCAACCGTCCGGGATAGTGTTGTATATTTGCCCGGCGACACGGTTACGACCGTTTTACGATGCGTCGATATTGTCGAACCGTATTTTGAGTTGCACGGATGCGCCACGCCGGACGGACAATTTACCGGGACGCATATAAACCGGGATAGTCTGTTGATTGTCGAAACGGTGCAATACAAACGTTGGTTAGGTTTTTTATGGAAAACCAAGAAAGTAAAGAACCGGGAAATTGATGTTGTAAGCAAGAACCCGGCGACGCAAATATTGGGCGTTGAGTTCGTAACCATAGAAAAGTAACTTTTATTGTTCATAATACCGGGAAACGGGGATTGTAACCAAGCGTTGCAACCCCGTTTTTGTTTTTGCCCGTTTTTAGCCCAGTATTTCGATTATTTTGTTTGAATGGATAAAGTACCCACCCCGGCAAATAAAGTGGCTTAAAATGAAAATTCGCCAAAAATAACTTTGCGGGGAGCCAAAAGAACCGTTTTTTGTCCGCAAATCGAAAATAAAAGAAAATTCTTTTGGTAGTTAAAATAAAATGCCATATCTTTGTGCCATGTTAATAAAACGACCGGGCGTTTTCCCGGCAACAAAAAGAGCGATACAATGAAGCCCGAAGATATTTACAACGGTTTGGAATATACAACAAAAGAAATTAACCGTACTTTCAAAATCAAAGTAAACGGCTTGTTCAACGGCAAAAAGATTAACACGTTGGTTGGCGTTTCCGGTTTGATTAAGTTAGTAGGCGTTGAAATGGCGAACAAATTATTGCGCCGTGCTTTCCGTTGTGTCAAAGACGCCGAACATTGTAAGTTGCGCCGGGGTTTGAAAATATCCTTTTATTATTACTAATCCGACCGGGCGGGTTCCCGGACCAAATAAATTTCAAATATGGAAACAAAGAAAAGAACACAGGCGACGGACATTGCCGAGATTGCAACCAAGTTAGACGGCAAAGTTAAATTTTCGTCAATCATTTACAGCCAACAAATGTTGTCGGAGAAATACCGGGAAACAGGGGTAAACGATATGTATTTTATCGGCAAAAAATTTGGGTTGTGGTTTTATACAAGCCGGGCGGCATTAGATAACCTTTGTTATCTGCAAAACCCTAAATTCCCGACGTGGGTATTGTGCGAAAATTCATTGAGTTTGTACGAAATAAGATAATAACCCGCCGGGGGTTCGCCCCCGGCACAATAACAAAGATTATGGCAAAGTATATTTTGAGCAAGAAAGCGAAAGGCAAAAAGTATCAATACACCGTTACCGACGAAAAAGGCAACGTTATTTCAACAAGAACGTCCGCCCGTGATTATGTGGCGTGTACCGCCAACGGCGAATTTTATTTTGGGCGGTTGGACTTAATCGGCAAAGGCGACCACGGCAAAGGGTTGAGCCGCACGACGGAAATATTGGCAAACCCCGAACGGGCGTATAAAAAGCAAGTTGCGTACTTTGTGCCGTCTTATCGGAAAGAATGGATTGCCGAGAACCCCGCCGACGAATGGATTGCCCGCAATGTTAATTGGGCGACCGAACGCCAAAAAGAATTAAACGCAATCGCATATTTACAGCCGGGGGAATAACCCCGGCTTTGCCTGTTATGGATATACGATTGACAGAGGAACAACGGGAAATATTGAGCGGTAGAATTTGCCCGTATTGCCACGTTCCGACCGAGTACAAAAATAGTATTGAGGTTTACGGCGTTGATTATGGAATGATTTATTATTGTCCCCAATGCGGGGCGTATGTGGGTGTTCATAAGGGAACCGACCGGGCAAAGGGTCGATTGGCAAACGCCGAGTTGCGCCGATGTAAGATTGAAGCGCACCGATATTTTGATGAGTTGTACAAACGTGGACTAATGAAGCGACGGGAGGCGTACAAATGGTTATCCGACCAATTGGGATTACCCCCGGAATATACGCATATTGGAATGTTTAACCCCGAAACGTGCGCAAAGGTCGTGGACGTTTCAAAAAAGTATTTATTAACCATGCGATTTGCATTAAGACGACAGGATAAAATAAAAGCGCATTTTGAACCCAACGGGGACGAAATGTTGAACCGGATAAAAGAGAGTTTAACCCGGTTTTTTGCCGCCGACCGTTCGGAGTTCCCGGAGGGATACCGGGAAATTGAGGACTGTTTTAACCAATTGCCGGGGGAACCATACCCGACCATTGCAATAAACGACGTCGGTAACGACGACCGAATGATTGAATTTTATGTTACCGGAAAACAATACGACGTTTACCACGTCGCATTTAAGGGGTTTACAAAGGGTTAAGATATGGAAAGCGTAATTATTGAGGAAATGCGGGCGTTCTTACGATTGGATTTGCCCGACCGACAAAGACAATATTTTACCGATACAATCGCCGCCGCAAAACGTGTTGAGGTCGTAAAAGCGGCGGACGTATTCGACGAACGGGAAATTGAATTGATACGCCGGACGGTTCGCCCGGTAGTCAAAGAGTGTTATAAAAATGCGCATTTGCTGACGTTGTTATTTCCCGACCGGGTGCAATACGTTGAGGGCAAAACGAACGTATTTATACCAATCGACCACGCATTTAACCGGGTCGGGAACAAATATATTGACATTACGTTTGAGTTCGCATTGGGGTTAGACCCAACGCAATACGAATATGTGGCGTTTGGGGAATATCCGGCGGGCGTTATTGAGGAAATAACCGACCAAACGGGATATTATGGCGATATATACCGATTTTGTTATTGTGCGGCGTAAATGGCGTTGGAAAAGATGAACCCCCGGACGTAACAGATACGCCGGGGGTTCGGTACGCAGTAACCGAGAGCGATTTTTGGTAATGCGGTATTGCAAAGGTAGGTTAAAAATCGGATATTTCACGCACCCGGCAAAAATGATTTCGCAAAACAAAGATTATATTTTTGGTAATTAAAAAAATCTTTCTACCTTTGCAGAACAAAAGATTAACAGCCTACCCGGAGGGATACCGGGAAATGATATGAAAATAAAAGAAAGTGAGCAATTAAAGATGTTGGCGACCGAAAGCGGGAAAACAGCCAACCAAGTATCCGAAACAATCGTTACGGAGTTAATCAACAAACAGATTATCGAGAACATAAGCGACAATTGGGGGTTCCCGGTCGCCGATTGTTACGAACGGGATGTTACCGTTGTGGAAATGGTGGACGTTATCCGGGCAATTGGTATTTACCCGGTTCGTTCCGTCCATTTGGACGCCCTGTTGGAATGTGTATTGATTGGCGACGATGATTGCCCGGAGTGTGGCGGGGAAATGGAGGTTACAGACGGCGAGTATAGACGTACCGGAGGCGACGGATATTTGACCCCGCCGGAATATAGCCCGATTTGGGAGGAAAAAACGTGCCGCAATTGCGGATACAAAGAGAGCAACGAACCAAGTTATTAACAAAAAAAATTAAGTTATGGCATTGAGATTAAGAGTAAACGAAGCAATCGCCCGTTCCGAGGCGAACGGGAAAAAGGTTTTGAAAAAAGACATTGCCGCCCGTCTTTTTGAGGGTGCAAGCGAGAGCGCACAACAGGTAAATATGACGAATTTATGTAACGGCACGACCAAACGGATTGTCCCGGAATGGGTCGTTATTCTTTGCGAAATGTTGGATTGTACGGCGGATTACCTGTTTGGCATGGAGGGCGGAAACAATGAAAAGTAAGTTTATCGAATGGTTGGAAGCCGCCGCCGAAACCATGTTTTCCGGGTTGTTTCAAGCGAAAGCCCTAATTGTTACGTTTGGCGCATTGGGGTTATGTTGTTTGATTGGCGCATTTTGGAACCCGTGGCAATTGTTATTTGCGGCAATGTGCGCCGCAATGGTATTATGTGGAATTTCAGAATATAAAAAGTACAAGTAATGAGAGCAAAGAGCGATAAACCGGGCGACCCGGTAAAAGAGGTTGCGGGAACCGTCGGCAATGTTGCCCCGGATATGTTCCCGGAGATTAACGAGGAACAACAAACAATTATTCCCCCGTTCGTTGATGTTCAACCGGAACAACCAACCGGAGTGTTTGAGATAATACCGGGCATGACGGTTGAGGAAATGACGGCAATGTTTTTCGACGAAAAAACATTGATTGAACCCCCGTATAAGGTTTGGCAGTTAAACAGCAAGGGACACCGATATTATTACCGATATGACGACGCCGGGAACCCGGAGTTTTTCCCGTCGGTTACAACTATATTGTCCCAAACATTACCCAAAGCCCCGCACCTTATAAATTGGATTGCGAACAAAGGCATTGAGGAAGCCGAGCGATACAAAGGCGAACGGGCGGCGTATGGAACGTTTATGCACGCCGCATTTGAGGAATTATTGATTAACCGGGCGTATGATTTGGACGGGCTAAAAGGCAAACTAAAAGAATACATTGAGGTTTACCGATTGCCGGACGACTTTATTTATTACGCCGACGATTTGAAAAAGGACGTATTGGCGTTTGCGCAATTCGTATTGGATTATGATGTACGACCGTTAGCCGTTGAAATTGCGTTGGTACACCCGTATTACAAGTACGCAGGAATGATTGATTGCCCGTGTACCATGCGGGCAAAGATTGGAAGCGACGACCGGATTAACGCAATTGTCGATTTCAAAAGCGGGCGCAAAGGCTTTTACGAGGAAAGCGAAATACAATTGGGGATGTACCGGGATATGTGGAATGTCAATTTTGAGCAATTCCCCGTTACCCGTATTTTCAATTTCAGCCCGAAAGATTGGCGCAAAAAACCGTCGTACAATCTGAAAGAGCAAACCGAAAGCCCCAATATACGCAAAATCCCCTATCTGTTGGAGATTGCCGCCATTGAGGACGAAAAGCGGGATAATACGTTTACGGCGGTTAATGGTATGGTTGTATTGGACGACGCCCCGGATTTGTCCCAAAATGTAATATCGTTGTCTTTGGCGGAATTGATTAAAACTAAAGCCCCCAAAGAGGCGACCCCGGACGAAACCACGGACGCCGCCGATACCGTCAAAGCGGATGCGGTTGCCCCGGAACAAACGCCGGAACCGGAGATTAAGAAAACAAAGATTGTGAAACGCACCGGGAAAACGGCAAAGGGGGCGGAAAAGAAGCCCGCCACGGGGCGAAAGACGACAAAACGGAATGTTGCACCGGAAAAGGAACAAAAGCCCGCAAATGCGCCAAAAAAGCCCAAAAACGAGAATAAGAAAAGATTGTTGAACGACGACCCCGAAATATGAAAACGATAAAAAGATTTGATTGCTATTTGATAAACAAAAACGGCGTTGTTTTCTCTAAAATAACGGGGAAAGAATTAAAGCCGTTTTTGCGTAAGGGTTATTTGTGTGTTTGTCTTTATAATTTTGGCGTAAAATGTACTATATATGTTCATAGATTAGTTGCCGAAACGTATATTGATAATCCACTAAATAAACCATGTATCGACCATATCGACGGGAACCCGTTTAATAACCATGTGGATAACCTGCGTTGGGTTACACATTCGGAAAATAACAATAATCCGATTACAAAACAACGGCAATCTAAAAGCGCAAGTAAGCCAATGACGGGTAAATTTGGAGCCAATAACCACTTATCAAAAGCGGTTTTAATGCTTAAAAATGGCGTTGTTATTAAAGAATACCAATCTATAAATTTAGCAGAAAGGGACGGTTTTAATAATTCGCTAATAGTTAGATGTTGCAAAGGATTACGCAAAAAACATAAAGGTTATGAATGGAAGTATAAAAGGTAGGATTATCAGACCGGAGGCGGAAAAATCCCGTTTGATTTTGCCCCGTGTCGGACAAATAAAAATCGGAATGAAAAACGCCAACGGATACCCGCAAAGCGTGGATTATTTCATACCAACGGGAAAGTATGCCGGGTTATTTACACAGGCATACGGCGAAAAACCCCAAACAATTCAAATCGTTTTCCCGAACGACGACCCGGCGAAAGTATGCAACGAGCGGTACGAGTACCGGGACGACGACGGACGATTGATTGCGGCGGGCGACGGCGAAACGTTCCAAGTTTGGGACGGCAAAAAGTACGAAACATTGACAACGGAGGAATACCCGAATTTGATGTTGGCTATTACCAAGCGTTACCCCAATCGGAAAAGCAAACAGGACGGACACGACGGTTGGGAAATTACGTTGACATTGAATTTTATTGTACCGTTGGTACGTGGCGTTGCCGGGGTATGGCAGTTTTCAACAAAGGGTACGGCGTCCACAATCCCGCAAATCCGGGAAACATTCGACGGTATGTTGGCGGAACGGGGATTTTGTAAGGGAATTATATTTGATTTGAACGTACAATTTGCCACGACCCAAAAGCCCGGCGACAAATCCCGTTTCCCTGTTGTTTCATTGGTTCCGAACGAAAGCCCGGACAATGTTTTAAGAGTGCGCAAAGCGTGGGAACCTGTTAAACAATTGGAGGGCGGCGACAATGGCAACGAATAATACAATTACCCGGCGTAAATACGACCGGGATTATTGCCAAATGGCAAACGAGTTCTTAAAAGATACCCGTTTGAGTTGGAAAGCGAAAGGAATAATTGCATACGTCCAAATGTTGCCGGACGATTGGGTTTTGAATATGCGAGATTTGACGAACCGGGCAACCGACGGTCGGGATAGTCTGTATAGTGGTATTAAAGAGTTGGAAAAGTTCGGGTATTGCTCAAAGATTATGCAAAGGAATCCGGACGGGACAATTGCGGGGTTTGCTTATGAGATTTGCGACAAAGCAATTTTTCAACCATTTACGGAAAATCCGGTTATGGATGCACCGCAACCGGAAAACCCGGATACGGTTAAACCGGATACGGAAAAACCCGACCCGGAAAATCCGACACTAATAAATACTAATATTACTAATGACCCAAATAAACCAAATACTAATCATAGTAAACCCGCCAACCCTGTTGTCGGGGATTTGTTCCCGGAACAACAACAAGATTTGGAAAAGGATAAAAAAAGAACGTCCATATTTCGCAATTCCGATGTTTACAAATTGGTTAAGTTCGGGGCGGACGGCGTAAATGATTATTCCGAGTTTGAAAAACTGTTTGCGACGCCGGAATTTGAAAAGGTCGATTTGATTTATTATTTCCACACGGTCGCCGATTGGTCGGAAACCAAACAGGGAGTTAAGCGAACCCGCACGGGTTGGATTGCGACGGTACGCAATTTTATCCGGGGCGACATTGAGAAAAAGAAATTGCATTTGAAACCGGAATACCAAGCCCCGCAAAAACAGTTGAACGTGGCGGGCGCAATGGAATTTCTTAACAACGATTATTGATTATGGAAAATTTGCCGGAAACAGTAAATACGCAATCCGTGGCGTTGGCGATATACAACCCAACGCCCGGTACAAAAGCAATCGACATACGCCGACAAATGTTGCAATTACCGGAGGTTGCCAAATCGTTATCCGGGGTCGAAAAGTACATTTTCGCCGCCTCAACGAAAATGCAAATTGCCGATATTGACGACGGCACGTTGATTGCGAAAACCGGGCAAATGTTCCGGTTTATTGCAATGGACGTCGGGTATATAATCCCGACCAATCCGGAAGATTGGGCGTACATTTGTACCCGGTTGTTGGATATACTCAAAAAATACTATTCGCAAATGACATTGGCGGATATTAAGTTGGCATTTGAGTTGGCGACAACCGGGGAATTGGACGACTATTTGCCGAAAGACAGTCAAGGCAACCCGGACAAAAAGCATTACCAACAGTTTAACGCCGATTATTTCGCAAAGATATTGAACGCATACCGCCGGAAACAAAACGGGGTTATACATAAAGCGTATAAGGCATTGCCGGAGCCGAAAAAGGAATTGACGCCGGAGGAAAAACGGTATTATCACAACCAAACCGTCGCCCGATGTAGGGAGGTATTTTTGCAATACAAATATACCGGGCGGTTTGTGTTGGGGATTACTGACGGAATGTTAATTTATGATTGGTTGCGAAAGTTGGGTTTTGCCAATGAGGTTGCCGGAACCGAAGACGACCGCAAACAAGCATTTGCCCGATATATGCAACGTGTCGCCCGTGGGTTCGTCAACAAGTACGAGGCGTACCACGTCCAACGTAAGGGAACCGACGCCCCGGAGTTGGATTTTACGGCGTATGAGATAGCGAGGGACAAAGAGATTGCCCGGACGTTTGACCGAATGATTGCCGACGAATTACAGATTGATAACTATTTAGATTTTTGGAAATGAACAAAATAACGATTGATTGTATTATTGGGATTGACCCCGGAAAAACCGGGGGGATTGCCGTTTGGCGTCCGAACCATAAAACCGAGGTAATAAAAATGCCGGGCGACCTTATGGAGTTGCGGCAATGGTTTAATTATATGAAAAGTATTTGCCGCCCGTTGGTATTCGTCGAAAAGGTTCAATTGCGCCCGGACGACGTGAACGACAACCCCGGTAAGGCGTTCCGGGTTCAAAAACTGTTATCCGAGTTCGAGAAACTGAAAGCGATAATTGCCATGTGCGACGTACCGTTTGTTTTGGTACACCCCCAAAAATGGCAAAATGAATTGAAATTGCGGGTTAAGGGAGAGGAAAAGCCGGAGCGCAAAAAGCGATACCAACGAGCCGCCGCCGATTATTACCCCGATGTTAAGGCGACGTTGTGGAATGCCGACGCCCTTATGATAATGCACTTTGGACGGTACATTTTGCACAACAACCCCCGTTGGGTTTTGGAGAATTTGCCCGCCCCGATGCACGACCGTTTATTTTAAGCCCCGTATTTCGATTATTTTGTTTGAATGGGTAAAAGTATGGCAGACGAAAACAAAAGCCCGCAAATCGAAAATCCGGCGAAAATAACGTTGGAAGAATTGGCGTACATGGTTAAACAGATGCGCCACAACCAACGGAGGTGCGAACGGAACCCAACGCCGGAAAAGATTGCAACCCGGACGGCATGGGAACAAAAAGTTGACGGCGTTATTGCCGTCTTAACAGATACGCAAATGAAATTATTTTGATTTTATCCCGGTACGCTTTGCGACGTATCGGGATTATTTTTTTACCCTAACACGAAAATAAAAGAAAAAAATTTTGGTAATTAAAATATTTACCGTAATTTTGTGGCATGAAATAACAACGACCGGGCGTTTTCCCGGAAAATAAAAACCGAGAGTATGGATACATTAGAAACAGCAAAACAGACAAAAACGGCTTATTTCATTGAGTACGTTTACCCAATCGACGCATACGGCAAACAGTCGTTTTATTTTCAGTTGGTACGAACCAAAGATTGTGCGATATTATACGCCAATGAAAATATAAATAATGTTTTTATAGCGTGTTGGAAAATGGATATTTCGCATAAAGACGTAACGATATGGTAACGGATGAATTGGGAGCCGTTCGCCATGCAATGACGGCAAAAGAGTTGGACGACCTGTATAAGCGTTTGGAAAACTTTATTGCCGATTGCACCCGGTCGGAGGTTGACGCCAACCGGGATGCGCTTAACAAGGTGCAAAGCATGATACACCAAAGAATGATATTAACAAACAAATAAGTAGTAACCGCCGGGGGCAACCCCGGCATAAAAAGAGCGATAAAATGATTATCAAAAAATTAGAGTTGTCGAATTTCCAAGTAATTAAGGAGTTCAACGCAGATTTTGAGGGTAATGTATATTTCATTACCGGGGACAATGAGTTAGGAAAATCCACGCTATTAAAGGCAATCGGGGCGTTGTTGACCGGGAACCGGGACACCGTGTTGCGTAATGGCGAGGACAAAGGGTTTGCCAAAATGGTTGTCGGCGACGACGGCGAGGAATACGACGTTGAATTGCGGTTTACCAAAGCCAACCCCCGTGGTACGTTATCAATCAAACAGAAAACAACCGGGATGCGGTCGGATAACGTAAGTATGTTGCAAAAGGTTTTCGGATATACGGATTTTGACGCCGTGGAGTTTTCCCGGTGGTCTGAAACCGCCGAGGGTCGCCGAAAGCAAGTGCAATACGTCCGGGCATTGTTGCCGGAGAATGTGCAAAAACGTATTGCCGAGATTGACGCCGAGGTTATGACCGTTAAGGAGAAAAGAAAGGACGCCAACGCCGAGGTCAAGACGTACACGACCATTTGCGCCGCCGCCGAAAAGCAGTTGAAACCGGGCGACGTCAAAACGTATGCCGAGAAAATCGACATTGCCGATTTAATGGAGGAACAAAACGAGAACGCCCGGTTGATTGAGAAAGCGAAAACCGTGCGTACCGCATTGCAAACCCGGACGGAACAATTGGAGGCAATCCCCGGTCGTATCAAAGCCGCCGAGGAAACCAAGAATACAGAGATTGACGCCGCAATAAAGTATGAGGCGGAAGCCCAAGCCGAATACGACCGTATTGTTGCCGAGGCAAAAAAGGCATTGGAAGCGGCAAAGAAAAAGAGCAAAGCGGATGCGAAAGCCGCCGCCGACAAATACGACGAAACATTGGCGCAAATCCAAACGGATAAAGCCGATTACGAAACCCGTAAGAACAACGCCGCCGCATGGTTGGCAAAGTACGAGGAAAATAACCCGGAGAATTTGGATACAGCCGAACGCCTCAAACAAGCCGAGGAACACAACAAAATAAATGCGTTGGTTGTGGACTATCTGACGAAGAAAAAGCAAAAGGAAGCCGCCGAAAAAGTCGCCCAAACCCACGAAAAAAAGTTGTCGGATTTGCTCAAAGAGCGGGAAAACCTTATTGCGAAATCGGAATTGCCGATTGCCGGGTTGACGTTCACGGACGACGGATTGGAGTTAAACGGCGTTCCTTTCGTCGCCGGGAAAGTGTCGGATAGTCAGATAATGGAGGTTGCCGCAAAATTGATTATCGCAAGCAATCCAACCGTTAAGGTATTCCGCATTGCGAGGGGCGAAAGTTTGGGCGCAAAACGTCTGCAATCCCTTATCGAATTAGCCCGGAAAGAAGGCTATCAAGGATTTATCGAGGAAGTCAAGCGAGGACAGGACGATTTAATTATTGAGGAATACAGCGAAACCGAGTAATTAACCGGGGGCGTCGGTTCCCCGGCGTCCCTTAAACAAAACAATATGGAAGTTAAAGAAATGACAATTGCGGACGTGTTGAAAACGCCGTTGTTTTTTGAGAATGTGAAACGCCAATTAACGAGCCTTTGGAACGACCGGGAGAAAGCCCGTAAGGATGCGACCCGGAATAATACGAGGTTGCGGGCGCACGTTATCGACCGTATGCACAATGCCGGGCAGTGGGAACCGGGAAATTTCGTTATTATTTTCGCAAAAGTGTTGGATAAGGTCGCAACCGGGTATTCGTTGAGCGAACGGGCGTTTATCCGTGCGGTTGGAATGACAGCGTTTAATGTCACAATGCAAAAGTTAATCGACGATGAGAAAGCGAGAAATAACGGCAACGGGGACGATAAATAATAACGGCGGGTTGGCAATGTACATGGGCGAATTAAACGAATTTTTCAAGGGTTGGAAAGGTTCCCGGATAATTGCCCGGTTCATTGTTGCGTCGCCCGGTTCGTCCGAGGCTTTGAAAGGCTATTATTTCAACTATGTTGTACCCACGTTCCGACACGCCATTTGGGAGTCGGGCGAACGTCTTACGGAGGAACAAACGGAACGGAGGTTGAGGGAGTTTTCCCCAATTATGTACGTCGAGCGGGTCAACGAGGAAACCGGGAAATATTCCCACGAATTGCGCACCGTGGCGGAATTGTCGAACGCCGAGTTAATCGAGCATATCGAAACACTCAAACAGATTGCCGCCGAGGAATACAACACGTATATTGACGACCCCCGAACGTTGTAAGGTATGTTTTGCAAGTGTAACGGAAAGCGTAAGAATTACCCGTTGGCTGGTTGGCGGATTATTCGCCACGAATACACGCCAAAGCATTACAGCCGGATAAAGTGTTTGCGTTGCGGGTGCGTTTGGATTACACGGGCAAAATATGTTGAGCAAACGCCCAACGACGACGGGCAAAAACGATTATTTAACGAATAAAAAAGTAACGAGAGTATGAAATTTGAATTAAAAGACATTTGTTTTTTCGATTGCGAAACAACAGGAGTACCCGCAAAGGGTTTGAAATGGGATGCGGATTTTAACCAATTCCCGCACGTCGTACAATTGGCGTGGGCGTTCGGCGACAAAGAACGCAGTTTTATAATTAAGCCGGACAATTACGAGATACCGCCGGAAACAACCGCAATACACGGGATAACGACCGAACGGGCAATTGCCGAGGGTGTACCGTTTGCCGAGGTTATCGACGAATTTTTGACGGATGCCGCCGCCGCACCGCTTGTATGTGCGCACAACATTTATTTCGATACGTCGATGTTGAAAGCGAACATTTTGCGTTATTGCGGCAAAGAGTATTACGACGCCAAAGCCGAGGACGCATTGCACAAGGGAAAGCGCATTGATACAATGATGAAAACTATTAAATTTGTCGGCGCATTGTATTCAAACGGGCGACCGGGAAAATATCCCAAATTAGAGGAATTATATAGTAAGTTATTCCCCGGCGAAACATTCCCGGCGCATGACGCATTAGAGGACATAAGGGCGTTGCGCCGTTGCGTCCCGGAATTGGTTAATTTGGGGATTATTGAGTTAGCGCAAAAGGAATACCCGGCGGAACAACTCAAAGCCCAATTTGAGCCGGAAAAGCCCAAAGGCGGGCGCAATATTGAGTTTCACGACCCCAACCCGGTAACGGAACCAATCGGAACCGGGGAACCCGTCCCGGAACCAACCCCGGAACCGGAACGCCCGGCGGTTCCGTCGAATAGTAAGACACGGGAATTGTTGGACGAAAACGAATTTTGATTAAAACCGTGCCGGGCGGATTCCCGGCGACAAATAATATTATAATATGAACGAAGAAAAAAAAGCCGCAAACGTAATGCCGATACCGACCGAAAAGGCGTTTGCATTGTCGAAAGTAAAGACGTTAAAGGACGGCGGATTGGACGTGCATTATGAAGTTACCGAAACCGTCGGTAATGAGAGTTACACGAACAAATACCACGTCGAAAGCGCAAAGGACATACACCCGGATTTGCGCAATTGCTTTGACAGGTTGCGCCCAATTATGGGGCGTATTTTCAATATCACGTCGTTTTTGTCCCTTATGGATACGCCGGATATGAAAGCCAACCAAAAGCAGAAAGACGCCGCCCGTAACTTTGCGGACGAAATGTTGAAAAACATTGAGGTTCGGGGCGTGTCCCTTTCCGGTCAAGATGATAACGTTGGTTGTGTCCTTACGGGGTTGTTCACGGTATCCAACAACCAAAAGACGGCGATAAATTCGCCCCGTCTGAAATTCAATACCGAAACGTTCGGTTTTGAGGAGGAATTGGAAGCAATCGTTGCGGACATTGAAAACGAGGTTTACGCATTTTTGTTCAAAGGCAAAAAGGCGCAATTGGAATTGTTCGGGGCTGACGGCGAACCCGCACCGGGTTTGGTCGCAGAGCCGGAAAAGGAGAACGGATTGTTCCCGGAGGTCGGCGACCCGGCTAACGAGGACGACCCGGAGGACGAAACGGCGGATATGTAAGCAATGGAGCCGATATTGCTAACAGACCGGGAAGAATACCAATTTGTAACCGATAGGGGGTTTTGCCCCCTATTGGATTACAAGCGGTTTACAATGGATATTCGTTTGAGGGTTGAGATACAACGGGAATTGTTCGGGCATTGTATTACGGGACGGGGCGCAAATATCATGGCGGCAAATGAACGCTTTTTTCGTTGGGTTTGGGAGCATAAGCCACACCGATGCGAGGAATGTTTAAAGCCGTTACGGAATTATTCCGCCATTTATTGTTCGCATATATTGACCCGTGGAGCGTTTCCCGAAATGGCGCATGATGCAAGAAATATAAATATACTATGTTTTGAACATCATTCATGTTGGGAGAATGGGGATAAAACGAAAATGCGTATATATTCCGGCAATATGATAATGATTGAATTAATGAAAAATGAGTATGCAAATTTGGAAAGATATTGAGGGTTACAAAGGACATTATCAAATTTCTAATTATGGCAATGTTCGTTCCTTAAAAAAGGATGCGTTTCTAATGAAAGGCGGATATTTGAAAGGATATAAAATAATTAATTTATGGAAAAATGGAACCGGGAAAATGTTCCGTGTTCATAGATTAGTTGCGGCGGCTTTCATTCCGAACCCGGAAAACAAACCATGTATCGACCATATCGACGGCAACCGAGCCAATAACCATGCAGATAATTTGCGTTGGGTTACGGTTAAAGAAAATCAGAATAACCCAATAACAAAATCTAAATGGATTGGAAAAAAAGCGAACCCGCACCACGAAAAAGCGGTTGAGCAAATAAAAAACGGTATTGTTGTAAATGTGTTTGTTAGCATACAGGAAGCCGCCCGAAAAGGCAATTTTTCGGCAACGGCAATTTGTAAGGTATGTAAAGGGAAAGGAAATTTGCATAAGGGTTATAAATGGAGATATAAAAAATGAGAACCAAAAAGAGGCAACCCGATTACGGGGCAATTTCCCGCCGTTCAATCCAAAATGATTTTAAAAGGGTACAAAGGTACCCGGAAAGGGAGAAACGCCCGCAAATCGAAAATCTGCCCGAAATAAATGCAGAAAGACGGGTTTTGTTTGTTGGCGAAAATTCAGGTTATTACAAATTGCGTTCTTTCATTGTTGGTAAATTGGTTCGATTAGTTCAAAAATCAAGCGTCGGCGGTTGGGTTTGTGAGTTCGTACACGACGACGACCGAAAAGCGATAAACCATGCCGCCGGATGGTCGGACAATAAGAAACAATATTTGTTGGATTGCGTAAAATTCAAGTGACATGAAAATAAAATCAAAAACCGGATATAAAATTGCGTTATACACGTTCGTGACGTTAACGGTTGCGTCTTATATGTGGGCGTTGTATAGTATCATTGTTTGGATAATTAAAGCGTTTTTTGTATGAGTGTAAACAAGGTTATTTTGATGGGACATACCGGGAAAGCCCCGGATTTTAGGGAGTTCGACAACGGGGGTTGCGTGGCGACCTTTTCGTTGGCAACCACGAAACGAGGTTATACCACAAAGGACGGGCGGCAAATCCCGGAGCGTACCGAATGGCATAACGTCGTATTGCAAAACGGGTTGGCAAAGGTCGCCAATCAGTACGTCAAAAAGGGCGACAAACTGTATATTGAGGGCGAATTGAGAACCCGGAGTTATGACGATGCGCAAGGCGTCAAACGGTATGTTACCGAGATAGTCGCAACCGATATGGAAATGTTGACCCCGAAAGCGACCGGAGCCGGGGCGCAAGTACCGCCGCCGCCCGTGCCGGATGCACCCGCCCCCGACGGAAACGACGATTTACCATTTTAAGCCGTTGACGATATGGGAGCGATAAACGGACGGGTTATTTACAGCCCAAAAGGTAAAGCCGGGGAATACGCCGAGAACGCCGCCAATTTCTTTGTCGGTTGTTCCAACGGTTGTACTTACTGTTATTTGCGCAAAGGTCGTGGCGCAAAGGTATTGGGAGGCAGTCGCCCGGAGTTGAAAAAGACGTTGCGGGAATATCCATACGCTTTGGATATTTTCAAAAACGAATTGTTGGCGCATAAGGAGGAATTGCAGAAAACGGGGTTATTCTTTTCGTTCACGACCGACCCGTTGTTGCCGGAAACGGAACGGTTGACCCGTCAAGCGGTCGGCGTATGCCAACGCCACGGCGTCCCGGTTAAGATATTGAGCAAATGCGCCGAGGGGTTGAACCGCTTCATTGATTTTGCCGAGGCGTCCGAGGGTTGGGACGTGTCCCGTATCGCTTTGGGCGCAACGTTGACAGGTTGCGACGAATTGGAGCCGAACGCCGACCCAAATATGATGCGGGTTAATGTGTTGGCACGGGCAAAACGCCACGGGTTCCGCACCTTTGCAAGCGTGGAGCCAATCCCGCCGGGAATGTACGACCGGGCAATTGGGATAATCAAATTGTCGTATCCGTTCGTTGACCTGTATAAAATCGGGTTGCAGAGCGGCGGCAAATATCCGAAACGGGAAATACGATTGATTTACGACACAATTACGGAACATTGGGAGGGACGCCCGGAACAACCCCGTATCTATTGGAAAGATAGTATTGTTAATCCGCTGGGGATTGACCGGGGAGAATTGCCGGGGTATTGTGTCCCTGTTAATTGGGATTTGTTTAACAATGAAAAGTGAAATACGGGTTGAGGTTCCCGCCGATTGCCGATTGGTCGGAGTAAGGACGGACGGCGATGTTGTCGTTATCATTTACGAGCCAATCCAAAACGTCCGGCAAATTGGATTTATCCATTACCCGGAACCCGACGACGAAACCGAGGAACCCGAAAATAAAAAGTAAATATGCAGTACAGCAATAAGGATTACAACCCGGAAAAACACGACCGTTGGCGTGCGTTGACCGTAAAACAGCCATACGCAAATGATTTGGTAACGGAGGCGTACAAGGACGAAAACGGTATTGTTTACGGGAAAAAGACAATTGAAGTTCGGAGCAAAAACACGTCATACCGTGGCGACGTGCTGATATGTTCCGCAGCGTCCCCGGTTTATCCGGGAATGGAAAGCGGCGTTACTTTGGGATTGGTTGAATTGTACGACGTAAAGCCGATAAAAGAGTTTACGCCGGAGGATTGGGAAAACACCCGGATTCCAAAGGAAAAGAGGGCGAGAATAACAAAGGGGTACGGGTGGTTGATGCGCAACCCCCGCCGGGTTATTGAATTTCCGGTTAAGGGGCAATTGGGTATCTATAATCTCGTATATACAAAAGGTTGTATTGTCGAATATCCTAAAGTTATGGTATTGGATAAAGAGGCATACAATAAAATAAAAGAAACGTATTAGTTTGTTGTATTATGGTTTAATATTATCTTTGCAAAAAAAAAGATGGAAAATTGGAAGTTTATAAACGCTAATTATGAAGTTTCAGACAAAGGTAATATAAAGTCTGTAAATTATCGGGGAACGGGTAAAAGTGCGATACGAAAGCAATCTATTAGTAAAAACGGATATATGCGGGTAATACTATCAGATAATGGTAAAAACAAAACATATTTCGTTCATAGATTAGTTGCGGCGGCTTTTATTCCGAACCCGGACAATTTGCCGGAAATAGACCATATCGACGGCAACCGAGCCAATAACGATGCGACTAATTTACGTTGGTGTACGAGAAAGCAAAATTTGAATTATCAAAAAGCAATTAATAATAAACGTGAAACCATGAAGAAAGTAAATACATGGTTTAAGAAAACCGGAAAAGATAATCACAATGCAAAACCCGTTTATCAATATGATTTAGAGGGTAATTTTATAAAGAAATGGGATTGCATACATGATGCGCAAAGATGCGGTTTTAATCATGGAAATATTATTAGTTGCTGTAAGGGACGTTTAAAACATTATAAAAAATATATTTGGAGATATGAGTAAAAAACAGGTTGGAATTATCCGCAACAATGGCGACGTACATACGGCGCAAATTGGGTTTCATATCGGACGGGTTGGCGTATCTGTTTACGTCCGGGAATATTGGAAATATAAGAGTTGGTTTATTATTCCCGGCGTGTCTGTGGATGCGGTCAACGGTTACGACCGTTACGTTGACATTGAGGCGAAAATATTGTTTGTCGGCATTGGCATACGGTTTATATGGATTAAAAGAAAGGTAAAACGATGAAAGCAAAGATTTTATTGTTATCTTTGGCAACGCTTTTGTTGGGGGCGTGTCAAAGCGAGAACGAACCAACGGAAACATTTTATTTACTACAAAAAACCGAGAGCATGGAAGAAAGAAACGAATTTGTAACGAATACCACGGCGGCAATGATACAGATAAACGCCCCCCGGTATAATTGCGAGATTGTCGAAACCGCATTAGCGGGCGGCGATAGGGTACGAATTTGCGTAAAAGGCGCAAAGGAAGATTTGGACGCATTGTTTAACTATGTAAACGAAGCGGGCAAAGAATGAGAGTAAAGCAACCCGAACCGTTCGACCCGTCCAAAGAATACCGCCCCGGCGAACGTTGCGTTTACCGGGGTATGGTATTGATTGCCGAGATATGGACGAAAGCCGCCCAAAGGTTAGCAGACGACCCTGGAACCCTGTTTTGCCAACGGTGCGCCCGTTGCAAGATAGACCGGGACGTTTGCACCGGGGCGCATTTGCAATGCGATAAGTACAACAGAACCGACCGAAAAACGATATTTTGGCGGTTGGCATATCCGAAAACAGTAAGAACGAATAAAAAATTAGAGCGATGACAGAAAGTAAGTTAAACCCGTTTGATGCGGAATTGTTGGTTATGATTGGCGATATTGCCAAAAGCCAACCGGAGGTCGAGGAAAAACCCGACCGTTACGAAATCACGGTTGACACAACCGAGATACAGGGAAAGAGCATTGAAGCACTAAAACAGGCTGTCGCCGGACGATTGGGGAAACGCTTGTTAGTTACCCACACGTTAGACACCGCCGTTGTTTTCAACGTCGAGTACGACCCGACGGAATACCCGGAACAAATCCGCACCCGGTTAGTTGAGCCGGACGCCACGGCGGGAACCCGATATTGCCGCACGTTGTTAGAAGTTGACGCAATACAGGTACGCCGGGACAATTTGGGCGACCTGTTGAGATTTACCGGAGGCGGAACAATGACGATACCGAGAACCCCGAACGGGCGGGCGGTTTATTCGTTCCCGGACGGCAACGGCATTTTCATTGACGCCCCGGAAACGTACTACATTGTCCGGGAGCCGGACGGACGATTGACAACCCGCCCGGAAAGAGAGTTTAACAGGGAGTTTGAGCCGAAAGGCGTAAGCGTACCGAAAGAACCCGGCGATAAGGGATGCGGGAATTGCGCCAACTTTACAAACGAGGACGTCAACGGGAACGGTTATTGCGAGGCGTTCAAATCCGAACAATCGTGCGGCGTTATGCCGTGCCAAGAGTACAAACCCAAAAATCAATAAAGCGATGAACAAAAGAGAAAAGTTTTTGAAAGAGATTGCCGAGGTTATCAACCGTAATTCTTTGGAGGGGCATTTTAACGATACCCCGGATTACATATTGGCGAAAGTAGCAGTTGAAGCAATGGAGAATTTCGCCGAAGCGTCCGCACGGAGGGACAATTGGCACGGGTTCAAAGAAGCCGATAAGCCGGGCGAGGTTGTGCGGAATGAGGATTGCGACAATTGCCCGGTTCGGGGGATTTGCCCGGAGCATAAGAAGCCGGAGGCGTTCGACGTCCCAAAGGAGGTGCAAGCAATGGCGGAATTTTTCGGCAAGATGTTCCCCGGTTCCAAAGTAGAAATACACCGGGTCGAAATGCCGAAAAGGAACCCACGGGATAAACGCCGGGCAAAGAACAAAAGGAAAGGGGGCAACAATGGGAAAGAGTAATTGCCCCGGACAATCGAAGCCCGAAAAGAGATGCGGGACGTGTCGATATTTCAACCCGGAATTTCCGGTTAATGGGAAACCCGCCCCGGTATGTTTGGCGTTGAAGATGATAAAAGGGGGAACGGAATACACCAACCCCCGTGGAACGCAACATTATTTTCGTTGCTCAAATGGGAGATACGAAAACGGTATAGGACAATAGGCAATAAGCCCCGGAAAACAAAGCCGGGGTTTTGCCGTTTATATACATGAGAGTACAAACGTTTGGCAATGCACCGGAAAAGCCGTAAATTTGCCCGTGGTTGAAAGATAACCATTAAGACGATAAAAGTATTGAGTTAATAACAAAAGCCTCTTAAAATGGAAATTCCGTGCAAATAACTTGCAAAAGGGTCAGCAACGTTTTAAGGAGGTAACAGGGGAAAGGATAAAGCCCGGAACGAAAGAACAAAGGCAAAGGAACCGATAAGGAACCAAGCCAAAGGACGAAAAGGCGTAAAAGGCAGATTTTGACCCCTGTTTGACATTAAAAGAGGTTAGACGATGAAAAAGAGAAAGAAGCCATTAGGCTACAACAAACGTTCCGAGGAACAACGAATTTATGACATTCGGTTTTGTGCCGATTTGTTTTTGCGTGGTTATTCGTACCGGGAAATTGCGGACGCATTGAACCGGGATTTGTCCGCCCGTGGCGTTGGTTATACAATTTCGTTTCAAATGGTTTATTACGATTTGCAACAATGCCTTATCGAATGGAAGCGGGAACGGTTGGATACAATCGACGAATATGTTACACAGGAATTGCGCAAGTTGGATAAAATGGAGCAACAAGCGTGGGAGGCGTGGGAGGTATCCAAAACCGGAAAGCAGCGCACCAAAGAGAAAACCAACCGGGGGCGTCCTATCAAAACGGATGCGACCGACGGCGACCCGGAATATTACGGGTATGACGAAACGACCGTTGAAACGTCGGCGGGCAATCCCCGGTTTTTGGATTTGTTGTTGAACATTCAACAACGCCGGGCAAAGATGTTGGGATTTGATGCACCCGTTAAAATCGAAATCCCCGGATACAACGCCGGGACGGACGACGATAAACCGAAATACGATGTTAAGGCAATTCCGGACGACCTGTTGTTTGCCGTCGCCGACAAATTGCAGTCCGCTGAGTTTCAAAAGACAATCGCCGAGAAAGGAGGGGCGCAATAATGGCAAAGCGAATGAATGTTGTTAAACAGGTTGTAACCAAAACGAACCATTATTGCGGAGATTGCGGACACGGTGTTTGGTATTTCGACCATGAGAATTTGGATGTTGCAAATAGATTGCCAATTTGTTGCCGTTGCCCGTTTACCCCGAACCGTTCCCGGATAAGGAGCGAAACGGCGTGTTTGAATTGGATACCGAAAAAGCCCGTCGAATTGATAGTTACACCCGATAAAATTGTACGACCATGAGTAACGAGGAATTATTGAAGATGTACGAGGCAATCAAGGCAGACCCCGGCGAATTGGTGCGAGCCGCCGCCCGTAAACGTCTTATCAACTTTGCCCGGTATATGCAACCGGATTTAGTATTAGAGCCGTTCCACGTCGTTTATTATACGTTGTTGGATATGTTCGCACACGGCAAAATACGAAAGATGATTGTACAACAACCGCCCCAACATGGCAAATCGGAGGGGTCGAGCCGTAAATTACCCGCATTTATGTTGGGGTTAGACCCCGACCGCAAAATATGTATCGGTTCGTATGCGGCGACAATCGCACGGGATTTTAACCGGGACGTTCAACGAATAATCGACACGCCCCGGTATCGTGAATTATTCCCCGGCACGTACTTAAATGGGTCGAACGTCGTAACAATGGCTAATACCTATTTGCGCAATTCCGATGTTATCGAAATGGTCGGGCGTAAGGGGTCGTTGCGTGTCGTCGGTCGTGGCGGTTCGCTGACGTCTAAAACCGTGGACGTTTCGATATTGGACGACGTGTATAAGGATTACGCCGAGGGTAACAGCCCGATAGTACGGGCGGCGGCGTGGAAATGGTACACGACCGTTGTGCGCACCCGTTTACACAACGATAGTCAAGAATTGATTGTATTTACCCGTTGGCACGACGACGATTTGATAGGGCGCATTGAAAAGAGCGGCGAAACGATTATTGATGTTAAGTGTTGGGCGGATTTGGAGGACGTAACGCCGGGGGCGTGGGTACGCATAAACTTTGAGGGGCTGAAAACCGGGGAACCGACCGAGATAGACCCACGGGAACCGGGGGCGGCATTATGGGAAAGCCGACACAGTAAGCAAAAGTTGGAAGCGCAAAAGGCATTAGACCCGGTGCAATTTCAATGCCTGTATCAAGGCAACCCCGGTTCCGCCGAGGGTCGATTGTACCAACCTTTCAAAACGTGGGTCGAAAAATCCGATTACGGCACGTACATTCGTTCCGGCGCATACATTGACGTTGCCGATGAGGGCGACGACCTGTTGTTTGCCGCAACGTATGACGTGTATAAGTCCGACAATATGTTTTTCAACGAGAAAACAAAGCGCATGGAGCCGATATTGTTTGCCCTTATTACAGATATGGAAATGACGGACGAAAATACGGACGTTACAACCGTAACCGTCCCGGCGATGATTAACCGGAACGGGACGCAAAAAGCGTGGGTTGAGAGCAACAACGGTGGTGCGGGTTATGAAAAGGTTATCAAAAAGAAAGTCCGGGCGATTACCGACCCGTTTTATCAAGGGGGCAACAAGGAAAGCCGGATAATAACAGCGTCCGCAATGGTTAATCAACATATAATTATGCCGTTCGGTTGGGAAACCCGGTACAAAGCCGTTTACGACCATGTAACCGGATTTTTGCGCAATTTCGGAGCCAACACGCACGACGACCCGGAGGACGGATTGACCGGGATATATGAAAAGGAGATTGCCGACGGCAATATACAGCCATACGCACACGCAAACCGAGGCGTAAGACGACGCAATTAGCAATATTTTTGAGATATACAAGATTATCCGGGAAAAAGTTTATAACTTTGTAACCGAAACAAGGGGCAAAGGGACAGCCCCGGAGAAAGTAACAATATTTTTAACGTTAAAAACAAAGAAGTATGATTTGTAAATGTCCGGCGGGGGCGTCGTTGCCCGATGTACCCGCAATTACGTGTTCGGAAAGTTTCGGACAGGTTCAAAAAGTGGCTTTTCAACGTCTTTTGAAAGACGACGGAAGCAAAAACAGTTTTACGAGTGAAAAAGCGATTACGGCGTTAGCGTCGTGGACGCCCCTGTTATCGGCGACGAATAGCACGAAAGTAGTTGTTTCTCCGTATATCCAAGACCCGACCGCCGAGGCGGGAGCCGCCCGCACCTTTGGAGGCGGTAATGAAACGTTGGGAGGCGTCGAAGAAATCATTGGACGTGAACCGACCCCGTTTACCGGAGTTATTCGCAAAGCCCCGCAAGCGGTTATCAAGGCATTAAAGGAAATGCAATGCGAAAGTTGGGGCGACAATTTGGGTATCTTCATTTTCGACGAAAACGGCGCAATTGGAGCCATTAAGGACGCCACAACGGAGGGTACATATTACCCGATACCGATACGTTCGTTGTTTATCGGCGATAAGACGTTGGGCGGATTGGAAGCCCCGGACAGCAACGCAATACAATGGTCGTTTTTGCCGAATTGGTCGGACGATTTGGCGATTGTTGCCCCGGCGTTTAACCCGCTTACGGATTTGAAACCCGCACAAGAGTAATGACGGCGAAAGTTACAAAAGTCGTGTTGGAGTGTCCGACCCTTAACACGACCGAAGAATTTGAGATTAACCACGCCGAACGCCTGTTGCGGATGCCTAACAATGGCGGTTGGCAGTTGCCCGAAAAAACACCTTTTGAATTTAGCAAAGAAAATGGGATTAGATATAAAACGCATAAGAAAGGAAATAACGGAACCGAGGAAAAAGGCGACGATAAATAAAGCGGTCATACACCAAAACCGCATTAAATTTCACGCCCAAACCAACGTAACGCCCTTAATGTGTTTACCCACGACCGACTTTTTGGCATGGGTTCAAAATCTTATCCCGCATGATAAATTCAAAATCTTCAAAACATTGTTCCGTTACCCCGTTCGTACCAACGAGGTAACGGGCATTTGTTTTGATAAGTTAAGCCGTATTTTCGACGGTCGTAACCCAGCGTTCAACTATCAATTCCAAAACACTGAACAACGGGACGATTGGGAGTATTACCGCCAAGATGTATTAAAGGAACCGGAAATTTGGAGTACGAAAGGTTGGGAGTTTTTCAAGACGGAAATAAACAGCGTCTTAATAGTTGATTTGCCCGCCGAGCAAAACCCCGCCGACCGATACCCGACCCCGTATTTTTATTGGCTACCTATCGAAAGCGTCATAACCTTTGAGGCAAACCGGACAACCGGGGTTATGGATTGGATAATTTTCCGCCAACCCGATAAACGTATTGCAGTTATTGACGATGAACGATACCGAGTATTTGCAGAGGACGACGGCGGCAACATAGGCGAATTATTGGTTGATAACCCACACGATTTGCGCTATTGCCCCGCCCGTTTCTTTTGGAATGAGCCAATGAATTTGCGAGAACCGGACGTTAAACAATCCCCGCTAACAAAAGAATTGGAGGCGTTGGATTGGTTTTTGTTTTTCCATATATCGAAGCGGCATTTGGATATGTACGGGGCGTACCCGATATATTCCGGTTACGAACAATCGTGCGATTTTACAAACGCCGAAAACGGCGATTATTGCGACGGTGGATTTTTGAAAGACAAACAAGGGTATTACAGGTTAGACCAAGCCGGGTTATTGATGCGTTGCCCCAAGTGCGGCGACAAACGGATTACCGGGGCGGGTTCCTTTGTTGAAATACCGATACCGGACGGGGACAAACAACCCGATTTGCGGAACCCGGTACAAATGTTGACCGTTGACCGTACAAGTTTGGATTATAACGTTGAGGAAGAAAAGCGATTGCGGGAAAACATTATTACCGCCGTCGTCGGACAAAACGAGGAAGTAACCCAACGGGAGGCATTCAACGAACAACAGGTTAAAGCCGCATTTGAGAGCCAAAGCACGGTATTAAACCGAGTGAAAAAAGGCTTTGAAGCCGCCCAACAGTTCGTCGATGAAACGGTTTGCCGATTGCGATACGGCAATATGTTCGTATCTGCAAAAGTCAATTACGGCACGGAGTTCTATTTGTACGACGCAAGCGAGTTGCGGAGCCGTTACAAGTCGGCAAAGGAAAGCGGCGCAAGTGAGGCAGAATTGGACGCCCTACAAAATCAGATTATCGAAACGGAGTACCGGAACAACCCAACCCAATTGCAACGTATGTTGATATTGGCAGAATTGGAGCCGTACCGCCATTTGACCCGGAACGAGGTATTGGATTTGTACGGGCGTAACTTAATCCCGGAGAATGAATTGCGTATAAAGTTGAATTTCGCTAACTTTGTCCGCAGGTTTGAACGGGAGAATACAAACATTTTGGAGTTTGGAACGCAAATACCATTCGACCAAAAGATTTCAGTAATAACAAGTAAATTTAATGATTACGCAAATGAACACAATGTTAAGTAGTTATATTTGGAAATTTAATAAATAAATTAAAGTTATGAGAGTAAAAGTAAACGATGGTAAAACAAAGGACGTTGCAATTACCGACGTCACCCCCGAAAACTACATTGTACCGAGTAATGAACAACATTTGTATCATTGCGTTATTGAGGTGCGCAAGTTTGACAGCGAAACGGGCAAACGCTTATCCGTTCCCCGTATCCAAAAGTTCGGCAAAAAGTCCTTTGAAAATGGCATTTTGGACGCACTGAAAAAACAGGGTTACACGATTACCGTATTGCACGACCCCAACGAGTACGTCAAGGCGCAAGCCGAGGAAAAAGCGGCACGAACCGCCGCACAGCAGAAAGCCGCCGAGGAAAAAGCCGCCGCCGATGCAAAGGCAAAGGCAGAAGCCGAGGACAAACCCGGAGCGAAAAAGTAACAGAGTATTAAACTATTAAAAATACGATTATGGCACAGATTGCACAGCAGGACAATTTGGTTATTGAAGTAACAACAACCGCCGCCGCATTGGATGGCGCAACAAAGAAAAAGTTGATTGAATGTATTGAGGGCGGCACAATTGCCGATGTTGTTTTGGTAACAAAAGAGGTTGAAAAGAAAATCAGTCACGCAAAAATTGTTAGTTGGCTGGTTGACACAACCAGGGATTCTCCAAAGTATTCTATACTTATTGTAAACGCTAACAGCGCAGCGATTGCAACAATTGCGCTGAATTAAAAATTCAAAGGGAAAGAATTATGTTAACGAGAGAAATTTTAATTGCAAATGCGGCTTTGTCCGGTTTGACGGACGAACAAATTGCGGCAATTACAACATTGTCCGCCAACGACGAAAATAGCGTTATCGCCAAAAAGACGGGCGAAATTTACGGCGGATTGGATGCCGATATTTTGGCGGCGTCCGGTATCGCAAAGAACGGAACCGAAAAGACGTTTGATTACGCAAAACGTGTGGTCGCCGAGTTCAAAACCAAAGCGGAAAGCGCAAGCGCATTGCAAACCCAAATCGACAGTCTGACGAAAGAAAAGGCACGTTTGGAAAAGGCAATTGCCGACGGTGCGACCGATGCGGAAACCGCAAAGGCTTTGAAACAGGCGAAAGCCGATTTAACGGCAGTAACAACGCAGTTTAACGACCTTAAAAGCAAGTACGATGAAGCCGAAAAGAAATTCCAAACGGAGTTGTTCGGCGTTCGTATCGAGGGCGCATTGCAGACGGCAACCGCCGGGTTGAAATTCAAACCGGGATTGCCCGAAAGCGCAACAAAGGTTTTGTTAGCGCAAGCAATCGACAAAATCAAGGGTATGAACCCCGAATATATCGACGACGGCAAAGGCGGCAAAATCATTGCTTTTAAGGACGAAAGCGGCGCAATTATGCGTAACCCGAACAATCAGTTGAACCCGTACACCCCCGGCGACCTGTTGGCAAAGGAATTGGATGCAATGGGTATTTTGGATAAGGGACGCCAAGCCAGCGGAACGGTTCCCCCGGCGGGCGGTTCCGGCGGTGGTAGCGGAACAACCATTGACGTAACGGGCGCAAAAACCCGTGTCGAGGCTTACGAAGCAATCGCCGCAAACCTTATGGCGCAGGGATTAACGGCGGGTTCCGAAAAGTTCGACGCCGCAATGAAACAGGCATGGCAGGACAACAATATTGCCGCATTGCCGGAAAAGTAAACAATCACGGGTAAAGGGTAAACCCGCATTTAATAACAATTAAATTTTTAACATTATGTCATTAGTAGCAACAAGATTGCAGAATTGGCGGATTGAGAACCCGGAATTAGACCGTAATATGACCCGCCCGTGTGAGTATGGCGCATTGGATTTCTTCATTGAGCAAACCAACGCCCCGTCCTCAATCATTAACCCCAATTTGCGTGACCGTGCGTTTGCGTCTATTGGTAACACGGTACAAGTACCCGTTATCAATTACGACGGCGATGTACAGGTTAGCAATGTCCGTTCGTGCGTTATCGCTGACGATGAAAATACGTCCGCATTGGTAACGGTTGTTTGGGCGACTTATGCCATTGGCTTTACAATGGTTCCCGCCGCCTATATGAACAACGAAATTTCCTACGAACACGACTTTTTGCGCAAAATGGAAAAGACGTGCCGGGCTTTGGCGGACAAATTGGACGTCGGAGCCGTTGCCGCATTGGAGGCAAACAAAACACAGGTGTTCAAAACATTGCTCAACTACACGCAGACCGGAAACGTGGTACAAGTTCCAACCCAAATGGCAACCGAGATTTTGGGCGATATTAACCCGATTATGCGGGCTAACTGTTACCCGGAATATATCCACATTATCGCCAACGCCGGGGTTGATAGCCTTATACGTAAACTTGCACAACATGGCGTTTACAACGACGTAAACAAGCGCATGGAGTACGACAATAAGGTTTTACATTACACGAACAACGTAACCGACGAAGCGGGCAAAATGGGAACCATGTTTGCCGTTGCTGACGGTAATGTTGGTATCCTTACACGTGTTGACCGTGAGGCATTGCGCCGAACCCGTGCGAATTTCCACGAATGGGACGTTGTACGTTTGCCGTACATTGATTTGCCCGTTGGTTCGCACTATTACACCGCCGTTGGCGACCAGTCCGCAATTATGGGCGACGCAACAGCCGATTTGACGTGCGCCGTTAAGGAGTATTTCGGATTTTCCGTTGACGTGGCGTATATGGTTGCTTACAACAGCAACCCGGATACCGTGGCAAACCCGATTATCAAAGCCGAGATTGCCGCCCGCAATCCGAACGAGCCGTTGGGAATGCCTGTATATGTAACCAACGCCGGGGAATTTCCCGCCGGAGGTGGCGCATAACGCCGGAGCATAACGAATTGTTAAACCGAGGGGACGGGGTGGTTATCCCCGCCCCCTTATTTATTTCAAACGCAGATGTACCGATTAAAAGAAATACAGGACGCATTATTGCACGTCGTCGGGTGGGAACAATCATACGACCCGGCAAAGGCGATAGACGACAATTTAACGCAGACGGAAAGCGGTTTGACGTTTCAAGGTGCGCACCCCCTTGTTACTTTGGATAATGTCCGGGCAATCGTCCCGGATGATTTCGTTTTTCAATATCCGGTTTGGAATATGATACCGGAATACAAAACAGGTGCGAAAGTGCGACACAATGGCAAAGTATGGATTGCCCGCCGGGACAACCAAAATGTCGAACCCGTCGCAAGTGATTTTAACGACGATTTCAACAACGATTATGGAAACCCGGATTGGGGCGAATACAACTATTTATCCGACTATTTGGAAAGGTTGACCCGTAACGGTATCGCCCAAATGGTACAAACATTCACGCAAATAAAGGGATTGGATAAGGAAACAAAGAACCTATTGGAACGGCGCACGTTCTTTGACGGTGCGGGACGTATCCGGGCGACGTTGCCGAATAATCATAAATTAGTCGGGTTTGAAATTGTCCCGGTTCGTTCTATGGGCGTAACAATGAAAATCGAACAAATCGGGTTGCAAATGACGGGCGCAACCGGGGTTGTTCGTATGTATCTTTTTCATTCGTCCCAAATTGACCCGATAAAGACGTTTGATTTGAATTTTACGCAGACAAACGGCGGTTTTCAATGGTTCCCGTTGAAAGATTGTTATTTGCCGTATATCAGTACCGGAAACAACGCCGGGGGGTCGTGGTTCCTTTGTTACAACCAAAACGATTTGCCCGCCGGGATGCAGGCAATTAACATGACAAAGGATTGGAGCCGGGAGCCGTGCGGGACGTGTACGGGTTACGTTGATTTGGAGCGTTGGCGGGAAATAACCAAGTATTTACAGGTATCCCCGTTTATGATGAACGCCCCGGAAACATTCGACGAATACCCGGAGTTGTGGGATATTGCGTTGACGATGTACACCAATACGCAGAATTACGGGTTGAATTGCGAAATAACCGTTGGTTGCGACCTAACGGATTTTATCATTAAGGAAAGGCAGATTTTCCAAACGGTTATCCAACGACAGGTCGCCGCAATCATGTTGCGCACGTTGGCAATGAACCCCGATGTTAAGGTAAACCGGAACCAAGTAAACGCAACCCGGTTGGAAATTCTTTACGAATTGGACGGCAACGTTGAGGGTCGCCCCGGCGGTTTGGGTTATGACCTTAAAAAAGCATACGAGGCGTTGCGGTTGGATACGCAGGGTATCGACCGTATTTGCCTTACTTGTAATAACCACGGTGTAAAATACCGGACAACGTAAGATTATGGCGGGGTTAAAGTCAATACAGGATTTACGCAACCGGGTTGCCACGTTCAACAACGGGTTATCGTCCGGCGCATACATTCAACAAATCATTTGGGACAATGACGCCTATATTGTTGATATGAATGCCGAGGAACAATTGTTTGAACAAGGTATTAACCGTTTGGGCGTGGATATTATGGATTACGCCCCGTATTCGCCGTTGACGATAGCCATAAAGGAGGAAAAGGGACAACCGACAAACCGGGTAACGTTACGGGATACCGGGGATTTTGAAGCGTCGTTTTTTTTGGAAGTCGGCGACAAACAGTTTGAAATAAAAGCGTCGGATTTCAAAACGGAGGACTTAATAAAAAAGTACGGGCGGCAAATATTGGGATTGACGGACGAAAATATTGCGGCGTTGATTTGGCAATATATATTCCCGGACTTAATGAAGAAAGCAAAAAACGTATTATATGGCAACGAATAAGAGAACAACCCCTATAATTCCCAACCCGGTTTTAATCGACCGGGTTTTGGGGAACATACAAACCGGGTTAATGGATAACGTCGATTGGTTGGACGTCGCATTTGGGCGGGCGCAACGTATCGCCAAAGTGATACAGGGCAAACGCTATTATACCCCGAACGTATATGCGGGCGGGACGGAATGGAGAGGCGACAATGATTATATCGACGTTTCCCCGGATGCCAATATTGGCAATTTTTCGTTCTTTTGGATAGACGACCCGCAAACGGTCGGTTGGGTTCCCAAAGAGCAAAGCGAGATTAAAGCCCCGTTTTCCCTTATTGTTTGGTTCGATTTGCGCAAGGTTTACCCCGGTCAACTCAACAACCGGAATACCGAGGCATTGAAGAACGAAATATTGACCGTCCTAAATGGCGGTTTTTGGCTGAAAGACGGGACGATTGTAATAAACCGAATTTATGAGTTGGCGGAAAACGTGTACCGTGGGTTTACGTTGGACGAAATAGATAATCAATTTTTAATGCACCCGTTCGGCGGTTTTCGCTTTGAGGGTGTATTGTCAGTTAATCAACCTTGTAACATTTAACGATATGGTAACTTTCATTATTTGGGTTTTGGTCGTGGCAACCGCGGCGGCGTTCCTGTTGACTCTGTTAAAAAAGTGGGGCGTTATTGAGTACGTCCAAGTTCACGGCAACGACTTTTTTGTTAAGATGTTCAATTGCGGCTTTTGCTTATCATGGTGGGCGGGGGTCGTTCTGTCAGTCCTGTTTGCTATATGCACCGGGAACCCGGCATTGTTATTGGTTCCGTTTTGTTCAACAGTCATAACCCGCATACTCTTATGAAAACGACAAAGATAGGGGAACGGGCGGTTGTGTTGTACGATAGTATCGACGAATTGCCGATTTTGCGATTTCACGCATTTAACAAAATGTTGCTTATCGACGCCGGGGTTGGGTCGGATTTGAACGATTGGGATGCGCATATTGAAAAGGCAATCCGGTTTATCCGAAAGGAAAAGCCGGATTTGGCGGAAAAGGAATTGGATAATTTGCGGCAAAACGTTTATTTCGTCCAATCCGCCATATCGCCAAAGTATTTGGCGTTTGCCTGTTTGGTTAAGTCCGTGGACGGAACCGAATACAACGATATGACGGCGGACGGTTTGCAAAAGGTATTGGATTTATTCGCCGATGCGCCGAACGCCGAGTTGACCGCCCAATTGGAAGCGGTCAAAAAAAAAATAGATGAAGAATTGCAATTGTATTTTCCTAAACTATTCGACGACGCCACGATTAAAGAGTATTACGACCAATTGAAGCAACGCACGTTGTTAATGTTGGATGCGATAATACAAGGGGACGAAAGCGACAAACGGGAAGAAATAGACCATATTACGACGTTGTTGTTGACTTATACAAAACCTAAATCGTTTAGCGGGTCGGATAGCGTGGAAATACAATACGACAAGCAGTTTGAAAATATGTGTTTGATGTTGTCCCAACATTTGCACGTAAACCCAAAATCGTTTACCGTTTTGGAATATTACAACGCATTTGAATACATTAAGGAGCAAGCGAAAAAAGCAAGCAGAAAAAGCCAAAATAAGGCGATTTAAGGCGTTTTATTTTTCAGACGATAAATTATACATTTGAGAAAAGAAAATTGATTGTAGGGCAAATTGCCCGAAAATAACAAAATAAATAGTCGGATATATGGCAGATAACAACAACCCAATTAAATATTCTGATTTGGTAAGCCCCGATAATTCGATTACTGATTTGATAAAGCAATTGGATGAACTTTCAGACGCATATACAAATGCGTTGAAAAATATTAGGGCGGAAGCAATTCAGTTGGCGGCGGTTCTGCAAAAGGTTTCCGGGGCAACCGAGGACGGCAGGAACACAACCAAGAAAGCCGCAGACGATGCGGAACGTTTGGCACGTGCGCAACGTGATTTGGCGTTTGCAGAAAGCGAGAACGCCAAAAAGTTAGCCGAGTTAAAATTGGCACAACAGGAAGCGAACCAAATTAATAAACTGATTGTGAAAATAAATCAATCCGCCGAGGGTAGTTATAACCGTTTATCGGCGCAATATTCATTGAATAAGATTTATTTAAACAACATGACTAAAGCCGAACGGGAAAACACCGAGGAGGGGCGAAAATTGGTTGCACAAACCAAAGAAATATACGAAGAAATGAAACGTTTGCAGGAAGCAACCGGGAAATTTCAATTGAACGTCGGAAATTATACGGAGGCGTCCGACGCAATTATTGCGTATGGCGACAAATTAAAAGAAACGTTAGGTTTAAATAGCGCATTTGGCGAAAGTCTTTTGGCGTTAGGACGTGGCGGGGCTGAAAGTAAAGCCGTTTTTACAGCTATTGGCGACGGGGCAAAAGCATTGGGAAAAACTTTGTTGGGATTACTTTCAAACCCGGTTTTTTTGGCGATTGCCGGAATTGCGGCGGCGGGTGCGGCGTTTAAATGGTGGTACGATTATAACGCCGGGTTAGTTGAGGCAACGAGATTGACGCAACAATTTACCGGGAAAAGTGGCGATGATTTGAAAGCGTTTAGAAATGAGGTGCAAGCCGTCGCAGATTCGTTCGGCGCAGATTTCCGGGAAACATTGATTGCAACAAACGCATTATCAAAACAATTTGGTATTTCTGCAAATGAGGCATTGCAGTTGGTTAAGGATGGTTTTTTGTCCGGAGCCGATGCGAACGGGGAATTTTTAGACACGTTGAAAGAATACCCGGCATATTTCAAAGAGGCTGGAATATCAGCAGACCAATTTGTTGCGATTGTAGCCCAAACAAACAAAATGGGTATCTTTTCGGACAAAGGCGTTGACGCAATTAAGGAGGCAAATTTGCGTTTGCGTGAAATGACGACGGCGACGGCGGCGGCTTTGGACGGTATCGGTATTTCGTCGGAACAAGTTCAAAAAGATTTGCAGACCGGAACCAAAACAACGTTCGATGTTATACAAGACGTTTCCGCAAAATTGGCAGAATTGCCGGATAATGCGGCAACGGTCGGGGCTGCAATTGCAGATATATTCGGGGGTCCCGGAGAGGACGCCGGATTGCAGTATTTGCGCACGTTGAAAGATATTTCAACAAACATGGATGAAGTAAAAGGGAAAGCCGGAGTTTTGGCGCAATTGCAGGAGGAACAATTGCAAAGCCAAATTGAGTTGCAAAACGCATTATCCGGATTGTTTGACGCAACCGGAGGAAATTTTGAAACGTTGACAACGCAGGCAAAAGTTTTTGTTAACCAAGGATTGACGGCGATAATAAAAGGGGTTATTGATGTTGTCAATTACTTGATTGAGTTATACAATGAAAGTGTTTTGATACGTGCAATTTGGAATGGGATTGTTGCCGGATTCAAAACAACATTTGATACGTTGGGAAATTTGTTTGGATTCTTTATTGATATAGTCAAAGCAACCGGAACCGCATTAAAGGGGGCGTTTACGTTAGATTTTGACGACGTAAAAAAAGGATTGGCAGATTATGCAGCAGCGTACGGAAATTTGGTTAAAGCCCAAGTTAAAGACATAACAGAAAATTTCCAAGAGGGTTTGGAGGGTATGCAAAAGAAAATAAAACCGTTAACAATCCCGGTTTCTGTTGGAGATACCCCGACGCCACAAACAGACAATAAGCCCGTAACGACACAGAACCCAACCGTAACGCCAAGGGGTAAAAGCGATGCGGAAAAGGCAGCAGAACAACAAGCAAAGCAAATTGAAGCGGCTTATAAAAAGAATTTGGAGGCAACCCGGAAATTGCAGGATGCACAATTGCAGTTGGAAACCGACGAATGGGCAAAGCGTAGGCAGCAAACGCAATATCAGTATTCCCGACAGATTGAGGATTTGCAACACCAATTACAGACCGAAAAGGATTTGAACGAAACCGGACGGCAGGCGATAAACGCAACAATTACGGCGTTAGAACAGCAGCAGACAGAGGCGTTGTTGAAAATAGAGCAAGAACGGCAGTTGCAAGAATTGGCATTGCAGAAAGAAAGCATTGAATTACGTTTGCAAGCGGTTAAGCAGGGAAGCGAGCAGGAACGACAATTGCGTATGCAGTTGTTAGAGAATGAAAGACAAACAGCATTGTTGCAGAATGAGCAAAAGCCGACCGGACAACAGCAGGACGCCGAGGTAATTAATGCCGGATTTGACGTTAAGGGAAGCGCAATTGCCGACGAATATTTGCAAACGCAATTAATGATGTTTGACCAACAACAAGCGTTGGCGCAATCTGAATTTGATTTATTAAGAAATTCAGAAGCCCGGAAAACCCAATTCCGTTTGCAGGCAGAAAAGGAACGTTTGCAAAAGGTATTAGAATTGAACGAGCAAGCAGCCAATAAATTGTCAGATGTTGAAGTACAAACAATTCAAAACACAATAAAAAAGATTGACCAAGAAATTGAGCAGTCAAAAGGAGAGGAACGAGGAACAGACATTTACGGTTTGTTTGGGCTTAATTTGGACGACGACCAAAAGGAGGCAATAAGTACTTCCGTATCCTTTGCAATGGAGCAATTACAGGTATTTTTAGATGCGAAATTGCAAGCCGCCGAAGCCGCCGTAAATGCCGCCGACAAAGAGGTTGAAAGCGCACAACGCACGTTGGACGCCGAAAGGGAAGCACGGGCGAACGGTTATGCCTCAAACGTGGTTATGGCACAAAAGGAGTTGGATTTAGCAAAACGGAACCAAGAAAAGGCGTTGAAAGAGCAACAGAAAGCGCAAAAAGCACAACAGGCAATACAGACAATCCAACAAATCGGAAACCTTGTAACGGCGTCCGCTTTGATTTGGTCGCAATTGGGGTTCCCGTTCGCAATCCCGGCAATCGCTGTTATGTGGGCTTCATTTGCCGCCGCCAAAATTAAAGCCGCACAAATGAGTAAAGCCGCCGAGGGTTCGGAAAGTTACGGGGACGGTACGGTTGAATTGTTGGCGGGCGGTTCCCACCAATCCGGGGACGACGTGGATTTAGGAACCAAACCGGATGGAACCCGGAGGCGTGCCGAGGGCGGGGAATTTTTCGCCGTTATCAATAAACGTAATTCCCGCCGTTTCCGTCGTTTAATCCCGGACGTAATAAATAGTTTGAACCGGGGAACATTCCCCCAAAAGTACCTTAATGCCTACAATACCGACGGCATTAATGTAACGGTTCAACAAAATAACGCACCGGATTTGCGGGATTTAAAAGACGATGTAAGGGAGATTAAGGAACAAAACCGCCGCCGTCGTTACGTCGATGGCAACGGCAATGTTATTGAGGTTTACAAGAATTTGACACGTAAAATTAAAAATTGATATGAACCCGATTTATAGACATTCATTTGTAAATGCGTTTTTAGCAAGTGGGGCGATAAATAGCAGTACGGGAAATATAGAAGGAAATAATATAACTTATTATTATACACGTACATTTATTTCAATCCGTGATGTATATCCCCGGAAATTATATCAAAATTTCACCCCGGAAATGGGGGGAGTATTTTATGATAGTAATAAAAAAGTAATTGGCGGTTGGGGAAGTAACCCACCCGCTAATAATACGGAATTTGATATACCTAATAATGCCGTATATATCCGATTAAATATAAGAAAATCAGAATACGCAAACGGAACGGCATGGTTAAGATTGGGAACATTGGACGCCCCGAACGTCTTACAAGGTCAAACCGTGCATCCGATTTATAAGGACGATTTGGCAAAGGAGTATGAATTAGAAACCAACCAACGGTTTTATCGTGCCAAGTTATCCGGCAAAATAACCTTTGTCCGGGACGATTACGACTATATTAATAACCAATCGTTCGACAATGAATTTTTGTATTGCATTGAAAAGAGCGATGACGGCGGGCGCACGTGGTATCAATACTTTCAAGGTAAATTTATGAAAACCGATTGCACGTTTACCGATTACGATAAAAAGGTTGTTGTACAACCGGACGCAATCGACGATTATAACGACGTGTTGGCGGGGTTGGAAAAGGAGTATAATTTAATAACGTTAGCCCCGACAATTCAACGGATAACGATAAACAAGCGTCCATTAATTCAAATATATGTGCCGGGGGATAGCGTTGTTTCTTGTTTTTTGGGCGGTACGAATTGGGAACAAGACGCAAACGCCACGACCGACCAAAACGCATTAGTACAAACCTATCATTTTGCTTTGTGCAATATATCGAAAGAAATACAAATTACGTCCAACGGTTCCCCGGCGGTAATATCCGGGCTTTATACCGGACGAATGGCGACGGGTGCAAGTGCGGACGTATTCGAGGGGAAATTATACCCGGAATTGAATGTTAATTATTATATCTATATTTCACAACAACGAATAAACGGGGGGTTGCCGTTTGGTATTGCTGTAGTTGAAATACGGAAACAATCCGACGATACGGTAATGTTTCGTTATCAAAAGGTAACGCAGGAACCGTTTGATACGTTGGAATTTGATTTAACCGCCGTTGAGGGTTCCGGGGCAACCGGAACAATGCACGCCGATATGAAAAGTTATAATATATATGCCCGGTATTTGTGCGACGTGGAGAAAATCGACGACCTTAATACATATCCATTGCCCGCCGATGATATAGTTGATAATAACCGTAATTATAGGCGTGCGATTGGTTACGCAATCGACGTGGCGTTTATTTCAAACAACTTTTCAGACACCCCGACCGAGTGGGGATTAGCGGACAACGGAAAGTATTTTGCGCCGCCCTATTCCATTTTCGGACAAACGTTTTATCCAATCGCCCGGTCAACGTGGCGTTATGCGTCGTTATGGTTTGGATTTTATTTGATGGATTGGATATTAGAGGAAAAAGCCCGAAAAGCATATACTTTGCGGGATGCGTTCCCGGTTGCGTCTTGTATATCTGTTTTGCTCAATCAGATTGCGCCCGGTATTACCCACGCAGCCACGGCGGAATACAGCCAATTTTTATACAGCGGAAACAACCCAATATCCGGGTTGAATTTCCGTTTGCTTGTATCACAGAAAACCAATATTATAAACGGGGAATATCAGCAACCCGCACAAAAAGCCCCGACAACCTTACAACAATTTACCAATATGTTACGGGATTGTTTCAAATGTTATTGGTTCATTGAGGACGGCAAATTTAAAATTGAGCATATCCAATATTTCCGCAATGGCGGTTCCTATTCCGGCGGGGCTATATTAAGCCACGATTTGACAAAGGAATTGAATTTGCGCAACGGGAAACCGTGGGCGTTCAACACATCGGAATATTCGTTTGATAAGGTCGATTTGCCCGAACGTTACCAATTTGAATGGATGGACGACGTTACGGCGGCTTTTGAGGGATTGCCGATACAAGTAATTAGCAAGTATGTAACGCCGGGAAAAGTTGAGGAAATTAATATATCAAACTTTACGTCCGATATTGATATGATGTTGTTAAACCCCGGCAATATGAGTTCCGACGGGTTCGCCTTGTTTGCCGCCGTTCCGCCAACGTCCGGGTCGCAATGGATATTACCATTTACCCGCCAAACTATTAACGGGGTCGAATACTTTTTGCAAAACGGATATTTGGCGTTTATCAATCTGCAATCGCCTTATTGGATGTATGATTTACCCGCCCGTCGTGTATCAATAAACGGTTCCGAGGTTTACGCATACGGTATTGAGAGAAAGAAAAAGCAAACGTTTAGTTTTCCGGCAATCGACGACCCAAACCCGATGCAACTAATAAAAACCTACATCGGTAACGGTCAAGTTGATAAATTAAGCGTAAATTTGTGTAGTCGAAACATTAAAGCAACGTTGAAATATGATACAGAATAACAATATAAGCGTATTGCCGTGGTACACGTCAATAGAGCAGCAGAACCACCGTAAAAGTTACGCATACGGCGCAATTTACCCGTTATTTGCCCCGGCTGATAGATTGTTGCCGTTTCAGATAATAAGAAACACACGGTCAAACAATGTTACGTCAGTGGTATTGTATGAAAAGACCGGAAAGCAAGTTGCAAATATAACGACGTATATGAAAGAAACCGGATTGCAGATTGTCCGGTTTCAAACATTGGGTTATGATGTTATATTGTACCCGTCAATATTACCCATGCCATTAAATCAGTTGGACGGAATATATTATATGACGTTATCGGATGGCGTGCAAACGTGGTATTCTGAAATGTTCACGGTCGTACAAGATGTTTCCGGTTACTTAAAAATACAATGGTGGGATATTGAAAATTTGGTATTTGACGCCGGGAAAATAGTATATAAAAACCCGGATTTCAAAAATACGTTGTACCTTTGTACCGAGTTGGGTAAGCCGGATTATGAATTTGAAGAGGACGGCGAAGAACGGGACGGGTATTTTTTCCCGGAAAAACAAATATCAGTCAAAACGTTTAAATGTACGATATTGGCACCGGAGTTCCTTTGCGACGTTATGCGTTTTATTCGTATGGCTGATTACATACATATAACTGACAAGTACGGCAGGGAATACGATTGCGACACGTTTTTAATTACCCCGAAATGGCAAACGCAGGGGGATTTGGCGAGCGTGGAAATTGAGTTTAAAACAAATACCGTCGTTAAGAAAATAGGACGTGGGTATATTATCAGTAATAATGGATATTTCAACGGCGATTTCAATAATGATTTTGACAACAATTAAATTAATTAGATTATGGGAAATTATGAACAATTAAAACAAGCGATTTCCGACGTTATCAAAACAAACGGAAACCAAGAAATTACCGGGGCAATAATGCAAAATGCTTTATTGTCTATTATTTCAACGGTAGGAAGTAACGCAACATTTGCAGGAATTGCAACACCGGATACAAATCCGGGAACCCCCGACCAAAACGTTTTTTATTTGGCGGCAACGCCCGGAATTTACTCTAATTTCGGAGGCGTAGAATTGACCGACCAAGTTCTAATATTTACTAATAAAAATAATAATTGGGCTAAGATTGAGTCAGGTATTGCAATATCTTCAAAAATTGCCGAACTAGAATTAAAAATTGAAAAGGATGGAGCAAATATGAATCCTTACTTCCCATTTGCTGATTCAGCTACATTTTATACAAATGAAGTTAATAAAACGGGGCTATCAAGGGACGAAGCAAAAAAAGTGTTTTTTGGGATATGGCTTGATAAAGGAGAAAAGACCGACCAAATATATCTTGGTAGATTAGAAACGTTAAGAACTAATTTAGTCATAAGACTAGCATTAAACGGGAATGACATAACTAACTCTATAGTAAGTAAAAATATTACTGATTTAACTATAATAGAGTTGTCTGAATATAATAATTCGGGGTATCATGGTTGGATAGCTTTAATACCATCTAATAGGGAATATGGTACCTTTGTTACATCTTTTAGTGAAGGGAATTTTGAAAGATTTGCTTTGTCTGAAAATATTTTTAACCGTTGCCCTTTATTTGATGCCTATTTTAGTGAACAAAGCATAGTAGAAATAAAAGACAATGAACAAAGTGAAAATAATTTAGAGTTTGAGAATACTAAATTTGAAATATATAAAGATAACTTATTTAATCCTATATATAAAAGAACTGAACTATATAGGGAAATAGAAAGCTATTTATCAGACGCAGATACGGTAAAGCATATATACCCAACAGATGTTCCTATTTCATATCCAAAAATATTTTGGGGAAAGAAGCAATTCTTTTTCAGTAAAGAATTGGGAGAAAGCGTGCAAATTAAGGTAAAAAGAGAAATAAGAGTTAGGGAGGTTCCAAATTTATCATTTTCGGCATGGGTATATTTTGAAAAGAGTACTGGAACTGCAAAAAGGATTACTTTTACATTTGCTTTAGGCAAACAATATCCGGTTGGTATTTCCTATAATGAGGCGTCTTTTAAATTCCAATTGTTAAACACAACTGATTATAGTTCTGCATCTCCTAAAACCCCATTAGAGTACACAATATCAAATTCAGTAATAGGCGAAATAAAATATTATATTGACAAAGAAATAAAATATGATAGCGGAGAAAAATTTGTTCACGTCTATTTTGAAAAAGAATTATCTATTCGATACGGTAATTTATTCTGTAGTTTTGACTGTGGTTATATAACGGCTAATAATAAATTGTTAGTAGATTTGGCAGTTATTGACCCTATATTGACAACTACAGATAAATATGATTATAATAAAGATTATTCGGCATATAATTATGGATATTCTGTGGTTTTGCGTGATACAAATATTCAAGGTAAAAATGGACGTATTAACGAGACAGCCGTAAAAACACCATGTAAAGTGGAAGTATATAAGGCAAGTATTTCAGATGCTGAATTACTAGTAAATAATAATGGTAATTCGGTAGATTTGGAACTTACAGCAGAAAGTTTAATTGAGCCAAATTATACAAATACATTTCGTATAAATTCGGGGTATTATCATGTTTTGTTCGATAGTACAGAAAAATGTTATGTTCAGTTTGGAATTAAGATTTCAGAAGTAGCGCAAATTCTTTATTTTAGAAATTCTAGTATACGTTTGTTTGAACCGTTAGAACTGTTATCAGATGGGTTAAAGATAACAGCAAGTAATGATTATGAAAATGCAAAAGCGCACGTATTAAAAGTTACGGACGACGGTATTGCTATACTAAGGTTTGAAATTTATGCTAGCAGTTTAAATTCAACATTTGGCTGGGGATTTAATATAAGTTCTAATAACCCGATTTCTAGAATAAAATTGTATAATTTCTGCATATCGGAAAAGCCGATTGACCCCGAAAATGGAATATTTATAAGCAGACAAAGATTAAATTATCCAATGATAGCAGGAAAATCATTTACCATATTCGGAGATAGTGAATTTAACTCAGGATTGCAGTATTTAAATGTTGCAGATAGATTAGGTATGCCGTGTTTTATGGCAGCTTATGGAGGTCATAAAATGGGATGGGCTGGAGGAAGCACTTCTGTTGACCCCGTAACAAAATCATGGCTTTATACATGGGATATAAGAAAATTAGTGTTGAATAATAATACAGATTTTTATATATTTTGTGTATCGACTAATGATAGTGATGCAGGTATTTCACAATCTAAAAGCAGTAATGGGCGATATGATTATCAGTCTATAGAAAATGAAGATGTGCAGTATGTATTAGATAATTATCCATCATATGGAGATGATGAAGAAGTAGCGCAGCAAAAAATACAAGCATTTGATTTATTGGATAATCAAACTAAGTATCAAAAATTCAATATGACGTCTGTATATTGCGCATATATTGAACAAATTTTAGAGGCTAATCCTAATGCAAAAATAATACTTGCAAATTCTCCAATTACTTGTACCGGATTATTGACGGGTACAGTTGGTTCTGACAATAAAGGCGTTTGGGCAGAAGAACAAAACCCTAATACGGCAAGAACAGAAAAGAAAATAATTTTTGATAGGCTTGATGAACTTATGAGAAAAATTGCCGATAAGTATAATTTACCCGTTATAGACTTTTATCACGGAGTAGGATTAACATTTGAAAACTATACAAATTATTGTATAGATGGAACACACTGGGTAGATATAGAAAATACAAACGTGTTGGGTAATACAAATCCTATAGCTAATAGAGAAGGAGATATGCTTGTAAGATTTCTAAAAGAAATGATGCATTAGTATATTTTATATATGGAAAGAATTATAAATTGGGAACAATGGCGTATGATATTCGCCACGTCGTTAAGCCCGGTTTTAGCCTATTTAACCCCAACGGCTGGATTTATGTACGCATTGATTATAATGTTTGCTTTCAATATTTGGGCGGGTATGCGGGCGGATGGGGTAAGCGTAAGACATTGCAAAAACTTTCGTTTCAGTAAGTTTAAAAACGCTTTGGCGGAATTGCTTTTGTACGTTACTATTATACACGTTATTTATTCGGTAATGCTGCAATGTGGCGATAATGAAGCCGCCAAAGTAGTAATTAAATCGCTTACTTATGTTTTTATGTATGTGTATTTGCAAAACGCATTCCGCAACCTTATTAAAGCATATCCCACAAAGGTTGCGTTGCGTATTATTTACCACGTTATCCGGTTGGAGTTTACACGGATATTGCCGGGATATTGGCAACCGATAATTGAGAGATACCAACGGGAACACGATAGCGATATTATTAACGATAAAGAAAAGGAGGTAAGAAAATGAAACCTATTGTTATTTTAGACAACGGACACGGCGAAGAAACCGCCGGGAAACGTTCCCCGGTTTGGGGCGACGGTTCCCAATTGTTTGAATGGGAGTTTAACCGTGACATTGTACGCCGTATTGCGGCGATGTTAAAAGCCGATGGCGTAAAGTTTGAAATTTTGGTACCGGAGGAAACCGACGTATCATTACCGGAGCGTTGCCGCCGTGCAAACGTTATCCATGCGGATTGCGGCAACAACGCCGTTTTGTTTAGCGTTC
>OJNQ01000214.1_pt1 | contig 44264 bp, 33 predicted proteins | sample 1597621 | NCBI WGS metagenome assembly OJNQ01 (sample SAMEA2452137, study PRJEB22498) | human gut metagenome | reverse complement strand
GGTGCAACAAAACCAAACCTTGCTGCCTCTATTTTCCAGGCAGTTGTCAACCAGACGATCAGTGGTCTTGCATGTGGTAAACCAATCCGTGGAAACGTTGCTTTCCTTGGAGGTCCTCTTCATTTCCTTACAGAATTAAAAGAGGCATTTATCCGTACATTAAACTTAAAAGATGATGAGATCATTGCTCCAACTCACTCTCATTTATTCGCAGCTGTCGGTGCTGCCTTAAATGCAAAAGAGGAAGTTACAACTGATTTTGAACATTTATTAAAGCAGTTTGAGAAGAAGATTGAGCTTCAGCAGGAAGTTGACCGTTTAGAACCTTTATTTAAGAGCGAACAAGAATATAAGAGTTTCGTAAAAGATCATAACCGCCATGTTGTAAAACGCGGAGATCTTTCTACATATAAAGGAAACTGTTACTTAGGAATCGATGCTGGTTCCACAACAACAAAGGTTGCTTTAGCTGGTGAAGACGGAGAACTTCTCTACAGCTACTACAATAATAACAACGGAAGTCCGCTTCACGCTGTTGTCGAGGCACTTCATGAGATTGATAAACAGATGCCAAAAGAAGCCAAGATCGTATCTTCCTGTTCGACAGGATACGGAGAACATCTGATCAAGGCTGCGTTAAACCTTGATTTTGGTGAAGTTGAAACAATTGCGCATTACTATGCTGCTGCATTCTTTGATCCTGATGTTGACTGTATCCTTGATATCGGTGGCCAGGATATGAAATGTATCCGTATCAAAAACGGTGTCGTTGATGATGTACAGTTAAATGAAGCCTGTTCTTCAGGTTGCGGATCATTTATTGAAACATTCGCAAAATCCTTAAATCATTCCGTACAGGAATTTGCAAAAGTTGCCTTAACAGCACAGAATCCGATTGATCTTGGATCACGTTGTACAGTGTTTATGAACTCTAAGGTAAAACAGGCACAGAAAGAAGGAGCAAGTGTTGGAGATATCTCTGCTGGTCTTGCTTACTCTGTTATCAAGAATGCTTTATACAAAGTTATCAAATTAACAGATCCTTCTGATCTTGGAAAACATATCGTTGTGCAGGGTGGTACATTTTATAATGATGCGGTTCTTCGAAGCTTTGAACGTATCTCTAGATGCCATGCTGTAAGACCTGATATCGCTGGTATCATGGGAGCTTTCGGTTCTGCACTGATCGCCAGAGAACGTTATGAAGCAGATATGGAAACTTCTATGCTTCCTTTAGAAGAGATCTTTGCTATGAGTGTTGATACATCTATGACACGATGCAAAGGCTGCACAAACCACTGTCTGTTAACGATCAACAAATTCTCAAACGGCCGCCGTTATATCACAGGTAACCGTTGTGAACGTGGTGTTGGAAAAGAACCAAATGCAGAACATATTCCAAACCTTTATGATTACAAACTCCATCGTACTTTTGACTATGAACCTTTATCTGATGAAAAAGCTTCACGTGGTGTCATTGGTATCCCTAGAGTTTTAAATATTTATGAGAACTATCCATTCTGGTATACATTCTTTACAGACCTTGGATTTAAAGTTGTGATATCTCCAGAATCTTCCCGTAAGATTTATGAGTTAGGTATCGAATCTATTCCAAGTGAATCAGAATGTTACCCTGCAAAATTAGCCCATGGTCATGTGATGTGGCTGATCAAACAGGGAATCAAGGATATCTTCTACCCTTGTATTCCTTATGAACGTAACGAGATGGAAGGTACAAATAACCATTACAACTGTCCGATCGTTACTTCTTATGCAGAAAATATCAAAAATAACATGGAAGAACTTGCTACAGAGCATATCAACTTCATGAATCCATTCTTAGCACTGGATAATGAAGAAGCCCTGAAATCCCGTTTATTCGAGGAATTAGAAGCTCAGTATCATTTAACAGTAGATGAAGTCAATCATGCGGTTGATAAGGCGTATGCAGAACTTGCACAGGTTCGTACAGACATTCAGAATAAAGGTGAGGAAGTACTTGCTTACCTTGCTGAAACTGGTAGAACTGGTATCGTTTTATGTGGTCGTCCATATCATATCGACCCTGAGATCAACCATGGTATTCCAGAGCTGATCAACTCTTATGGAATCGCCGTTTTAACTGAAGATTCTATTTCTCATTTATCAAAGGTTGAACGTCCATTAAATGTACAGGATCAGTGGATGTATCATTCCAGATTATATGCTGCAGCAAACTATGCAAAAGCAAATAAACAGTTAGAAGTCATTCAGTTAAACTCTTTCGGTTGCGGACTGGATGCTGTTACAACTGATACAGTGAAAGATATCTTAACAAAATCTGGACGTATCTACACAGTATTAAAGATCGATGAGGTTAATAACCTTGGAGCGGCAAGAATCCGTATCCGCTCACTGATCAGTGCTGTTCGTGTCCGTAAAAAACATAAGATCGAACCAAAACCTGTATCTCCTGCGATTAAACGTGTGGAATTTACAAAAGAGATGCGTAAAAACTACACACTGTTAGTTCCTCAGATGTCTCCGATCCATTTTGAGTTCTTAGAGCCTGCTCTGCAGTCTTGTGGATATAACGTTGAAGTTTTAAATCAGGGTGGTATGGAAGATGTTAATACAGGACTTAAATATGTAAATAATGATGCTTGCTATCCATCTCTGATCGTGATTGGACAGTTAATGAATGCATTGCTTTCTGGTAAATATGATCCTCATAAGATCGCACTTGTCATCTCTCAGACTGGTGGTGGATGCCGTGCTACAAACTATATCAGTTTTATCCGCCGTGCGCTTGAGAAAGCTAGTTATGGTTATGTTCCTGTTATTGGTTTAAGTGCACAGGGAATTGAGAAAAACAGCGGATTTAGTTTTACACCTGGTTTATTAAATAAAGCAGTTCAGGCGATCGTTTATGGTGATGTCTTTATGAGAACGGTTTATCATACACGTCCTTACGAAGTAAAACCTGGTTCTGTTAATAAATTACACAGACAATGGGCTGCAAAATGTAAACGTGATATTGCCAAAGGTAACTTCTACACATTCCAGAAGAATATCCGTGGAATCATTCGTGACTTTGACCGCATTCCATTAAAAGATATTAAGAAACCTCGTGTCGGAATCGTTGGAGAGATCCTTGTGAAATTCCTTCCAGATGCAAATAACCACTTAGTAGAACTTCTGGAACGTGAGGGTGCGGAAGCTGTTGTACCTGATTTATTAGATTTCTTCATGTACAGCTTCTACAACAGTAACTTCAAATACCGTTACCTTGGTAAATCTAAGAAATCTGCGATCATCAGCAATTCCGCGATCTGGATCGTTGAACGTTATCGTCAGACTCTTCGTAAAGAACTAGCCAAGAGTAACCGTTTTGAACCACCTGCATATATCAAAGATCTTGCAGAATATGCAAAACCATTTGTATCCATCGGCAACCAGACTGGTGAAGGTTGGTTTTTAACTGGTGAGATGGTTGAATTGATTCACAGCGGTGCGCCAAATATCGTATGTACACAGCCATTCGCATGCTTACCGAACCATGTCGTTGGTAAGGGTGTAATTAAAGAAATCCGTCAGGCATTCCCTGATGCGAATATCGTGGCGATCGACTATGATCCGGGAGCTAGTGAGGTTAACCAGATCAACCGTATTAAGCTGATGCTTTCTGCGGCTGAGAAGAATCTGAATAAATAGTTATTTTTCTATTGTTTAGAATCAAATGCTAATAAAAAGAAGCCATGTTCCGGCATAGATAAATCTTGTCTATGCTTGTAACATGGCTTCTTTTTTGTTTCTTTCTATTTCAATTAGATCATTCTGCTAAAATTTCTTCCAGAATGGCTGTTGCATCTTCAATGCAGCCTGGACAGGATCTTAAGACTTTTCCCGTTTCAATCCCTTTTAGGTCCTTACATTTTGTTGCTTGATTCTTCTCCTGAAAGCGTTTTACAAGCTCTCCTGAAAGTTTGTAGGTTGCTGCTTTGGAAACTGGTTTCTCGATGTCTCCACAGCTTTTTAAGGCACCGATGACTGCAACTGCTCCTGTGATAGCACCGCATGTACCTTCCATACAGCCCATTCCTAAGCCGTGTCCTTCCATCATCTTGAAAATGGTGGATTCATCAATCCCCATTTCTTCACTAAATGCACAAGCAACTGCCTGGGCACAGTTGTAGCCTTTCTGGTGGTTTTGTGCTGCTTTGTCTGTTTTGATACTCATTTGTAATGTCCTCCGATTTTTATTCATTATTAATTAGATTGTAGATTTCTTCTTGTATCCTTTCCATATATCTATTACCTACTGATTCCTGCGCAACCTCTTCCCATGTCGTTGCGGCGATCAGTCTTGCCCAACGGTATAGAGGATGCTTTCTTGCTTTGCCTTTGGCTGCCTTTGTTTTCTTTAATTCTATCACATGGAATTGAAATTTTCTACTGTAGAGTTCATTGGTTTTTTCGTCTCGCAATGTCACTTTATGGTAATATCCAGGACTTTTCATCATGTTAAAATTTAAGATTCCTATATGGATACAAGGTGAAAGCTTCCAGTAAGGATCGCCTTTTTTAAAACCTTCTGTAAACATCCGACAGTTGTAGAAAAGGCTTCTCTCTGCCCAGTCTTCCTGATAGGTATTTTGCATTTCTATGTTAATCTTTTTACTTCTTCGCTGATAAAATTATTTTCATTTTGTTCCATATGTCCCCTCCTGTTTATTATGTAAATGTTTGTATTTTATGTAATTAAAACACATTTGTTTATTCCTGTCAATATTTTACAATAACATTGTATTAAAAAAGAAGACTCCTCACAAAAAAGAGTCTTCTTTCCTTATTATCAAATGATATAATTCTATCTTCTGACACTGATTCCTCTCTGATTCAAATATTCCTTCAGATCAGATATCTTCAATTCATTAAAATGGAATAATGAAGCCGCCAATGCTGCATCTGCTTTTCCTTCTGTCAATGTATCATAAAAATGTTCTTTATTCCCCGCACCACCAGATGCGATCACTGGAATATCAACATTCTCTGCAATGATTCTTGTCAGTTTATTGTCATATCCTGCTTTCGTTCCGTCACAGTCCATGCTTGTTAACAGGATTTCTCCTGCTCCACGGCGGTTTGCTTCCATGGCCCATTCTACAGCATCTAAGCCTACATCGATTCTTCCACCGTTCTTGTAGACATTCCATCCGCTTCCGTCGGCTCTGCGTTTGGCATCAATCGCTACAACAACACACTGGCTTCCGAATTTGTCTGCTGCATCATTGATCAGATTCGGTGTATTGATCGCTGAGGAATTAATCGAAATCTTATCTGCGCCTTCTCGTAAGATTGCTTTAAAGTCATCCACAGTACGGATCCCTCCACCGACAATAAATACTTTTTCTGCGACTTTTCTTACCATATCGATCATGATATTTCTTGCATCGGATGATGCTGTGATATCTAAGAATACAAGCTCATCTGCACCTGCTTTGTCATATGCTGCTGCGATCTCTACCGGATCTCCGGCATCAATCAGATTAACGAAATTGACACCTTTCACAACGCGTCCTGCTTTGACATCTAAACATGGAATAATTCTCTTTGTATGCATCGCCAATTCCTCCTATAGTGAAACGAAGTTCTTTAAAATCTGTAGTCCTACGGTGCTGCTCTTTTCCGGATGGAACTGGCAGGCAAAGATGTTGTCTTTCTCTACTGCTGCGTGAATCTTCACACCATATTCGGTTGTTGCTGCTACGATATCTTCATCGTCTGCCTGAAGATAATAGGAATGTACAAAATATACATATGGATTATCTGGAAGTCCTTTGAATAATCTAGAACCTTCTTTGACTTTGATATTATTCCATCCCATATGTGGAATCTTTAAATCTCCACTCTTTGGAATTCTTAAGATCTTTCCTGGTAATAATCCAAGTCCTTTCACTCCTGGTCCTTCATCACTAGATTCAAACATTAACTGTAGCCCAAGACAGATCCCTAAAAATGGAATATTCTTCTCTACGACTTCATGAATCGTATCTTCTAATCCATAATGACGAATCTTCTCCATCGCATCTGCAAATGCTCCAACTCCTGGAAGAATGACTTTGTCGCTGTTTACGATCTCATCGTGATCTCTTGTGATGATTGCTTCTTCTCCGAGGTAATTCAGTGCTTTCTCAACACTTTTGATATTTCCTGCATCATAATCGATAATCGCTATCATAGGCTGTCTCCTCTATTCGTGTGCTATGTTTAAAAAGTCACGGCTGTCCATCTTGATCCCGATTCCTTTTTCTTTGATCTCTTTTCCAATCTGGTAAAGTGAATGATGCACTCTTACAAAAGTTGCTTTCTCATTGTAGAATGCCATCTTCTCGAAAGGCCAGCGGAACAAACTTGGAACTTCAAAACCTTCTCCTAATTCTAATATAAAAAGCTTTTTATTTAAAGTGTTTTGGAGCCATTTCGTATAACTTGCCCATGAATTTAGGTAGGCTCCTTCGATATAGATGGATTTTGTCTCTTCTGTACGGACATTAAAGATTAATTGTTTGCCACACTTTGGACACTCCAGATGTTCTATCTTACCTGTTTTCTCGTAATAATCAATTAGATCTTTAAGTCCTAAGTTGGCTGGATAGAGCTGTTCATCACATGGTCCGCTGCACTGGAAGAAATCACCGTTGCCACATGGTGCAGTAACATGATCTTTCTTTAAATGAGTATGATATAATAATCCATCATCATTGCTTGTCACTACAAAATATTCTTTTCCTTCTAAAACTTCTTCTAATTCTTTGAACAGATCTGTCTCTTTCATAGATAATAAATATTCTCTTTCGTAGACTGTTCTCATCCATTTGGAATCTTCATCATCTTTGCCGATCAGATTCTGATAATGTTCATTTGTGATTGCTTTCTTAAAATCGATCAGACGGTCTGCACGTAATTCTCGTCCGATTCCAACTAATACAAGGTCTGCATCTTGAATCTGGTCTTTGTAATCTTTTAACATATTTCTTTCATCCTTTTTATCCTTATTTGCCAAAGGAAACCAGCTTACACTGATTTCCCCTGCTTTTACTCTTTCTATATCATACCACAAGAATCGTTTCCTTGTCTGTATTATTTTTACATTGAATCATACTATTCGGATTCAGAATCTGCGGATTCTACTTCAAAGTAAAATTCTACTCCACCTTCTACATTCGTAACTCCGTAATCTTTGCCATGGGCTTTCATCGTAGCTTCAACGATAGACAATCCAATTCCGCTTCCACCGTATTCTCTTGTTCTTGCCTTATCGACTTTATAAAATTTTACCCAAAGCTTATCGATATCTTCCTGTGGAATATGATCTCCTGTATTGAATACTTTGACTCTTAAGTCCTTTCCATGCTGACAATAGCTTACTTTGATGATTCCTCCATCTGTAACATGATTTCTTGCATTGCTCAAGTAGTTATTCACAACCTCTTCGATCATAAATTCATCTGCCCACACATGTGTCTCTGGTTCATCAAAAATAATCTGAACTCCTTGTTTCTCCACAAGGATCTTACTTGCTTCCACCATATTTTGAATCATTTCCGTAATATCAAATCGTTCCATGTTAACCTGATTATTTCCAAACTCAATCTGATTGAGTGTCAGCAGTTTCTGAACCATCCTGTTCATCTTCTTTGCTTCATCTGCGATAACGTCACAGTAGAATTCCTTGCTTTCTTCGTCATCTAAGATATTGTCTTTCAGCCCTTCTGAATATCCTTGGATCAATGCGATCGGCGTCTTTAATTCATGTGATACATGGGATAAGAATTCCTTTCGCATCTCATCAATCTGAACTTTCTGCTCAATATCCTTTTGAAGCTCATTGTTTGCCGTTTTTAGTTCTGAAATAGTTAATTCCAATTTAGACGATAGCTCGTTGATACTGTTCCCAAGCCTTCCAAGTTCGTCATCTGATCCTGTTGGTACTTTTACATCAAAATCAAGATGCGACATCTGATTCGCTGCTTTTGCCATATCTTCGATTGGCTTTGTAAACTGGCGGCTGTATAAATACATTGCCACTGCACCACAAACGATCAAGACCAATCCAACATACATCGTAAACTGTCCTGATAATCTTGCACTTGTCTGAATACTTTCCATCGGTGTGCTAATGATCACCGTATAATCATCCTCCAGATATCCGATCAGATTAATACTTGTTCCAATACTCTTATTGGAATTGGTCATAACTGCATATCCCTGTTTGCTGATCTCATTACTGATTCTGTCCAGATTATTATTTAGAATATTCCAAAGGTTTTTATACATAAAACTCTTTTCGCCTTCTGAGCTATATACATTCTGTCCTGTCGAATCATTGATCATAATTCTATAATTATACTTTTTGGCAATCTCATCAACATCATTCTTACGAACTGTATCCTTCTTAAACACTTTCTGTATCTCACAGTATGATTCCTTAATTGCCTTTTTCTCTTTTTCTGTATAGTATGTTTTAAGCATCGTAAGATTTACTAATACAGACAATAAGATCACAGATGTCATGATAATGATCAGCATCAAAGTCATCTTTACTCGGACTGAACGGTTTTTTAATACTCTCTTTTTCAATTCTCTTCAACCTCAAATTTATATCCCATACCCCAGATCGTATGAATGTAAGAACCTTTCTCGCCAAGTTTACTTCTTAATTTCTTCACATGCGTATCAATTGTTCTGGCATCTCCAAAATAGTCATAATTCCACACCTGATTTAAGATACTCTCTCTTGTAAGTGCTCTTCCCTGATTGGACATAAAGTATTGTAACAATTCAAATTCTTTATAACTTAAATTGATTCCTTTCCCATCTATCGATACATGGTGTCCTCCAACATCCATCACGATTCCGCCTGCTTCTAACTGTTCACCTTCTGTCTGAACCGTTCTTCTTAAAAGAGCTTCCACTCTGGCTACTAAAATCTTTGGGCTGAATGGCTTGGAAATGTATTCATCCACCCCAAGTTCAAATCCAAGAAGCTCGTCCTGTTCCTGATCCTTGGCTGTCAGCATGATAATCGGAACTTTCGATACCTTACGGATCTCTTTGACAACTTCCCATCCGTCCATCTTCGGCATCATAACGTCTAAGACTAAAAGATTGATTCCTTTTGTAGAATAAAAGGTATCAACCGCTTCTTCACCATCCTGTGCTTCTAGTACCTGATAGCCTGCTCTTGTGAGAAAGTCTTTCACTAGCTTTCGCATTCTGCTTTCATCATCCACAACTAATATCTTTAATTCACTCACCTTATATCTTCCTCCTGATTTTATTTTTATACGATCATTTATAATACTGTACTTCCTATCGAGTAAAAAACAGCTTTTCTCATTTTGTTGATTTTATTCTATCATAGGATTATGTCAAAACTGTGAATGTTTGTTACGAATTTACAATCGTAATTTTACGACATACATAACATATGCAAAAAAGGAGCTTTACAGATAAAATTCTGCAAAACTCCTTTTTTATACTCTCGTATTTTATTAAATTCATTGGATTATTCAGAAATTGCTTTGATCTTCTCAAGTCCAAAAACGATTGCAATACCGATAATAAAGAATACCGGATGGAACGTATGAAGTGTCATTGCTGCCTTCGTATTCTCCAGTGTTGTTGGTCCCATAACGATTGCATATAAAGACCCGATCATCATTCCAATGACAAAATAAATCATTGCTGAACGATGATTTTCCAAGGCTCTCTTGATCAATTTAATGACAAGTGCGATCCCTGTTAAGACTCCAAGTCCAAAGATCACAACAACTGGAAAGTAAGACAGATTTAGATGCATTACTTCTTTAACAGCAGTGATCACTGGAATGTATAATCCAAAGATCAAAAGCATAGTTGATCCTGAAATCCCAGGAAGCACCATTGCTGAAATTGCTACCATTGCTACCGCAAAGATGTAAATACCAAGTGTAACATTTAAATGTTCTACACTGACACTGATACCTTTTCCAGATACCGGATTAAAATATGTGATTGCTGCAACTAATACAACTCCGATCACTACAAAAATGATATTCTGATATTTCCCTTTTAAGGAATCCCTCTCTTCTTTACAGATCATTGGAATCGCAAAGATGATAAGTCCTAAGAATAAGGAACTGATCTCATAGATCTTATCATCAAAAATACTAGCCAGAACAGAAACCGCTGCCCCCATTCCGATTACCCATCCAATTCCAATTCTTATTAAAAACTTGATTGCTTCGATTTTTTCTTCTTTTGTTCCTGACATCAAATGATCGAGTGATGTTATAAACTTGTCATAAAATCCAAGTAAGAACGCAACCGTTCCACCAGATACACCTGGAACGCTGTCAGCTAATGCCATACAAAATCCTCTGATAAAATTTAGCATACTACCTCTTTCTCCTGTTATTTGTTAATATACAACTCATAGTATTGTAACATACCTTTTTTTTAGAAGAAAGTATGAAATAAAATACGCATATACTCATCTGATATCTATAAAGACTAAGAAGATATTAACAATAAAACCTCTTCCAACTTAGCAAGATCGATCGGTTTAGATAAATGTCCATTCATCCCACTTGCAAGAGACTTTTTCACATCTTCATCAAATGCATTCGCACTCATTGCTATGATTGGAATCTCCTGACAATCTCTTCTTGAAAGTCTTCGAATCTCTTTGGTTGCCTCAAGCCCATCCATCACTGGCATCATGATATCCATAAAAATAAGATCATAATATCCTGGAGCACTTGCTTTGATCTTATCCAATGCTTCTTGTCCATTATAAACAGATTCCACGATCACTTTATAGTCCTTTAGTATCGTTGTAATGATTTCCATATTCAGCTCATTATCTTCTGCGATCAAAATTCTCTTTCCTTCCACATTTAATGGATGATCCTCTGCTTTCTTTACCTCTTCCTGATCTTGTGCAAGTTCCAGTGTCACATGAAATCCAAAGATACTTCCTTTTCCTAACTCACTTTGAAGTTCAATCTCTGAATCCATCATATGAACTAAACGATTACTGATTGCAAGTCCCAGTCCTGTTCCTTGTCTTCTTGCGAGATCAGAATTATCGGCCTGCTCAAAACGTTTGAAAATGATCTCCTGCTTATCTTTTGCAATTCCACATCCATTATCCTGCACCGCAAAATAAACATCAGAATGTTTCTCATCCATAGCTGTTTCTTTCACGATCAGTGTGATATATCCAGCTTCATCACAATATTTGACCGAATTACTTAAGAAATTCACAAGAATCTGATTAAGTCTTAGTTCATCGCATATGAATGTATGGTGAATCAGTTCAATCTGTTTTACAAAATGTAGCTTCTTTTGCTTTATCTTTGATTCCATCACAACGCTTAGATCTTCGATCACCTGATTCAATGAATATTTCTTTTTTACAAGATGCATCTTCCCACTTTCAATCTTGCTCATATCAAGAATATCATTCAAAATGCCAAGCAGATATGTAGAAGAACTCTGAATCTTTCTTAAACAATCCATTCTTCTTGCTTCCCCTTGATCTTCTCTTAAAGCAATCTCCGTCATACCGATAATACCATTCATTGGTGTCCTGATTTCATGTGACATTCGTGCAAGGAAATCAGATTTTGCCTGAGCCAGGAGATTGTGACGTTGCAGGTTCATTCGGTTTTGGATGATCGCACTAATCTCTTCTAACTGTTTCTGCTCTTTCTCCTCATAAATATATTGACGCTCTACTCCAATAAATAATACACTTCCAGAATATTCTCCATCATCAAGCATATGGAAGATCATACCATCTTGTTCTTTGACAAAGTCTTTCAGTAATGGTTCCTGACGCAGCTTTTGTGTGATTGGAAGAATCTTTTGCTTAATGTTATTTTTTATGAAATCTGTATATTGTGTTGCATTACAATGTACGATTCCGCTCCATTTTTGCGTATCTTCCTGTTTCCACTGATAGGAATAGCTATTTACCAGATATTCTTTGCTAAAGTTTATGATCTCAAGATTTTTAAGATGACAAACTTCCTGAAGTTTCAGAGCAAGTACATCCATTGCAACCTTCATATCACTACTACGGTCAAATAAATTTAATGCCAATGATGACAGACTCATTTCTTTTAGCTTTTCAAAAATTGGGCGTTCTTCAATCTTCATATCTTTAGGAATGATCTGTTCTTCTTTGGATAATTCTTCATAACAAAGTTCTTTCATCTGCTTGCTTTTTGCTAGCTGTAAAGCTTTTTCTGTCTGTTTTAGCATTTCCCATATATCATCATCCTTTGATATCATAGATATTCCTGCCTTAAAGCTTAATTCCTGATAATCTTTATGAATCATATTTTCAAAATCTTCTCTGATCAGATCAAGAAGTTGTTTCATATCATCTACACTTTTGTGTGGAATCCAGATTACAATCTTTCCTGCATTTCCACGAATAAAAATAGCATCGTTGATCTTCTGCTCTATACATTCTCTACGAATGATCTTTGCTAAATGTTCCAGTATCAGGTCTCCAAATACCAGACCATATTTTTGGTTTAATTTTGTAAACTGATCAATCTCAAGTTCTGTGAATACTGACTTATGAACCTGTTTCATTCGTAACATGATTTCATTAATTCCATGTTCCAAACGGTAAAACTTCGTTGTAGAATCAAGAATCTGTTTATTTTTCTGTGCTTCTTCTAACATCTTGTGCTGCTGAATGTCATGTACACAGGCAACCACACGATCATATTCTCCATTCTCATCCTTCATCACACTTCCCGTCAGATTTACCCATTTATAGTCTTTATGAACATTCTCTCTTAAACGGCATTCAATATTCAATTTCTTCTCGTCTGTCTTAAAAATGTCAAATACTTTCTTGCGGTCTTCCGGATGGATACACTCGTTTCTTAAATATTCTGGATGGTCTTTGCATTTCCAGACTCCATCAAATTCTTTGCTGTTTACAATTTCAAGGATCTTATCCTTCTTACGATAAGTAAAGAACAAATCATTGGATGTCTCTACTGCAATCTTATAACGTTCTTTTTCTTCCAACAGCCTATCTTCTGCTTCTTGCTGTGCATCTGTCAATGTTTCGATCACTTCATGAAGTTCATTGATTTCTTTGATCGATGATGATCCATACTGATGAATTTTCTTAACCCCGCCTCTTACACTTTCAGCAAGCGTATATACTGGTTTTGTCACATAACGTATCAAAATATATAAAAGGATAACTGCACATAATGTACTTCCTATGATTGTTGCAATGATCCACATATATACCTGATTCCCAAGTCCATAGATAGAATCCTCTGTAACAAATCCACACAATGTCCACTTCGTATCCTCATATGGTACATTATTACTATATAATTTTAGAGGTTTTGTGATCGCATAGATTCTTTGCGTTCCAACAAAAGCATCCTTCACTTTATATAATTCTTTTCCTGTTTGTTGTTGTAATTTTAAAGTCTTTCCAACTCTTGCTGCTGCATCATAAAGTGTTCCTTTTCCACTGATGATCTCATAAGTTTTATCAGAATCATCCGACTGATCGATCGTCAATGCATATCCTGCATTTCTTGAAGTATCAAGATCATGTACAGAATAGTAACTGTTTAAAAAATCCAAGGAAATCTCCACTCCCAAAACTCCATAGATTTCTCCATCATACTTCAAAGGTACAGAATAAGTGATCATCTTATGATCATCCAAATAACTGTCTTCCAAGATAAATGGCTTAGCCCAATAGCCAAGATCGACCATCTTACTGTCTTTATATTTCTGTGCCGCTATGTATGGCTGATAATAAAAATCATCGGCACTTCGCTGTCCATTTCCACAAAAATGGAAATTGGTTACCCACGGACTATCTAAGGAAATCTTCTCATTATGAGACAGCTTCTTACTGCCACGTTCCATTAGTAAATCTGTATTCGAAACTGTCTTAGACTGTGGATTAGAATCTCTTACAAAAACTCCTTGATAATCTGCTTCTTTTGAAATATCCTGGTCATTCGCCAGTACTAGGAAAACACCAGATGTTGTATTATACTGTAGTGTACTCAAAAGCTGTGGGAATACCTTTTCCAGATACTGCCCCTGTAATTCTTTTGATTTCAAAAACTGCTTTATCGTTTTATGATCACTTTTTAATAAATTCTCGAGATTCAGTGAAAGCCCATCACTCTCTTTGTAGATCGTACGCCATTTCTCATTCATATCATTTTGCAGGATCAACTGGTTTTTCTCTATCATATGCGTATCCATCTGTATCGTATTATCTTCCAGACTCTTCTTGATCCCGCTCAGTACAAGTGTCAAAAACGGTATACTCCCCTGGATCAATATGATCACAAGCATCGGTATTAACATGATCTGCAATAATGATCTCTTCTTTTTCACGCTCTGTCTCCCCTGTTACTACGAAACTTTCATTTCGTTTCCTTTGCTTCCTGTGCTTTCTCAAGTGCACTGCAAAATCCCTGATACCATGTTTCAAAATTCTTATCTGATGTGTATTGCTTTAACACACTTTCTCTGGATGCACCTGCCTTGATCGCTTTATCAATGGCAGCTTTATCCGCAGTTGCCTGATCGGATAAATTATAGTCCAAGACTTTTCGCATACTATATCCATTCTTGAATGTCTTTGTTGTGTAAAATTTTGTTTTATCAAAATTATCCAATGTGTTCTTCAGACAATCGTAGGTTTTATCATCTACTTTGATCTTCTTATCTTTGATCATCTGATCCACACTCTTCATATTGTTGGCTTCTTTCAAAACTGGCAGATAAGAAGATTCACAAACAAATTCAAGGTTTTGTTTTTTCTTTGAAAACCATTTTAAAAATACAGTCGCTGCATATTCGTGTTTATCATCTGATTTCGTCACTGCCATTCCAGCACCCTGCTGCACTTTATAATTTTTTCCACCTTTCATGATCGGTGCTTCTAATACTTTATAATCAATCTTATGAGAACCCTTATCTTCTTCTACCTTATCCGGGAAATAAAATGCAGAAGACGTAGAACCTGTATATGCAATAATATTTCCTGTCTTCACATCGTCAGATCTGAATCTTCCGTAAGATGCAAAATAGCCACTCACATATGGTACATAATAGTTTTCCCATAAACGTTTTATGGAGTTTTTATCTACATTCACTGTTACTTTTCCATCTTTGACTCTAAATAATTCCTGACCCATCTGCTTCATTCCGATCACAAAATAATTTGACATGGAATCTCTTCCATAGAATGCTTTTCCATCATTTGGTGTATTCGGTGTCTTTGCATCTGTCCATTCATAGTATTTCTTTGCTACTTTTGTGATTCCCTCTGTTGTCTTCAGGTCATCCGTTGTCACTTTCATTGCCTTGGCAAATGGTTCCCAGTCTGTCGTATTTAAAAGCATTGCTTCCGTTGATTTAGCAACTGGAAGTAAATACAGCTTTTTATCGTTATTTAAATATCCTTCTTTGATGTAGGAATCTATATATTTTGAAAGTTCTTTCTTCGTAAAATATGGTGATAGATCTGCTAATTTTCCCTTTTTCTGGATGGAATATGCCGTATCTGCATAAGTTGAAAAAATATCTGGCATATCTTCTGCACCTACTTCTTCGTTTACCGAACTTGTCAATGCCTTATCAAGATCTGCAACTGATCCGTGTCCATAGCCTTCAACATAAATTCCTTGTTCTTTTCCAACGGTTGAATTAAATTTCTCTAGCAGTTTGTCAAATGTTGCCTGCTGGTTTCCATTATAATAATGCCAGACTTTTAACGTCACTGGATTATCTGGGTCTAGCTTGACCGTCTTTGCCTCATCTTTCTTTAAACTGCCACATGCTGTCAATAATGATGTGATCATCATGCATGCCATCAGTGCGGCCAGAAACCCTTTTTTCATAATATCATTCCCCCCTTATCATCATGAACTACTTTTTTCATTATAACATGATTTTTTTATTTGAAATAGAAAAATATAGAAAACAAGGAAGTTTTTATACCTTTTTTGAGATATAAAAACTTCCTTGTTTTTTTATTTATTCATTTGCCGCACGAAGGATCGTAGCTCCTCCTGCAACAATATCTCCATCATAGAATACAACGGCCTGTCCCGGTGTGATCGCTCTTTGTGGGTCGTCAAAGACAACTCTCACTTCATCTTCCCCTGTCATATAAACTCTGCAAGGAACTTCCGGACTATTATAACGGATCTTCGCCATCAGTCTCATACCATCTTCAAATGCTGGTACAGACATACAGTTAACTTTATTTCCATATAAAACATTGGCAAATAAATCCTGCTTGTCTCCGACGACGACCTCATTCGTATCTTTATCTACTTTAATGACATATCCTGGTTTCTTCAAGGATAGTCCCAAACCTCTTCTCTGTCCTACAGTATAGTAGATGATTCCTTTGTGCTGTCCTAAGACATTGCCTTCTGGATCTACAAAATTTCCTTTTGGAATCTTTGTTCCAGTTGTCTCTTCAATAAATTCACCATAGTTATCATCTACAAAGCAGATATCCTGACTATCAGGCTTCTTAGCTACTAAAAGTCCGATCTCTTCTGCGATCGCTCTGACTTCATCTTTGGTATATGCCCCGATTGGCATGAGTGTTTTGGAAAGCTGATTCTGAGTCAGATTATACAGGGCATAGGTCTGATCTTTCTTCTGTGTCTTAGAACATTTTAATGCGTAACGTCCGTTATCAAGCTTTGTGATCTGTGAATAATGTCCGGTTGCAATATAGTCTGCTCCAATATCTAAGCAACGCTTTAACAAGGACTCCCATTTTACATAACGGTTACATGCGATACATGGATTTGGAGTTCTTGCATTTAAATATTCTTCACAGAAATAGTCAATGACTTTATCTTTGAAGTCTTTTCTGAAGTTCATAACATAATGTGGGATTCCAATTGCCTGGGCAACACGTCTTGCGTCATCAACCGCTGATAATCCACAGCATCCGCCATTCTCCTCCTGAACAAACTCATCTTCTTCCTGCCAGATCTGCATTGTCACACCGATCACGTCATATCCCTGCTTCTTTAAGAGATATGCCGCAACAGATGAGTCAACACCTCCTGACATTCCAACCACGACTTTTTCTTTCACAGCTGCCTCCTAGTATTCCTCTTCTTCTTCACCTTCACTGATATCTGTTTTAGGTTTTTCTAATCCTTCGATCTTGATACCATTTTTCTCAGCATAATCCCATAATGCTGCGTGAATTGCTTCTTCTGCAAGTAAAGAACAGTGAACTTTCACTGGTGGAAGTCCGTCTAATGCTTCCATAACAGCTTTGTTTGTTACTTCTAATGCCTGCTGGATGTTCTTTCCTTTTACTAATTCTGTTGCCATACTGCTTGTTGCAACAGCTGCTCCACATCCAAATGTCTTGAATTTGACATCCTGAATGATTCCATTATCATCGATATCTAAGTAGATTCTCATGATATCTCCACATTTTGCGTTACCAACTGTTCCAACACCACTGGCGTTTTCAATTTCTCCTACGTTTCTTGGATGCTGAAAATGATCCATTACTTTCTCACTGTACATTGTGATTCCTCCTGATTTATCTATCTATAATTTTCTAGTTATTTTTCTTTACGAAATCTTCGTATAATGGTGACATCTTTCTTAATTTTGTCACGATTTCTTTGATCTTATCAACAACATAGTCCATATCTTCTTTTGTTGTTTCTTCTCCGATTGTCATACGAAGTGATCCATGAGCGATCTCATGAGGCAGTCCGATAGCTAACAATACATGAGATGGATCTAAGGATCCAGATGTACATGCTGATCCACTAGATGCACAGATTCCTGCCATATCAAGCATGATCAGTAAGGATTCACCTTCGATAAACTGGAAACTGATGTTGATATTATTTGGTACTCTCTTCACTGCATCTCCATTTAATCTGCAGTATGGAACTTCTGCTAAGATTCTCTTGATCGCATAGTCACGAACTTCTGTTTCTTTCTTGATTCTTTCATCCATTGTTGCAAATGCGATCTCGACTGCTTTTGCAAGTCCTACGATACCTGTGATATTTTCTGTTCCGGCACGTCTCTTTCTTTCCTGAGCTCCACCATGAACGAAAGAACGAAGTTTTAATCCTTTTCTGATATATAAGAATCCGATTCCTTTTGGTCCACCGAATTTATGTCCGCTGACACTTAACATATCGATGTTGTATTCATCGACATTGATTGGAATCTGTGCATATGCCTGAACTGCGTCTGTATGGAAGATGATTCCATGTTCTTTCGCGATCGCACCGATCTCTTTGATTGGCTGGATCGTTCCGATCTCGTTGTTTGCAAACATCACAGAAATTAAGATCGTATCTGGTCTGATTGCTGCTTTTAGGTCATCTAATTTTAAGATTCCGTTTTCATCAACATCGATATATGTGATCTCGAATCCTCTTTTTTCAAGATATTCACATGTATGAAGGATCGCATGATGCTCGATCTTACTTGTGATGATATGTTTTCCTTTGCTTGCATAAGCTTCTGCTGTACATTTTAATGCCCAGTTATCAGATTCAGAACCACCTGCTGTAAAATAGATGTTCTCTGGTGTTGTTCCAAGAGATTTTGCGATCGTATCTCTTGATTCATCTATGACTTTACGGTTATTTAATGCTGGTGTATATACACTGGATGGGTTCCAGAAATTTTCTGTAAAATAAGGAAGCATTGCATCTACAACTTCCGGTCTTGTTGCTGTAGTTGCTGCATGATCTAAGTAAATGATTTTCTTTTCCATGATTATGATTCCTGCCTTTCTTCTTGATCATATTTATTATGTATTTCGATTGATTCTTCCATCAATTCTTGTAAGGTAATTGAATCAACCGCCTGCTGGATGCTATCATTGATTCTTTGCCAGACTGTCTTAGTTACACAGAACTTTGTTCCGCTGCAAGTGGATGTATCTCCAGTAAATGCTGCACAGTCGATCGGTGTTAGATCTCCTTCCAGAGTTCTTAAAATATCTCCTGCGGAAATGTCTTTTGGATCTTTATCCAACATATATCCACCTTGTGCCCCACGAATACTTTTGATAATTCCTGCCTTCTTAAGTTTTGGTAATAATTGCTCTAAGTAGCTGACAGAAATATTCTGCCGTTCTGCGATCGCACTGATCGGTACCGGACTATCCTGACTGTATACTGCAATATCTACCATTGCTCTTAATCCATAGCGTCCTTTTGTCGATAATTTCATTCTCTCACCTCAATCCCGACTATATAACTCGGATTTCATTTGTTATATTAACAAAGCATGTTTGTGATGTCAACATTATTTGGAATATCTTATTTTTTTATTTCATACAATGATTAAAAACGGCTGGTATCTCTTATGAAAAATGCAAGCCCATTTATCTGTGGCACTGTGATCTTAACAATTTCAAATTTTCTTTCACGGCTCATTGGATTCTATAATAGAATATTTCTTACAGGGATGATTGGTGCACATCAGATTGGAATTTATCAGTTGATCTTTCCTGTATATCTTCTTGGGTTTGCGGTCTGCTTTCAGGGATTTCAGATTGCACTTTCTAAGATCACTGCGGAAAAAAAAGCTGCAGGAATAGTTGATGCTGCCAAAACAACTCTTCGACTTACAATTATTTTGACAATGGTGCTTTGTTTTATTTTTTCCTTTTTTTGCTTTGTATATGCAGATAAAATCTGTGCTGTCTTTCTTCATGAACCTGCCTGCGTGCCATGCCTTCGGCTTGCTGTCCTTGTTCTTCCTTTTGTCGGTGTCAAAAATTGTATTCATGGATATTGTCTTGGAGTCGGAAATTCTTATGTCCCCGCGCTTTCTTTGTGTTTAGAACAGATTTCTCGGGTTTCTTCCATTTTTTTGCTTTCTATATTCTTGATAGAAAAAATGCCAGTTGCTGCATTCCTTGCTGTTTGTGGAATGGCTGTCGGTGAAATCGTTTCATTTTTCTTTACTGTGATCTATTATCTTTTACATAAAAAATCTGATCATGTTAAGGCAGGATCCGGTTCGACTGTATCAAAACGTTCTTTATGTTACGAACTGTTATCTCTTGGGATTCCCCTGACTTTAAACAGCTTGTCTGTCACTTTATTGCAGAGTGTGCAAAGTATTCTGATTCCGATGATGTTATATCGCTTTTATGGAAATCGGTATCGTAGTGTCGAGATTTATGGAATCTTAAGTGGAATGGTACTTCCTTTTATTATGTTTCCATCTACGATCACAAATGCTTTATCTTTAATGCTCTTACCTAAGATTTCCGCTGCCAAAGCTGAAAATAATTCTGCTTATCTTAGACGTTGTGCGATCCTGCCTATCATTTTTTGTTTGATTCTTGGAGTTGGGGCTTGGGGCGGATTCTTTGTATTAGCTCCTTGGATTGGGAACTTCTTTTTTCATAATAAACTTTGCGGGGAATATTTAAGATTATTGTCTTTTCTATGTCCGTTTTTGTATTGTTCTTCAATCTTATCTACGATTTTAAATGGACTTGGAAAAACGAAAGATACACTGCTACATAACAGTGTATCTCTTGTGATTCAGATCTGTTTTATTTTATTTGTCATTCCTTTGTATGGGGTTAAGGGATATTTTGGAGGATTGTTTCTTAGTTGTTTGTTCCTTTGCTGGGCGAATTATCGGAAATTGAAAATTGTGATTTGATAGGCTTTCGTATATGTGACAAAAATCTACAGTTGGCCAACTCCACAACTTAAATTTTTTCTACCTTACAACTACTTCTTCAAAATCGTACATCTCTTTTTATAAAAAGAAATCCCATAACAAATCACTTCATCACAGCTGTCTTCATACTCTTTTGCATACATCCGTTGATCGATCTGTTTGATCGCTGCCTGACAATCCTGATCCATTGCATCGATCGTCTTCGAATACTTTGCCTCGAATATCACAACTCTTCCATCTATAGAGTCATAAACAACCACATCACTTCTGCCTTCTCCATGTTCTTTATTTGATTCCACCATATATCCTGCTCCTGCAAAAATTCCTGCAAGAAATGGGTAGAAATCTTCTTTATAATCGTGATAACTGATTGTTTTTCTAAGTAGTTTATTCTTTTCCATAATATTTATTCATGATCTGCAATAATAATTGTAAGGAGCGCGAAATCTCAACTGTACTGGCTTGCTGATTCTGTAATCTTCGAAACATCTGTCGTTCATTCTCACTTAGTTGTTCACAATCTGTTAAGTATGAATGCTCTTCAAATAAACTTCCAATCTCATATACTAACTGATCATATGCTCCTTGGAAGTTTAATCCATCAATATTTTTAAATGTTAGAAAAATGACTAGATACTGGTTCATCCACTCTTTGCATACATTATCTTTTTTTGAAATCTCCAGACCTTCAAATAATTTCCTGCTGTCTTTTTTTATATCAAAGAAGTTGTATAACATACTCATTCCAAGTGTTTTTCCAAAACGTCTTGGTCCTGTGATCAATGTAACTTCCGTTGCTGGTGTTTTTAGAATTTCACTGACCAAGCCTGATTTAGTCTGAAATTCCTACTGGAATGTTTAAGTTTATCATGTTACACCTTCTTTCCTGCGATATTAATAGTTAACAAAAGTATCACTTTTTTCCATTTTGAACACTTGTAATATTTTCAATCCTGTCTCCTGCTGCTTCAAACAATTTTCTTATCTTCATTCTTTTACCGTATTCCCAAAAACGTCTCATAAAGATCAACTTCCCCATATCCCCATTCTCGATTAGGATATATTCTCCCTTGATCTCTTCTTGCACCGCGGATCAGATAATTCTTAATCCTCGTCGTATTCATCTGCATATCATTTTTCTGTACAATTCCCCATTCCAACATCAATGCTGCGATTCCTGCTGTGATAGCTCCTGAGACACTGGTTCCTGATCTTCTTCCATAACGATTTCTTGGAAGTGGTCCTAAGATTTCTACTCCGGGTGCTGTAAAATCTGGTTTGATCGCATTTCTTGGGAAACCTCTGCTGCTGTCGATTGCAAGACTTCCTGTATTAGAATTATAATTTCCGCAACACATTAATAATCCTGTATTGGATGGTGCTACCAGTGTATTATATGGTGTCGATTCTAAAAAAAATGTGTCTTCACTTAGAAAATTTGTAATTGGAAGCCATAGATCAAACTCTCTGTTTCCAACTTCATCATCGCTGACATAGATATTCCAAATCCCGGGGGCTGGATTTTGAAATCTCATAACGATGACAGGTGCTCCTGCAGATGTATCTACTGTAAAATATTCCACGATCAGCCTTGTTCTTTCCAGTAAAAATGTGACATCTCTCTGTCCGCTTAATCCTCCTTGAATCCTTCCCGTTTTCTGTCCAGATGGTGATTCGATATCCACATAATATCGGTTTGGTGCTAATCCCCATAATTCCATCGTAAATCCATATTCTGATTCTCCGACTTTTACTTCTACTTTGGATGCATTTTGTGAAACCTGACCGCTGTAGTGATGTCTTGCCTGCCCTTCATTTCCGGCACTTGTGACGACTGCAACTCCTCGAAGCATAGCTCTGCCTGACAGATATTGATCTAATGGACCTGTTCCAAGATGGGATGCAAGGCTTGTTCCGATTCCTAAAAATATGACAACAGGTCTTTGCAGTTGTTCTGCGATCGCATCAATATAGCGGACTGCCAGCATGATATCTGTTTCTGCATATACTTCGTATTTTGGGTCAATGCAGTAGTATTCTTTTAAATAATCTTTTGCCTTTCTTAACTTGACAACAATGAGTCCTGCATTGGGGCAATCCCTGAAAAACCTGCTTCGTTGTCCTCATTTCCTGCGATTAATCCTGCTAAAAAAGTACCATGTCCGGATTCATCCTTCGATGGTACTTTTTCTTGCGGCACTTTACTTCTTAGTGCTTCTTCGATCTGTTCTTTTGTGTATTCTGTTCCGTATCCTAGGAAGGTATCTTCTGGATTGCCTTTGATTGTCTGATCCCATAGAGAATAAATCTTGCTGCTACCGTCTTCATAGCGGAATGCCTGATGTTCATAGTCGATTCCTGTATCGATCATTCCGACCAAGACACCATTTCCATAAAGTTCTAACGTACTTCTCCTTACTTGTGCAACTCCAACATCTTCTAACATCTGTGTATCCATCAAGCCAAAACATCTTGGGATCGTGTTGTATGGGCAGTTTTGTCCGTAGATTGATGTCCGTCCATTTTTCGGGACGTATGCGATTGCAAATCTTTGATCGATGACTGTGATACATTCGGTGTTAAATTCTTCTTTTACATAGTCAACAACTCCACTATATTCTCCAATAAATTCAAAGTAGTCATCACTTTGGGCGGCATTTTCGCATGGCATAAGAATACCTCGGATTTTTTTATAGTTTATGCTGCAACTTCTTAATTTGTTATTTTACAGTAACCTTACACTTCATTGTCTTACCATTGCAACTTGCTATAATATACGCTCCGTAATCAGTCCTTTCTGATAAGCCCATAATAACTGTTCAAGATCTGCCACTTTTTCTTGTAATGCTTTTCCATTATCCGTATCAAGAACACATTTTCGTTTTGTTACCTTATTGATAATCGTTGTGTCAGAATGAATATCTGTTTCCTCACGAATTGCTGTATCTCTTGATACAAATGGTTCATGTGCTACGATTTTTAATTCATATGAATTCGAAACAAGTGTATATCCCGCAATTCCTGTTGTCTTCTGATATGCTTTTGAAAATCCTCCATCAATGACAAACAGTTTACCACCACATTTAATCGGACTTTCTCCTTTCTTGACCGCAACTGGCATATGTCCATTGACGATCTTTCCTGTCGCCGGATCTAAACCAAACTCTTCTAAGATCTGATTGATCACTGTTTCATTTTCATACCATTGATAATAATAGTCTTTTTTCTCTTTCTTAAGATCTGCATCATCCAGAAAATACCTTTCAAACGTTGCCATCTTTGCTTTTCCATAAACAGGTGAATTTTCATTAGACCAGATGAACCACATGATATCCTGTCCGTATTTTCTAGCTTTCATATTCTTCTCTTCATAATACCCTTGTCTTGCCAGATGTTCCAAGATATCATAAAGTTCTTTTCCAGCATATTTTCTTCCTTCGATCTCTACCTCACGGAAGGTACCATCTTCATTCAACGGTACACAGCCATGATACAGAAGCATTCCATTAAATACTTTATATAAATTTCCTTTCGCAAACAAAAATCTTACATGTTCCTGAAGATAAGCACAATATTTAAATACGGTCACAAGATGATCCATCACGTATTCTTCTTCTTTTGTCAGCTTATATGGATCTTCTGGATCGATCGTTGGAAAATTCTTGTCTTTTAGTTCATATTCCTTTCCATCCAATGTGATCGTTCCTTTTTCATAATCAACCTTGTCTAATAACAATCGATCGTCCATTAAAAAATCCGGACGCCGTTTGATCAGTTGTCCTTCAACTTTGAACTGAATGATGGCGATTGCTTTATGCATCTTCTTATTTAATTCTTCTTCACGGATGTTACTTTCATCAACTTCTCCAGATGCATGGAATAGCTCACAATCGTCATCTTTATAACATTCCAGTGCAAATCTTGCCAATGGGATCAGATTAATTCCATAACCATTTTCCAATACATCCAGATTATTATATCTTGCACAGATCCTTACTACATTACAAATACATGCCCGATGCCCGGATGCAGCTCCCATCCATAAAATATCATGATTTCCCCACTGAATATCTACATTCTCCGTTTTCATGATACAATCCATGATCCTGTGTGGACCTGAACCTCTGTCATAAATATCACCGATCACATGCAAATGGTCAATGGAAAGATCCTGAATCAGATGTGCCATTGCTGCAATAAACTGTCTGACCCTTCCTGTTGTTATGATCGTCTCAAGAATCTGTTCTACATATTTTTTCTTATCTGCTCTTCGATGTTCCACCATCAATTCTTCCATAATATAGGCAAATTGAGGATTCATTGCTTTTCTTACTTTTGATCTTGTATACTTGTTTCCAACCGCTCTTGCAACATGCACAAGCCGTACCATCGTATCATGCTGCCACTCTAACAGTTCATTCCTTGGTAATTCTTCTTCCATTAAATCCATTTTCTGCTCTGGATAATAGATAACAGATGCTAGATTTTTCTTTTGTTTTTTTGTTAGTGTATTTCCAAATTCATCCTCAATCTTACTTCTGACTGCTCCTGATCCATTTCTTATAATATGACTGAATTTCTCATATTCTCCGTGGACATCAGACAGGTAATGTTCTGTTCCTTTTGGCAAATGTAAGATTGCCTGAAGATTAATGATCTCCGTTGAAGCAGCTGCGACATTTGGATAACGCACTGCCAGTTCCTTTAGATACTTCATCTGGTCCATGAGAAGAATCCCCTTTCGTTTACGCTTATTTTATTGTTCTGTAATATTATATCATTATTTTTCATACTTTCCCAATAACTTTCTTTCATTTTCCTTAATTATGATGCTTTTATGAAAATAATGTCATTTCTTGTGTTATACTGTAGTCAGTCTTTGCAAAATCTATGTAAATTTTCTGATTTTTGATCGTAGATTTGAAAGGCTGCATACAATAAGGAGGAGATTATGTTAAAAAAGAACAAAAGCATTGCACTGGTGATGATCTTAACTTTATTGATCGTCACTTCTTCTTGTGCACCAAAAAACACGCAGACAGAACTTAACCAGCCTGCAAAAACAAACACCTCTTGGGAGCGGAAACTTTGCAGATCAAAACTTAATATCATCAGTTCTTATGGTGATGATCAGGCATTTCACCCAAAAGTCTTGAATTTTGACAAACCTTGGAACGGCTACCGCTACTGGATGGCTTATACACCATACCCAGGTGCTGACCAGCGAAAAGAAAATCCCCATGTCTGCGTATCCAATGATAAAATTCACTGGAAACCATTTGAAGGAGAAGGAAAAGCTGTTGCATTGGATCCACTAACTCCATTTGAAAATCCTGACAAGCAATATAATTCTGATACACATCTTGTATATAGAAAGGATATCAATACTTTGGAATGCTACTGGCGCCAGGTTGATAATCGTACCCAGATCGATAAGATCATGAAACGCACAACAACTGATGGTATCCATTGGAGTAAAGCTCAGAATGTATTGGTTTCTGATGCACACACTGACCGCATTCTAAGTCCATCGATCATCTATGAAAATGGACGATATAAGATGTGGACCGTTAATTGCAAAGGAAAATATCCGATTCTATACCGTGAAAGCAAAGACGGATTCCATTGGAGTAATCCACGCAAGATTCAGTTAAAATATCCATCAAATAATCTTCGCAGCTGGCATCTCGATGTCATTCATACGAACAAAGGATATGAGATGATCGTTGTTGCTTTCATTAATGGTCATAAGCACAGAGAAATGAATCTTTACTATACTTCTTCTAAAAATGAACATGATTTTAAGAAATGTATCACGATCTTAAAACCATCCCAAAAGAAGAAAACATGGGATAACCGTGGTATTTACCGCAGCAGCTTCTTTGTAGAAAATGGCACCTATTATATCTATTACAGCGGCATCGGTTATCCAAAGGGACCAAAAAGTTCTCAAGGTGTTGGTCTTACCTATGGGCCATCGGTGAAAAACATTCATGGTTATGATGTATAAAATATCTTGACGTCATAAATATTCGGGTGTAAACTGTTAGCAATAAGAATTTTTAGCCAACCATCCATAGACTGGCTAACGACTCTACAATAAGATTAGAAGGAAGTGCATTAATATTATGGAAAAGAAAAATATCGACTGGGCTAACATCGGTTTTGGTTATATGCCAACAGATTACCGTTTTGTTGCAAATTATAAAGATGGAGCATGGGATGAAGGAGCATTAACTACAGATGCTACGATCACACTCTCTGAATGTGCCGGTGTATTACAGTACGCTCAGACATGTTTTGAAGGAATGAAAGCTTACACAACTGAAGATGGACATATTGTTGTATTCCGTCCTGACTTAAATGCAAGCCGTATGGCAGATTCTTGTAGAAGACTTGAAATGCCTGTATTCCCTGAAGACAAATTTGTAGAAGCCATTGAGAAAGTTGTTGCAGCTAACGAAGCATTCGTACCACCTTTTGGTTCTGGTGCTACATTATATATCCGTCCATATATGTTTGGAAGTGACGCCGTTATCGGTGTTAAACCTGCAAACGAATACCAGTTCCGTGTATTCACTACACCTGTAGGACCTTACTTCAAAGAAGGTGCAAAACCTATTACTATCCGTGTCAGTGATTACGATCGTGCTGCACCTCACGGAACAGGAAACATCAAAGCTGGATTAAACTATGCAATGAGCCTTTACCCAATCATGGAAGCTCATCGTCAGGGATTTGATGAAAATATGTATCTTGACCCAGCAACAAGAACAAAAGTAGAAGAAACAGGTGGAGCTAACTTTATCTTCGTTACAAAAGATGGTAAAGTCGTAACACCTAAATCTGACAGCATTCTTCCATCTATCACTCGCCGTTCTTTAGTTTATGTAGCAAAAGAATATCTTGGACTTGAAGTTGAAGAACGTGAAGTATTATTTGATGAAGTAAAAGATTTCGCTGAATGTGGATTATGCGGAACAGCCGCAGTTATCTCTCCTGTAGGAAAGATTTATGATCATGGTAACGAAATCTGTTTCCCAAGCGGAATGGAAAAAATGGGACCAGTCATCCAGAAATTATATGATACTTTAACAGGAATCCAGATGGGACATATCGAAGCACCTGAAGGATGGATTAAGGTTATTAAATAATCTTTCGTAATCAATAGAATATAGAAAATAAAATAGTAGTCAAATTGACTACTATTTTATTTTCTATATTCTTTTATACGGAAGGTTATTGAATCACATAAAAATGCAGACGGAAAGCTATTGGTTAATAATTCCGTCTGCATTGTGTTTAGATATATCGTGGATTATCTGGATTGTATTTATTGGTCTCTTAGATGAATTTCTGGATTTCCGTGGTTTTCGATGTAGTCTCTTGTGATCGTTACACTTCCGATCGTGTCATCTTTTGGTATTTCGTACATGATGTCCAGCATAAATTTCTCGATGATCGCACGTAATGCTCTGGCTCCTGTTTTCTTTTTCAGGGCTTGTTCTGCGATGGCTTCTAATGCTCCTTCATCGAATTCTAATTTGACTTCATCTAGTTCTAATAACTTCTGGTATTGTTTCAGGATCGCATTCTTTGGTTCTTTTAAGATCTTGACTAACATTTCTTTTGTTAATCCGTCTAATGTAAATACCATTGGAAGTCTTCCGATAAATTCTGGAATCATTCCATATTCTCTCAGATCGTCGTTTGTGACTTTGGAGATGATGTTCTCTTCGTTATCAAAGTGATCTTTAAGATCCGCTCCGAATCCGATAGATGTTTTCTTCATCAGTCGTTTTTTGATGATTCCTTCGAGTCTTGGGAAAGCTCCTCCGCAAATAAAAAGGATATTTCTTGTATTGATCGTTGTCAGTGGTACCATGGCGTTTTTGCTTGTAGCTCCGACTGGTACTTCGACTTCTGCTCCTTCTAAAAGTTTTAATAGTCCCTGCTGTACGGATTCTCCGCTGACATCTCTGCTGTTTGTGTTTTGTTTCTTGGCGATCTTATCGATCTCATCGATAAATACGATTCCGTGTTCTGCACGATCTACATCGTTGTCTGCAGCCTGTAGAAGCTTTGATAAGACACTTTCTACGTCATCTCCAATATATCCGGCCTCCGTTAATGATGTGGCGTCTGTGATTGCAAGGGGCACTTTTAACAGTCTTGCCAGTGTTTTGACAAGATATGTTTTACCACTTCCTGTTGGTCCGATCATCAGCATATTGGATTTGTCGATTTCAATCTCATCCATTGTATTTGTGACCACTCGTTTGTAATGGTTATATACTGCAACAGACATGACTTTCTTTGCATAATCTTGTCCAATGACATATTCATCTAACATTGCCTTGATCTGATGTGGTGCTGGAATGTCTTTTAATGTAAGTTCTGGCGTTTCTTTTTTGTCTTTCTTTTTCTTCTTTACTTCTGCTTTTGGCTGCATACTTTGCATATCGTTCATCATCTTTGTGATGTCCATGCTGTCAAGATCCATATTTCTTGCATCAATGAAACCAAACTGGCCATTGCTCATAGAATTTAATGTTCTTTGCATGCAGTCTGTACAAATATAAATATTATTAGGAAGTTCTAACATCTTACCGGCTGCAGATTCCGGACGTCTGCAAAGATAGCAGTAATGTTCTACATCTTTGTGTTCGTCTTCATTTGTTACTTCCTCAATCTCGTTTTGATTCTTCTCTTCTGACATATGATTGTCCTCCACTGTTTATTTTGAATAGAGTACTTCTCTTATAATTTCAATCCCTCTTATCATATCTTCTTTTTTCATTCTAGTAAACCCTAAAATATATTCTTCTGTCGATGGCTTTCCTTCAATATAGTACCATGAAAGCGGATAGATCATCACACCTCTTTGTTTTAATTCTTTCTGGAACTTGTAAGGATCATTTACCGGGAAGCTTACAATGATATGTGCACCAGCTCCATGTCCATATATTTTGATCTTTGAATCCAATTTTTTAAGACTTATGATAAGCTGATCATGTTTTTCCTTATAAATGTTTCTCATACGATTTAAATGCCGCTCAAAATGTCCTTCTGTCAGAAACATGGTTAATACTTTCTGATCAATTCTTGATACTGCACATGAAAATGTCCGCCCAATCTTCTGGTATTGTTTTACCAGCTTTTGAGGTAATACCATATAACATACACGAATGGCCGGTGCGATCGCTTTTGAAAATGTTCCAGTATAGATTACATTTTCTCCATCGTCTAATCCCTGCATTGCTGGAATTGGCTTTCCTTGATATCTGAATTCACTGTCATAGTCATCTTCAATAATATAACGGTCTGGGTCTTTTTTTGCCCATCTTAGTAACTGGCTTCTACGACCAACTGGCATGATCACTCCAGTTGGATACTGATGTGCTGGTGTCACATAGGCCAGATTAGCATCTGTTTGTTCTAGCTGCTCCACACACATTCCCGATTCATCCATAGTGATCGGATGAATCTTAAAATTTAGTTCTTTTAAGATTGCATAAGCATTTTTGTATACTGGATTCTCAATTCCGATAGAAACTTTCTCTCCAAGAATCTGATGAATCAAAAACAATAGATTCTCCATTCCTGCTGCCACTACAATCTGGCTAGTGTGAACATGCACACCTCTTGACTGTCTCAAATAATACATGATTGCTTTACGAAGTTCTAAATCTCCCTGAAAATTTCCCTTCTGGAACAATTCACTATTATCATTGATCATGATCTCTTTTAAAAGTTTTCTCCAAATATGATATGGAAACTGCGTCATATCAACTCCTACCGGAGAAAAATCATAAGGAACTTCTTCCTTCTTGATTTCTTCTTCCTCGTCCTCAATTTTAACTGGAATATGTAATTCTGCGAGTTCTTCAACCTGACAGACAAAAAATCCCCTTTTGGGCTTTGACTCTATATAGCCTTCTGCACACAACTGTGCATAAGCTGTATCCACTGTATTGCGGCTTACATCCAGATGTTTTGCAAGTCTTCTTGCAGAAGGAAGCCTTGCCCCGAAAGGTAAAGCTCCTGTTACAATTTCTTCTTTTATAGAATTATAAATCTGCTCATATAAAGGTTCTTTCCTTGATGCATCAAGTGCAACGATCAGCATATCATCACCTGTTTCCCCTTTTATTTATTTTGCATTTGAAACCGCCATTTTCTCAATCACAACTTTCTTCACCGGCTGGCTTTGTTCCCCACTTCCACTATCCTTTGTCTCACATGCTGCAATCTTATCTAACACATCATATCCTTCGATCATCTGTCCGAATACCGTATAGCTTCCTGTCAAGGATGGGTATCCACCCTGATCTAAAAATAATTGTTTTTGTTTCTTGGTAAAATCCATAGTTCCTTCTTCCAGACCTTTTTTTGCTGTATCTGATTTGGCCTGAACGATGAAGAACTGGCTTCCATTTGTATCAGCTCCAGAATTTGCCATACATAACGCCCCTCTTAAAGGTAAAAGTTCATCACAGACTTCATTCTTAAATTCTTCTCCCCAGATACTTTCGCCTCCAGTACCTGTTCCTGTTGGATCTCCACCCTGGATCATAAAATCATTAATGACTCTGTGAAAGATCTGTCCGTCAAAATATCCATTTGATGCAAGTGTTACGAAGTTTTTCACTGCCAATGGTGCTTTTTTCATAAAAAATTTAAACTTCATCTCTCCATAACCTTTAACTTGCATCGTAACAATTGTTTCACCCTTTTGTGCTTCAGCCAGCTGATCCGTTTTCTTTGCTGCTGTGATCTTTGGTACTTTATATTTGGACTGTACTTTCATTTTGGCTTCCGTTGTTGCTGTTGTTGTTTCTTTGCTGTCCTCTTTCTTTGATGAGCATCCCACACATAGTGACATTGCCATCATCAAACATCCTGCTGCTATGATCTTTCTCATGTTTTTTGATTTCCCTTCTTGTTTATTAGTCTTATTTTAAAATCTCTTATTTAGGATCATTGTTCTCTGATCTTATCTGCTGGAAATATGATTCCTGTCTGTCTTCGTACTTCATCTATGATATCCATCTCAATCTCTGATGATCTTAAAAATTCATGATCGACTTTATGTTTTTTGATCAGTTCTATAAAATCTCTTGTCTCGTAGATCATTGGATTGTCTCTTTTTTCAAATTGTAATTCTTCTTTCTCCCCATTACGATAAAGAATCGTAATCTTCTTAATGATCGGACATTCTTCAATGATCATACAGCCCTTTTCTCCCTGAATCTGTGTTGGCAGTTTAGAATCTGTGATCTTGGAATAAATGATCTCTGCCTGCTTATCTCCATAAGATGCGATCACACTTCCTGCTCCATCAACTCCATTTTCAAGAAAAATGCTGTCCGCCAAGATCTTTTCTGGTTTGCCAAATAAACTTGCGAGGAAATGGATGCAATAAGATCCAATATCCATTAATGCCCCATTAGAAAGCTTTGGATTGAACGCATTCTCTATGATACCATTTTTGAATTTGTCATATCTAGAAGAATACTGACAATACTGGATCGTTGCTCTCCTTATCGTTCCGATCTTATGAAGATTATCCATCATTGCATAAAATCCTGGTGAATGAACATTCTTCATAGCTTCCATAAATACAACACCTTGTTCTTTCGCTGCTTGGGTAAGTATATCTAATTCTTCACGATTTGAACAGACTGGTTTCTCGCACAAAACATGTTTTCCATAATTGATCATTGTAATGGAATGTGCGTAATGCATATAAGTCGGACTTGCTACATAAACAGCATCAATCTCTGGATCTTGTGCCATTTCTTCGTAATTGTTATATACTTTCTCTACACCATATTTTGCTGCAAACTGCTTTCCTTTTTCTAAATTTCTTGAATATACCGCAGTTAATTTAATCTCTTCTAATTCCTGAACTCCTTCCATGAACCAGTCTGTGATAAAGTTGGTTCCGATCGTTGCTAATCTGATCATTCGTTCTCCTTCCTGATCCACTCTTCCATCTCTTCTTTTACATCTTCTAAGGTTATCTTAGCAAGTTCTTGTTCCATCGCCCTTTGTACTTTATCTAATTTACTATCCAGCACATGATGGATATTACGGCCTACCGGACATTTCTGGTTTGGCTTCTCATGGAAATGGAATAATTCTTCCTGTGGTGTGCATTCCACAGCCTGATAAATATCTAAAAATGTGATCTCATTAAATGGACGTTTCACTTTCACGCCGCCAGTTCCTCTTAATACTTCAACCAGGTCTGCTGCTTTGAGCTGTTGCAAAAGTTTCCTTATGATCACGGGATTCGTTCCGATGCTTGCTGCCATAAAATCACTGGTCATTTTCATATCTTTAAATACATCTATACATGCAAACATATGAATCGCCATTGTAAATCTGCTTGATATCTGCATTTTCTTTCCTCCTGTATACCTTATATTTTATAGTGGCAGTGGTGTAATGTCAATGATTACGACTAGCGCATAATGATGTATGCACTATAGCATAAATACAAGCAGATCATTATGATTCCTTCTGTTCTTGAAATCTCTTTTTTTGTTGCTCCAAAAAACCATACAACGATAGAAAATACGACTAATACAACAATATCGATAATATTTTCACCGATCAATTGTAATGGACTGATTGCGGATGCAATTCCAAGTACCATAAGAATATTAAAGATATTCGAACCAATTGCATTTCCAACTGCCATATCAACTTCATTTTTTCTTGCGGCTACGATGGATGTGACCAGTTCTGGAAGAGACGTTCCGATCGAAACAATCGTTAATCCTACAAGATTCTGGCTCATTCCAAAATCTATGGCAATCCTGCTTGCGGCATCAACTGTAAGATCTCCACCAAATGCAATGGCTGCTGCACCTCCAACGATACATAACAGACTCTTTGGATAAGACATGATCATCAATTCTTCATTTTCCATTGTTTCAAGTTGTACGACTTCCTGATTATTTCTGGCACGCATTGCCTGAAAAACCATCATAAGAACATATACGGCAAATATAATAAGGAAAATGATTCCATCAAAACGTCCAAGGATCATATGTGATCTATCTCCGAATGCAAGATAACCAAATATGAGAAGTAATGTCGCACATACAAGAGATAATGGAATATCTCTTATAATTGTTTCTCTTTTTACACCAATTGTTGCCAAAATAGAACAAACTCCTATCACAAACATCATATTGAAGATATTAGAACCTACAACATTGCTGATTGCTAATGCATTATTGTTAGCAAGAGAAGCCGTTACACTGACCGCAGTTTCTGGAAGTGATGTTCCCATTGCTACGATCGTTAGACCAATAATAATCGATGGTACTTTTAAACGCTTCGCTACACTTGAACTTCCTTCTACAAAATAGTCTGCTCCTTTCATTAAAAATGCAAATCCTATAATCAGACAGATGATCACTAAAAATAATGGGGATTGGTTGATAAATTTCTCCATTTGTTTTTCTCCTTTCAAAATTGTCTTTTTATTTGTACATAAGAAAAACTCATGTATGTTCCAGATGTACTATAAGAACATACATGAGTCTCATTCTTTAATATTTGCCAGGCTGACTTGCTTGATATCTGCGAGTCATTACCGAGTCTGTTGACAAATCACGTCTTTGTATGACGCGAACTACTCCCTCATGGAATATTGATTGTTTGATTACTTTAACAAAAAAATATTGATCTGTCAAGTATAGTTTAAATTGCAAATTGAATCATAAAACCGTATAATAAAATTAATTATGTTGATTTTGATATACAATGCGATCAACAAATGGAGGGGGGAAACTATTTTTGATCAGAAAACCATACAAAACTAATAAAAATATTTCCAGACTATTTTATATTTTGATGATGATCATCTTTGTCTGGTTCATTGGGATTCAGATTTTAGGACCTGATGAACAGTTTTTTGACCAATCTGGACATTCCATCATCTACAATGGTACTTTTACATGGAAGAAATCCGATGGCACAAAACAAAACATTTCTGTTCCTGGACGTTATAAAGTTCCAGCAAAACAGACGATGATCATTACTACTACACTTCCAGATGATTATAACGAGAATGTGATCGCAATCCGTTCTTCCCTTCAAGATGTACGTTTTTACATTGATGGAAAACTTCGAAAAGAGTACAATGCAAAAAGCCTGCACCGATTTGGCAAAAACTCTGCCAGCCGTTATATATTCTGCAATACTTCGTCTGCAGATGCCGGAAAGGAACTTTGTCTGGAACTTACAACATATACGAGTAACTACTCTGGTGTTGTCAATACGATTTACTGTGGAGATCAAATGCAGATCTGGAGTTATATTTTCAATCATAACTTCTCTGGAACCGTGATCGGATCATTTATCTTTTTTGCATCGATTGTCACAATCTTATTCAGTATCGCCCTTGGAATTGTTTACAAAACCAAGTTTAATATGGAATATCTTGGATGGTGTACGCTTATGGGTTCTGTCTGGATGATCGGAGAATCAAAAATGCGGCAGATCCTTGTTCCAAATGCATCTGGACTTGCAACTTCATGTTTTATTATGCTCATGTTATGTCCGTTGCCGATTTCCTTATATGTCAATAATCTTCAGAAAGGTAAATATAAAAAGATCTTTCAATCGATTTGTTTTATTGCTTTATTGAATTTTATCATCTGTACGATCCTGCATCTTACAGGCGTTGCAGATTATATTGAGACAATGCCAGCAGCACACGCAATCCTTATTATTACTTTCCTTGCTGTCATTCTTACTTTTCTGATCAAATATTGGAATCATCGGAGTCGAAGTGATTGCCTGTTGTTCTTTGGACTGCTTATTACAATGCTTTCTGTGATTTTTGAAGCAATTTCTGTATATTACAAAGTATCTGTTTCTGGTGTATTTGTCGGTATCGCTATTTTGATCTTACTGTTTATAAATGTGATCTATACGATCCATATCATCCGTGATATCATCAAACGCCAGCAGCAGGAAGAACTCGATAAACGTAAAAAAAATATAGAAGAGATGTCTCTGCAGTTGATGCAAATGTTATCCACCACGATCGAGGCAAAAGATGAATATACGAAAGGACATTCTCATCGTGTTGCAGAGTATTCCGTTTTGATTGCTCGTGAACTTGGATGGAATGAAAAAGAACTTAGTAATCTAAAAAATGCTGCTCATCTTCATGATATCGGCAAAATTGCTATTCCTGATACCATTTTAAATAAACCAAGCAAACTTTCTGAGGAAGAATTTTCTATTATTAAGGAACATACGATCATTGGTGCAAATATCTTAAAGAATATTTCTCTGATCGATCACGTACAAGAAATTGTACGCAATCATCATGAACGTTATGATGGAAATGGTTATCCTGACGGTTTAAAGGGAAAAGAGATTCCACTACATGCAAGAATTGTTGCGGTTGCTGACAGTTATGATGCTATGAGTTCCCAGAGAATTTACCGAAATCAACTTCCACCAGAAAAGATCATACAGGAATTAGAGAATAATAAAGGGACTCAGTTTGATCCTGAGATCACTGATATCTTTTTAAAACTATTAAGGGAAGACCGTATTCATATCAAAGAAGATCATTTAAGTATCACTGAGAATACTCAGATTCCTGAAGCTGAAATCGAAATGAGTCAATTCATTTCTGACATCATGAGCACGATCCGTACACAAAAAACCAAAGAAAATCTCGACTTTTTAACTGGGCTTCCAACCAGAAATAAAGGTGAGCAAACCATTGCGCAGTTGATGAAACGCCACAGCGGATGTCTTGTCTTTATGGATATGGACAATTTAAAAACCATCAATGACATCTATGGCCACAAAGCTGGTGACCGTGTATTGAAGCTTCTTGGTAATCTATTATTAGAATATTCCAGTGAATGTCTTGTCTGTCGTCTTGGCGGAGATGAATTCCTATTATTTATGCCAAATGCTGATCAAAATAGTATTACAGAAGTTATAACTGCTATTTTTAAGAAATTTAATACTCGAAAGGAACAAGATCCTGAGCTTCATGCTGCATCCATTTCTGCCGGACTATATATGTGCAATATTGGAGATTCTTTTGACGAATGTTATACAAAAGCTGATAAAGCACTATATTTCGTAAAACAAAATGGAAAAAGCGACTTCTCCTTTTATCGGCAGATTTCTGAATCTGGGTGTGACGACCACACGGTTGAAAATGATCTCTCTTTAATTGCAAAAGCATTACGTGAAAATGGTAATTACTCTGGTGTACTTGATCTTGATTATCGTGAGTTTGCTAAAATCTATGAATATATGCATCATCTGGGTAACCGCTACAAATATCACTGTTATCTAGTGATGGTCACGATGGAAACAAATCCTGATCATATCATGTATATCGAGAACATCGAGGATGCGCTTGATTGCATGGAACAGGCGATCCGTCAAAAAATTCGAAAAGTTGATATCTGTACTCATTACAGTTCCATGCAGTATCTGATCATTTTATATGAAACTGATGAAACAAAGATACCTCAGATTATGGATCGTATCTTTATCGAATATTATAAGTTATATAGCAATCATCATCTTGAACCAACTTATGAATATATTCCGATCATGAAAAATAAAGCACCAAACATATAAAGAAGAGAGTGGCAAGAATTTACTTTTGCCACTCTCTTCTTTATATATGGAATAACTGAATCAACACAAGACCAGAAAGTCCATAATATGTGATAACTGCAACTAGATCATTGATAGTTGTGATCAATGGACCAGAAGCCACTGCTGGGTCAATGTTGATCTTATGAAAGAACATTGGAATGATCGTTCCTACAAGGCTTGAGATCACCATCGCAACGATCAGTGAAATTCCTACGCACCCTGAAATCAGGAATGAAAAAATCCATGCATAATGTTTAAATAAATGAATGTACACCCCTAAAAATACGAGTGCCATGATCGCTAGGCTCGCTCCATTTAAGAAACCAATCTTCATTTCTTTAAATAACAAAGCAATCTTTTTCTTACCTGACAGATTTTCATCCATTAATACGCGGATTGTTACAGCTAAAGACTGTGTTCCAACATTTCCCGCCATATCAAGTACCAGGGATTGGAAACAGATAACGATTGGTAATACCGCAACAATAGATTCAAACATTCCAACAACTGAGGATACTGCCATTCCTAAGAATAACAATGCGATCAACCATGGAAGTCTCTTCTTCATACTAACTATCGTGGGTTCATTTAAATCTTCCTCTTCTGTTAAACCAGCAAGTTTTGCATAGTCATCTCCCATCTCGTCATCGACCAATTCTACAATATCGGAAGATGTTAAGATTCCTGCGATTTTCTTATCTTGTGTCAGTACTGGGATGGAATCTTCTTCGTAATCTGTTAAGATTTCCATACATTCACTGATTTTTTCATGTTCATATACATAAGGATAAGAACTGCTTATGATATCCTGTAGATTATCATGTTCTCTTGCGATGATCAAATCTTTCAGATCGATCGCTCCTGCAAAAATCCCATTCTCATCTATCACATAAAGTGTCTGGATATTATCATGTTCTCCTGCCTGCTTTACAAGTGTACTCATTGCCTCACGAATCGTTACATCATTTCTTACTACGATATAATTATTCGTCATACAACTACCGATCTGATCTTCCTCGTAAGACAGCAGTTTCTGAACATCTTCTTTTGCTTCTTTATCCAGTCTCTTTAATAATTTGTATTTATCTTCTTCATTTAATTCTTCAAACAGATCCATCGCATCATCTGAATCCATGTTTGATACAACTTTCGCTGCCTGTTCAATTGGCATTTCTTCCAGATATTTTCCTGGTTCCTCTTCGATATAAGAAAAAATCTCTGCAATATCTGCAATGTCTAAAATGTCATAGATACATTTTCTAACTGTTTTATCTGATTCTACGATTGCATTTGCAATATCTCTTTCGTGATAAGCTGCGATCTTTTTCTTTAATTCTTCTCTATCTTTCGTTGTCTGTACGATCTTGATCAATTCTTTTGCATAATCTGTTCTATGCTGATTTCTTGCATTTTTCATGATATCCTCCTTCTTTTCCTAAATCTGGTTGCAAAATTCTGTTTCGCGGTGTATCAAAAAGGATATCATAATACAAATGTTGCTATTCATGTATCTTCACAGAGAGCAGCATTCGCATCTTATATTTTCTTTTTTGACCCCGCATACAACTTCGTCCTATACGATCGCAACTATCCATGAAAATCCACCTCCGTTCATAATCAGAAATTTTTACGGGCTGATTGTATCATAATATTTTTTAAAAAACAACAAAAATGTGTTACAATATTTTAAATATTATTCAGGCAGGTAAGAGTATGACATTACAGCAGTTAAGATACATCGTTATGGTTGCAGAGACAGGCACGATTACTGAGGCGGCAGGAAAATTATATATTTCACAGCCAAGCCTTACCAATGCAATTCATGAACTTGAAAAAGAGATGAATATTACGATATTCAACAGAACTAATAAGGGAATAAGCGTGTCGAAGGAAGGAGAAGATTTTCTTTCATATGCAAGGCAGATACTTGAACAGGCAGACATACTTGAGGACAGATATAAGGGTGGTAATGGTGGCAGGAAGCAGTACTGCGTATCGACACAGCATTATTCATTTGCAGTCAACGCATTTGTTGACCTTATAAAGCAGTTCGGGCAGGATGAGTATGATTTCAGCTTAAGAGAAACGCAGACTTATGAGATTATCGAGGATGTTGCAAGGTTAAGAAGTGAGATTGGAATACTGTTCATTAATGATTTTAATGAGGCTGTTATTAGAAAGATTTTAAAGTCATATGAACTTGAATTTCATGAGCTTTTTAAAGCAAGACCACATGTATTCATAAGCAGAAAACATCCACTTGCAGAGTGCAGTGTCATTCATAATGAGCAGTTAGAAGAATATCCTTATCTGTCATTTGAGCAGGGCGAACATAATTCATTCTATTTCTCAGAGGAGATATTCTCAGAGACAGCAAGAAAGAAGAACATAAGAGTCCGTGACAGGGCAACTCTTTTTAACCTGCTGATTGGTCTTAATGGTTACACAGTAAGTAGTGGTATTATTGACAAGAAGCTCAACGGAAAAGACATTATAGCAGTGCCGCTTGCTGATGAATCAGATATGCATATTGGTTACATAACTCACAAAAAAGGGATACTTAGCAGGCTTGGAAATACATATCTTGAGGCTATAAGGAAGTATCTTAAGTAGTCATTATATGTATATAAAACGGGTTGGACATAGTTTTAAACTATGACTAACCTGTTTTTTTATGTATTATACAAATGCGTTCTTCAAATTTATAATGACAACATCAAATTATAGATGAGGAGAGCAGGTATGAAGACAGCAGTAGCAGGTTATCCAAGGATAGGAACATTAAGAGAGTTAAAGTTTGCATTAGAAAAATATTTCAGAAAAGAAATAAGTGCAGATGAACTGACACAGACAGCAAAGGAGTTACGAAAGACACACTGGCTTATACAGAAAGAGGCAGGAATTGATTATATCACAAGCAATGATTTTTCATATTATGATATAGTGCTTGATACAGCATTTTTACTTAATATAATTCCTGAAAGATACAAGGAACTTGAGGTTTCAGAGCTTGATAAATATCTTGCAATGGCAAGGGGCTATCAGGGAGAGAACGGTGATGTAAAAGCCCTTGCAATGAAGAAATGGTTTAATACTAATTACCATTATATTGTTCCAGAGGCTGAGGACAGCACGCAGATAAGACTTACAGGTAATAAGCTGTGGGCAGAATATGCAGAGGCAAAAGAACTTGGAATCGAGACAAAACCGGTAATCACAGGTGTGTATACTTTATTTAAGCTGTGCAGATTTACAGGCAAGAAGAGGGCAGATGATTTTATCAATGCATTTATTGAAGCATATAAAGATGTTTATAGCAAATGTGAAGCTGTAGGAATCCAGTGGCTTCAGTTTGATGAGCCTGCACTTGTACAGGACATGACAGAAGAAGACAGAGAACTGTTTGTCAAAATGTATAGTGATATTTTAGGTAAGAAGAAATCATGCAAAGTATTGCTTCAGACATATTTCGGAGACGTGAGGGATGTGTATGAAGATATTGTTAAGCTGTCGTTTGACGGAATCGGACTTGATTTTATTGAGGGAAAGAAGACAGCAGAACTCATTGAAAAATATGGATTTCCAAAGGACACGGTATTATTCGCTGGACTTGTAAATGGAAAGAATATCTGGAAGAACCATTATGAGAAGACTTTGAATGTGCTTAAAAAGCTTGAAGATAAGGGAATACAGACAGTTTTGTCAACATCATGCTCGTTGCAGCATGTTCCATATACATTAAAGCATGAGAATAAACTTTCGGATGAATATCTGAATTACTTCGCATTTGCAGAAGAAAAGCTTGTGGAATTAAAGGAATTAAGCAGGCTTGCTGAGTGTGGAAATATTGAAGAAGATGAAAGATTCAAGACAAACAGACAGCTATTTGCAGGTACAAGAAAATGTGATAATGAAGCTGTCAAGAAAAGACTTGAGGAAGTTACAGAGGCAGATTACAGAAGACTTCCTGCAAGAAGTGAGAGACAGCAGCTTCAGAAGAAAGAATTTGCATTACCGAAGCTGCCTACAACTACAATCGGTTCATTTCCACAGACAAAAGATGTTAAGGCCAACCGTTCAGCATTCCGTAAGGGTGAAATCAGCGAAGAACAGTATGTTGAATTTAATAAGAAGAAAATTGAAGAATGTGTCAGATGGCAAGAAAAAATCGGACTTGATGTACTTGTTCATGGAGAATATGAAAGAAATGACATGGTTGAATATTTCGGTGAAGCGTTGGGAGGTTTTCTGTTCACAGAGAAAGCATGGGTTCAGTCATATGGAACAAGATGTGTTAAACCACCTGTTATATGGGGAGATGTTTACCGCAAGAAGCCGATAACAGTTGAGTGGTCTGTGTATGCACAGTCACTTACAGATAAGATAATGAAAGGAATGCTTACAGGTCCGGTAACAATTCTTAACTGGTCATTCCCAAGAGAAGATATTACAATCAAGGAATCAATTTCGCAGATTGCACTTGCAATAAGAGATGAGGTGCTTGACCTTGAGGCAAATGGAATTAAGATTATTCAGATTGATGAGGCAGCCTTAAGAGAAAAGCTTCCATTAAGAAAATCTGACTGGAATACAGAATATCTTGAGTTTGCAATACCAGCATTCAGACTTACAGCAAGCGGTGTAAAACCTGAAACACAGATACATACTCATATGTGTTACAGTGAATTTACAGATATAATCCCAGCAATAGACGATATGGACGCTGATGTTATCACATTTGAAGCATCACGCTCAGACCTTCAGATTCTTGACTCATTAAGAGAAAACAACTTTGAAACAGAGGTTGGACCGGGAGTATACGACATTCATTCACCAAGAATACCGTCGGTAGAAGAGATTACCCGTGCAATAAAGATAATGCTAACAAAGATAGACAAAGACAAGCTGTGGGTAAATCCAGACTGCGGACTTAAGACAAGAGGTGTGCCAGAGACAGAAGCAAGCCTTAAGAATATGGTTAAGGCAGCTGAGATTATCAGGGCTGAGTTGTAGTGTAGGCATTTGTGTGGCTGGCCAACAAAAAGGGCGATGTCAAAGCTGACATCGCCCTGAATTATATACAGTTTCCAACTAAAGAATCCTACACTCCGCTATAAGCACTATATCCGCCGTCAACAGGTAACACTATACCATTGACAAAGCTGGCTGTTTCATCGCTTGCAAGAAAGAGTGCAGCACCAATAAGCTCTTCAGGATTGCCAAAGCGTCCCATAGGTGTTCCGGCAATAATCTTTCTGGCACGGTCTGTATATGAGCCATCAGCATTGAATAAGAGATCATGATTCTGCTCGGCAGCGTAGAATCCTGGCGCAATTGCATTGCAGCGTATACCGCTTTCACCAAAATGTACAGCAAGCCACTGTGTAAGATTAAGAATAGCACTCTTGGCATTGCCATAAGCTATAACCTTGGTAAGAGGAAGAATAGAAGTTACAGAAGCAATATTGATAATACTGCCACTTCTCTTTTCGACCATATCCTTAGTAAATACTTGAATAGGAAGAAGAGTTCCCATGTAATTAAGATCCATAACATCACGGATTCTGTCTTCATCAAGATTCCAGAAAGAATAGTCAGAATCTTCTTTTTCTTTCTTTAACATCTCGATGGAAGTAATTGCACCAGGCTGGTTGCCGCCTGCACCATTAATGAGAATATCACAGCTGCCGAGTTCATTCTTAATAGTTTCATAAGCAGCTGAAAGCTCATCTTTATTAATTACATTGCAGCTGTAGCCTTTAACAGTAACATTTTTGTTATATTCATACAGAGCATCTTTAGTAAGCTTCTCAGAAACAGAAGCAAGCTTTTCTTTGTTACGTCCGATTATTGCAACCTTAGCACCACATACGGCAAGTCCATATGCCATGGCTGAGCAGAGAGTTCCGCTTCCTCCGGTTACAATAGCAGTTTTACCTGAAAGATTAATATTAAATGGTACCTTCATTGATTATAGTCTCCTTTTACTTAAGAAAATCCTCTCTCATAGGATTGAATACATCACAGAGGATTCCTTCTTCAAGACATGTAACACCATGGGTTACGCCAGAAGGCATGTATACGCTGTCGCCCTGATTAACGATTTTAGTTTCATCACCGATAGTGAATTCAAAGCTTCCCTTAGCAACATAAGTAATCTGCAGATGCTTGTGGCTATGGAAATTGCCCTTAGAACCTTTTTCAAAATGAATCTCGCACATCATAAGGTCATCAGAGTAGCATAATATTTTTCTTGTAACACCAGGTTCGCAGTTAGTAGCTGTAACATCTTTGTTAAATGTAAACATATATAATACCTCGTTTCTATATTATTGATTGTTTGTATGTATATATTAAACTTTTACATCAAAAAAAACTAGCATAATTATCAAACTATGTTATATTAAATACAGATATATTGTTTAAACATTTTACATGAAGGGGGTGCACATTAAGATGATGATTAACGGCGTTAATGATATGAATAGAAATCTGTCTGTTAATGTAGCAGGTGTTGATACACAGGATATAAGCTCTGCAAGACTTAAAGCAATGAAGCGTTCCGGACAGGTGGAATGTGAAACATGTGCGAACAGGGAATATAAGGATGGTTCAGATGAAGTAAATGTTTCATTTAAGAGTGCAGCACATATTGACCCGTCAGCAGCGGCCACGAAGGTTATGGCACATGAACAGGAGCATGTTTCTAATGCGAACAGGAAGGCTGCCAGTAAAGATGGCGAAGTACTGAATGCGACAGTTACACTTAAAATGGCAGTCTGTCCAGAGTGCGGAAGGTCGTATGTGTCAGGTGGTGTCACCAATACAGCAAT
>OJNQ01000209.1_pt1 | contig 45024 bp, 39 predicted proteins | sample 1597621 | NCBI WGS metagenome assembly OJNQ01 (sample SAMEA2452137, study PRJEB22498) | human gut metagenome | reverse complement strand
GTTCTCAAACACTTTGCACTATTTTCTCAAAAGTTATCCGAATGTGGGCGAGTTTAAGTATATTTGTATAAGCCACGTTGCCATATTCGAAGTTTTCCCAATCGGTTTCATAAGTCCCAATGGTCCAATAGAGTCTGGGGTCGAGTTTCCCACTGGTGGTACGCTCTTCTTTAAAAAGCTGGTAAAGCCAGGGCGAAGCCGAGATGTCGGCCCATCCGCCGTAGGCACCTGGAGCGAAGTTGCTCTCAACGGCCGAGCCTTGTGTGGCATTGGGGCTTGTGTTTACTGGTGTCCATTCATCGTCGGTGCCTTGCGCTCCATAGTCGAGGAATTGTACTTCGAAGAGGCTCTCTGCGTTGTTCTCGTATGCCGAACCTTCACGGAAGTTATCTCCGTAGTTGTCCATCAGTTTATAAGTGCCATACTTTTTGGCGATGATATCTTTCAATACCGGAAGTGCTTCGCTGTATTTTTGACGCATCATGAGGGCGCGGGCATAATAGCCAGCCGCAGCACCGCAGGTGGCACGTCCACCGCTCCATTCACTGCCTTCATCACGGGAGGGAAGCAATTCCATTGCTTCCAGAAAGTCTTTTTCCACTTGGTCGAGCACTGCATCATAGGTGCTGTTGGCGCCATAAAGTCCGTTTAACGAAGAGTAGGTAGCATAATCCGTAATGAGAGGCGGATTCTGATAATAGCCCACTAAGTTGTAGTAGGATAGAGCGCGAAGGAAAAGCGCCTGTCCTTTGATACGTTTCATTTTTTCGGTAAGTTGGCTGTTATCTTCACCGCAGCGTGAAATGGTGAAATTGCACACATTGATAGTATAGTACCACTCACGCCAGGGCCACCATGTAACGTCTGAAGTGACTTCAGCATTAAGATCATCAAAAGGCAGATACCACACTTGTGAAGAGTTCCAGGCTTCATCGCCACGACATACATCGATGGTGTAGCCTACACGAGCATAAGAACCTTCCATGCGGATGTGGTTGTAGGCGGCAATCACACATTCCTCCAAGTCATCAGGATTAAAGCCGAATGTACTTGAGGTTTGCTGGTTGGGATTCAACAGTTCTAATCTGTCGTTGCAGGAAGTCAACATGCCAAATCCCAAAATGAGAGCAAGTGAATATTTATTTAGTTTCATAAGATCTGTTTTTAATTTAGGTACTAGAAAGGTAAAGATTAGAATGTAAAATGAACACCACACATGAAAGTACGTGCAGTAGGATAAGAACAGAAATTGTATCCCGGAGTGAAAGTTCCTCCTGCATAATCCACATTGTAACCATGATAGCCGGTAAATGTGTGGAGATTCTGTGCCGATATGTAGAAACGTACATCGGATACATATTTGTCGAACCACTTATCCGGGAAGTTGTAGCCCAATTCTACATTGGCTATTTTCCAGTAGGCTGCATTCTGAATCTTGCGTGAACTGAAGAGGTCGTTCCAACCCAAGCTGGCACTGTTGGTAACATAGGTGCGTGGCACGTTGGAAAGGTAAGTGCTGCCGTCTTCGCTAAAGCGGTTGGCATCGAGCATACCCACTTCTTTGTTTCCCCAGCCATAGCAAGAGTTGAGTGAGTTGTAGATGTCGTCGCTAACGTGATAGTTCAGTGCGCCGAACGTTGCGATGCTCAGGTCAAAGCGCTTGTATTCAAAACGGGCATTAAGGCCGAAATTGATTTTTGGCATGCCGCTGCCCAATACCACTTGATCTTCGGAGTCTACTTTACCGTCATTGTTTACGTCTTTATAGAGGCAGTCGCCAATTTGGGCGCCTTCTTGTGTGGCGTGGTTGTCAAGAACTTCTTGCGTGCGGGCGATACCTTCATAAACCCAACCGTAGAACTGACCGATTTCTTCGCCTACTTTAGTGATGTAAGAACCTGAGATATAAGAATCAGTACCGAAACCTAATGAGGTTACGCGGTTGCGTAATGTGCTAAGGTTGGCCGATACTTCATATTTGAAGTCATGGTCGCGGTTACGGTAGGTAGCGGAGAACTCAAAACCGGAGTTGTTCATCGAAGCGGCATTCATCGTTACGGTGGTATTGGACACTCCGGCTTGTTCCGGAACAGGAACAGCATACAGAAGGTCTTCGCTGGTATTCTTGTACCACTCAGCTGTAAACTCCAAACGATTGCGGAACAAAGCAAGATCAATACCCACATTGTAGGTCTTCTTTTTCTCCCATGCAAGGTTATTGTCCACGAAAGTGGAAACGGCAGAACCGGTCACTACGTTACCGTTGAAATTGTAAGTCATATTATTGCGTGACATGACGGCCTGATACATGTACTCACCGATGTTCTCATTACCAAGCTCGCCATAGCTTGCACGAACTTTGAACATGTTCACGACGTCCGGATTGAAAGGGAAGAAGCTTTCTTTGTCGAAGCGCCAGCCCACAGAGACGGAAGGGAAAGTTCCCCAACGGATACTTCTGGTCAGGCGTGAGCTGCCATCCCGGCGTACTGTTGCCGATAATAAATACCTGTCATCGTAGTTGTAATTGATACGACCGATGTAGGACAAGATAGCATGCTTGTATTCGTAACTTTCGGAATACGTGTTGGCGGCATTCTGAAGTTGTAGGAAATAAGGTTCGGTGAAGTTGATTCCCCATCCGGTCAGCAGGTCGGTGTTTTCTTCTTCGTAAGTCTGACCTGCCACTACGTTGATGTGGTGTTTGCCTATCGTACCATCGTAAGTGAGCACATTCTCTATCAAGGCATCCGAATAAATACGGGAACCCTTGGTCAACCGTTCATTACTCTTGGACAGATAGACGCGGTTACTCTGCACCCATGCCGGAATCCAAGTGAAGTCCTTGCAGAAAGCTTTGCTGTAAGAGAGGTTTATTTTATAGTTGAGTTTGTGGTTTTTGCTGTTGAAGCCGAACATATTGAAGATGTCTACGTCTGCCGAGCCTGTTCCCACGAAACGGTCCACACGTGTGTTGCGTTGCAGCAGGTTGTTTACCAGTAATGGATTGGAAGCGGAGATATCACCATGTATGGTATCGTAGTATACGCCATAGCCGTAAGCATCATAATTGAAGTTGTTGGCAATTCCCACCAAATTGTCGAGCACCCATGTTGAAGAATCGTATGCCTTGATGGTGGGCTGCATCAGTAAGGTTCCGCGCAGAATGTTGGTTACGTCGCCATACAGACCTTGAACGTATTCGGAAGCATTGGACAGGCCCATGTTATCTTGGTCGGAGTGGGAGTAAACAAGGCTGGTCTGGAACTTTATGAACTTGGTGTCCATACTGTTGTTGACACGTGCGGTTTAACGTTCGTAGTTAGGACCGGCACCTTCGAGTGTTCCTTTTTGGTTGAAATAGTCTAATGCTATATTATAGGTGTTGTGAGCACCACCTCCGGAAAGGTTTACATTATGGTTTTGACGGATACCTACTTTGAATACTTCGTCGAACCAGTTGGTATTGGTGTCATCTTGGAAATGGTATTTCCCGGTTTCGCTGTTGAGCTTGTATCCCGATGGCAGTGGAGTGTTGGAGTTTACACAAGCCTGACCGATGTATTGGCTGTATTGGTCGGCATCCATTACATCATAGACTCCCTTAGGAATATAATCCATACCGAAATATCCATTGTAGTCCACTTTCAGCGGTTGATCTTTTTGTCCGCGTTTGGTGGTGATGATAATCACACCGTTGGCAGCACGTGAACCGTAGATGGCGGCAGCCGAAGCATCCTTCAATACCTGGATGGTTTCAATATCGTTGGAAGAGAAATCGCGGATGGAAGTTCCCATGGGAACGCCGTCAATGACATAGAGGGGAGAAGTACTGCCGAAAGATCCTACACCGCGAATACGTACGGTAGGATCGGCACCTGGTTGTCCGTCGGAGGTAACTTGTACGCCGGAAACCTTGCCTTCAAGCATGGTGGAGATGTTGGAGTTTGATGTCTGTTTCAAAGCTTCTGCATCTACTACGGCAACAGAACCGGTTAAGTCGGATTTCTTTTGTGTACCATAACCTACAACAACCACTTGTTCCAGCATTTGGTCATCAGCCTGTAATTGTATGGTATCAATAATAGCGCGGTTGCGAACTGCTACTTCGCGTTCCTTGAAACCCACATAGCTTATCAAAAGGATAGCGTTTCCGGGAACTTCCAACTGGAAGTTCCCATCCAGATCGGTAATGGTTCCGCCTTGTCCGCCTTTAACTCTGACGGTAGCTCCTGGCATAGGTTCACCTTGTTCGTCGACAATCTGACCACGAACCTTGATAGTCGGAGATTGTGTCACAGTAGCCATGGCAGATGTAGGATACACCGTCATGCTACTAAAGGCACACAGACCAAGCATTACGGAAAGAAATAAATGTTTCCTCATTTTTAAAAGAATTAAGATTATTAAATTAATAGATTAGATCACCGTTAACTATATTATAATATTATATTAGTCAATATACGATCCTATATTGACCGCCGGGAGAGTCAGGTAACAGACTTCACAAAACTGGGGGAGGTTGAATTTAGCCAATGCCATCTACGATAGACAGCTGTTCTCTTGTCGTTCTTCATATTATTAATATTAAAATTAGATTTCCAATCATTGCTTTTCCTTGAGAGATTTCCTGAAGAAATAAGCAATGATTGTATGGCAAAAGTAGGGCTTATGGTGTAAATGGGGGTGGACAAATGGGTTTTAGAGGTGGATAAACGAATTTTAAGTGTAGAGAATACAGCTTATTATGTAGGTTTATTGTTTATTGCTGTAAGTAAGGCTCTTCTCTTTCATTAAGCAGTGAACTCGGTGTCGTATTGAAGTATTTGGTGAAGCATCTCGTGAAGTATTTAGGGTCATTAAATCCTACTTCATAAGCAATTTCTGCAATGCTCATACTTTTATTCTCCCGGTTTTTCAGTACTAGTTCGCGGGCAATGTTCAGGCGGTAGTTGCGTATGAATTGTCCGGCGGACTGCCCAACAAGACTTTGTAGCTTTTTGTTCAACAGGCTTTTGCTCACACCTGCCGCTTCGCAGAAATCGCTCACCTCGAAATAGGAGTTTTTGTAGTTCTCCTTAATGACATCCATGATGCGGTTGAGGAACTTCTTGTCGCCCGATTCCTCTTCCATATTCAAGGCATCCACATCCATGGCTATGGCAAACTTCTTTTGATAACGTTTACGGTTCTCAAGGATATTCTCGATGCGGGTAAGCAGTAATATCTCGTCAAAAGGTTTCAGTAAATATTCGTCAACTCCTATGCGGTAGCTTTCCAGGCGTGATTCCTGCGATGTCTTGGCTGTCAGCATAAGGAAAGGGATATGGGAGATAGCGAAATTCTCTTTTACCCGGCGGGACAGTTCAATGCCGTCCATTACGGGCATCATCAGGTCGCTGATGATAAAGTCTACCGAATGTGAGTTTAATATATTCAAGGCCTCTGCTCCATGGGCAGCTTCGAACACATTGTATTTATCCCGTAGGATGGAACGGATATATCCACGCATATCCGCGTTGTCCTCAACCACCAGGATTGATAAACCTTTTCCGAAAGTATTGGATGGGGGTAGCGCATCGGAAGTCATAAGTTGCGGGGCACTTTCGACCAGTGTTTCCACCGTATTGCTTTCCGGTGTTGTTGGCAGGAGGATGCGTAGCGAGCAGCCTGTCGTATGGTTGTTTTGCGCATGGATTTCACCCCCATGCATCTGTACGATGCGTTTACACAAGTAAAGTCCGATGCCGCTTCCGGCCTGTCCGTACATAGGATATTTGGTTTGTCCTTGCGACTGGTAGAAACGGTTGAATATTTTGATTGTGTCATCATCAGGAATACCGCTACCTGTGTCGCTGACACAGATGTAAAGCATGGATTTGTGGTTATCGGCAGGAGGTAGCAGGGCTATGAACAAAGACACACTTCCGCCGTTTGGCGTAAATTTAATGGCATTGCTCAGCAGGTTCGTCAGCACTTTGTGCATCGCTTCTTCATCGTAAGAGATTTCCGGTGAAGGCATCCGGAAATAACGTTTCACTGTGATGTCTCTTTCTTTGGCAAAGACTTCAAAAGGTATGATCAGTTCATTGGCAAATTTCAGAAAATTATTCCGGGATTTTACGATTTCCAGTTTGCCCGACTCCACCTTACGGAAATCCATAAGCTGGTTGACAAGCGATAACAGGTATTTAGAATTGCGTTCCACGAAATGTAGCTGTTCGATGACTTGAGGGTTGTAGCTTAACTTTAATGCACGCTCTATCGGTCCTATGATCAGTGTGATTGGGGTGCGGAATTCGTGTGTGATATTGGTGAAGAATGCTATCTTATCCAAGGTCAGCTCTTGTATCTTACGTGTCATTTTAGTAAGCTGCGCTTTCTGCCGGGTAATTTTTTCGTTTTGTTGCTTCAACATCCGGTTCTGACGGGACAACTCTTCGGTCTGTTCTTCCAGTAGTTGTTTTTGCTTTTTCAGTTCATGGGTGCGTTGTTCCACCTTTTGGTGTAATCTTGCTTTTTGCTCTTTCAGGCTTCGTATGCGCCATTGGTAGAATTGCCATGTAGCGAATGTGGCAAGGATTATTACAAGCAGTATAAACCAGGTTGTCTTGTAAAAATAGGGCTGGATTGTTATTTGCAGTTCCGTTATATTATCCTCTTCGGTTGGGGTGTAGGGCGTGTACTTCACTTGCAGCGTATAGTTTCCCGGAGACAGATTGGTGTAAGTAGCAAAACGCCGGCTGGCAGGCACGTGTATCCAACGGTTGTCAAAACCCAGTAGGCGATAACTGTAAGTGGCGGTATTGTCGGACTCGTAGTTGAGTGCGGAAAATTCCAGTGAAAAAGATTTTTCACGTTCGTGGATGCGGATAGCCTTACTGACGGCAATATCAAGCGGCAAGTATTCGTTGCCGGGGAATATTTCCTCGTTTCCTACTTTCAAATGGGTGAACCGTACTTTGGAAGACTGGGTTGTAAGGGAAGGCAGGTTGCAATCTATGGCAACCAGCCCGGATACGGTGCCGAGATAAAGCTTGCTGTATTGTGAACGGTGAGCAGCATTCCAGTAAAACTGGGTATCGGCAAGACCGTCTTGTCGGTTGTAGTTGATAAAGTGGTTTTCTGTGGGTTGAAAGCGCGACAGCCCATTGTTGGTTGCTATCCAGATACATCCTTTATCATCTTCCAGGATACTGCGGATACTGTTGTCTGGCAGGCCATGAAGGGAGTTGTAACAGACAAACTGTTCTTTTCCATCTTCGTTCTGCATACGTTTATAAATGCCATAACCGTTGCTGCCCAACCACAGTGTGCCGTCCTGAGTTTCGTAAAAGCAACATATCTTTTCTATCAGTCCGGAAGACGGATCATCCAGTTTGTACTTCAGATGACGGTAACGGAATGTTCCCTCAGGCAATGAGACGGAGCGGGAGTGCAGGTCGATGATATAAACGCCGTCCAGACATCCCATCCATAATTGCCCGTCTTTGTCTATGATAGAGCCGATGCAACCTCGTATGTCTTCGGCGGCACGCTTGGCAAATGGTGAACAAAGCTGTTTATGCGCTAGGTCATAGAAGAATAATCCCTGGTTTGCTCCGATCCACATACCGTTGTTTATGGAGTCGTAGGCCAGAGCTCCGATAAAGTCTATGGGGTAGTTGTCTTTATTCCGGGCTGTGATTGCTTCTATTCTATGCTGTGGGTTTTGTGGGTTGATAAGGTTGATGCCGCCGCCCCATGTACCAATCCACAATCTTCCTTGCCCGTCGGCGGTGATGGCGCTAACAGAGTTGTGGGTAAGAGTGCCGCTTTCGTATGTATAATGGATGAAGCTGTCGCTTCCTACCGCCTTTTTATTCAGCCCCCCTTCTACGGTGCCTACCCATAAGTTTCCGCTATTATCTTCGCAAACGGCGTTCACCGGATTGTGAGAGATTGTTTGGAGATTCTTGTTATCATGCTGATAATTTTGTATGGACAGACGCTTGGCGGTCATTTTATTGATACCACCACTTTCGGTTCCTACCCAGATATGCTGCCCTTCTACGATGATGCAGTTGATAAAATTGCTGTTCAGTAGCTTGCTGCCTGTGTTGGATGCCTGGTCACTTATGCGTTCAAAATTGTCCTTTATGGGATTGTATATGTTGATGCCTTTCAGGCTGGCAACCAGTAATTGTTTGTCGTTGGTTATGGCGAGACAGGTCAGGAAATTTTGTGAGAGGGAATGAGGATTGTCAGGGGTATGCATATATTGTTTCACTATACCTTCGTTTTTATTATATCGGTACAAACCTTTGTCGGTGGCGATCCATACTTCATTTTCTTTGGCTATGAAGTCTGTAAAATATAGATCCGGTGCAAAACTCAGGCAATCGTCGATTAAGGTTGCCTCTAGTTTGCTTTGTGCAGTGATACCTATTTTGTATAGTGCGCCATTGATACCTATCCATACTTTTCCCTCATTTTCCACGTCCTTAAAGATGATATCGTATCGGTAAGGATTAGGAATCTCTAGTGAATGAATACTTTCTATATCTCCATTAGTGCGGAAAGCAATACGGTGCAGGCTATTGCTGCAATACAGCCAAATACATCCATTGGCATCTTGTGTAACCATGAATGCCGGTTGCTTAATGAGTGTCTCCAGTTTCTTTCGGGGATCATGAGGCAATACGGACTGCATGGTTGTTAGGTCGATAATATCAGTGCCCCCTTCTGATACAACCCAAAGCCGCTGAAAGTTGTCTTCGTAGACTTTGCGTATGAAGTTGCTCTTGAGCCGGCAATGTGGGGTAGCCGGAGTGAAGTTGACGAATTCATAGCCGTCGTATCGGGATAGTCCACCTCCCGACATGGAAATCCAAAGGAAGCCTTGCCGGTCTTTGTAGATATCATCAACAAAATTATTGGGAAGCCCCTCATTCATGGTTATGTAGATTGTGTTATACCGGTTGGTAAAAGACTCCTGAGCCCACAAAATAGCGGAGCTTGCCAAAGCGATATATAATATAATAATACGAAAAAACTTATGCATTGTTTCATCATTTGGTATTAGCACAAGCAAAGTTAATGTATTACTTGTGATGATATAAAAAGTCTGCGGTCTTTTTTGTGAAGTTGGAAGATTGTCCACCTTAAAAGGTCATATATCCACCTCTACTGTTTTGGGTATGGCGTACATTTGCATTGTATTTTTAATTTGCTGATATTATGAGAAAAATGTTATGTGTGGTCGTCACGTCTATGGGAATTCTGTTTGCTAATTGTAATTCTCCGGTTTTTACTCCCATAGCTTCGCCTAATCCCTGGCAGGATGACTACTCTTTTTTGTCCTCTATGGACAACTACCGCTTGTGGGGAACTTACAATGTGCATGATCCGTCTTGTCGTAAATTGGGTGATTATTATTATATGTACTCTACCGATGCCATTTTAGGTGAGAACCGTCAAGAAGCCGAAGAAAAAAATGTTCCGTTGGGATACATACAAGTGCGCCGTTCCAAGGACCTTGTCAAATGGGAGTTTGTTGGCTGGGCTTTTCCGGAAATACCGCAGGAAGCTGTAGAGTGGGTACGTTCGCATGCCGGAGGTGAGGGAGCAACGAACATCTGGGCTCCTTATATAATCCCTTTTGGTGATAAATACAGACTCTACTATTGCGTATCGGCTTTTGGCCGCAAGACATCGTATATAGGTATGGCAGAGGCTGCATCACCCGAAGGCCCTTGGACACAACGAGGTTGTGTTGTCAAGACCAATGAGGCTTCGGTAATGAATGCAATTGATCCGAGCGTCATGGCCGATCCTGTCACCGGAAAGTGGTGGATGCATTATGGATCATTCTTTGGAGGATTGTACTGCGTAGAGTTGGATCCGGAAACCGGACTTCCCGCCGAGGAGGGAGATCAGGGGCATCTCACCGCACGCCGCGCCAATTATCAGAAAGATAATCTGGAAGCTCCCGAGATTATTTACAATCCTGATCTGAAACAGTATTATTTGTTTGTTTCATACGATCCGCTGATGACCACCTATAACGTACGGGTAGGGCGTTCGGACAAAGCGGAAGGCCCGTTTGTTGATTTCTCCGGCGTGGAACTGAAAGACACTACTAATAATTTTCCTATTCTGACAGCTCCATACCGTTTTCATAATCATCCGGGTTGGGCAGGGACTGCACACTGCAGTGTATTCACCTCGGATGAAGGGCAATACTTTATGGCACATCAGGGACGCCTGTCACCCCATAACCAAATGATGGATCTTCATCTGAGACAGGTCTTTTTTACGCCCGACGGATGGCCGGTGGTGTCGCCCGAACGTTATACAGGCTGTGTTTCCCGTAAATTCTCGGCAGAAGATATGGCAGGAGAGTGGGAAGTTATACGCATACAGGAACCTGCGTATGAACGCCGTTTGCAGGCAGGCCAGATCCTATGGGGGGAGGGACAGCTCAAAGAAGAGGAGTGGAACGTGTCTCATTTGCTGTCCTTGGAGAAGAACGGAAATTTAGGTGAGAATAAAGGTACCTGGGAACTTTTGGAAGCAAAGCAATTATTGTCCCTGACCCTGGAAGGTGAAATTATAAATAATCTGATTATATTTGCCGGACACGATTGGGAAAACGAAAAGGAAACTGTTCTTTTCACAGGACTGGACAGTTGTGGCAGGTCTATATGGGGAAAGCGAATTAAGTAATCATATATACATTTTATACCATGAAAAAATACAAAGGTTTATTGGCGGTGCTGGCTCTTGCGGCAGGTTCGGCACTGCAAGCACAAACAAATGAATTGGTGATACAAGCCGGGAAACCGGGAGCGGAAATTCAGCCTACTATGTATGGTCTGTTTTTCGAAGATATCAATTATGCTGCCGACGGCGGTCTGTATGCCGAACTTGTGAAGAACCGTTCATTTGAATTTCCGCAACATTTTATGGGGTGGAAGACATTCGGTAAGGTATCTTTGAAAGATGACGGTCCTTTTGAAAGAAACCCGCATTATGTGCGTTTGGCGTATGCCGGACATCCGCATAAACAGACCGGATTAGACAATGAAGGCTTTTTCGGTATCGGAATAAAAAAAGGCGCAGAGTATCGTTTCTCTGTATGGGCACGTGTGGCAGAAGGGGAAACACCCGCTAAAATCCGTGTGGAGCTGGCCGATACGAAATCTATGAACGAACAGCAGGCTTTTGTAGCTGCCGATGTAACGGTCGATTCAAAGGAATGGAAAAAATATCAGGTGATACTAAAGCCGGAAGTGACCAATCCGAAAGCTATTCTTCGTATTTTCCTTGCTTCCCGGCAAACGGTGGATTTGGAACATATTTCCCTTTTCCCGGTAGATACCTGGCAAGGACATGAAAACGGGCTTCGTAAAGATTTGGTGCAGGCACTGGCAGATATAAAGCCGGGTGTATTCCGTTTTCCCGGCGGATGTATTGTAGAAGGTACTGATATCGCATCACGCTACGACTGGAAAAAGTCGGTAGGTATGGTAGAGAACCGTCCGCTGAATGAAAATCGTTGGCAATATACTTTCCCGCATCGGTTCTTTCCCGATTATTACCAAAGTTATGGTTTGGGATTTTATGAGTTCTTCCAGCTTTCCGAAGAAATCGGTGCGGAACCGTTGCCGGTATTGAGTTGCGGTTTGGCTTGTCAGTTTCAAAACCCAAATATGGATGCGCATGTGCCTCTTTGTGACCTGGAGAGTTATATTCAGGATGCGCTCGATCTGATAGAATTTGCAAATGGTGCAGTTGATACTCCCTGGGGAAAGATACGTGCCGATATGGGACATCCTGCACCATTCAATTTGAAACTTATAGGTATAGGTAACGAGCAGTGGGGAAAGGAATATCCAGAACATCTGGAACCCTTTGTCAAAGCCATTCGCAAGAAATACCCCGACATAAAGATTGTGGGTAGTTCCGGTCCTGATTCGGAAGGTGAGCAGTTTGATTATCTCTGGCCGGAAATGAAAAGTCTGAAAGCCGATTTGGTGGACGAACATTTCTATCGTCCCGAAGCATGGTTCCTAAGCCAGGGAGCGCGTTATGACAATTACGACCGTAAAGGCCCGAAAGTTTTTGCCGGAGAATATGCCTGTCATGGCAAAGGAAAGAAGTGGAACCATTTCCATGCTTCACTACTCGAGGCAGCCTTTATGACCGGACTGGAGCGGAATGCGGATATTGTGCATATGGCTACCTATGCACCGTTATTTGCTCATGTAGAAGGTTGGCAGTGGCGTCCGGACATGATATGGTTTGATAACTTGAATTCAGTGTGTACAGTGAGCTATTATGTGCAGCAGCTTTTCGCAACGCATAAGGGAACGAACGTTCTTTCTCTGACTATGAATAAAAAGCCTGTAACGGGTGCCGAGGGGCAGAACGGGTTATTTGCGAGTGCCGTATGTGACAAAAATAAGAATGAGATCATTGTGAAAGTGGTCAATACCTCAGGCAAAAAGCAGTCTTTGTCTTTGATTTTTAACGGATTGAAAAAGAAAGAAGTTCTGTCGGGAGCACGTTGTATCAAACTCTCTTCCACTGGCATGGATAAGGATAATACTATTGAAAATCCATTGGCAATTATTCCGCAAGAAACATCTTTGGATGTGAATGGGCATACCTTGAACGTAGATTTGGAGCCTGTTATTTTCGCAGTATATATTTTGAAGTATTGATGTCTTAAACTCAAAGGGAATATCATGATGAAAAATATATTTATTTTGGGGGTTAGTTCTTTGATGCTGGCAGTTCCGCAAGGGCTGCTGGCACAAAGTGACACTACTTTTGTTGCTGTGGGAAATCCGATAGTAAAGCATAAGTTTATTGCAGATCCGGCAGCGATGGTACATGATGGAAAAATGTATATTTATGGTGGTCATGATGAGTGTCCTCCACCGAAAGAGCATTATGACTTAAAAGAATGGTGTGTCTTTTCCTCTTCCGATTTGAAAATGTGGACAGAACATGCCGTCCCTCTAAAGGCTAAGGACTTTTCTTGGGCAAAAGGCGAGGCTTGGGCAAGTCAGGTAATAGAACATGAAGGCAAATTCTATTGGTACGTAACGGTGGAGCATGAGACGATTCCCGGTAAGTCCATCGGTGTAGCCGTATCCGATTCACCGACAGGTCCATTTGTAGATGCCCGTGGTTCCGCCCTCATTACCAACGATATGACAGCAGACCGCAGCAAAAGTTATTGGGATGATATAGATCCCACTGTTTTTATTGACGATGATGGGCAGGCATATCTTTATTGGGGCAACAGTCAATGCTATTTCGCCAAACTGAAGAAGAATATGATAGAATTGGACGGGCCGATTATTCCGGTTGATTTGCCTTGCTTCACAGAAGCTCCCTGGATTCATAAAAGAGGCGATTGGTATTACCTTTCTTATGCTTCCGAATTTCCGGAGAAGATATGTTATGCCATGAGTCGCAGTATAACGGGTCCTTGGGAATACAAAGGGATTTTAAATGAATTGGCTGGAAATAGCAATACGAATCATCAGGCTATTATAGAGTTTAAGGGTAATTGGTATTTTATCTATCATAATGGTGGCATTAATCCTACAGGAGGAAGTTTTCGCCGTTCGATCTGTATAGAGCGTTTGTATTACAATGAAGATGGAACGATGAAGCGTATACAAATGACGACAGAAGGTATTTATTAGGAAAAAAGTGATAGGCCGATTAAAAGTAACAAACAATAGGGTGATATTGTGAAGAACCACTTTATCACCCTATTGTTTTTATCATGTGTTTACTTATTCTAGTCTTCGTGCACCATCGCTGATTACGACATCGTAAATTTTTGGACTTCTGTTGAATTTCTTCTTAAATTCCTCTTTGGCTTTTTCTATGAATGTGTTATATAATTCCTCTTTTACGAGGTTGATTGTACAACCGCCGAATCCGCCACCCATTACGCGAGAGCCAGTTACACCGCAGTCAAAAGCAAGGTCGTTCAGGAAGTCGAGTTCTTCGCAGCTTACTTCATACAGTTTGCTCATGCCCTGGTGTGTTTCGTACATCTTTTGGCCTACCGTTTCGTAATCGCCTTTCTCCAAAGCATCGCAAACATCGAGTACGCGTTGGATTTCTTCAATCACATATTCTGCACGCATAAAGTCTTCTGCACTGATTTCGGCTTTGGCTTCTTCAAGCATTTCCATGTTGCAGTCGCGCAGGAATTCTACATGCGGATGTTTCTTCTGGATAGCGGCAACAGCAGCCTCGCAACTTTGGCGACGTTTATTGTATGCCGACGAAGCAAGTTCGTGTTTTACCACAGAATCTACCAGTACCAGACGGTAGCCTTTCGGCTCGAACGGGAAGTACTGGTATTCCAATGAACGGCAATCCAAACGGATGAGACTACCTTTCTTGCCAAATACGGAAGCAAATTGGTCCATGATACCGCAGTTGACGCCACAATAGTTGTGTTCCGTAGCCTGGCCAACTTTGGCCAATTCGAATTTGTCGATTTTATTGTCACCAAACAAATCGTTCAACGCATAAGCATAAGTGCTTTCCAAGGCTGCGGAAGAGGACATTCCTGCACCCAGAGGCACATCGCCTGCAAAAGCCGTATTGAATCCTTTTACTTCTACACCGCGTTTAATCATTTCGCGGCATACGCCGAAAATATATCTTGCCCAGCTGGCGCGGGGAGCGTCTTCTTCATTAAGACCGAATTCTACATAATCTTTCAAATCAATGGAATAAGCTTTGACTGTGTTTGTTCCATTCGGTTTTACTTCTGCAATCATGCCTTTATCGATTGCTCCGGGGAATACAAAACCACCGTTGTAGTCAGTATGTTCGCCGATAAGGTTGATTCGTCCCGGGGAAGCATAAACAGCTCCTGTTGTTCCGTCAAAATGCTTGATGAAACGGCTTCTTACGTATTCTATATCCATGATATTATTTTTTTAAGGTGAATAAATCTATTACCTATATTGTTAGTTCTGTCTGTCAATCGACTTTAATGTCTTTATTTACGTTTTTGCAACCAATCAGTCCATAGAACAACAGATATGCAAGAGCTGCAATGATCACCCAGTAGCTTGCCATGAAACCTGCCATGTCTGCAACAACTCCTTGAATAACGGGAAGAATACCACCGCCACATACTAAAACCATGAACAAACCGGAAGCGGCTGCCAAATATTTACCCAAACCTTCTACTGCCAGATTGAAGATACCACCCCACATAATAGAGGTACACAGACCAACTAATACGAGATACATAGCATTGATGGGTACTTCTGCAAGTCCGAAAGATAAGCCGCCAGTGGCACTCTGCTGAAGCACAGGCAGATTTACGAAAGAATTGGTAGAGGAGAAAATAGCGAGGAATACCAGCAACAGACCCAAAGCTGAAGTGAATGTAAGCATTGTCTTGCTGGATACTTTAGCACCTAATGATGCACCTGCCAGACGGCCTATCAGCATGAGGAACCAATAAGTACCTACTACAAATCCGGAAATGGTGGATGCAATACCGGCACCGCCTTTTTCCACAGGGTCAGTCAGGAATAGGTTTAGTGTACCCGGTACGCCAACCTCAATACCTACATATACAAAGATTGCAATAGCTCCCAAGATGAAATGGCGGAATTTTAAAGCGCCGGACATCAGTTTGCCGATCGGTTCCGTTGCTGTAGCAGCATTAGGCTCCGGTATAGGAACGAACAACAGTACGAGGAATGCAAGTGCAAATACGGCCATCGCTGTGTACATTACAGGGAATATCTGAGAGATGGTAGCCTTTTCAATAGAGCCTGCAATGAGGATACCTACGAACATCGGAGTAATAGTTGCCATTACGGAGTTGAAAGAACCGCCGATCTGGATTAACTGGTTACCTTTGTTCCCTTCACCGCCCAACTTGTTCAGCATCGGATTTACGACCGTATTCAGCAAGCACATAGAGAATCCTGCGATAAATGCACCGAACAGATATATGGCAAATGCTATTTCAGGGTTGGAATGTCCGGATAAGAACTGGATACCTACTCCTATAAAGCCGATAGCTACTGCGATAAGCGCTGTTTTTTTATATCCTACTTTCTGCAATAGAATACCACTTGGTATTCCCATTACTGCATAAGCAATGAAGTTGCCGAAATTGCCCAACATTCCTAAGGCATTGGATACGGAAAACTGATTTTTGAGTACAATTCCCATAGGAGCAGCCAGGTTGGTAACAAATGAGATCATACCAAAAAGGAAAATCATCGTTATGATTGCGATGAGTTTCCCATTCTGTTTTTGTTGTGTCATGGTTAATAATTGTTTATTAAGTTTATAATCAGGTTAGTTATTTCTTTTATTCTTGTACACCGAACTTATAGATGGTTATCTGCTGATATTCATCTCCGGGGAGCAATACTGCCGATGGGAAATGTGCCTTATTGGGAGTATCGGGGAAGCATTGTGCTTCAAAACATACAGCGCTTCTTGCGGGAAATGTTGCCCCGTGAGCACCGGTGAATCCTCCCAGCCAGTTTCCCGTATAAAGTTGCAGGCCGTTTTCTGTAGTATATACTTCCATTGTGCGCCCGCTTACGGGTTCTGTACAAGTGGCGGCAAGGCTCAGTTCACCGCTTTCCGCTTTATTCAATACATAGCAATGGTCATATCCGGTTCCGTTTACCAGTTGCTGGAATTTATCGTCAATACGCTCGCCGATGGCATGGGGAGTACGGAAATCCATAGGGGTATTTTCTACTTTTAGGATTTCTCCCGTAGGAATAGATACCTCATCAATAGGTACATAGAAATCGGCGTTGATGGTAAGGATATTATTCAGAACAGTAGGTGAGGGGTTGGAAATACCAGCGAGATTAAAGAAACCGTGATTGGTTAAATTTACAACTGTAGCTTTATCGGTTGTGCCCCGATATTCTATAACCAAGGCATTTGCTTCATCTTCCAGACGATATGTCATTTCTACTTCTAAAGTACCGGGGAAGCCCTCTTCACCGTCGGCAGACGTATAATTGAAAATGACGGTCGATTCATTGGGCTGAACCGCATCCCATACGCGGGCATGGAAACCGGTTGGTCCGCCGTGTAGTGAATTGGGACCGTTGTTGACAGTCAATAGGTGTTCCTCGCCATATAAAGTGAATTTCCCATTGGCAATTCGGTTTCCATAACGGCCTATCGTGGTGCTCAAGAAAGGTTCGGGACTGTTTATTACGTGTTCTATGCTGTCATGTCCTAAAATGACATTGGCAAATTTTCCGTTTTTGTCGGGCACCATAATCGAAAGAATTGCACAACCGTAGTTGGTTACCGCCACTTCCATCCCCTGAGCATTTTTGAGGATATATAAATCTGTTTTCCTGCTGTTTATATTCTTTTGAAAGTCTTTTCTGTCCAAACCGGACAAGTTACTTTCTGTCGGAGTAGTGTCTGTCATATTCATGGTATTATTTAAATTTTCTTGCAAATAAAGAGAAATTCTTTTGTTCCCCCAAGTAATTGAGAGGAAATATGGGGAACATTTTATGAAAGTTTAGCGTTTGACAATTAGAATACAAATTGATATTTTTTGTATGTTTGTCGCGTTAATCTAAAAAGTATTGTAACAGTATTGAATTGTACTAATTAAAAACAACAAATGTATCCTCTAAAATTTGAGCCCATCCTGAAACAGACACTTTGGGGTGGCGACAAGATTATCCCATTCAAACACTTGAATGAAACTCTGCCGAATGTAGGTGAGAGTTGGGAAGTTTCAGCAGTAGAAGGTAGTGAATCTGTAGTTGCCAATGGTGCGGACAAAGGGTATACTTTACCCGAAATGGTTCGTAAATATAAAGAAGAGTTGGTGGGCGAAGCGAACTATGCACGGTTTGGAAATAAATTCCCGCTACTGATAAAGTTTATTGATGCAAAGCTGGATTTGTCCATTCAGGTGCATCCGGGTGACGAACTTGCAAAGAAACGCCATAACAGTTTCGGTAAAAATGAGATGTGGTATGTCATTGCTGCCGATAAAGGTGCAAAATTGATTTCCGGCTTTGCCGAGGAGATAACTCCGAAGGAATATAAAGACCGGGTGCACAACGGAACATTTGCCGAAGTGCTTCAAACTTGCGCCATAGAGCCGGGAGATGTGTTTTACGTCCCTGCTGGCCGTGTACATGGCATTGGCGCCGGAGCATTCGTTGCGGAAATTCAACAGACTTCTGACATAACTTATCGTATTTTCGATTACAATCGTAAGGATAAGGACGGTAAATCCCGCGAATTGCATACCAGTCAGGCAATGGATGCTATTAACTTTTCCGATGTGCAAGACGATTTCCGTACCGAATACGAACGTGTACAGAATGAACCCGTTGAGATGGTAGCGAGTCCTTATTTCACTACTTCTGTATATGACATGACGGAAGAGATTACTTGTGATTATTCGGAACTGGATTCATTTGTTATTTTTATCTGTGTGGAAGGTTCTTGCCGTCTGACGGATGACAATCAGAATGAGATTACCTTGCGTGCCGGCGAAACGGTTCTTTTGCCTGCTGCTGTTCAGGAAGTAACAATCGTACCGGAAGGCCAGCGGGTGAAACTGCTTGAGACTTACGTGTAAGAGTTGATATTATTACTGTAATGAAGTTAACATCATGTAGCCAATGGTGTTAACTTCTTTTTTTTGATATGTTCTTTTAATTTCCAGATATTAAACTTCTGTCTTTTTCTTCTCTTTGGCAAATGCCGTAATAGGATGTTTCCTTTTGGCTACGATTTCACTACAGCATGTGGTGTGTATTCTTTAACCATGTGCAACCATTTAATCTTTTATAGCCGGGTAACCGCGAAATAGCATTGATTTCTTTGGAATTTATAATTTTCATTTGCAGTAAGGTGAATATAGGTTTGCCATAATTGTACGTTTGCTTATTGTTGGCATGTCCCAGTGCGGGTAGCGGAAACATCTTTTCGAGACTTCTTTCTTCCGTTATGACTTTTTCATCATCTTCTTAGTTTTATGCTTTATAATGATTAATGATGAAAAACAATTAATTCTGAAAATCATTTTTATCGGTGATATACACAAACAAATCAAGCTATGTATTTCCTTTGGTAGAGGTGTATGAAGAGGTAATGTGATAGTCGTTAATATACTATACCAAAAAAGGGAAAATGTTTTTTAAACGTTCGTTTATTGTGCGCAAAGATACAACCTATTTTTTTAACGGGCAAAATGTTTAATAAGAATATTTCCACGCAGAAACTATTTTTTAGACAAATTACTTTAAATCAATTTATTATCCACGCTTCAAAAGACCTCATTATTACTTTATTATTTATATAAATACGTCTATTGAACTTCTCATGAAAAAGAGTGTCTTTTAAACGAACGTCTAAAAGATACTTTCTCTTTTTAGATTATTAGTTCTCAGCTTTTTATAAGCTAAAAACTAACATAACTGTTTTTCTACTTCTTTTTCCGTGATGGTAGGAAGTTCTAAAACAATATGAATGCTAACTAAACTATTGGAAATAACTGCATTACATGACTTGATCGGTAAGTGTTACGCTACTCCGGTGTCCCTAAAGAACACCCTTTTCACAAGGCTTCATGTTATTCCAAATCTTGCATTATCACAGATTAATGTCCCGTTTATCAGTAAATAAATCATCCGAGTTACAATGTAACCCCGATATGCAATTACCGGCTGAAAATGAAGGAGGTAATTGTTGGTTTGCGATTCGTGTTTCTTATAGCCGTGAATTAGCGTTAAAAGCAATTCTGGATGCCGAGAATATTGAGAATTTCATTCCGATGCGTTATGAGTATATCATGAAATCGGGGAAGCGCGTCCGTAAACTGCTTCCGGCTATTCACAATCTTGTTTTTGTTTACTCTACCCGTAAACGTATAGATACTTTGAAAGACAGACTTGAATCGTCCATGCCTATACGTTTTATTATGAATCGTGAGCATTGTCGTCCGGTTGTAATTCCAGAATCGCAAATGCGTAGCTTTATTTTGGTGGCAGGCAATTGTGACGAAGCGGTTCTTTATGTAGAGCCGGCCGAATTGCATTTGGTCAAGGGGCAGAAAGTACGTATTACCGGTGGCGTTTTTGAGGGGGTAATCGGTGAGTTTGTCCGAATCCGCCACGACCGTCGTGTGGTGGTTAATATAGAGGGTGTCATGGCTGTAGCTACTACCTTTATTCCGCCTTCTTTGGTAGAACCCATAAAAGAGTAACCTTTTTTAAAGCATTATAATTCACAAATCATAATTCACAAATTAATGGATTCATTATTTTCCTTAGCCCATCGTCTTCTCACTTACGGGCTTGACGGGAGTCCTATCTATGTAGACGAATTTACACGTTTGAACCGTGAAGTTTACGAGCAGGCATTGGAGCTTTATGGCACTCGCGGCAAGACTGTTGAGTCCGAAGCTGAGCTTTGTCTTGGCCTTTTAGCAGCTTTTGCCGCTACTATTTACGATAATGGTCATAAGCAGCAATACATTCAGCGAGTATTGGACCGTAGTTGGGAAGTTCTTCCTAAACTGTCTGCATCTTTGCTCAAAGTTCAACTTCTTGTCTATTGTTATAGCGAAGTTTATGATGAAGAGCTGTCAAGGCAAGCTCATAGCATTATTGCCACTTGGGATAAGGCAGAATTAACTTTGGAGCAAGTGGATATAATAGAAGAGCTAAAGAGTTTTGAAGAAAACCAATACCCTTATGAAGTGATAGAATAACTTCATTCACCAACCTAAACTATTCAACTATCTAAACTAAGACTTTTTATTTTATGGAACCGATTGAGAAAGATGATCATTTTATTCCTGACGGAATGAATGCTTTCGAGCGCAATGTGAAACGTATAGGTGATTGTTTTCTTGCCCTTGGTGCACTTATTGTTTTTTCTCCTTTATTTTTGATTTGTTATATTGCCGTGAAAAGTGAAGATGGAGGTCCTGCTATTTTCAAGCAGGAGCGTATCGGTAGGTTCGGCCGTCCTTTTAATATCTATAAGTTTCGCAGCATGAAGCTGGACGCAGAGAAATATGGCCCTGCTCTCTACGCCGGTGCAAAAGATCCCCGCATGACGAAAGTCGGCAGGTTTCTTCGCGACCATCATCTGGACGAACTTCCCCAGCTTTGGAATGTATTCTGTGGTGATATGGCCTTTATCGGACCCCGTCCCGAACGTAAGTTCTTTATAGACCAGATTATGGAGGTGGATCCCCGTTATCGTTATTTATTCCAGATTCGTCCGGGAGTCACTTCGTATGCTACACTTTACAATGGCTATACCGATACTTTGGAGAAAATGATTCGTCGTCTACGTTATGATTTGTTCTATTTGGAACATCGCTCCTGGGGTTTTGATACCAAGATACTTTTTATGACGTTTATGAATATTGCGTTCGGGAAGAAATTCTGAGATTTTTTCATCAAGATAAAGGGAAAATCCAATTTCAGAAATCTCCATCTTTTAGTGCTCATTTAATTGATAATAAGTAAATTATTAGTAGTATCAAACCATGTGAAGATCGTAACATGGAAAAGCAGATGACAAATGAGGTGGCAATGATGTATGAGGTATCATTAAAGAATTTCCTAATTATTACATCTTGAACTTTACATTATTTTTAATGTGTTTGGATCTTCTCAAACTGTCAAGAGTTAAAAATAAACGGGTAACTTGTAATGTTTCATAAATAATATATAAATGCAATTTCCTCAATAATATAAAGGTTATAAGCATTGTTTTATATGGATAAGACAAAGAAAATAGCTGTAAATACAATCTTTCTATGCTTTAGAATGTTGGTATTGATGTTAATATCATTCTATAGTTCTCGGGTTTTATTGAAGGAGTTAGGCGTTACAGATTTTGGTATTTATGGATTGGTAGGAGGGGTTGTTGCCATATTTTCTTCTTTGCGTGGCTTGTTTGCTACTGCTACCCAAAGGTTTCTTAATTACGAAATGGGTAATGACAATATAGGGGCTCTACAGAAAGTCTTTAATATGAGCATACTCATCAATGTCATTATAAGTTTAGTTTTTTGTATAATAGCAGAGGGTATCGGGTTATGGTTCCTGAATAATAAACTTGTGATAGATTCCGCCCGCATGGTATCCGCCCATTGGGTTTTTCACCTCTCGATATTGGCATCTATGGTTTCAATCATGACTATACCTTTTGATGCTGTGATAATAGCTCATGAACGTATGTCGTTCTATGCCTTTATATCTATATTGAATGCCTTTCTGAGGTTGGGAGCCATTCTTATTCTTCCTTTCTTTGCAATGGATAAGTTACAGTTATACTCAATGCTGATATTGGCAGTGTCTTTACTGATGAGGCTGTTGTGCTCTATCTATTGTAAAGTAAATTTCGAAGAGTGCAAATATAAATTTTATTGGAATAAGAGTCTGTTCAAAGAAATGGGAAGTTTTGCCGGATGGAATCTTGCAGGAAGTTTTGCCTATTCATATGTTAACGAGGGACTTAATATTGTACTGAACCTTTTCGGTGGAGTTGTGGTGAATGCTGCCCGAACTATCGCATATCAAATAAAGAATGCAATAACCACGTTGTTATACAACGTGATGTTGGCAATTCAGCCGCAGGCTACACAACTCTATGCAAAGGGTGAATTCAATAGCTTTTTCAAAATGTTATTTGTCGGAGCTCGAGTGGTTGTTTTCTTTTATTTGTCTATAGCTTTTCCTGTATATTTTTACATAGAAGATATTCTATCTATTTGGCTGACTACCGTTCCTGAGCATACGATTGCTTTTGTACGGACTATATTAATCTATCTTGCCATTCGCTCTTTTCACGAACCGATAGATATATTTTATATGATTATTGGCAAGTTGAAAGTTTACCAGATAACGGAATTTATTGTATTAGGTGCTGCACTCCCTTTATCTTATATTGTTCTGAAATATACATCTTTACCACTATATAGTGTATTTATTATAATGGCGATAGTTGAATTTATAAATTTTTTCATTATTCTTTATATAGCGAAAAGGATAGGGCGTTTTGATTTAGAACTTTATGTAAAAAAGGTTTTTGTGCCGTTTTTTTATACTTTCTTCTGCATGTGTTTTTGTTCATATTTGATAAATATTATTTATAATTCCTACGAATATACTGCGTATTATTGTATCCTGCCGATACTGATAAATGTTCTTTGCTTTTGTGGTATCAGTCTTATGTTCGGATTTAATTTAGAAGAGAGAAAAGCTTTGAAAAGAATAATTTTGAGAAAATAAGCAAGTATGTATAATTTGACTCTCTTAACTTCAAGTAATCGTGATAAATATAAAACAATTATCCCAACGGTATAAGATTTATGATTATAACATAGGTCTTATAAAAGCGACGCCTACGGATGTCATCTTCGGAAATTTTGATTTATGTAGTGTGCATTGGCTGAAGCATAAGTATCGTGATAGAATGTTTGCTGATCCTTTTATTTTGAAAGAGACGGACGACACATTGGAAATTCTTGCAGAGGAAGCACTATTTCTTGGGGGAGCGGCAACTTTGGTAAAACTGACTGTTTGTACTAAAACGTTTCAATTAGTAAGGAGAAAGAAAATACTGTCCATAAAAAGCCATCTGTCATATCCGTATATTCTTCGTTGGAACGATAAAGTCTACATACTTCCTGAAAATATAGCATCGGATAAACTGAAACTGTATTGCTATGATGAGGTAAGGGAAGAGTGCATCTACGTGAAAACGTTGTTGGATATGCCGGTATCCGATCCCAACATCGTTTATGAAAACGGGAAATATTGGTTGTTCGGTGGAAAAAAAGGCTGTGATCAGGAAGAATTATATTTATGGTGTTCTGATGATAATATTTGGGGGAATTACTATCCCAAGGAGGGAGTCTGTGTGAAGAAGGGCCTTAGAGGTAGTCGTATGGCAGGTGATTTTTTTAGAGTAAACGGTCAGTTGTATAGACCTTCGCAGGATTGTCTGGAACATTATGGAGCAGGTACGGTTATCTGGTGTGTTGATTCTGTATCTTTGGACAGGTATGAAGAAACAGAAGTAGCAGTTTTATATCCTCAGCCGAGAAGCAACTATCCTGATGGCTTGCATACTATTAACTTTTCGGACAACTGGTGTGTGATAGAAGGATTACATATAAAGCCTGATTTTTGGAGGGGTGGATTGTTAAGGTTGGATAAGAAGTTTGGACTTGGCTTTTTTGATTGATGAATATTCTTTTTGTAAATACATTTGATGTCAGTCCCTTTTTGGGAGGAACTGAGAGAATTACCGATACATTGTGCAGGGAGTTTAGGAAGAGATGTCTGTGTAGATGTTATTTAGCTTATTATGAAGGGATAGACAGCCTTTATAAGAAGACTGTTTTTGATGGAAGACTATGTCTTGGAAGCAGGAAGAATGTGGCGCTTTTGATTGATTATATAGTGAAGAAAGATATAGATGTAGTATTGCTTCAGGGGCAGTTAGGATTAGCAAAAGGCATAAGGCAGGCAATCGGAAAGAAGATAAAGATAATATTTGCGCATCACCTTTATCCTGGCGTAGAGCGGGAAGATGTTTCGTGGAGTAATAGTGTACTTAAATGTTGGAAAAGCCGGGGGCTTATGGCGAATATGTTAAGGTTGACGGCTTATCCGATATTGAAAGTAAAGCATTTATATGCGCTTCCTTTGAAATATAAAGATACCTATGACTATTCGGACAAAGTGGTTCTATTGTCGTCTGAATTGATACAACCTTTTACAGCTTTCGGACATATAAAGGATACGGATAAGTTCAGTGTGATACCCAATACTCTCTCGTTCGATATATTCTTTCCTTTTGAGAAAATCTATGAAAAAGAAAAAGTAGTACTTATTGTTTCGAGGCTTGTAGAGAACCCTAAGAGAATTTCTCTTGCCCTAAGGAGTTGGAAAGAACTTATGAGTGATGACAGGTTGGCGGATTGGAAGTTGGTTATTGTAGGGAGCGGAAGTGACGAGAATAACTATAAAAGTTATGTGGCTGAAAATGATATAAAGAATATATATTTCGAAGGAAATAAAAATCCTCTTCCATATTATCAAAAAGCATCTGTTTTTCTCATGACCTCAGCATTGGAAAGTTGGGGGCTGACCATTACGGAAGCACAACAGTTCGGGGTAGTTCCCGTTGCATTCGACAGTTATCCGAGCTTGCATGAGGTTATAGAAAATAATGTAAATGGCATAACCGTAAAGAATGACAGAATGGATTTGTATGTGGAAGCTGTAAGAAATATGATGCTTGATTCGGAAACACGTAATAGGCTTGCCGAGAGTGCCATAAAGAAAGTACAACGTTTTTCTGCAGAGCAAGTAGTGAAACAATGGCTCTCTATTTTTTGATATGAAAAGAATTATACATAAATCTTTAGCCTTATATTTATAATATGATTCCTAAAATAATACATTACTGTTGGTTAAGTAATGACCCTATCCCTAAAGACTTAAAAAAATACATGAAGAGTTGGAAAGAAAAGCTTTATGATTATGAATTTATACTATGGGATTTAAACCGTTTTGATTTGAATAGGTCTTTATGGGTAAAACAGGCTTTCGAAGCTAAGAAATATGCTTTTGCTGCTGATTATATACGTCTTTATGCAGTATATAATTACGGTGGAATATACATGGATATGGATGTTGAGGTTATAAAGTCATTCAATGACTTACTTCGGAATGATTATATATTGGGATATGAAGCGGCAAAGGGACTTGAGGCAGGAGTGTTCGGGGCCCCTAAAAAGGCTCCTTGGGTGAAAGAAGTATTGGAGTATTATACATCGAAAGAATTTGCGCTTCCTAACGGATTATATAATGATACTCCGCTTCCCATTATCATGGATGAAGTGTTGAATGCAGACTATATAACAAACAAAAAGATAGTTCCATTACCTACAGATTTTCTGACAGCAAAATCTTATAAGACTGGCAAGATAACCATAACTCCCAATACATATACCATCCATCATTTTGCAGGCTCATGGAAATCATGGGATGAAAAGATGAAAATCATTATAGCTCGTATAATCGGCACGAAACTTACACACATATTAGGTAATGCCCGACGATGTATCATTGGTAAAAAATAGAATCAGATGAGATTTTCTTTGATTACAGCGACCTTAGGAAGGGTAGAGGAGGTTAGGTGTCTGTGCGTATCCCTCTCTAAACAGACATTTAAGGATTTTGAGTTATATATTGTAGATCAAAACGAGCATCATGAACTTGAAGATATAGTTCGCAATTTTGAAAAAAACTTCATTATTCATTATATACGTAGCGATGTAAAAGGATTATCATACAACCGGAATATTGCCTTGCGCATGTGTAAAGGAGAAATCATAGGTTTTCCCGATGACGATTGCTACTATGAGGTAAATGTTTTGCAGGAAGTAAATGAAGCCTTTAGCAGTAGGGAAGAAGTAGGATTCTGTGCAGTTACTACCCGGGATACTGTAACCAAAAGAGTTTGTCATATTTCACAAAAGGCATATCTATATAAAAAGGATGTTTTAAAGGCATGTATTTCGTATAATATTTTTGTCCGAAAAAATACGGTGATGTTTGATGAGCGTTTGGGAGTGGGAACTTACTTTTCGTCAGGAGAAGAAACGGATTACCTGTACTCTTTTATTGAGAACTATAGAACATGTGGTTTTTTTGTTGACCGAACAGCCGTTTATCATCCGGCTAACAATGCAGATATTTCTAAAGTCTATAAATATAGCCTTGGATTTGCTGCATTACAAAAAAAGGATTGGATAATGAGGCGTAATTATAAAGCCTTATTTGTGTATCTGTATTATTTGTTGAGGGCTTTCTGTGGAATGCTTTTGATAAGAAACTTTATCAAACACTGGTACTCCTTCGGAGGTAAAATTATAGGATTTGTAAAGTTCAAGGTTTAATGTATTATTATACTTTGGTCGTCTTGGCGTATGCGACTTTTTTATTGGATAATTTCAATGTTAGGAACAAGGAGAAATACTCTTGTTTATTTGCATACGTTTTTTTCTCTGTAATCTTCTTTATATCATCCTTTAGGTATGAAGTAGGCTCTGACTATCCCGGCTATAAAGAAATTTTTGAGTATGATGACCCCATAGAACCTTTATTCGCCTTGCTTATTAAAGCAGTAAAATATATTGGCGGAAACTATGAGGTTTTTGTGGCGATTATTTTTATTCTTTCGTTCGGACTGAAACTGTTTGTCTTTCGTAAGCTGGCCTTTAGGAAAGGGTTTTACCTTTCGATGATGTTGTTTTGCAGCTTTTATTATATAGCTTATGAGATGAATGCTATACGTCAGGGGCTTGCCATGTCATTGACTTTGCTGGCTGTATATTATGCGTATATGCGGAAAAAGATAAAATATATAACGGTATGTTTATTGGCCTCTTTTATTCATTATACAGCTTTTTGCTTTATACCTTTTTATCTTCTTCTCAACATAAAGTTAAAGAAAATTCATATTGTAGGCATTTGTCTCTTATGCGTACTGTTATCAATGAATCAAATATTCAATATTTTTATGGATATGGCTTCAATGTATTTGGGGGATAGCGCTATGGGAGACCGGATACTGGCTTATGGTGAAAACGGGGATGCTTCCTCTAATGTGCTGTTCTCCTCCGGAACATTGCGGCGTTTGTTCTTTTTTGGATTGATAATATATAGTATTGATAAGATTGAAGCTACGGAAAGGTTGAAACAGATCATTCTGTGGGGGGCATTTCTTTCAATCGTTACTTACCTTTTGTTTTCGCAAATAGGTTATTTCTCTATCAGATTATCTGCTTATTATAGAATTATAGAGTGTATTTGGCTTAGTTATTTTCCTTTTATCTTTAAGAATCATCGCAGTCAGATGATTGTCATAGCATTCTTTTTCCTTTACTCTATATTGCAGGTAAGCTCTGCTTTGATGCTGGAAGACAATGGATTGCTGCCAATACGCACAATAGTATTTGAAGATTTATGAAAGTTCTTATTATTCGGGATAAGACTTTGTCTTTTAACGGTGGAATTAAAAGACATTGTGATGACTTGTATGCTCTGATGTCTGCATGTGATGTGGATGTTATGCCCGTGGAAGACCTGCCTGCCACGTATGTAAAGTGGATTCGTAAGTATAAATACGATACCAAAGCATTGGTCCGTTACATAGAGAATAGCAGATGTGATGTAGTACATATTCACGGTTTTATGTCTCCGGGTGCGGTGCAGGCAATAAATGCGGCCTATGGTTTGAATAAGAAAATCGTATATAGTCCTCATTTTCATCCTTTCCGGTATCTCCGGCATCCCATGAAAGGGAAACTGTGGTTTCATTTGTTCCTGAAACCGGTCTTGTTCAAAGTGGATACAATTGTTACTATAAACAATGAAGATACCCGCTTTTTTGGCAAGTACCATCCTAATGTAAAAAAGATTCCTCATTGGAGTACAACAGATACGAATGTTTTGGATGAGGTAGAGAAACAAGATAATATGGTATTGTTTATAGGGCGTAATGATACCAATAAAGGGATAGAACATCTTTATACCCTGCCTGATAATTGTCAGGTTCATTGCGTGTGTAAAGGAACAGTGAAACGCGATGATTTTATTCTTCATCAGAATTTGGGAGATGCTGAGTTGGCGTGTCTATACAGACAAGCGAGTGTTGTCGTAGTGCCTTCACGTTATGAGGCTTTTTCTTTGGTGGCTTTAGAGGCGCTTCAACACCATACTCCAGTTGTTATTTCCGAACGCGTAAGGATTGGTGATTATTTGAAAGGAGATAAAGGATACCGGGTTTTTAATTATCACGATTATGAGGGCTTTAAAGATGCGGTTTCTGAATTAATGATGTCTAAAGATACGGTAAATTATAACCAATTGTTAGCTCCTTTTGATAAGGAAAAGATTAGGGAAGAATATTGTAGAATCTATAATTGCTGAGTCTTTAACGCTTATGAAGAAAGTCATTACATACGGAACTTATGATTTATTGCATCAGGGGCATATCAATCTGTTAAGGCGTGCCAAAGAATTAGGCGATTACCTGATAGTCGGTGTGACAAGCGATAGCTTTGACCGGGAGCGCGGAAAGCTTAATGTGCGTAACAATGTTTTGGAACGTATTGAAGCCGTACGGCAAACCGGATATGCCGATGAAATTGTAATAGAAGACTATGTCGGACAGAAAATAGACGATATTCAGCGATTTGGCGTGGATATATTTGCCATAGGTTCTGATTGGCAAGGACATTTTGATTATCTGAAAGAGTTTTGTCAGGTTGTGTATTTACCGCGTACCGAAGGAATAAGTAGCACGCAACTGCGTGAAGAAGTTTTGGAGAAAATAAAGATAGGTATAATAGGAACGGGGCGTATTGCACAACGTTTTATACCGGAAGCGGCAAGTGTCAGCGGTTCAGAAATTGTGTCAGTGTACAATCCGGATTATGTCGATGCAGAAGCATTCGCTTCCCGTTTTGGCTTGGATAAGGCAACTGATAATCTTGCGTCATTCTTTCAGGATATAGAAGCTGTTTATATTGCGTCCCCTCACCTTACTCACTATAATTATATATACCGGGCTTTAACGGCGGGTAAACATGTATTGTGCGAAATACCGATGGTGTTGAGTGGGAGAGAGGCCGATGAACTTTATACATTGGCACGGGATAAAGGCTTGGTATTGCTCGAGGCTTCCAAGACAGCTCATTGTCCGGCATGGAATCATTTACTTGTTTTGGTTAAAAGCGGTGTTATTGGTGAGGTGGTAGATGTAAAGGCGTCATTGTCTAAATTGGTCAGCGGGGATGTGCGCGAACTTGATGCCGGGCAAGCAGGCGGATGTATGACAGAGTTGGCCTCCTTTCCGTTAATGGCCGTCGTAAAGTTGCTGGGGACGGATGTAAAGGATACATATTTTTATTCGAAGTTACAGAATGGGGTGGATATATTTACAAAAGGAAATTTGGTATATAGAAAAGCAACAGCTTCTATCACTTTAGGGCTGGGAGTGAAAACGGAAGGAAATCTTGTAATTTCCGGTACGCGTGGTTATGTTCTTGTCCCTTCTCCCTGGTGGCTCACAAATTATTTCGAAGTGAGGTACGAAGATCAGAATCAAAATAAGAAATACTTTTATACTTATCAGGGAGACGGCTTACGTTATGAATTGCAGGAATTTCTTTCAATGATATATACGCACCGTTTAAGCAGTTACCGACTACAACCCAAAGAGTCTGTGATGATTGCAGAATTGATAGAATTGTATAGAAAGGGAGTGCATAATACTTATTTGGAATGATAAAGAAACAAAAGGCTCTTATTGTAGGAGGAAGTAACGGGATTGGGCTGGCTCTTGCAATGCGTTTAGTAAAAGAGAAATCGGTTTTGATAGTGGACAAAGTGGAACCGGATTATAGTCAGGTCCCATCAGATATAAAGCATTTGGTGTCATTTCGGAAATTCGATTTGCTGTTCGATGACTATTCATTGTTTGATGAATTTAACGATATTGATACTTTGATTATTACAGCAGGATTCGGGAAGCTATCTCTTTTTGAGGATATGCAGGAAGACACTATAGTAGATATGATAAGTGTGAATACAACATCTGTTTTACGTATTATCAAGCATTTCTATGGTAGCATACACAGCAGGAAGCCATTCTATACGGCAGTAATGGTGAGCATTGCGGGCTTTATGTCTTCTCCTTTTTTCAGCGTTTACGGGGCAAGTAAAGCTGCTTTAAAAATTTTCATAGAAAGCGTGAATGTGGAATTAAAGAAAAGTGGTACAGACAATCGTATTTTAAATGTTTCTCCCGGTCGTATAAATGGTACTAATTTTTACAATGGGGCTAATAATCTTTCTTTGTTGTATCCATTGGCTGATGAAATTATATACCATATGAATAACCGGAATGATTTGTTTATTCCTGAATATGAAGAGGTCTTTAAAAAAGTTCTGGAACGGTACCACCGGGACTTTAGGGCTGAAGGCGAACATTCTTATGAATATAAACAGGAACAATTAAAGCGAAAATAAAACTTTGATATATTATGACCGAATTACGTCATTTGCAATTGGTAATCCTTGATATAATTAAAGATATCGATATTGTATGTAAGAATAATGGAATAGAATATTATCTATTGGGAGGCTCTGCTATTGGTGCGATAAGACATAAAGGATTTATTCCTTGGGATGATGATTTGGATATTATTATGACCCACTCTAATTATAATCGTTTTCTCAAAGTCTGTAAGGAACAATTGAATAGTAATAAATATTATGTACAAGAGGGGTTAGTGGATTGGCCGCTTGATTATTCGAAGATTAAATTGCGGGATACTATTCTGAAAGAACCCGAAGGCTATATTCCCGCAACCGGAGAGCAAGGAATTTTTGTGGATGTGTTTAAGCTGGACAATGTGTCATCGAATAGATTTTTTGCATATTGGCAATATGTTTGTGCAAAGGTTCTGTTATGCTATCAGTTGTCGTTAAGAACCTATAAAAGCGCCGATTTGAAGAAGAAAATTCTAATGTATTTGGCTTTTCCGTTGAGATGTGGCTATGTACGCGACTTTTTCCGGAGGCAAGTGGAGCGGCTGAATTGCAGAGAGAGTGAGTATTGGGGATTCTTCTATGGTAGGACAAAGTATAAAACCTCAATTCTGAACAAAAGAATATATGGAACTCCTATACGTGTACCGTTTGAGGATACCGAATTGCCTGTACCGGAACACTATCATGAATACTTAACTAAGATGTTTGGTGATTACATGCAACTTCCACCCGAAAATCAGCGTGTTGGCTTGCATCTGCTTTCAGTTGATTTTGGTCGATACTAATTAATCTTTGGATAACTTTCATGCCTTTTTCTGTTATACTTTCTATATATTACAAAGAATCTCCTCTGTTTTTAAGAGAAAGTTTGGATAGTCTTTTTTCCCAGACGGTATGTCCCGACGAGGTTATTCTAGTAAAGGATGGTCCGATAGGTGACGAATTAGATAATGTTATAGATTCATATGTGACAAGGTATCCGTATCTGAAAGTTCTTTCTTTGGTAACCAATCGGGGATTAGGAAAAGCTTTGAATGAAGGGTTAAAGTATTGTTCGCACGAACTTGTGGCCCGAATGGATACTGATGATATTGCCATGCCGGAGCGTTTTGAAAAACAGTTGGCTGTATTTAAGAAATATCCGGATATTGATGTTGTTGGTGCGTGGATTAATGAGTTTGAAGATAATGTATCCAATATAAAGTCTGTAAGAAAGTTACCGGAGCTACCTGATGATATTAGACAATTTGCAAAACGCCGTAATCCTATAAATCATCCGGTTGTAATGTTTCGAAAGAGCGCAGTATTGGCTGCCGGTGGATACCGACATTTCCCTTTATTTGAGGATTACTATTTATGGATACGTATGTTGATGAATGGAGCTAAGTTTTATAATATTCAGGAAAGCTTGCTGTATTTCCGTTTTTCTCCGGAAATGTTTAAAAGAAGAGGAGGATGGAAATATATGATAAACGAATTGCATTTTCTGCAAATGATGAGACAAATGCATTTTATTTCTTTTTCTCAATTCATGCAAAACCTATTTGTCCGTTTCTCTATTAGGCTAATACCTAATTCTTTGCGGGCAATTATATATACAAAATTGATTAGATAGATACTGCATGAATGATTCCTTTATAGCCTGGTTGATTTTCAGCGTCTGAATATTTTTCTGACTTTTTTCATCAGTTTTATTCCAAGCATGGCTCCGTCGAATACAGCCATACCGGTATTAAATGCACGCATGATAGCTGTTCCTTTATTTGCAGCAGGGGCTATCGGGGCAAATAAGTTCCGGGCGGTATCATTCATGACCTGCTTTTGGGCACGTAATTCTTTTAATGCTTTAGCCTTTTGTTGCTGAAGGTCTTCCAGTGTAAGAATCTCTGTCTGGACGGTATCATTCATATTCATGATATTTTAGTTTTTATTGTTATCTATGAATAATCCGGCAATGAATTTGGTCATTGGATTAATAATGATTTTCTTGCGGAATACAACGATTAGTATAATCAATAAGATGTGGAAACAGCTTATCATGGCAAAACTTACCATTAATCCGCCCACTATAGGGTCTAATATATAGGCCAGGGTGAAGGAGAGATAGAACAAAGCCACCATGCCGAGAATGATGACCAACAATACGAGTATGAGCGTTGAGAGTAATATGGTTAACTTCTCCGCTACTTCCAGTTGGGTATATTTCTTTTGTAGTTCCAGATATTTCTTGAAATCGAAAAATAGCTGCTGGATATTCTCAATACTGTTGTCATCTGCAAACATAGTGGCTTTGTTTTGAAATGTGGTTTGATTTATTCGTTTGCTTCGCCTTTCAGTTCTGCTGCAATTTCATCAACGAGGTTTTCCATTTCATTACGGTTCAACCGGATACCTTTCTTGCGAAGGATTTCCGCAATCTTGTGACGCGTATCTTCTCCTTTTTCCGGGGCAAACAAAATACCGATGGCAGCACCTACCGCTGCACCACCCAAAAAAGCTGCTAAAACATTTAATCCTTTCATAATAATACTCCTTTCTTTTTATTAGGTCTAATATGACAAAGCTAACAATTTATTTTGAATGATTGTTCATTAATTCGTGTTTTTTGAAAATATATGCCTCAAAAAGAGATAAAACATGTATTTTAATTATATTTAACGGCATAGGAGAGGCTAAGATAAGCGGTTCGGAGTACTTTTGCTTCCTAAACAAAAAAGAGATATATGAAAAGATTGTTGAACGGGACAATACTATTGCTTTTGATGTGTGTAGCGCTGGGACTGGCGTCTTGTATGAATGACGGCGGTTCCGACTGGGTAGGAAAATGGCAGTTGCGCGAATATCAGTATCCCGATGGTAAAGTGCAGAAAGTAGACAGTATCTTCTATGATTTTCAAAAAGGTAGTTTTCTGGCACATTGTATGAATGAAAGTGGAAGCTATGAATCTTTTTATGGTTATTATAAGTTGAAAGATGATGAAATTTCTATAACTTTGTGGCCGGATAATAGTTCAGGAAATGAGTCTGTTCATGAAGAACTTGTAAATTCGGATAGCTATAAGAAGTTCTTTGGTTGGGGAGATAGCGGCGAGAGAACGTTCAAGGTTGAAGAATTGACAAACAAGAAGATGCGGTTGGACTATGAAGGAACGAAATATGTTTTCCGTAAATATTGAGTGTTATTTGAGAATAGATATAGTTATTAACAAAAAATAAAAAGAAAAGATGAAAAAATTGGCAGTGTTAGGAATGGGAGTATGTATTGTACTGGCATTCTCTTCTTGTAAATCGAGTGAAAGCGCTTACAAGAAAGCATACGAAAAGGCTAAACAGCAGGAACTGGCAGAACCGCAGACTACTGCACCGGTAGAGGAAGTTGCTCCTGTGGTTAGCGCTCCGGTAGAAGCTAAGGTTGTAGAAAGTGCACCGGTAGGTACGATCCGTGAAGAGAAAGTGACGGTGGTATCAGGTGCTGACGGACTGAAAGATTATAGTGTTGTATGCGGTAGCTTCGGTGTGAAAGCCAATGCGGAGAACCTGAAAAACTTCTTGGATAAGGAAGGTTATAATGCTGTCATTGCATTTAATGCAGACGCCGCTATGTATCGTGTAATTGTAAGTACATATGCAGACAGAAACTCTGCTGCCAGCGCTCGCGATGCTTTCAAGGCTAAATACCCTAACCGTCAGGATTTCCAGGGTGCTTGGCTGCTGTATCGCATTAATTAATTTGAATTCTTTTTGGTAATTCATAAGAAAGGGGTATTTCCCTCCTTTCAAGATAGGGCGGTAACTGGGAAGTTACTGCCTTTTTCATAATCTGTTGAAAATGATTATGAAAACTCTGTTTTGGGTGATTGTGAAAAGTACTTATAAATATCTCTTTTTCGTTTAAAAGAAGTTATAAAACAAAATTAAAAACTTTTGGCGGTAAAAAAGTTTTTAATTTTGCACCTTATATATTTTGAGAATACAATATGGAACGACAATATATACTTGATGCGATTGATGCAGCACTTTGTGCCGGCAAAGATATCCTCTCTATTTACAACGATCCGACCTCAGATTTTCAAATAGAAAAGAAAGCGGATAATTCTCCTTTGACGATTGCTGATAAGAAAGCGCATGCGGCTATTGCCGGCTATCTGCAAAAAACGCCTTATCCATTATTGAGCGAGGAGGGAAAGCATTTGCCCTATACAGAGCGATGTGCATGGACTACTTTATGGATTGTAGACCCTCTGGATGGTACCAAAGAGTTTATCAAACGGAATGGCGAGTTTACCGTTAATATCGCTTTGGTATGTAATTCCGTTCCGGTAATGGGGGTTATATACCTTCCGGTAAAGCGGGAGCTTTATTTTGCCGAAGAAACATTAGGTGCTTACAAACTTTCGGATTTTACAGCTCGCAGCGGAGCGTCGTTGGAAGAGTTGATGGCGAAAGCCGTTCATTTGCCGATTAAGGATAATCACGATAAATTTGTAATTGTGGCATCCCGCTCACATCTGTCTCCCGAAACTGAAGATTACATTGAAAAGATGAAGCGTTGCCACTCGGATGTAGAATTGATTTCCAGTGGAAGTTCCATTAAAATATGTCTGGTGGCGGAAGGTAAGGCGGATGTATATCCCCGTTTTGCTCCCACCATGGAATGGGATACGGCAGCAGGGCATGCCATTGCACGTGCTGCCGGTATGGAAGTATATCAGGCCGGAAAAGAAGAACCGCTACAGTACAATAAGGAAGATTTGTTGAATCCTTGGTTTATAGTAGAGCCCAGGCGTAATTAAATAACGACTCGTATATATGACGTTTGAAATCATATTTGTGCTTTTAGCGTTGCTGGGCATGGTGATAGCCCTGGTTCTGGATAAAATGCGTCCGGGGATGGTGCTCTTTTCGGTGGTGGTACTGCTTCTCTGTGCTGGAATCCTGACACCTAAAGAAATGCTGGAAGGATTTAGCAATAAGGGTATGATTACGGTTGCCATGCTGTTTCTGGTCAGTGAGGGGATTCGCCAGTCCGGTGCGTTGGGGCAGCTTATCAAGAAACTCCTGCCACAAGGTAAAACCACCGTTTTCAAAGCGCAACTCCGAATGCTGCCTACGATTTCCTTTATTTCGGCTTTCTTGAATAATACTCCTGTCGTTGTAATTTTTGCTCCGATTATAAAACGTTGGGCTGAGTCGGTAAAGCTTCCGGCTACTAAATTTCTGATTCCTTTGTCCTATGTGACGATTCTGGGAGGTATCTGTACTTTAATCGGCACTTCCACCAATCTGGTGGTACACGGTATGATACTGGATGCCGGTTATGAGGGATTTACTATGTTTGAACTTGGGAAAGTCGGTATTTTTATTGCAATAACCGGTATTATCTATCTGTTTCTGTTTTCTTCCAGACTATTGCCCGATGTCCGTAAAGATGCGGTGAAACCGGATGATGAACCGGAAGAACATAGTGATCTGCATAGGGTAGAGGCTGTCTTGGGTCCTCGTTTTCCGGGTATCAACAAGAAACTGAAGGATTTTAACTTTAAACGTCATTATGGCGCTGAAGTGAAAGAGATAAAGCGTAACGGCCAGAGTTATGTGCAGGATTTGGAGAATGAGTATTTCCGGGAAGGTGATACTTTGGTGGTAATGGCTGATGATTCTTTTGTGCAGACGTGGGGTGAATCTTCTGTCTTCGTGATGCTTGCCAACGGTAAGGATACGGAGCCTGTTGCAAGTAAAGGCAAACGTTGGTTTGCTCTTGCCCTGCTGATTCTGATGATAACCGGAGCTACAGTTGGCGAACTGCCTGCAGTGAAAGAGGCTTTTCCGGATATCAAACTGGATATGTTCTTTTTTGTGTCCGTTACAACCATTCTAATGGCATGGACAAAAATCTTTCCGGCCCGTAAATATACCAAATATATATCGTGGGATATCCTGATAACGATTGCCTGTGCTTTTGCCATCAGCAAGGCAATGGTAAACTCCGGAGTGGCGGATGCCGTGGCCGAATACATCATTGGACTGACGGATCATTACGGGCCTGCGGTGTTGCTGGCTGTCATGTTTGTCATTACAAACCTGTTTACCGAACTGATAACGAATAATGCCGCCGCTGCACTTGCTTTTCCCTTGGCGCTTTCCATTTCATCGCAACTGGGCGTAAGTCCGACGCCTTTCTTTGTGGTTATCTGTATGGCTGCATCGGCAAGTTTCTCGACGCCTATCGGTTATCAGACCAACCTGATAGTACAAGGTATCGGCAATTATAAATTTACGGATTTCGTCCGCATCGGACTTCCGTTGAATATTATCACTTTTCTTATATCCATATTCCTTATTCCCTTAATATGGCCATTTTGATTGAATTATGACAGAAAATAATATATATCCTATTTTTGACAGAATGTTGTCGAGGCAAGACAAAGAAGAGCTTCTGAAACAACATAGCGTGATGATTTGGTTTACCGGGCTGAGCGGGTCGGGTAAGAGTACGATAGCTATCGCTTTGGAACGTGAGTTGCATAAACGCGGATTGCTTTGCCGTATTTTGGACGGAGACAATATCCGCAGCGGCATCAATAACAATTTGGGCTTTACGGAAGCCGACCGCATAGAGAACATCCGCCGTATAGCCGAGGTTTCCAAATTGTTTGTAGATACGGGCATTATAACGATTGCAGCCTTTATCAGTCCCAGCAACGACATCCGCGAAATGGCGGCGAATATTATCGGGAAGGATGATTTTCTGGAAGTGTACGTCAGTACGCCCATTGAGGAATGCGAACGCAGGGATGTAAAAGGCTTGTATGCAAAGGCACGCCGCGGAGAAATTAAAAACTTCACGGGTATTTCCGCGCCATTCGAGGCTCCTGCACATCCGGCATTGACACTGGATACATCTGCGTTGAGCCTGGAAGAATCCGTCAATAAATTATTGGAATTAATTTTACCGAGAATTCAGAAGAAATAATATAGCATGAAAGAAGAATATAAACTGAGCCATTTGAAAGAACTCGAAGCAGAGTCTATTCATATTATCCGCGAAGTGGCTGCGGAATTCGAGAATCCGGTGATGCTGTATAGTATCGGCAAGGACTCATCGGTTATGGTACGTCTGGCCGAAAAGGCTTTTGCTCCGGGTAAGGTTCCTTTCCCGTTGATGCATATCGACTCTAAGTGGAAGTTCAAGGAGATGATTCAATTCCGTGACGAGTATGCCCGGAAGTACGGCTGGAACCTGATTGTAGAGAGCAATATGGAAGCTTTTGAAGCAGGTGTAGGACCTTTTACGCATGGCAGTAAAGTGCATACGGACTTGATGAAGACACAGGCGCTGCTGCACGCATTGGATAAATACAAATTCGATGCGGCTTTCGGTGGCGCCCGTCGCGATGAAGAGAAGTCGCGCGCAAAGGAACGTATCTTCTCTTTCCGTGATAAGTTCCACCAGTGGGATCCGAAGAATCAGCGTCCGGAATTGTGGGACATATACAATGCGCGTGTCCATAAGGGAGAAAGTATCCGTGTGTTCCCGTTGAGCAATTGGACGGAACTGGACATCTGGCAATATATCCGTCTGGAGAATATTCCTATCGTACCTTTGTATTTTGCCAAGGAGCGTCCTTGCGTGGAGATTGACGGTAATCTGATTATGGCTGATGACGACCGCTTGCCGGAACAGTATCGCGAGAAGATTGAAATGCGTATGGTGCGTTTCCGTACGTTGGGTTGCTGGCCGCTGACTGGGGCTGTAGAAAGTAGTGCCGATACAATCGAGAAGATTGTGGAAGAGATGATGACTACCACCAAGAGCGAACGTACCACCCGCGTTATCGATTTCGACCAGGAAGCAAGTATGGAGCAGAAGAAACGTGAGGGATACTTCTAATGAAATTAAGAATTAAAAATTGAGAATTAAGAAATGGATGATTCAAGACTTGATATAAAGGCTTTCCTTGATAAAGACGAACAGAAAGATTTGCTTCGTTTCCTTACTGCCGGTTCGGTGGATGACGGAAAGTCCACGCTTATCGGACGTCTGTTGTTCGATAGTAAGAAATTGTATGAAGACCAGTTGGATGCGTTGGAGCGCGACAGCAAACGTATGGGTAATGCCGGTGACCACATCGACTATGCCTTGCTGTTGGACGGTTTGAAGGCGGAGCGTGAGCAGGGCATTACTATTGACGTGGCCTATCGCTACTTCTCCACGAATAACCGTAAATTCATCATTGCCGACACTCCGGGACACGAACAGTATACGCGTAACATGATTACCGGCGGCTCTACCGCAAATCTGGCGATTATTCTGGTAGATGCCCGCACGGGTGTCATCACGCAGACGCGCCGTCATACTTTCCTTGTATCTTTGCTGGGTATCAAGCATGTGGTGCTTGCCGTTAATAAGATGGACTTGGTGGACTTCTCCGAAGAGCGTTTCAATGAAATTGTAGGCGAGTACAAGAAGTTTATCGCTCCGTTGGGCATCCCCGATGTGACTTGCATCCCGCTTTCTGCGCTTGACGGCGACAATGTGGTGGAGAAGTCGGAGCGCACTCCGTGGTACAACGGTACTTCTTTGCTCGACTTCCTCGAAACCGTACCTATTGATAACGACCACAACCTGAAAGATTTCCGTTTCCCGGTACAGTATGTGTTGCGTCCCAACCTCGACTTCCGTGGTTTCTGCGGCAAGGTGGCTTCGGGTATTATCCGTAAGGGAGATGAGGTGATGGCATTGCCGTCCGGAAAGAAGTCCCGCGTCAAGAGCATCGTGACCTATGACGGGGAACTGGATTATGCTTTCCCGCCGCAGTCCGTTACCTTGACGCTCGAAGACGAGATTGACGTATCACGCGGAGAGATGCTGGTACATCCCGACAATCTTCCGATGATGGAGCGTAACTTCGAAGCCATGGTAGTGTGGATGGACGAGGAACCGATGGATGTAAACAAATCGTTCTTCATCAAGCAAACTACCAATTTGAGCCGTACGCGTATTGACAATATCAAGTATAAGGTAGATGTCAATACAATGGAGAAACTCTCCCTTGACAACGGCCGGTTGACGAAAGAGACCCTGCCGATGCAGTTGAACCAGATTGCCCGCGTAGTGTTGACTACTGCCAAGGAACTCTTCTTTGACCCTTATCAGACCAACAAAGCCACCGGTTCTTTCATCCTGATAGACCCGATAACCAACAATACCAGCGCCGTTGGTATGATTATCGACCGCGTGGAAGATAAGGATATGCATGTATCCGAAGAACTCCCTGTTCTTGACTTGCCGAAGCTGGGCATCGCTCCCGAGCATTACGAAGCTGTAGAGAAAGCCGTCAAAGAACTGGAACGTCAGGGAGTGGCAGTGATTATTAAGAAATGAAAATTAAACATTAACAAATAAGAGTCGGATGAGAATTGCGGACTGGCCCGAAAGGCTGTTCTGCAATCCTCAACTTACAATTCTCAATTAAACAAGAATGGGTTTATTAGAATTCAACAAACTGCCGATTAACACACTGGTCGGTGCAGACTGGAAAACGTTCAACGCCATTACAAAGGGACGTGAAATAGATGCCGCGTACAAAGGTAAATTCCGGTTGACGAAAGCCGTTTGCCGCATGCTTTCTACATTGGCTCCCTTGCAGGACAAACGCTATGAGAAGCTGTTGGCGGACAAACCGCTGGAGCACGACCCTGTATTTATCCTCGGTCACTGGCGTAGTGGAACAACTTTCGTGCATAATGTGTTCTCTTGCGACAAGCATTTCGGCTATAACACAACGTATCAGACCGTATTTCCGCATCTGATGATGTGGGGACAGCCTTTCTTCAAGAAAAACATGAGCTGGCTGATGCCCGACAAGCGTCCCACGGACAATATGGAGCTGGCGGTAGACCTGCCGCAGGAGGAAGAGTTTGCGTTGGCGAACATGATGCCTTATACCTATTATAACTTCTGGTTCTTGCCCAAGCATCAGCAGGAGTATGCCGATAAGTATCTGTTGTTCGACGATATAAGCGAGGCGGAGTTGAAGGTGTTTGAGGAAACATTTACCAGACTCATCAAGATTTCCTTGTGGAATACGCACGGTACGCAGTTCCTCAGCAAGAACCCGCCGCATACCGGACGTGTGAAGGAGCTGGTAAAGATGTTCCCCAATGCCAAGTTCATCTACCTGATGCGTAATCCTTATACGGTGTTCGAGAGCACGCGCAGTTTCTTCACGAATACTATCCAGCCGTTGAAACTTCAGGACATTACTCCTGCGGAACTGGAGCAGAACATCCTGTCTATCTATGCCAAACTTTATCATAAGTACGAGGCGGACAAGGCAAGCATTCCGGCGGGTAATCTGATTGAAGTGAAGTTCGAGGACTTCGAAGCCGATGCCATGGGAATGACGGAACACATCTACGATGCGCTGTCCATACCCGGTTTTGCGGATGCCCGCACTGCCATCGAGCAGTATGTAGGCGGTAAGAAAGGTTATAAGAAGAATAAATATAAATATGACGACCGCACGGTGCAACTGGTTCAGGACAACTGGGGCTTTGCGCTGAAGCAGTGGAATTATGAACTTTAACTGATTGTAGGAGAATAGAGAAATGATTCGTAAAAGACTTCGAATGTTGAGTTTGCTGTCCGCAATGCTTTGCTGCGTAGCAGTATCGGCACAGCATAAGGTTGAGATGATTCCTTTCGGAAATATGGATCAATGGATTGACCGCCAGATTAAAGAATCGGGAATTATCGGCGGTGCTACCAAAAATGTGTATGCTATCGGTCCTACGGCAACTATCCGTGAAAACAAGCCGTATAAGAATATGGGCGGTTCCCCGTGGGCTACTTCCAACGTGATGGCGCGTGTGGCAGGTATCACCAAAACCAATACTTCGGTATTTCCGGAGAAGCGGGGCGACGGCTTCTGTGCCCGTATGGACACCCGTATGGAAAGCGTAAAGGTGTTCGGCATTGTGGACATTACGGTGCTGGCTGCCGGTTCCATATTTTTGGGCGACGTACACGAGCCCATCAAGGGGACGAAGAATCCGCAGAAGATACTGAATTCGGGCATCCCGTTCACCAAGAAACCTATTGCCATTCAGTTTGACTATAAGGTGAAGATGTCCGACCGTGAAAAACGTGTTCATGCCACCGGTTTCAGCAAGATAACCGATGTGGAAGGAAAGGACTTCCCCGAAATGAACCTCTTTTTGCAGAAACGCTGGGAAGACAAAGACGGAAATATCTATGCCAAACGCGTGGGTACGGTGGTGGTGCGTTATTACACTACAACGGACGACTGGCGCAACAATGTCACTTATTCCATTATGTACGGCGATATAACGGGCAACCCCGAATACAAGGCGCACATGATGCGCCTGCAAGTGCAGGAACGCTATGCGGTGAACAGTAAGGGCGAAAGCGTGCCTATCAAGGAAGTGGCATGGGGAACGGAAGATGATATCCCCACACATATCCAGTTGCAGTTTACGTCCAGCCACGGCGGGGCATATATCGGTTCTCCGGGCAATTCATTCTATGTAGATAATGTAAAGTTGGTATATTGATTTCGTTCCTATATCGGCATGTGTAATTTTGCCTATGGCGAAAAACCTGTTTGATGTATATCAGACGGGATTTTCACCATAGGCAAAATCTTTTTTGATACGTATGAAAAAGAGTTCAAATATAAATCGTAATTTTGTAGCCCATTATGAGTAGAATAATAGCTATTGATTACGGTAAAAAACGTACGGGCATAGCCGTCAGCGACACGTTGCAGATGATTGCCAACGGGCTTACAACTGTGCCTACCCACGAACTGCTCGCCTTTATCACGGACTACGTGGCGAAAGAACCGGTGGAGCGGATACTTGTCGGACTGCCGAAGCAGATGAATAACGAAGCTTCCGAGAACATGAAAAGGATAGAGCCGTTTGTGCGTTCCTTGCAAAAGCGGTTGCCCGATATGCCGGTAGAGTATGTGGACGAGCGGTTTACTTCGGTCTTGGCGCACCGCACCATGCTGGAAGCCGGACTGAAAAAGAAAGACAGGCAGAACAAGGCGCTGGTGGACGAAATTAGCGCGACTATTATCCTGCAGACTTATCTGGAGAACAGGCGCTTCTCCTCTTTATAAATGTTTGGAAAATAATTCATAATTCATAAATTAAAGAAATGATTTTACCTGTTTATGTATACGGACAACCCGTATTAAGAAAAGTAGCGGAGGACATTACTCCCGATTATCCGAACCTGAAAGAACTGATTCAGAATATGTTCGAAACCATGGACCATGCCGATGGCGTGGGACTTGCAGCGCCGCAAATCGGTTTGCCTATCCGTGTGGTGGTTGTAGACCTGGATGTGTTGTCGGAAGATTATCCCGAATATAAAGGTTTCCGTAAGGCATATATCAATGCGCATATCCTCGAAGTATCGGGCGAAGAGGTATCTATGGAAGAAGGCTGCCTGAGCCTGCCGGGCATTCACGAATCTGTGAAAAGAGGCAATAAGATACGCGTGAAGTACCTGGACGAGGACCTGGTGGAGCATGACGAGATTGTGGAAGGCTATCTGGCCCGTGTGATGCAGCATGAGTTCGACCATTTGGACGGTAAGATGTTTATCGACCATCTGTCGCCCTTGCGCAGACAGATGATAAAGGGAAAACTGAATGCCATGCTGAAAGGTAAGGCACACTGTACCTATAAGGTGAAAACCGTAAAGTAAGCAAACCATATAATAAGGTATAAAAGGCTCAAAAAATATAAAAAGTCTTCGGTATATCCTGATATGTAAATGAATAAACGCTACTTTTGTTTTGTTTACAAGCATTTATAAGACAAGATGATAAAAAAGATATTGCTGGCAATTCTGTTATTGCCCACGTTGTTATATGCGCAAATCAATACGGAACGGGTAATGACCATTGCCCGCAACGCATTGTATTTCGAGGACTACGTGCTTTCTATCCAATATTTCAATCAGGTAATCAACGCGAAGCCTTATTTATACGAGCCTTATTTCTTCCGTGCGCTGGCAAAAATCAACCTGGACGATTTTCAGGGAGCGGAAGCGGATTGCGATCAGGCTATTCAGCGCAATCCTTTTGTTGTAGGCGCTTATCAGATAAGAGGTTTGGCACGTATCCGCCAGGATAAGTTCGACGGTGCGGTCGAGGACTACAAAACGGCTTTGAAGTACGACCCGGAGAATGTGGTACTTTGGCATAACCTCTCTCTTTGTCATATGCAGAAAGAGGATTTCAATGCTGCCAAAGAGGATTTGGGCAAGCTGCTTGCCATAGCTCCCCGCTATACGCGTGCGTACCTGATGCGCGGTGAGGTCAATCTCAAGCAGAACGATACGATACAGGCCTTGAAGGATTTTGATAAGGCCATTGATATGGACCGTTACGACCCGGACGGCTGGGCTGCCCGTGCTATTGTCCGCCTTCAGCAGTCCGACTACAAGGAAGCTGAAAAGGATTTGGACCAGGCGATACACCTGAGCGCACGTAATTCGGGCAACTACATAAACCGGGCTTTGGCGCGTTTCCATCAGAATAACCTGAGAGGTGCGATGAGCGACTATGACCTGGCGCTGGATATTGACCCCAATAACTTCCTCGGTCACTATAACCGGGGACTGCTGCGTGCACAGGTAGGTGACGATAACCGTGCGATAGAAGATTTCGACTTTGTGCTGAAGATGGAGCCGGACAATATGATGGCAACTTTCAACCGTGGTTTGCTGCGTGCACAAACGGGCGATTACCGCGGCGCTATCAGCGACTACTCCAAAGTGATAGAAGAGTATCCCAACTTCACGGCGGGTTACTACCATCGTGCCGAG
>OJNQ01000207.1_pt1 | contig 45538 bp, 39 predicted proteins | sample 1597621 | NCBI WGS metagenome assembly OJNQ01 (sample SAMEA2452137, study PRJEB22498) | human gut metagenome | reverse complement strand
AATAGTGAATAATTTTATTTTTATTCACTGTCTACTTTAGAGACATCATATCATAAACCTTAAAGCTTTTTCATTTATTATTCAAAATAAACAGTAATAGAAAATACAAAAATTCTTTTTGCAGAAACGATTTTAACAATATTTGTTGCTTCCGCTAATGTAAATGTCATAACCTCTGGCGTGCCATTTTCATTATATGGAGCTAATACTGGTGTACAATCATTTACAGCAACAGTATTAGAATTAGTAGGATTTTTATCTGATGCAGTAATCCAATCATGACAATTAATTTCAATCTTTGTAACTTTCATACCATCAGCAAAAGTTAACGTTAATTCTCCATTATCTTTTGAAGCTCCCATCTTAAGGAAACCTGATTGATTTTCATAAGCACCGCCTTGGCCATTTCCTTCATAAACTTTTGTGGCAGTTACTGCTGTTAAACAATTAGCGGTGTCACCAACAATATATGCTGTATTAAAAATTTCTAAAGCCGTATCAGCTGTTAATGCTACACCCTTAGCAGTTGTCTTATCAAAAGTATAAGTTACTTTTTTCTCACCAGTTGTTTCTTCTAAAGCTTTTACTACAACAGTAAACTCTTTTGTATAAGGAACATCTTTATATGTATAAGTAGCCACAAATACAACTGTTGCATCTGCTTCACCTACAGCAGGACGAGTTACACTAACAGTTTCACCATTTAAGATAACGACATCTGTTACTTCTTTTAAAGACCAAACTAATCCATCAACTGTAGGTAATGCAAAATCATCAATAACAGTTGTTGGTACATCTAAATTATCAAGAACTTTATTAGCAGTTTCTTCATCAGTTAATGTAGGCAATACATATTCACCATCACGACCTGCAAAGATTACTCGATAATCTCCACTCCAATCAGATTTAGCATTTCCATAGAAATAGAAATTTAATGTCACAACTTTATCAGTATCTGCAAATTCTGCTAATTCAGCAACTACATTTGAATTATATAGACTAATTTGTTTAGTTGGATCAGTAGCATCTGCTAAATAATAATAATTACCAGATTTTACTAAAAGTCCACTAGCTTGTAAATAAGCACCATATAAAGCATTTTCGGCAGTATATGCTAAAACTTCAGCAATTGTAACTGGGGTTGGAGTAGCCATTGTCCAAGTTGTATCTTCTACTAATGTAACTGTTGCACCACTCTTAATTTGAGGTGTACCATTAAATGCATCAATTTCACCAATTAATTTAACAGTTTGTCCAAGTTTATAATCACAAGTTGCATAAACTAAAATTGCACCAGTTTCATCAGCAATATAATAATTATTTTTAGAACCAAATAATACTTCAACAACACCTACAATTGTAACAATATCACCTTTAGTAGCATTTACAGCCTCAGCAACTGTCATTATAGTTTCATTAACTCGAACATTTATTTCTAATGTAACAGTATCACTTGCATCACCGCATGAAACTGTTGCAACCAATTGCGCAACACCATCTTCAGTAACAACAAGTTTGCCATCTTGAACAAGACCAACAGGAGTAGTTGTCCAATCAATTGTTACATCTGCTATACTAACAGTAGGAAAAGCAAACTCTTGACCATTATAATTTAAAAGAGCAAATTTTGTTGATTCAAGTTCTGCAATAGCTTTAGCAACCTTTTGTGCATCATCTAAAGTAGGAGCAGGAGCCTCAACAAGAGTAGAACCATCCCATAATACTCGGTAAACGTCGTTACTTGAATATCTATCAATTGTTACCGCATTAATATATACATATTTACCAACCCATTTATCCATTTCAGCAGCACGATCAGCATCGTCTGTTGCATAGTGATAAATAGATATTTTTGTTCCAGTTTCTGGATCTTCTAAAGCATATTTGTCACCAGGAGCTGCTTCTTCTTTTAATACTTTTGCCCATAATCTATATGTTGCACCAGAAAAATTTAAGATAGCTTCTTTATCTATAACTTTTCTATTTTCATCTACAGCAGCAGTTAAAGCAGTAGTATATTCCTCAATTGTTGTGTCTTTATACTCGCAAACAGTAATATCAGCATGAGGATCATCTTCTTCTAATTTAGTAACCGCTACTTCACTTGCAAATTCAATTTGTCCAAAATATGAATAAACACCACCTTGTACACGAACTAAATCTCCAACTTTGCAAGTACTAGAATAATCACCATAAACAACAACTGATTGAGTACCATCAGATATAATCATAGATTTGCTAATTTGAAGTAATACACGTCCATATGTTACACAGAATAAAGCATTTTTAGAATCATTCGTATTAAGAGCAACACCTCTTTCAACTAAACTATCAATTACAGCCTGTTTTACTTCTAAAATTGTACCTTCTTTATCAACAGAAACTGTTTTCACTCTTAAGGTAAATTCTTTTGTTCCACTAGCAACTTCATTACCAACTTTTTGTGAAGCAGAAACAGTTAAAACTACAACGACATAATCTTTTCCTTCTTCAATTCTTGGGTCATCAAGTTCTGGTCTAGTAACAACGGCTTCAAGTTTGCCTTCGCTGTTTTCTTCAATTTTAACTAAATCTTCTTGATTACTTTCCCATTTAATCTCAACGTCAGGATAGTTTACATTTTGTTTAGTTAATTCTAAATTAGAAGTAACATTATTTAAAACAGTTGAATCATAAAATATACTTTTAAGAACACTCTTAACATTTTCTTGAGCTTTTTCTAAAGTTACATCACCACCTGATTCTTCAAGGCATCCAGCAAGTGAAAAACCAAGAAGCGCTATAGCAAAGAAAGCTACAATTTTTTTACCTAATACGGTAATTTTCATACCTTTTTTTCCTCCTAATATTTTTCAAAATAGATTTAATTTTGATTATTTAAATTTTCTTTAAAAGAAAAATTAAACCAAGTTTTAGAAGGAGTTATTTCATAACAGAATAAAAATTATAAAATAACTCCAGTTTTAAATTTTTATTCTGCAAACACTACATCATTCATAGTAGTTAATGCTAATTGTATATGTCCATTTGCATAATTGTTTTCAGGTTCAGCCGTTGCGCCATTATAATAAGTTACAATACCAGTAATTGAACTAAACGTTTTTCCTGTAAAATATGAACCTGATAAAATTTGAGAACCTGTTATAGGATCTTTTAATAAAACATTTTGATCAATCCTAACATTTAACCTTTGAGTTTGACCCTTAGTATCTTGATATTCACAATATAAAGTAATAGCTGATGAATTATTGGCATCTTTATATCCTGTCACTTTTAAATTATTCACTTTAACTAAAGTGCCTATTTTATCATAAGCTCTAATATCGTTAATGGAGTCACACGTTTCATCAATTACCGCAATTTGGTCTTTAGCATCAAAAGTATATACTTTTATTTTACTATCGCTTGTAAGATCAGTAATTTGTAAAGAACCATAATAGTAACCAACCTTTGCTGTAATTTGTACATATGCACCTTCAATTAATTTAGAAATAGAATTATAACCACCATATACATATATTCCATAATATTTTCCCGTACTATCATCATATTGTTGAATATATGCATTTGTTTGACCGTTTTTTCTCACTACTACACCACTCACTTTAATAAGTGGAGAAGTAAAACCATTACGTGATGCATCAATTGCTTCTTCTGTACCATAAGTTTCTCTAATTTCTTTAATTGACATTTCTTTGGCTTCAGTTGAATAATCATAATCTTTATCCACTTCACCATATATTCTTAATTTTTTGATTGAAATATCGAAAATCGCATCTGTAAAATATTTACCATATTGAGTCCCGTCAGCAGATTTAACAAAAGCATATCCATATTCAGCAAGTTCTAAGTTTAAAAGTCTAGAATCACCATCTGGATAAACAAACCAAACCCATGCTAAATATCTACCTGTAGTATCTAATCTTTGTGTTAAATCTTCTGCTTGAAGAACCACTTTGGCTCCACTTGCAAGTTCCGTTTCAAATTTTTTCTTGTTATATGTTGAAGCGGCAAAACCCCAAGGCTGAATTCGATATGTAGATTCTGGTGTATTTATACCATTATAACGAACAGTAAATTGAATACCATTACTTGTTTTAAAAATGGTTGTATCTCCATCTACATAACGAATTGGCGTAACTTCACCAATTCCATCTTCTATAAAATCTTTACCTTCATATGATTGTGTTAATTTTAATTTATCTGTTTGTGGGGTTTTCCAATCATAATTATCACTAGTATAATTATTTTTATTTGTATTATCACAACTAACAAAAACAAATAAACCAATTAAAACAAAAATAGATAATAATATTTTCTTCATTATAACTACCTTTTAATAAAATTTAAGCTTTAAAATTAATCATTCATAATAGAATTATAAGCATCTGTATATGCTTTATCTACTGTCATACTATCTCCATATAAAATCTGTTGTACAATTGTCTCTGCATTGTCTCTTGCTTTTGATGAACCTGGGAACGCTACATTGGTATAAAACCATTTTGATTGTGCAAGCCCTGCTTCTTTTGCTTTTGCTGCTAACGTTTGTATTCCTTCTACTATACTTCCGTCATCTGCTACTATATTTCCTTTTATATGATTTTGATACTCTTCTGAATTTAATACGTCATATCTAATTGGAAAATATGATGTTTCTAATGCCCATTTTAAAGCCGATTCGTAACTTACCATATGTTTTAACCATAGCCATCCTCCTAATTCTTCTTTTGCATCACTACATTTAAATAATGATACATTCGTTCCTTGTTGGATAACTTGTCCATTTTCTAAGTCCTTTTGTGGTACTGCTGATACTCCTGTTGTGAATTTTACTCCTAGTGCTGCTTGTCCATCATTATATGTTGCTCCTGCACTTGATCCGATTGTCATTATACATTGTCCTGCTTTAAATGCATCCGAACAATAATCTGTGCCAAAGGCTGTTGATGTTGCTATATTGCCTTTCTTAAATTCACTTAAATACCAGTTCATTGATGCTTTTGATTTTAATACATCTTCTTCTACTGCTCCAAACGCATTATAGATTCCTTTTCCATTTACATCAAATGATGTATATACTGCTCCATATTGTTGTGTTAAAGTTATAAATAAATTTGCTTCTGAATCATATCCTAATGCATATACTTTTCCTGGATTTGCTTTTACTGCTTCCGCATATTCTGTTGTCTTCTTATATGCTTCTGCTACTTCTATTACTTCATCCCATGTCTTTGGTACTTCCCAACCATATTTTGTAAAAATGTCTGCATTATAATACATCAATTCTGTTGATTTATTAAATGGCATTCCATATCTTGTTCCTGCTGTATCATAGATTGTTCCTTCTGCCCAAAAACCTTCTATAAATTGAGCTTGTTCTTCTTTACTCATTCCATTTACTGGATCATTAATATATTTATCTAGTGATTGTAATGCTTCTCCTTCTAGATATAACGATATATGATCTGGATATGTTTGTGCTGCTGTAGGGGCGATTCCTCCTGCGATTGCTGATGTAATTGTATCTCTTAACGTATTGTAATCCCCATATGATACTAATTTTACTTTGTAATCTGGATTTTTAGCCTCAAAATCTGCTTTGATTTCTTCCAATACAGTTGTCAAGGCTGCTCCATTGGCATGCCAATATTCGATTTCTACACGACCATCGTCATTGCCACCGCCACAGCCTGTAGCAACAACTCCACAAATAACTAATAATAAGAAAAGTGCAATCTTATTAAGTTTTTTCATCTTTGTAAATTCTCCTTTTTATTTTTCAAATTTATATTTCTAAAACAAAATTGTTTGTTTTAGCCCTTAATACCGCTACGCGAAACCCCACGCATAATATATTTTCTTAAGAAAATAAACATAATGAGAAGTGGTGCTAAAACCGCAGTAGCTGCTGCCATTTGTCTACCTTGTGTAGAACGGCCCTCACTATCTGAAAATGAATTTCTTAAACCATTACTGATCAAACGCATATCTTCACTTTGAGTAACCATTGTAGGCCAAACATATGCATTCCAAGAACCCATTAATTTTAAAATCGTAATTGTAATTAATGTTGGCATTGCAATGGGAATCATAATTTTTAACAAATATTTAAAATTACTAGTTCCGTCAACCTTTGCCGCATAATATAATTCATCAGGAATTTGTTTAAAATTTTGTCTTAACAAATATATATAATAAACACTAATCAAGAATGGTACAATCATTGCCCAATAAGTATCCATTCCCTTCATATATTTAACAACTGTAATATAATTTGAAATAACCATCATTTCGCCTGGAATCATCATTGTAGCTAAGAAAAGAGTAAATATTATTTCTCGACCTGGAAATTTAATTCTTGAAAAGGCAAAAGCTGCCATTACAGTTGTTACAAGAGTTCCAATAGTTGAGAAAAAACCAACTACTAAAGTATTATACATTAAACGCCATAAATTAAATCTAATAGATCCTGATACATCTACTTGATAATTCTTAATATTTAAGATATATTTATAATTTTCCCATGCAAATTCTTTAGGGAAAAACGTTGGTTTAACAAGACTAATTTCTGCTTCTGTTTTTAAAGAGGTAATAATCATCCAATAAAATGGCAATACCATAAACAAAGCTAAAATAGTTAAAAAACCATAACATATAATATATCTAACAATCTTAACTGTTTTTTCTTTACGAATAATTTCTTCAACATTTTCAACATATAGTTTATCTTGTGGACATCTTTGGTAATTTTCATACGCTTTATTAGTTTGTCTTAAAGCTAGCATACAAATTAAAAATGATACTAATAACACTAATAATAAGATTAACATTGTTTATCACCTCTAATAGTGGACACGTTTTTTACCAATAATGTTATTAATCAAGGTAAAAAACATAATAATTATAAATAATACTACAGCTCCTGCTGCCGCATATCCCATTGTAGTACCACCTTCTTTGGTCTTCTTATAAATATACCAAACGACCGTAGCCATATTATTTCTTTGACCAACCGATTGAGCATTATCACCAAAAATGGCAACAACTGATGTATATTCTTTAAAGGCACCTATAAAAGATGTAATTAAAAGATAAAAAATTTGTGGTGATAAAAGAGGCACTGTAATTTTTGTAAAAATTCTCATTTTTGATGAGCCATCAATTTGAGCTGCTTGATAGTATTGTTTGTCAATTCCTTGAAGAGCACTTAGTAAAATCAAAATTTTAAATGGTAATGAATTCCAAACAATATATACCATTAATACTATCATTGAAGTAAACCATTGAGGAGTAAATAGAGTATTATCAGGACTAAGGAAATCTTTTCCAAGGGTTGTAGCTAAGTTATTACCACCTAGCCAGTTAATCATATTGCCTCCCAAATTTGTTATAATGGTATTTGCTAAACCTTGATGACTTTCAAAAATGACAGAGAATACCATACCAATTGCAATTGTATTTGTAACATATGGCAAAAAGAAAATTGTTTGAAAAAACTTTTGCAAAGGTTTAATAGAATTAAGTGCCACCGCAATAAGTAGTGATAAAACAATTGATAGGGGAACAGAAACAAAAACAATAACAAGAGTATTAACTAAACATGTTCTAAAGATATTACCCGTGGCAAATAATTTAGCATAATTGGCAAACCCCCATTCTGCATGTTTACCTGTCATATAGTTATATTCTTCTTTAAAAGAGATTATAAATGTATTAAACAGCGGATAAAAAGTAAAAATCGCCATTAATATTAAAGCCGGTGATAAATACAAAATACCTCTTAAAAAGTTTATACTTTTCTTACCTTCTACCATACTACTGAAGTCTCTTTTCTGTTAATTTATCAAAAACATAACATTTATTAGGTTTAATTGAAACCTTAACAACAGTCTGTTCATGAACGGGAATATCAGAATCAATGATAAAACGAAAAGTTTCCTTTTCGGTATAAGGATTAGTAGCAATTAGTGATTTATCACGACCAATATGTTCAATTTGTTTAATATTGATAGTTAATTCTCCTTCTGGATTTATTTCAAATCCTTCTGGTCTTATTCCAATTGTTACCTCTTGATTTTCAAGTTTACTATCCCCAATTCTTTCATCACCGATATATAAACCGCCATCTAATATTTTCCCAGAAAAAATATTAATTGGTGGTGTTCCTAAAAATTTTGCAACAAATTGGTTAATTGGATTTTCATATACACTTTGTGGACGTCCCTTTTGTTGTTCTAATCCCGATTTCATTACAACAATTTCATCGGAAATACTCATAGCTTCTTCTTGATCGTGAGTAACAAAAATAGTAGTTATTCCTGTTTCCCTTTGAATTCTTTTAATCTCCTCACGAGTTTGCAAACGAAGTCTCGCATCAAGATTAGAAAGAGGTTCATCTAGTAACAGTACTTTAGGTTCTTTAACAAGGGCTCTAGCAATGGCAACACGTTGTTGTTGACCACCTGATAACTGTTTAGGTTTACGATCTAACAATTCTTCAATACCTACAAGTCTTGCATATTTTTGCGTTCTTGCAAGAGCTTCAGCCTTTGGTAAATGCATATTTTGTAACGGAAACATAATGTTTTGTCTTACTGTCATATGCGGATATAAAGCGTAATTTTGAAAAACTAGCCCAATTCCACGTTTTTCAGCAGAAAGTATAGTTACATCTTCATCTCCGAAAAAAATTTGGCCCGATGTAGGTTCTAACAAACCAGCAATCATATAAAGCGTTGTTGATTTACCACAACCAGAAGGACCAAGTAAACCGATTAATTTTCCAGAAGGTATCGTAATATCTAAATTATCGACTGCTCTTACTTCAGAATTTTTATCGGCAAATATCTTCGTTAAGTTTACTAAGCGAATGTCCATAAAATTATCCTCCCAATTTAGAATATTGCATTAGCAATTTTTATTTACCATACTTATTTTATCATATTTTGCTTTTTTTTGCAAATTATATAATCTTTATTTCTTTTTAATTTGTTTTATGGTGAATAAAAAAGATTATTTTTGATAAAAAATAAAAAGAGATAGAAATAATCTACCTCTTTTTAATTGTCGATTTTTTCCTATCTAAAGAATATAATCCAAACAATCAATAAGACTATAAAAGCACAAGCTATTCCAACTACTGTTTTTAAAGCTTTTCTTGCTACCCGAATTAAACCAACTATTGATAAAAAACAAATTGCTAACACTACTAAAAATTTTAAAAAACCTGGTAAATTTAGAAATGGATTTAAAATATAATCTGAAACAGTATCACCAAAATTATTAATCCAATCAATTATTTTTGAAATAAACATTATAGCCTCCTTTAATTGCTAATTTTCCTTGCATCTATTGCTCTTTTCAATGTCAATTCATCCACATATTCAATATCACCACCAGCAGGAAGACCATATCCAATTCTTGAAATAGTTAGATTATCTTTTTTAAGGATTTTTTCTAAATATAATGCGGTAGTTTCTCCATTAGGAGTAAAACTAGTAGCAATAATTACTTCTTTTATATTATCTAATCTTTTTTCTAAACTATCAATATTAAGATTATCAGGAGTAATGCCATCAAGTGGTGATATTAATCCTCCAAGTACGTGATATAAACCATTATATTGAGCCGTCTTTTCAACCGCTAAAACATCTTTTGTATCACGAACCACCATTATTTGTTCTTTATTACGATAAGAATTATTGCAAATGTGACATATATCCAAATCGGTAAGCATTCCACAAATTTTGCAATGTTTCACATTTTCTTTAGTTTTAACAAGCTCATTGGATAATTCTTTTACATCGTCTAAAGACATTTTCTCAATTATATAATAAGCATATCTTTGAGCCGTTTTTTTCCCTACCCCAGGTAATTTCTCAAAACAACTAGCAAGATTATCTAAAAATTTTGTTTCACTCATTTTACTTAATTAAAAACTTTTAAAATCCGCCTAATAAAGCTTGATATTTAGACATTTTCTCAGCAGTAAATTTATCTATTTCATCGCCTGCTTGACGTGTTGCTGCAACAATCATATCTGCTAACATTTCTAAATCATCTGCGGTGGTAGCTTCAAATCCTTCTTCAAATATAATTTGCTTTAAATTTCTATCTCCCATTACAATAACAGTAACAGGACCACATGTAGTTTTAAACTCAGTATTCATAATCTCATCTTGAGTTTTTTCCATATCTTTTTTCATTTGTTGCATTTTTCTTAACATTGCTTGATTCATCATTTATCTTTCCTCCTCTTCTACAATAGCACTTCCAAAAAAGGCTTTAGCTTGTTGAAGCGGTTTTTTTGGAAGATTATTCATTTGATTATAATTTACAGTTACAACATTTAATTCAGGATTGTGAATAGGTGATAATTTAGGATACTTAATTCCTACCCCATATTGACCAATATATTCACTACGTTTTTCTTGCCAAGTATTTTCTGGTAAAGCCAAAAAATCGTAATCTTTTCCAAAAGTAATTCTTAAAACTTGTTTAGCATCTACATAATTTTTAGGTTCCATTAAATGATTACAAATTGTTGCACTCGGATATACTATTAATATTTCATGTTTACCATTAGCAACCATTTTGCCATCTAATAAAATTTTTGCAACTGGCGCAAGAACATATCCTACTTTATCTTCTAATTTAGACCACGCATTTATTAATCGTGCTTTTTCTTCACGGCATTCAAGTTCCCTTGCTTCATGCAATATTCGCTCTACAATTCGAATATCATAAACATTTTTAATTCTTTGAAGGGTCTTCGTTTCATTAGTCTCAACAATTCTAGGTTCTTCTTTTGGTCTTATATATTCATTTTTAACTTTTTCAACCGCTATTTCTTCTACTTTAGTTTCTATTTGCTTTGTGATTTGTTTATTTTCATTGTTTGGCTTAACTAGTTGTTTGATTTTTGACAAATCATCTTTAATTGAATCTTCACTATTTTTTAAATCATCAATTTTTGTTTGCACATCATCAAACATTTTATCATATATATCATTTTTATTATTTAAATTCATTTGTTCTATTTTCGCAAAAACTTTATTTATATTTTCCTCTTGACTATTATTTATCTCATTAATTGTAGTAATTTCATTATTGATATTATGAATATTATTTGTATTTTCATTAATTTTATCCGATATTCTATTTACATTAGCAATCAATTCATTTATCATTTGTTCAATATTTTTACTATCGCTATTATCCTCTAAATCAAATCCTAATTCATCTTTAAAATCTACATTAGATTTTTTTATATTGCTTTGAATTGTTTGAATTAAAACAAAATAATTTTCTTTCAATTCATTAATTTCTTTAATAATTTCTTGTTTATCTAAGTCAATATGTTGATTATCCGCTTTTTGAATAAACAGTTCCACCCATTCTTCAAGACTTTTAATTCTTTGTTCAAAATTTAAATTTAATACTTCTTTTATTTTTTCTTCATCTATTTTATTTAAAGACTCACTTTCCAAAGTTATTACTTTTTCTTCTAAATTACTGATTTGCATTTTAAAGGTAGATATATCTAATTCATTATTTGATAATTCATTAGATAAATTGTAAGAAGTATTAAATTTTTCTTCTATTTCTTTTAGTTTTTCATTAACTTCTTCAATTTTTTTAGAATCAATTTCTTGGTTTATCGTATTTAAAACTCTAATTTTATCCTCAATATTATCTAAGCGAAACATTAAATCGGTTGGCAAAGCAGCATTTTTAGAGGATACATCTTCTAAAAGATCTAATTTAGATTCAATTTTTTCTTTAAATTCATCTATTTTAGCTTTTTCTAAATCGGTTGCAACCTTTTTAATTCGGTTGTCTAAATTATTAAACTTATTATCCAAATCTTGTGTATTCATAAATCCATCTTTAGTTTCTTTTTCACTAACCACTTCTTCAAGTTTATGAATTTTATTTAGTACATCAATATCTTCAGATGCAGAATTAATTATTTTCATAATTCCTACTTCTAAGTAAATTTTTTGTGAATTAGTAAAGCGAATTTTATTTTGAATATCTACTAAAACATCAATATAATAAAATAACTCATTAGTTGTAATATTTGATGCAAGTTCTTTAAATTCTTCACTATCATATATATATTTATGAACTAGTTCATCGTTCACACTCTTATATAACAAAATATCTCTACAAAATTGAATAATTCCACTAACAAGACGGCTAACTTCTTTTCCCATATTAATTAACTCATTAATTAAATAAATACTATGAGTTGCATCTTTCTTTTTAAAAGAACTAATTAGTTCAATTAATTTATAATTAGAAATTCTTCCTGTTACACTATTTATATCCTCAACCGTAATTTCACCATTAGAAAAGACACTTGCTTGATCTAAAATTCCCAAAGCATCTCTCATTCCTCCATCTGCCGCTTCCGCAATCGCACTAAGGGCTTCTTCATTAATTACCATTTTTTCGTTAAATGAAATGATTTTTAATTCTTCTTTTAATTCTTCTAAAGTAAATTGTTTAAAGTCAAACCTTTGACATCTTGATAAAATAGTTGCTGGAATTTTATGCGGTTCCGTAGTTGCTAGGATGAAAATCACATGTGATGGTGGTTCCTCTAAAGTCTTTAATAAAGCATTAAAGGCCGCAGTACTTAGCATATGTGCCTCATCGATAATATATACTTTTTTTCGTAAAACACTTGGTAAAAAATTAACTTTTTCTAGAATATCTCGCATTTCATCAACACCATTGTTGCTTGCTGCATCTAGTTCAACAATATCTGTTGTTTCATTGTTTATAATTGCAAGGCAATTTTTACAATGATTGCAAGGTTCTCCATCTGTTTGATTTTCACAATTCACAGCTTTCGCAAAAATTCTAGCTATCGTGGTTTTACCAATCCCCCTAAGTCCACTAAAGATATATGCATGTGAAGTTTTATTTTCCATTACCGCATTTTTTAATGTCTGTACGACATGCTTTTGACCAATTACTTCTTTAAAAGAAGATGGTCTATAACTTCTATATAACGCAACATATGCCATAATTTTTCCCCTTTCACTTTCAAAAATGCTAGTTAGTATATTATACCACATTAATGAAAAAAACGCAAACCTTTTATTCATATTAAAATTATAAATAATATTATATTAAAAAGATAGATTATTTAAAAAAACAATTAAGAAACAATATCTATTTTTATGTTTTATACAATTAAAAAGGAACCAAATTTTCCCTAGTTCCTTCTTATTTTTATTAACTATTTATCATCCTTTTTGTCATCTTTAATAATTTCGCTTGCTGAAAGTGCTAGTCCTGCAAGGCTTTGAAGTTCAGAAGGAATGATAATTTTCGTTGATTGTCCATCTGCAACTTTTTCTAATGACTCATATGCTTTAAGAGTTAAAACACCCTTATTGACATCAACATCTTTAATCATCTTTAGTCCTTGAGCAGTTGCTTCATTAACTTTAACAATAGCCTCAGCCTGACCTTCAGCCCTACGAATAGTAGCTTCTTTTTCCGCTTCCGCTCTTAAAATAGCGGATTCTTTCTCGGCTTGAGCTCTTAAAATTTCGGATTCTTTTATTCCTTCAGCCTTTAAAATAGCAGCCTTTTTTTCACCTTCTGCAAGTAAAATTGCCTCACGTCTTTCACGTTCTGCTCTCATTTGCTTTTCCATAGCATCACGAATATCTTTAGGAGGCATAATATTTTTAACCTCAACTCTAAATACTTTAATACCCCAAGGATCTGTTGCTTCATCTAAGATTTCACGCATTTGTTCATTAATGATATTCCTACTTGTTAAAGATTGATCTAAATCTAGAGAACCAATAATATTACGAATAGTAGTGGTTGTAAGATTATCTAAAGCTCTAAGTGGTTTACTAACTCCATATACATATGATTTAGCATCACTAATTTGATAATAAACAACTGTATCAATTTGCATTGTGACATTATCTTTGGTAATAACAGGTTGTGGATCAAAATCTATAACTTGTTCTTTTAAACTAACTTTACCAATTAATCTTGGTGTATCTAGTTTACTCCCTGAAAGAGGAACATTAGGATCACTTGCAATTCTATCAATAAATGGTACTAAAAAATGCACTCCTGTTCCCCAAGTTTTATAATATTTACCAAGACGTTCAATAACATATACTTGTGTTTGAGGAACAATTTTAATTCCTTTTATTATAATTAATAAAATTACAAGTAAAATTACAGCTAGTACAATTGCTGTTATTGCACCTCCTACTGTCGAAACTAAAAAATTAAATAGATTTTTCATTTATATTTTCCTCCCTTTTCATTATAATTAATTTAAATCAATTTCTTTTATTTTATCTACAATCATTTTATTACCAATAATTTCAGTTATAATAACCTTATCTCCAACAAGAAAACTATTTTCTCCTTTAGAAATAGCAGGCCATTTTTGAAATTCCACTTTAATTTCTCCTTTTTCACCAACCACTATATCTTTAGTAACGATTGCAACCATTCCAACATAACGATCAACATTGGTCAAAACTGTCTGATTATCACTAATTTTTTTTACAAATGGTCTAGTTGCTAAAACAAATATTGCGCTCACAACTGCAAAAATTAAAATTTGTGCCCAAATCGGCATCTCTAATACTGCACAAACAATACCAGCAATTCCTCCTGCGGCAAACCAAATAGAAACTAAATTAGCAGTTTCAAATTCAATTATGATAGCAGCAATCACAAAAATAGCCCAAATAATAATCATTGCAATATCTAATGTTTGAAGCGTCATAAAATTAAACATCTTTGGCCACCTCCTTTGTATCAACTATTAGCATCTTTAATCCTGTATTCCATTTTGCCGCAAACTTATATGATGTTTGAATATTAAAATCCAAATTCAAATGCTTCTCTAGTTCCAAAATTAACTTTTTATTATTAATTCTACCAAAACTTGGTTTCATTGTTAATTCATAAACATCTTCTTTTTCAACAACTTTACGTAAAATATCATCTTTAGTTACTTTTCTCATCACTAGAGTTTTATTATCTAAATCAAAGCCAACAGCAATACCCAATGCATTATCAAATAGTAATGCCGCTTGTTTACTAAAAGTTATATTATTACTATAAATTGTTACAGCATTTGTATTTTTTTCTTTATTTATCCATTGTATATTCATATTTTACCTCCTTACTATTATTATATACCATTTAGTGTATTATGTCAACAAAAATGTATATTATGTATTTAATGTACTCTGTATTTTTAGTATAACAAATCTGATATTTTTGTGAAGTAAAACTCTTTTTATTGATAAACTATAACTTTTTTGTTATAATATAAACAATGGAGGTTTTTATGAACACAAAAAAAGTAAAGACAATTAGGACATTAATAGTAGTAATTGTCTGCTCAATTATTACAATAGGGGTAACCGTAGGTATCTGTTGTTACAATTATTATGGTTATATAAATTATAAAAAACTATACTTAGAAGATTACTTTGATCAAAATGAGGGAACAAATCTATCTACACAAGAAAAAATTCAAAAAGCAGTAAAATGGGATGCTGATGTTTATACCGATAAATTAAACATTAAATATCGCGATCCAATTACTAAAGAATTTATTACTGAAAATAAAGTATCAAATGATGAAGCAGAAAACGTTAACGCTTACTATGAAAATTATGTTCTACACTTACCAAAATATTTTGATATTAATTTTTATAAAGTTTTAACTTCACATTATGATAAAGAAACAAAGAAAACAGAATTAAGTGTTGCACATTATTTTTATTTTTCTAATATAAATTACAATCAAATAAAAGATTTTAGTCCTCAATATATTTATATGACCTTTGTTGATGGTATTGGTGAAGAAAGTGACTTGGCCTTGCAAGAAGCACTTGATGAAATGAGTGAAAATGAATTATCAGTTGGTAATGTCTCCTCAATTTATTATTATTCACTAACAAGTTCTGATAGTCAAGATGTTCTTGCTACATACTCATTATATGATAATCCACGGGATATTTATGAAGATGATGAGGATAATGAAGATAAATCTTACTATATTTATCAAAATCGCTGTGCTAAAAGTTATGATAATAATACTGTTTTTGGTCAAACAAAAGAACTTACCTTCTGTGTTTATTACATTAATGATTCTGAAGAAGGAGATAAAGAATTAATCAATATTATTGAAGGAACTTTTACTCCTGAATTAAACGATGAAGACGAAATTTTGACAAATGAAGAATTTAAAACTTTAAGTTCTAATTACAAGGGTTATAATAAAGAATTCTATCAAGATAGTTATAACGAATTCATTCGACCTAAAATCATTAAAACAGGCTTATTAACATTTGGAATTACCTTATTATTATGTGGTTTACTTGCTTTTATTTGGTTATATGAACCAAAAGCAACAGACAATTCTAAATCTAAATCAACAAAAAAGAAGCGCTAAATTTAGCGCTTCTTTTAAAATTCACAATTTTTAGGTGTTCTTGGATAAGGAATTACATCTCGTATATTTTCTACTCCAGTTAAATACATAATTAACCTTTCAAACCCCATTCCAAATCCTGAATGAATACATCCTCCATATCTTCTTGTATCTAAATACCAATTAATTTCATCTTTATTAATGTTAAATTCTTTCATTCTTGCAAGAAGTTTATCTAAATTTTCTTCTCGCTGTGATCCTCCCATTAATTCTCCAGCCTCAGGCACAACTAAATCGACTGCTGCAACCGTTTTTCCATCATCATTTAATTTCATATAGTAGGCCTTAATATCTTTAGGCCAATCAGTAATAAAAACAGGTCCATTAAAATATTCAGTAATATATTTTTCGTGTTCTTTTGCTATATCCTCATTATATTGAGGTTCAAATTCCCAAGTTTTATTGGCTTTCTTTAAAATATCAATAACATTATGATGACTAATTCTTACAAATTTACTATCTAATAAATGATTAAGTTTACTTTTTAAACCCTTTGCAACAAATTGGTCGCAAAAATCAATTTCTTTTTTGCATTTTTCCATTACAAATTTTACAACATATTTTAACATTTCTTCTTCAATATCCATCAGACCATTTAAATCACAAAAGGCCATTTCTGGTTCGATCATCCAAAATTCATTAGCATGCGTTTTAGTATTTGAATTTTCGGTTCTAAATGTTGGTCCAAACGTATATATATCAGAAAAGGCCATAGCAAAAGTTTCTCCATGCAATTGACCAGAGCCTGTTATAAACGCTTGTTTACCAAATAAATCTTTAGAAAAATCTACACTTCCATTTTTGGTAAATGGTAATTTATTGACATTTAAAGTTGTTATTTTAAACATCTGATCAGAACCTTCACAATCTGCACATGTAATAAGAGGAGTATGTACATAGACGTAACCTCTATCTTGAAAATATGAATGTATTGCATAAGCTGCTATACTTCTTATTCTAAAAATTGCCGAAAAAAGATTAGTTCTTGGTCTTAAGTGAGCAACTTCTCTTAAAAATTCTCTAGTATGTCTTTTGGGTTGTATAGGATAATCTTCTGGACAATCACCTAAAAGGGTAATAATTGTAGCATGTAATTCTAGGGGTTGTTTTAATTCAGGTGTTAATTTAACCATTCCTTTAACATAAACAGAAACTCCAACTCTAAATTTAGAAACCTCTAAAAAATTACTTATTCTATCGTCATATACTACTTGAATTGATTCAAAAAAAGAACCATCATTAACATTTAAAAAACCAAATTGTGCTTGAGAACGATTATTTCTAACCCATCCATAAATTTCAACCTCTTTTTGATTAAAAGTATCTCTTTGACAAAATAACTCTTTGACTCTTGTTCTTTTCATAAAATACCTCCTAATAAAATAAAAAAAATCCTTAAGTAAAATTATACCTAAGGACGAAAAATCGCGGTGCCACCCTAGTTCAAAAACAATTACAATTTGTTTTTGCACTTTTTTCCTTTAACGCAGGATTTACGAATAGTTCTACTAAAATGTTTCACATTCTTTCTTCTATTTGCTCCAAGTGTTCTTTCAATCATAATTCTTCCTAATTTTTCACTCTCATTAGGTCACTTGTATAAGAATTATATATTTACTTTTCTTATCAACGCATCTAATAAAAAGATTATATTATATTTTATCCATTTTGTCAAATTTAATTCTCTATTTTCCTAAACAAAACTTTGAAAAAAGTTCATCGAGTAGACTATCTGTACTAGTTTCTCCTATAATCTCACCTAAATATAACCAAGCTTTTCTTAAATAAATATCAACAAAATCAATTTGATATCCCTCTGAAATGACATTTATGGCCTCTTCTAATGCAATTATTGCATTATTTAATTTTTCAATTTGTCTTGCATTGCTAATATATGTTATATCTTTATTAGAAATATTATTTAATTTTAATTTCGTTAAAATAGCCTCTTCTAATTTTTTAATACTTTCTTCTTCTTTAGTGCTGATTGTAATAAAACTCTTTTGTGGTAACTTTATTTTTTGTATTAAATCTGATTTATTCACAACAATTAAATGACACTTATTTTTTATAAGATTAAAAATTTCTTCATCTTCCTTTTGGTAAGAAACACTTCCGTCTAAAACAAATAAAACAATATCAGCTCTATCTAAAGCCTCTTTGGATTTTTCAACACCAATTTGTTCTACAACATCCTCTGTATCTCTAATTCCTGCTGTATCTATTAAATTTAAAGTGACATTATCTAGTTGAATACTTGATTCTACAATATCTCTAGTTGTACCTGGAATATTGGTTACAATTGCTTTATTTTCATTTAAAATGGCATTTAAAAGACTACTCTTCCCAACATTAGGACGTCCTACAATAACGGTATTGATGCCATTTTTTAATAATTTAGCACTCATTGAATTTAAAAGAGTTGTTTGTAATTCGGATTTTATATTCCTAATTGATGGCAATATTTCATTGTTTGTAATTTCTATCACATCATCATATTCAGGATAATCAATATTAACACAAATAGTTGCAATAATATCTAGTAGTTGTTGTCTTTTGTTTAAAATAAAACTACTAATTTTTCCGTTTAAAGCGTTGGTAGCAATTTTTAAAGCCATTTTATTCTCAGCTGTTATTACATCCATAACAGCCTCTGCTTTTGTTAAATCAATTCGCCCTGCTAAAAAAGCTCTTTTTGTAAATTCTCCGGCTTGTGCAGCTCTTGCACCAAGAGTTAATAATAGTTCAAATATTTGATTTGTCACAAATAATCCACCATGACAATTAATTTCAACTAAATCTTCTGTTGTATATGATTTAGGTGATAAAAAAACAGAAACTAATACTTCATCAATAATTTGATTTGTTTTTTTATCAATAATATGTCCATAGTGAATGGTATGAGATTGTACTTTAGTTAAATCTTTGCCTTTAAAAATTTGATTCACAATTTCTAAAGCTTTCTCTCCACTAACTCTTATAATTGAAATAGCTCCTTGACTTTGGGAAGTAGATATTCCCACAATTGTATCATCAAAAACTTTCATTTCTACACCTCTTTTATAATTATATCAAAAAGCTTAATATTATGTATCTTTTTTACATATTATCAGTTTAAATAATGTTATTTTTATCAAATAATTTAGTTTATAGAAGAATAATAAAAAAGTGTAAACACTTTCAAAAGCATAAAAAAAATATTATTTTAAAAAACGTATTATAATGTAGGTACTCTTTGTGATATTCCTACCATAATTACAAAGAGAATCCTTAATTTTTATTCAATTCTCGTTTCTTTTTAAAATAAAATACTTACTCTTTTTAGAGTAAGTATTTTATTTTTTATTCATTATTTGATTTTGAAGCATTTTTAGGTTCAATAACCAAATATCTTCTTGGTTCAATTCCCTCAGAATGAGTAGTAACATCTTTCCAAGTTGAAAGTTTTGTATGAATAACTTTTCTTTCATAAGCATTCATATATCTTAAATTTACAGGAATCTTAGTTTTAGCAACCTCTCTTGCAATTCTTACAGCCATCTTTTCTAACTTTTCATCACGATTCTTGCGATAATCGCCAATATCAACCTTGACAATTAAGCCACTTTCTGTATCGCGATCAAAATATTGATTAACAATTAGCGATGTAACATATTGAAGTGCTGCTAAAGTTTGTGAATTATGACCTATTAGTGCTCCATTTGCATCGGCTGTAGTAATCGCATACTCAACTATATTGTCACGCATTTTTCTTTCAACATATCCATCAATTTGAGCCTCTTTTAAAAATGTTTCCAAAAAATCTTTACCTTTTTTTACTGGATTAGCATCTACCATTACTTGAACTTGTATTTCTTCTCTTGAATCTATATTTTCACTAATAACATCAAAATACATATCATCTTTGGCAATCCCTAATTCTTTCACTGCTAATTCTTCAATTTCAGTTAGGTTTTTACCAATATACATTTTTTCTTTCATAATTATTAACTCTTTCCTTTATAGTTTTTTTCTTAATTTTTCCATTCGTTTAGCGTTAGTCTTACTATTAATAGCCATTTGCGCCATTGAATATAAATTACCAATACACCAATAAATACCAAGACCTGCTTTACTTGTAAAAACAAATAATCCCATCATCAACATCATCATATACATCATCATTTTCATTGAAGTTTGAGCCCCCCCTTTTGTTTGCTCATATGACTGTCTACGATATGCTGGAATATCTGCTTGTGATTCTTGTTGATTTTTCTTTTGTCTTCTTTGCGAAATCCATTGACTTAAAAATTGTGTACCAATTACGACCACAACAAGTACAATAATTCCTATGAATTGACCTGTTCCAGCTGTTCGATCTTCAAATAAATTAATTCCTAAAAAGCGAGGATTAATCTCATTAGCCCAGTCGTTTTTATAAATAGTACCTTCATATGCAACTGTATAAGGAATTCTAGATACAGCACGATATATTGCCATAAAAATAGGAAATTGTAAAAAAGGCATTAAACATCCACTTAATCCAACTTTATATTTTTTATATAATTGCGCCATTTCCATTTGCATCATTTGCTTCGATTTATCATCTTGACGTGTTGCATATTTTTCTTGAATTTTATTGAGTTCAGGTTGCATTAATTGCATTTTAAGCGTCATATCGTTTGTTTTTGCATAAATTGGCCAAGCAATTGTACGAACTAAAATTGTTGTTATTAACAATCCTATAATATAGAAACCACCAAATAAATTGGATAATTGAACCATTAACCAAGCCATAGGAAATACTAATAAATTATTAAATAAATGACTCCAAAAAGCCTTACCTGTATAAAATACAATTGGTTCAGATTCTAGATTAACTGTTCTTTCTTCTACTTTTAACGCAAAAGAACAAACAACATCATTTAAATTAAGCGTCTCACCATTATTTTCCTCTATTTCTTTAATTAAAGTTGTACTATCAACATTAGATGCACCAGTACAATTTCTTACATAAGTTGCCGCCTTAATCCATTTACTTTCAGTTGAAGTATCTGTATCATTAGCAACCGTCGCCCTATCAATTAATCCAAGATATAAAGGAATGTCATAATTTCTAATAATATCTACTTGATATTGATTTTTTTTCTTTTTTGCTATTACATCATCGTTAATATAATTTTGTATTAATTCTTTTGAAAAAGTTTTTTTCTCATCCAAAATCTGTTGTTCCGTTTTTCCTTCTGTAGAAACTGCCTCATCGATTTTAGTATTAACCCATTCAATTAAATTTTTGTCTGTATCGTCTGCCGCAAATGATGTTTTAGGTTGAGTATTTCCTACACAACTACAAGATGTAATAAATAATAATAAAAACATTAATGCGATAAAAAATATTTGCTTATAATTTTTAAATTTCACTTTTTCCCTCCTTGGATTTTTTTTTATCAATCAAATCTAATAAAAATTTAGCTTCATTTTCAAGTTCATCATAATTAGTCTGTTTTGAACTTGGTTTGATTACTATAACAAAATCTATGTTATGATATAAATTTAAATACTTATAAAAAATACTTCTTGCAATTCTTTTTGCCTTATTTCTTTCAACTGCTTTTCCATATTTCTTTGAAACAGAAAAGGCAAATCTTGCCACTTTGTTTTCTGTTTTTTTAAAGTAAATAATATAATTTTTATTAGCTACTTTTTTTCTCATGTTCACAATTGAGGCTATTTCATGGTTTTTCTTGATTCGATATTTTTTTTTCATATACACCTCAAAACAAAAAAATTAAAAGACCACTTTTCTTAAAATGACTGAAGTGGTCCAAGTTTATAATAATATTTCTTTTTCTATTATGCTGATAAGACAGCTCTACCTTTTGAACGTCTACGCGCTAATACTTTTCTTCCGCCAACAGTTGCCATACGTGCACGGAAACCATGAGTTTTACTATGTTTACGTTTGTTAGGTTGGTATGTTCTTTTCATATGAGCACCTCCTATTTAAAACCATGCTTTCTTATTATACTATAATCACCTATTTTTGTCAAACAATAAAACTTTTTTTAATTTTTTATATATTAGGTAAATCATTTACTCTTACACTATATAGAGTTTTAAAAGTTTGAGATGTACCATTATAAATACAACCTTCTGCTATTATATACAGAGTATCAATGTTAAAAACTTCATCAATTTTATATGTTGCAATAGATAATGCCCTATTTTTACTAAAAAATCCATAAATAGAGTATATTTTAACATAACTAGAAAACTTATTATCATTGTTTTTTATCTTGCCATATATTTCAAACTTAATATCATTAATTTCAGGCTCTACATTCCATGCATCATCATCATTTGGACCTTTTGGAAGTTCAATACTAATAAGATTGTTTTTTTCTAAATAATCACTATCATATTTATATTTATTTAAATTTTCAGAGTTCACCTTAAATTCTACTCTTAATCTATCTTCTTTAATTTCTTTTAATGAACTTTCTTCAGAAATTAAAGTTTTAGTAACTTTTAATTTAATTGGATCATCTTTACTTTCTATATAATTGGCATTATTGTTATCAATATTTCGAATTTCAACATTCTTGAAAGTTTTTTCTTGATTAAAAGATAAAGCTTTAGTTTTATAAGCTAAAACTCTCTCCTCTTTTTCATCATTTAATGTATAGGATATTCTTATATAATATTCTATTGGTGTTTCATCAAATAAATATTCTTCTTTTTTTCCATTTTTTGTTAATTCTTTAATTTCTTTAGTAGCAAAGGTCGTAAAAGATGTTAATGAAGTATAAGTTAGTGTACTCATTTCTTTTGATGAACTTGTATATTCATCATAACGATATCCATTATCTAACGTTTTAGCGGCTAAATAAATTTTAATATTTTTTATTGACGTGTTTGCTCTTAATTTAACCAATTGTATTTGTAAATCATGTGTACTTTTTTCATGTTTTCCTTCTTCATCCTCACTACCAGTGGAAAGTTTAGATTTTCTGTTTTCTATATCTCTTATATTTAATGCAATTTGATCATCATATGCCTTATCCTGATATTCAGAAAATCTATTAATTTTAGATTTTCCAAATGAAAGTAAAATGATACTAAATAATACAATTGTATAAATAACAATTATAAATATTTTTATTTTTGCATTTAACCCTTTATTATTCATAATTCACCTCATTAATTGTTTTTATTTTATCATATTGTAATGTTTTTTGCAAGTCAAATAATTATATGATAAATTTTAACTATCAACATATTAACAATGTGGAAAAATTGTTTATAATTTTCCTATTTTTTTGTGGATAAAATGTTGATAACTATGTGGAAAAGTATTTTAACTAACTACTTTAATTTTTTATCAAAATATGTTATCATATTGCAGAGGTGATTTTGATGGAACAAGCTTATGTTTTGTTAAATAATGTCAAAAACGAGTTAAAAGAAAAACTTCTTCCTGCTCAGTATAATACCATTTTTAATGAAATAACAGAAATATATAAAGTTCAAGGTGGTAATATTTATTTAATTGTAGCAAACAGTTTAGAAAAATTTCGACTGGAAAAAATATATTTATCACAAATGAACGAAATTCTAAATAATTATACTAAAGAATTAATGCAATTTAAATTTATAACATCTTCAGATGTTGCAAAAGAAAAAGAAAAAAAGAATTCTATTGGATTAACTAATATTGATTCTAGTGAAAAAGCTATCAAAGAAAGAGTATTAAGACCAGAATATACTTTTGATAATTTTGTAACAGGTGAAGCAAATCGTGAAGCCTTTACTTTTTCTGTAAAGGTTGCTGAATCACCTCATGTAACAGTTAACCCTTTTTATATTTTTGGCGACGTAGGACTTGGAAAAACCCATTTAATGATGGCAATAGGTCATTACATTCTAGACAATAATTTAAATACAAAAATAGTTTATACAACAGCTCAACAATTTGTTGAAGATTATTTTAAATCAAAAAATAAGAATCAAAAATCAACCGCAATATCTGATTATTTTGATAATTATTATCGAAGCGCAGATGTTTTGTTAGTTGATGATATTCAATATCTTGCAGATAGACAAGGTTCACAAGATGAATTTTTTAAATTGTTTGAATATCTTTTTGAGAAAAATAAACAAATTATTGTTACATCAGATCGTAAAGCAAGCGAATTAAACATTATGGATCGCTTAAAATCTAGATTTACTTGGGGTATGCAAGTAGATATAAAAAAACCAAATCAAAATTTAAGAAAGGCTATTTTAAAAAGTAAACTATCTACTCTTATTGCAAATGTTGATGACGTTTCTAACGATGCCTTAGATTATATTGCTACTAACTTTGAAGAAAATGTACGTGAACTAGAAGGAGCACTTCGAAGATTTGTTAATTATTGTGTAGCTTTTAATATAGATTATACATTAGAAAATGCTAAATTATCATTAGAATCTATTATTTCTTCTAATAAAATTTCATCTAATGAAGGATCATCCAATCAAGCAGAAAAAGTAAAAACAATTGTTGCTTCTTATTTTAATATTCCTGTAAAAGAACTTTCAGGTTCTTCTCGAAAACAAGAAATTGTATACGCACGAAGTATTGCTATTTATTTATTGAGAACTAAATATAATATTGGATTAAAAAAAATTGGAGAATATCTTGGGAATAGAGACCATGCAACAGTTGCTCATGCAATAGATAAAATTGAAGATGGAATAAAAAGTGATGAATTTATTAGTCAAGACGTTAGTAATTTAGTAGATAAACTAAATAAATAATTTTCTATATAATAAGGACGGAAATATAAAATTATAAAAAAAGTTATCCACTTATCCACAGTGCTAATAATAATATTAAAAATTAAAAAATAATAATAAAAGAGGTGAAAATATGAAATTTATAATTGAAAGAGAAGTATTGTTATCAACATTGTTAAATGTCTCTAAAGGACTTTCACAAAAAACTCCAATGCCCATCTTAACAGGGATTCAAATAATAATTAAAAATAATCAAATTACTTTTATTGCTACAAATAAAGAAATTGCAATTAAAGTAAGATTAGAAAAGAATGATAAAGTAAGATTATATGAAGAAGGAGAATGTGTTGTTCCGGGTAAATACTTTGTAGATATTGTAAAAAAAGTTGAAGGAAAAGATGTAGAGTTTACCTTATTTGAAAAAAATTCAATTAAAATAATCTCTGATAGATCAGATTTTACTTTAATTGCATATGATAAAACTACGTATCCAACAACTAATTTTACAACTAATAGTAATGCTATTTTATTTGATAGTAAAGAATTAAAAAAAATAATTAGACAAACTTCATTTGCATGTGCTACTTCCGAATCTAGAATAGTATTAACTAGTTTAAATTTTAAGGCTAAAAATGGTACTTTAGAAATTGTTTCAACCGATAGTTTTAGACTTGCTAAGAAACAATCAAAACTTGCAGAGGAAGTAGAAATTCACGCTAATATTCCGAGTAAATCTTTGGAAGAATTTTGTAAAATTTTAGATGAGGATTCAACCTATGTTAAAATGTATTTAGAAAATAGTAAAGCTTTATTTGAATATAAAAATATAATTTTTATGTCAAGATTAATTGAAGGAAATTATCCAGATACATCTAGTTTATTTCCTAAAGATTATTTATTTGTTGCAGAATTTAATAAAAATGAGTTAATAAATGCGGTCGATAGAGCCTCTTTGTTTACTAGTTTAGATAATTTAAGTATTGTAAAATTTAATTTTAGTAATTCTAAAAAAGTTGAAATCTCTTCTAATTCTTCTGAAATTGGAAAAGTTGTTGAAGAAATTTATCTTTTAAATGAAATAAATGATGTAAATTTTCAAATTGCTTTTAGCACGAGATATCTATTAGATGCTCTTCGTTCATTTGAAAAAGATAAAATACATTTTTATTTTACAGGTGAAATAAAGCCTACCATTCTTAAAGAAATAGATGATGATAGTTTAACGCAATTATTATTACCAGTTAGAGTTTTTTAAAGATTAAACATAAAAAAAGCACTAAAAATAGTGCTTTTTTTATGTTTTTAATCTAGTTTTATGTCTTTAAACATCAAAATTAAGTCTTTTTTTATTTCATCAAAATTTTTTTGATGAAATCTATCTTTCATAGGTTGATTATCAAAGATAGAAATACCATCAGATTGAATATTTTTAATTTCTGCTTTATCCTTGATTGGAGCGGTAATTTCGGCATTAGGAGTAAGCGTTTTGGCTTGCTCTTTTAGTTCTTTTAAACACTTAATTGGAGCACGCCTTCCTTTAATGTATCCGACTGGTACAATGTACTTAATTTTAGCTAAATCTATGTCAGTATCAACAAAATACTGAATTGTGTTCGAAAAACCTTGTAAACCAAGCGTGTCTAAGCCGACAACAATTAAAATAGAGTCACTAATATCTAATAAAATTTCACTCAATCTACTGCTTGAAGGAGGAAAATCAATAAAAATATAGTCAAAAAAACTCTTAAAACCTTCAATAATTTGTCTTAAATGCTTTTCTTCAGAGCGTTTAAGGGTTAAATTAAGAGAAAGTCTGTCTGTATTTAAGGTTTTCATTAAATACATATTTATTCTTGCCTCAAAAGTAATATCTTGTGGCTTTTTTTCACCAACTAGTAGATGTTCGAAAAAATCATCATCATGATCAGTAACAAAATTGTCAACACCAAAAATTTTAAAAATACTATTTTGATCGTCAGCGCTGATAACTAAAACTGTTTTTCCTTGAGAAGCATGATAATGTGCAAGATATCCAAGAAAAGTAGTTTTACCTACGCCCCCTTTTTTGCAAAAAGCTGAAATAATAGGCATTATCTACCACCTTCTCTCTGTAATTTTTCGCGACATGCATCTTCAACAAATTTGGCAAACATTATTCCTCTTGTCGCGCAAGCAATTTTAATTTGTCTTCTTAGGGTAATATCCATTGTTGATGTATACTTTTCTCTGTTTACATCATCTTGTTGATAGTATTGCTTTCTTACCACCTGTTTTTGTGGCTTTTGAGTACTACGAATAGTTGAAGTTGGTTGTGAAACAATTTTTTGTTGCTCATAAGCGGGTTCAAACGATCTTTCTTCGTCTTGAAACTGAATATCCGTTTCTTCTTCAACTACTTTAGGTATTTCAAATGGATTTCTTCTTTTTATTGGTTGTTGATTCATAAATATGACCTCCTTTTTACATTTAGCATTATATCAAAAAAAAATATTAATTGCAAATTATTTGCAATAATTACTTACATAACTATTTAAGTATAACCATATTTATTGGTTCTGTCTTTTTTTTAAAAATCAATAAATATTAAATAAATTATAAAAAAATTTTTTAAAAAAGATTTTGTTTGTTAAATTAACGGCAAAAAACAATCATTTTTCGAATTTTTGGATGAAACTTGAAAAATTACAAACCCCCTGGGGGGTCAAATCAAAAAAAATGAACTTTTTAAATTGTCTTTTTTGAAAAATTTGAATTACTTTTTTAGAAACTGAGAGAAGAAAAAAATACATAATTATGTATATATTTAATTAAATTTTTATTTATAATTTTAATGCTGATAATTTTAAATTCACAAAAATATTTTTAAGTTAAAATTAATAATTTTTATAATAAAAATTAAATGAATAATATTATTTTTAAAATAAAAACGTATTGTTTTAAAATAATACTTTATTTATATAATATAATTAAATTTTAAAACTAATTATTTTTATTATAAAAATTAAATTTATTAAAAAAATCTAAATTATTTTTACTTTAAAAAATAAAAGTTTTATATTAAAAGTTAAATATTAAAATAGTTAGTTATTACATATTTTAAAAATAAAATTAATAACTTTTAATTTAAAGATAAAAAATAAAAATAAATACATAATTAAATATAAAAATATAACAATATATATTTAATAATTAATAACTTTTAATACAAAACAAAAAAATATAGTTTAAATAAATATTTAATTATGCTTTTAAATATTTATTTAAATGTTTAAAAACATAATAAATAATTAAATATAAGAGTATATGTTTATATATTTAATTATTTTTATAAACAAAAAAATAATTAAATAAATATTTTTATAAATATATAAATATAAAAATATTTATTTTTTTATTATATTACGTATTTATTAAAAACTTATAAATTAAAACTATTAAAAAAAACGACGTTTTTTAAAAAAAACTATAAAAAAAATATAATATTTTTAGACAAAAAAATATTTATTTTTAAATCATAAAATATACTATATATAAAATAAGGAATATACATATTTACGTAAAAAAAACGTAAAAAGTACAATAAAATTACTAAACGTCGTTTTTTTAATAGGAAAAAATAGATTAACAAAATACGGAGTAAAAATGCTTAAAAAAACATAAAAAATGTACTTTTTTTAGAAAGAAAAATTGTTAAAAAAATAAGTCAAAAAAATTGAAAAAAAAACACATTTATGATATAATAAAAAGAGTAAAAAAGAGGTGCCGTATGAAGGTTATAAAAATTAAAACTGATTACATTAAATTAGGGCAATTTTTGAAGTTTATAGGGATGATTTCGTTAGGGGGAGAAGTAAAGGATTTTTTAGCAAATAAAACTATAAAAATCAATAATCTTATTGAAAAACAACGTGGTAAAAAGCTATTTTCTGGCGATTTAATTGAGATAGATCATGAAAAATTTATAATTGAGGTAGAAAATGATCGTTCAAAAACTGAAAATGTATAATTTTAGATGCTTTTCTAGTTTTGAAATTAGTTTTTCTAATAGAGTAAATATTTTAATTGGACAAAATGCTACGGGCAAAACTTCAGTACTAGAGGCCCTAAATTATTTGGCACTTACTAAGAGTTTTAGAACAAATGATGAATATCAATTGATTAAAGAAAAACAATACGAAATGTCTGTTATTGGTGAGATTGTTAAAGAAAGTTCTATTCATTTTTGTAAAATTATTAGACAAATAAAAGGAAAACAAGTTTCAAAGGACAATTATAGATATTCCAAAATTAGTGAATATTTAGGAGAAATTTTAGTTGTTTCTTTTACCAATTCTGATATGCTTAATTTGCTGGGAACAATTAGAGAAAGAAGAAAAATAATTGAGCCTATAATTTGCCAAATTTCGAAGTTTTATACAGACGAGTGTAATTCTTATAAGAAACTTTTAAATGAGAGAAATGCTTTGTTAAAACGGCTTATATTTGAAAAAAATGATAAGATGATAAAATTGCTGAGGATTATAGATTTGCAAATTGTTAATTGTGCAAAAAATATTATTTCTAAACGTGATATTTTTATTAAAAAGGTAAATAAAAAAATAAAAGAATATCATTTACAAATTTCTGAAAATAAAGAAATATTAGAAATAAAGTATGTACCATCTGTATCTAGTGAAGATTTTTTTAAAAAATTAAATTCTTGTTTGGAAGAAGATTTAAAAAGAGGTTCAACTAGTTATGGACCCCACAAGGATGATTATGTTTTTATTATTAATAATAAAAACATAACTTTATACGGTTCTCAAGGCCAACAAAGAAGTTCTTTAATTAGTACAAAACTAGCTTTTGTTGAAATTCTTAAAGAAGAAAAAGGTGAATATCCAATATTATTATTGGACGACGTATTAAGTGATTTAGATAAAAATAGGCAAAATAATATATTTCAACTTTTAAATAAAAATGTTCAAACGTTAGTATCTAGTTCAACTCTTTCAGAACTAGACGATTGTATAAAGGATAAAGCAAAAATTATTACTTTAGAAAAGGAGATGGGATAAATGAATGAAAAGGATTTAGCCACAATTGAAGCTGAAAAAAAGTATGATTCTGGTAGTATACAAGTTCTAGAAGGTTTAGAAGCTGTTCGAAAAAGACCAGGAATGTATATAGGATCTACGGGTCCAAGAGGTTTACATCATTTAGTATGGGAAATTGTAGATAATTCTGTTGATGAGGCCTTAGCGGGATTTTGTAATCAAATAAATGTTGAAATAAGTGTGGATAATTTTGGGAATAACATACTAACCGTTGTGGATAACGGACGTGGTATGCCAACAGATATTCATCCCAAAACTAAAGTAAGTGCTACAGAGACAATTTTTACTGTTCTTCATGCGGGAGGTAAATTTGATAATAATAGTTATAAGGTATCAGGCGGCCTTCATGGTGTAGGTGCATCGGTTGTTAATGCTTTGAGTCAGTGGTTAGAGGTTTATGTACACCGAAACGGACATATTTATCGTCAAAGATTTGAAAAAGGTCATCCTAAAACTCAACTTGAGATTATTGGCACAACTCAAGAAACAGGGACAACAGTCAAATTTGTCCCAGATAAGGAAATTTTTAAGGAATCAATCACATTTGATTATGAAACATTAAGACAACGTATTCAAGAATTAGCTTTTTTAAATAAAGGATTACGTCTTACAATCAAAGATTTGCGTAATCCAAATAACATAAAATTTGGTGATTATCATTATGAGGGTGGTTTAAAAGAATATGTGAGTTTTTTAAACAAAGGCAAAAAACCTCTTCACTCAGATATTATTGTTGTTGAAGAGACTATTGAAGATACTCTTATTGAAATAGCTTTCCAATATACAGAAGATTATAGTTGTAATATAAAATCTTTTACTAATAATATTACCAATACTGAAGGAGGAACTCATGAGGAAGGGTTTAGAAATAGTTTAACAAGAATTCTTAATAACTATGGTAAAAACTCTAATATTTTTAAAAAAGATGAAAGTTTATCTGGTGATGATGTTCGTGAAGGATTAACAGCTATTGTTTCTTGTAAAATTAGCGATCCGCAGTTTGAAGGACAAACTAAAACTAAACTTGGAAATACTGAGGTAAGAAGAATTGTTTCCCAAGCTATGAGTGATAAATTTGAAGCATATTTATTAGAAAATCCTGCTAATGCAAAAATGATTATTGAAAAATCATTACTTGCACTTAGAGCACGTTTAGCAGCTAAAAAGGCAAGAGAAGCAACAAGACGAAAAAGTCCTTTAGACTCTTTAGGATTTGCTTCGAAACTCTCCGATTGTAGGACAAAAGATCCACAACTTGCTGAAATGTATATAGTCGAAGGGGATTCAGCAGGCGGTTCTGCTAAAATGGGGCGTGAAAGTTATTATCAAGCTATTCTTCCTCTTAGAGGAAAAGTGTTAAATGTTGAAAAGGCTGCATTGTCAAGAGCATTAAGCAATAAAGAAATACTATCAATGATTCAGGCCATTGGAACAGGAATTGGTAATGAATTTCAAATTGAAAATGCAAGATATCATAAAATTGTTATTATGACAGATGCTGATGTCGATGGTGCTCATATTAGAACGCTTTTACTTACATTTTTTTATCGTTTTATGCGACCTATTATTGAGAAGGGTTATGTCTATATTGCTCAACCTCCACTCTACAAAATTCAACAAGGGAAAAAAATAGATTATGCTTATAGTGATGAGGAATTAAATTTTAAATTGAGTGAAATTTCAGGTAAAAGAGATATTCAAAGATATAAAGGATTAGGTGAAATGAATGCTGAACAATTGTGGGAAACAACAATGGATCCTAAAAAACGTATTTTATTACAAGTAACACTTAATGATGGTGAGAAGGCAGATGAAGTTTTTTCTATGTTAATGGGAGAAGACGTTGAACCAAGAAGAAAATTTATAGAAGAAAATGCTGTATTTGTACAAAACTTAGACGTTTAGGAGGTGGAATATGTCAGAAAAAGATAATAAAAATGAAGAGAAATTGAATGATAATTTAGATTTAGAAACAGAAAATGATGAAGAAAATTCAGAAAACAATCCTGATATAGATCCTGAACTGACTAAAATTGATCAAAGTTTACTAGATGAAAATGGAGATTATGATAAGGTTCAACCGATTAATATTTCAAATGAGATGCAAAATTCTTTTTTAAGTTATGCTATGAGTGTCATTGTATCACGTGCTTTACCAGATGTAAGAGATGGTTTAAAACCAGTTCATAGAAGAATTCTTTACGCGATGAATGAGTTGGGAGTTTATAGTGATAGACCACATAAAAAATCTGCTCGTATCGTTGGTGATGTTATTGGTAAATATCATCCTCATGGTGACACTGCTGTATATGATGCAATGGTTAGAATGGCACAAGATTTTAGTTATCGTTATCCACTTGTTGATGGACATGGTAATTTTGGCTCTATTGATGGTGATGGGGCTGCAGCAATGCGATATACTGAGGCTAGAATGAGTAAACTTGCAGGAGAAATGTTGCGTGATTTAAATAAAAATACTGTTGATTTTGGTGATAACTATGATGGATCAGAAAAAGAACCATTAATTTTGCCTGCAAGATTTCCTAGTCTTCTTGTAAATGGAGCATCTGGAATTGCAGTAGGAATGGCTACTAGTATTCCAACTCATAATCTAACAGAAGTAATTAATGGTACTCTTGCTTTAATTGAAAATCCTGATATTACAATTGAGCAATTAATGGAATATATTTTGGCTCCTGATTTTCCAACTGGTGCAACCATTATGGGACTTAGTAGTGTAAAGAAGGCTTATCAAACAGGAATGGGTACTGTTACTGTTAGAGCTAAAGTGACAACTACTACTATGCAAAATGGTAAAAAAGAACTTATTATTACTGAAATACCTTATCAAGTTAATAAAACTAGACTTATTGAAAGAATTGCTGAACTTGCTAAAGATAAAATTATAGATGGTATTACCGATTTAAGAGATGAATCCAATCGGAAAGGGATGAGGATTGTCATCGAATTGAGACGAGATGCAAATGTTAATGTTATTTTAAATAACCTTTATAAACATACTCAAATGCAAACAACCTATAGTGTGAATATGATTGCACTAGATCATGGTCAGCCTAAAGTATTAAATTTAAAACAGATTTTAGAATGCTATGTAAGACACCAGATTGAAGTTGTAACTAGAAGAACAAAGTATGATTTGGATAAAGCAAAGGCAAGATGTCATATTGTTGAAGGATTATTAATTGCTCTTGCTAGTATTGATGAGGTTGTATCAACAATTAAAGCCTCTAAAAATACAGAGGAAGCGACCAAACAATTAATTGAAAAATTTTTATTAACAGAAATTCAAGCTAAAGCTATTCTTGATATGAAACTTCAACGGTTAACGGGCCTTGAAATCGAAAAATTAGAACAAGAACAGAAAGAATTAAATGAAATTATTGATTACTTAGAAGATATTCTTTCTAATCATAGTAAATTAATGAATGTCATTGTTTCAGAATTAAAAGAAGTTCAGAGAAAATATGGTGATGATCGCAGAACAGAAATTGATTTAAGTGAAGATTTAGAAGTAGAAGATGCAGATTTAATACCAGAAGAAGATGTAATTGTTACCATTACTAATCGTGGATATATTAAAAGAATGACAGTAGACACTTACAGAGCACAACGTCGTGGTGGTAAAGGTATTACAGGAAGTAAAATGCAAGAAGATGATTTTATTGAAAAGGTCATTTATACTTCCACTCATGATAATTTATTATTCTTCAGTAATTTTGGTAAAGTATATTTATTAAAAGCCTTTCAAATTCCAGCCGCTAGTAGAATATCTAAAGGACTTCCAATTATTAATTTGTTAAAATTTGATGATGGTGAAAAATTAGCGGCAGTAATTAATGTTAAATCACTTGAAGAACCAGGATATATTATTTTTGGTACTAAAAATGGTATTATTAAAAAGACTGAGTTAATTCAGTATAAAAATATTAGAAGTACTGGTATTAGGGCTCTTATTTTAAATGAAGATGATGAATTGATTGCTGTTGCAAGAACTACAGGAAACCAAGATATTATTTTTGGAGCTTCCAATGGTAAGGCAGCATGTTTTAATGAAGATAATGTTCGTGCAACTAATCGGGCGGCAAGCGGTGTTAAAGGAATTAGAGTGGCACCAGGAGAAAAAGCAATTGGTCTTGTTGTCGTAAATGGTGATGAAGATGAAATAACTGTTGTAACAGAATATGGTTTTGGTAAGAGAACACCAACTAGTGACTTTAAAATTAAGGGAAGAAATGGTAAAGGTGTCAAATATATGAATATCACTGAAAAAAGTGGTAGACCTGTTAGCCTTGCTTCATCTACTAAAAATGATGATTTAATTATTATTACTGATAAAGGAATGGTAATTAGAACGTATTTAAATGATATTTCTTTAATTGGTAGAGATACTCAAGGTGTAAAATTAATTAAATTAAATGAAGGACATTTGGTTTCTACTATTGCAATTGTTCCTCATCAAGAAGAGCAAGAAGAAGACATTATAGATGAAACAGAACAAATCACAGAAAAATTATCACATTTGAATAAACTTTTAGAAGAAAATGAAGAAAATATTGATGATGATATAGAAAAAGAGGAAGAATCAACTCAAGAAGAAGAATAATTTTTGATTTTCTTGACAAACTATAAAAAAGTTATTATAATTCATATTATAAATCCATTGAGAAGGAATAGTAATTAAACAATTTTATGAAAAAGAGACTTGATGAATGGTGAAAAATCAAGATAAAAATTTAATGAATCTACCTTTGAGGAGAAGTATGAAAATACTTTCGGTTAAGAAGCCGTTATTTTCTTTTGAAAGTGAGAGTAAGCTCTAATCAGGGTGGCACCGCGGACTTAAATGATATGTTCGTCCCTGTTACAAAGAAAAAAATCCTTTGTAACAGGGATTTTTTATATAAAAAAGGAGAAAAGTATGTTAGATATTAAATTAATTAGAGATAATGTAGAAGATGTAATTAAAAGATTAAATACAAGAGGTGGTGATTTCTCTTATTTAAGGGAAGTTAAAACCCTCGATGAAAGGAAAAGAAATCTTTTAAGCGAGGTAGAAAATCTAAAAAATGAAAAGAATCAAAAAAGCAAACTTATAGGAGAATATAAAAGAAATAAACTAGATACGACTGAACTTTTAAATGATGTTAATTTAATGGGTGAAAAAATAACCGAATTAGAAAAAAATATCAATAATCTTGATGAAAAAATAAAATATTATATGCTTAGAACTCCTAATTTAGTAAGTTTAAGTACTAAGATAGGAAAAGATGAAACTGAAAATAGAGAGATTAGAAAATTTAAAGAGCCAACTAAATTTGACTTTACCCCTAAAGATCATGTTGAACTTGCGGAAAAATTAGGAATTCTTGATTTTGATAGAGCAGCTAAAATTACAGGAGCCCGTTTTGTTATTTATAAAGGGCTTGGGGCTCGTCTTGAAAGAGCTTTAATTAGCTTTATGATGGACCTTCATTCTAAACATCATGGTTATACAGAGATGATGCCACCATATATTGTTAATGGAGCAAGTATGCTTGGAACTGGTCAATTTCCTAAATTTAAAGATGATGCATATAAAGTAACAGCAGGTCAGGGGGATGATAGTGATTGGTATTTGAATCCAACTGCTGAAGTACCAACAATAAATATGTATCGTGATGAAATTATTGATGGAGATAAATTACCAATAAAATATTGTTCATATACAACTGCTTTTAGAGCCGAAGCAGGTTCTGCTGGTCGCGATACTAGAGGAATCTTGCGTCAACATCAATTTAATAAAGTTGAATTAATAAAATTTACAAAACCTGAGGATTCTTATAATGAATTAGAAAAAATGTTAAATAATTCAGAAGAGGTTTTAAAGCAATTAGATATTCCATATCATGTTGTTGAACTTTGTACAGGTGATATGGGATTTGGAATGGCTAAAACGTTTGATATTGAAGTTTGGTTACCTGGCCAAAATTGTTATAGAGAGATTGGTTCAATTTCTAATGCGGAAGATTTTCAAGCTAGAAGAGCTAATATTCGTTTTCGAAGAACCAAAGATAGTAAAACAGAATATGTTCATACGCTTAATGGTTCAGGGCTTGCTGTAGGCAGAACAGTAATTGCAATTTTAGAAAATTATCAACAAGAAGATGGTTCAATTAAAATACCAGAGGTATTAGTACCCTATATGGGAGTAAAAGAGATAAGGTAAAAAATAAAAAATAGATTCGAAAAAGTGAATCTATTTTTTATTTTTTAGGGTTTTAGAATAGAATATAGTTTATCTAATTCTAAAAAATTTGGCTCGTGATCAACTTGATGGAAATCTATTTCATCATTTCCATATCGTGGTAAAACATGTAAATGAAAATGCATTACAGTTTGTCCTGCTAGTTGTCCTGAATTATTTAAAAGATTAATATCTTTAATCCCTAATTTTTCTTTTAATAAATTAGCAACAATAACAGCTGCTTTCATAATTTCTTCTGCTTCTTTTTTTTCTAAACTGAAAATGTCTTGAATATGTTTTTTAGGTACAATTAAAGTATGTCCTTTAGTCGCTTGTGATATATCTAAAAAACATGTGACAAAATCATTTTCATAAATCGTATAAGAAGGGATTTCTTTATTGATAATTTTACAAAATATACACATAATTTTACCTCCAAGATAAAATAATTGTAACATATTTTGTTAAAATAGTAAAGATAATTAGAAATTAATTAAGCAAAAGGATATTCATATTCAATATCTTCGTCAAAACTGACATAACAAAGATAAATTCTAAGAAGAAGGTAAGTCACATTTGTTTGATTGTCTTTTAATAAAATGTGATCACGACCTGCACCTACTAACTCACCTTTAAAAATTTTTGAACCCCATTGACTGTTTTCAAAATTCATATATATTGTCGCAGTTTTTCCTAAATTGAGTCTTAAAATATTTTCAATATATGAATTTTCAAAAGGTCTAAATGATGATTGATACTGGTTGGAATATGGCATTCCTCCAAGTTGATTATATCCAGGTTGACCTGGGAATTGTGTATATGGATAATAGGGAAATTGATAATTAATTGTCATATGGCTCCTTTCGTTTAAAGTTATTTTAACACTACATTATATAACTTAATTTAAAAATTATACATAGCAATTTTCACTTTCAACTGGTGCATAAAAGCAATGAGATTTATATCGTCCCGAATTCCATTGTCCCCACCATCTAGCACGACAATCTTCTTGTTGTGCATTGTAAAACCATAATGCTTGGCTTGCTGGATGAAATTTTTCACCTTTTAAAACCCTTCTTGCAAGAGCCATATCAGACTCTCTTACGGGCTCATAAAAATAAGAATAAAGTGTTGATTCGAATCCTCCAGGATGTTGAAAAACCATTTGTTCAATTGAAGTAATATCTTTAAAATCTAAGCAATTAGCAAGAACACGGTTAACACCCACATTTCCAACCATTAACATTCCAAGTGAACCTTCACTTTCTGCTTCTGCTCGCATTAATCTTGCAAGCAATTGTACTTCCCTTTGATTATGAGGAATAACTGACATTATAATCACCCATTGTTATTTTATGAAAAGTTTATTAAAAATATAATATCTTTGCAAAAAAAATAAAAATAATGTATAATTAAACCAACATTAATAAAGGATATATTTAGTTATTACCAAAAAATAATATAATTTTTGAAAACAATGATGCTTTAAGCAGAGAAGAAAGGATAAATATATGAATATATGGCACGATATTGATCAATCTAAAATTAAGGCAGATGATTTTTATGCAGTGATTGAAATTAGCAAGGGAAGTAAAAATAAATATGAATTAGACAAAGATACTGGATTGATAATGCTTGATCGCATTTTATATACATCTACTCATTATCCAGCTAATTATGGATTTATTCCCCTTACCTATGCTAATGATTTAGATCCTCTTGATGTACTTGTTTTATGTAGTGAGGCTTTAGTGCCTGTAAGTCTTGTTAGGTGTTATCCTATTGGGGTTATCAGAATGATTGATGGAAAATATGATGATGATAAAATTATTGCAATTCCTTACAATGATCCTAATATGAATCATTATAAAACATTAGATGATGTACCAAAACATATGATTAGTGAAATTGAACACTTTTTTATGGTATATAAAAACTTAGAACATAAAAGTACAACTGGTTTCAAATTAGAAGGGAAAAAACAAGCTATTGATATAATTAATCAAGCTTTACAAGATTATCAAAAGTCTAAAGATAAACTGATAAGAAAAAACATTAGGTTATAAATCTAATGTTTTAATCATATATACAAAAAAGGAGAATGAAAAGAATGATATTATTAGATGGAAAAAACTATAGCAAAAAGTTAAAAAGTGAATTAAAAGATGAAGTAGAAAATCTTGTAAAGAAAACTTCTGTTAAACCAGGACTTGCCATTGTTTTAGTCGGAGAAAATCCTGCTAGTTGTATCTATGTAAGAAATAAAATTAAGGCGGCAACATTTTGTAATATACATGCTAATTTAATTCAGGTGGATGAAAATATTACTCAAGAGGAATTAGTAAAATTAGTTAATAAATTAAATAACGATGATACATATCATGGAATTATTGTTCAACTTCCACTTCCTAGTCATATCAATGAACAAGTAATTATTGATACAATAGATGATAAAAAAGATGTTGATGGTTTTGGAATAGTGAATAAAGGAAAATTATTTAGTGGTTTATCATGCATTAAAAGTGCAACTCCTAAAGGAATCATTAAATTGCTTGAAGAATATAAAATTAATTTGGAAGGTAAAAACGCGGTAGTAGTTGGTAGAAGTAACATTGTAGGTAAACCAATGGCGATGATGCTTTTAGAAAAAAATGCAACAGTAACTATTTGCCATTCAAAAACTCAAAATTTAGCACAATATACCAAAAAAGCCGATCTTCTTATAGTTGCTATTGGTAAGAAGTGCTTTATTAAAGCAGACATGGTAAAAGATAATGCTATTGTAATCGATGTTGGTACTAATAGAGTTGATGATAAATTATATGGAGATGTCGATTTTGAAAATGTTAAAGATAAATGTTCATATATTACACCTGTTCCTGGTGGAGTTGGTCCGTTAACGATTGCTTCTTTGCTTGAAAATACGATAATTGCTTATAAAAATATTTTAAATCTTAAATAAGAAGGTGAAATCATGATTATTGTAGGTTTAGGGAATGTTGGTAAAAAATACGAAAACACTCATCATAATGCAGGATTTTTAGCTTTAGATAGTATTGCAAAAGCCAATCAACTAGAGTTTAGATTAGAAAAAAAATTACAAGCCTATATTTGTGAATATATATATCAAAATAAAAAGCATTTATTAGTTAAACCTACGACTTATATGAATAATTCGGGAATTGCAGTTAAACTCATTTTAGATTATTATAAAAAGAGTATTGATGATTTGTTTGTTATTTATGATGATTTAGATTTACAAATAGGAACAATTAGAATTAGAAAGAGTGGTTCAGCAGGTGGACATAACGGGATTAAATCAATTATTCAATATATTGGTAGTAGTCAATTTGCCAGACTTCGCATTGGAATAAAAAAAGAAAGAGAAATAGATACTATTTCTTATGTATTATCAAAGTTTTCAAAAAAAGAAATGGACATTATTGTCAATATTATGTCAAATATGCCAAATATCATAGACGATTTATTAAATAATGGAGTTGAGTATATTATGAATCGCTATAATGGAGTTAATAATGAAATATCTTGATTTAGTTAATTTAAAATCTAAATATACACAAGTTCTAAAACAAATTGTTTTAATTGAAGAAAATGAAACCAAAAATATATATCTTTCGGAGTGTGCTCAAAATGTATCAAAATTATTTGCTTCCTATTGTTTTGAAAAAAAAGCCACTACCATTCTATATATTACTCAATCAATCTATGAAGCTTCTAAAGCTTATGAAATATTATTAGATATATTAGGAACTGACAAAGTCAGTTTTTTTCCTGTTGAAGAATTTATTTCTAGTGAGTTAGTTGCAACAAGTGAAGCGTTTAGATTGGCCAGAATGCTTACAATATATCACATAGTAAATGAAATTCCTCAAGTAATTGTTACAAATACCGAAGGCTTAACGAGGCAATTAATGTCTAAAAGCAAGCTTAAGGAAGCTATCTTAAGTTATCATATAGATGATATTGTTAAAAGGGAAAGTTTAATTGAAAATTTAATAATTAGAGGATATAAAAAAGTATCAATTACCTCGACTAGTGGAACTTTTAGTGTTAGAGGTAGTTTAATTGATGTCTTTCCTATTAATGAAAACCAACCAATTCGGATTAGTTTTTTTGATGATGAAATTGAAGCCATTAAAAAAATTGATGTAGAAACACAAATGTCCACCGAAAAGATAACAGAAATTGAGATTTTTCCTTTATATGAAATATATTATGAAAAAAGTCAAATAGAAGATATAAAAAAAAGAATTCTGAAGGATAATGAATTATCAGATAGGATTAGTATAGCGTTAGAGAATATTGAAAATTATCAAAATTTAGAACAGTTATATATGTATATGCCTTATATTGCTAACAGTTATCAGCCTTTAATTCGTTTAATTGAAAAACCTATATGTTTTTATGAAGATTATCAAAGTTGTCTTGAACATGAAAAAGCTATGATGATAGAAATTTCTGAATACCTTATTCAAACGAAAGCAAAAGTAGAACAAAATTTTTTTGTACAACTAAAAGAAGTATTATACGATAGTAAGTTAAACATTTTTACAAGTTTGTTTAGAAATGCCTTAAATGACGTTAAATTAGATTATCATTATCCACTTGAGACGCTAAACTGCTTTGAATATAACAATAATATTAGATCAATGCTTGAGGATTTAAAGGCAAATATCAATAAACGCTATTTGATTACCCACACGGACGAGAAAAAACTAATGTTTTTACAAGAAACGTTTAAGGCTAATAATATAGATTATACTTTAATTGATAAAGTTGAACATATTAATCAAAGTGGTATATATCTAGCTATTATTGAGAATGCTTATGGTTTTGAGGATTTAAGCAATCATTTTGAAATAATTACTCCTAATGAATTTGCACCTGGTAAAATTGTCAAAAGTTCTAAATATCAAAAATTTTTAAAAGAATCAGTTAAAATTTACAATAAAGAAGAATTAAATCCTGGTGATTATGTTGTGCATCAAGATTATGGTATTGGTAAATATCTAGGAATAAGAACCAGAGAATTAAGAAATACTTTAAATGATTACTTATGTATTGAGTATGCTGATTCATCTACATTATATGTGCCTGTTGAAAATATATATGTTTTAGAAAAGTATATTGGTTCAAAAGACAAACTACCCAAATTGAATAGTTTAAATTCTAAAGAGTGGCAAAAGAAAAAAGAACGAATCAAAGAGAAAACAAAAGATATTGCCAAACAATTAATTAAAGTACAAGCCGAAAGAGAATCTCGTGTTGGTTTTGTTTATAAAAGTGATTCTTTAGAACAAATTGAATTTGAAAACGACTTTATGTATAAAGAAACTCTTGATCAAAAAAAGGCCATTGAAGAAGTTAAAAAAGATATGGAATCTAATCATCCTTTAGATAGATTGATATGTGGGGATGTAGGATTTGGAAAAACTGAAGTTGCTATGAGAGCTGCTTTTAAAGCTGTGGATAATGGTAAACAAGTAGCATATCTTGCTCCTACAACAGTTTTAACAAGACAACATTATCTAACGTTTAAAGAACGTTTTGAAAAATATGGTGTAAGAGTCGAATTGTTAAACCGATTTGTGCCAGTATCTTTGCAGAAAAATATAATTGAAGGACTAAAGAAAGGGTATGTTGATATCGTTATTGGTACGCATCGTATTTTATCCAATGATATTGTTTTCAAAGATTTAGGACTTCTAATTATTGATGAAGAACAGCGCTTTGGGGTAGAACACAAAGAAAAAATCAAATCAATCAAATCAATGGTTGATGTTTTAACCCTTACAGCAACCCCTATTCCTAGAACTTTACAAATGGCACTATCTGGTCTTAGAGATTTGTCGTTAATTGAAACTGCTCCTAATAATCGTTTACCAATTCAAACTTATGTATTAGAAAGTAATGACTCAGTTATTAGAGAAGCAATTCATCGAGAAATGGGAAGAAGTGGTCAAGTTTTCTATTTGTTAAATAGAATATCTGAATTAGACCATATTAGATCGAAAGTTCATAAACTTGTACCAAAGGCTAAAATTGGATTAATTCATGGCAGAATGGATAAAGATGAAATTGAAGATGAACTAGTACATTTTTTAGATAAAGAATACGATGTTTTAATTTGTACAACAATTATTGAAACTGGAATTGATATTCCTAATGCAAATACATTAATAATTGAAAGAGCAGATACTTTAGGTCTTTCGCAACTTTATCAAATTAGAGGTAGAGTTGGAAGAAGTGATCGAATTTCTTATGCTTATTTAATGTATGATAAAAGTAAGGTTATTACTCAAAATGCAACTAAACGATTAGAGGCTATCAAGGAGTTTACAGAACTTGGTAGTGGATATAAAATTGCCATGCGTGATCTTGCCATAAGAGGATCGGGAGATATATTAGGTAGTGAACAATCGGGATATATTGATGCAATTGGAATGGATCTTTATATGAAACTTTTAAATGAAGCTATTAATGAAGAAAAAGGCCTTACAAAAGAAGAACCCCATATTAGAAAATATCAAGTGTCTATTTCTAGACATATAGAAGAAGATTATGTTGGAGATGATGCAATCAGAATTGATATCCATCAATCCATTAATAAAATTAAATCGCGAGACCAAATAAGCGCTTTAATTAATGAGTATACCGATCGCTATGGTAAATTAAGTGAGGATATCATTTTATATATGGAAGAAAAATATTTAGAATATTTATTAAAATCAAGTGGTGTAGAAACGTTTAAAGAAACGGAAGATGAGGTTATGTTTTGGTTTGATGAAACATCATCATCACATATTAATGCTCAAAAAATTTTCGAACTTTCAGTTAAATTGCACTTAAAATATAAATTTGATTATCGAAGTAGAAAAATCATTGTTAGATTAAATCCTAAAGATAGTTCAAAAAGTTATATATATGGATTAACTAAATTTTTAGAAAATTTAAAGGATATATCTGTGTATAAAGACTAAATTTTCCACCATAATAATATTAGATAATTAGTTATTATGGAGGTTTTATTTTGAAAGCAACTGGAGTAGTAAGAAGAATTGACGATTTAGGTAGAATAGTCCTTCCTAAAGAGTTAAGAAGAACGATGCGTATTAAAGAAGGTGAATCTTTAGAAATATATACTGATGGAACTGATCGTATTATTTTAAAAAAATATTCTCCAGTCCAAAACGTGAATGATTTCGTTGAAGAATTTGTTGAAAGTGTATATGCATCAAATAAAAGAGATATTATTATTACTGATAATGAAAAGGTTATTGCTTATGCGGGCAATTTTAAAACGGATTTAAGTAATAAAAGAATTTCTATGAGATTAGAAGAAAAAATTAGTAAGCGACAAACACAAGTGATTGATAAAGCTGAAAATTTTGAATTTTTAGAAAATTTTCCCATTGGCAAAGCTGCCATCATTAAACCAATTAATGTTATGGGTGACATTTCGGGGTCAGTTATTGTTTTAAGCGATACAATTACTGATGTTGAAAAATCGCTTGCTGAATTTGGTGGTATGTTTATGGGTAGATATCTTGAAGGATAAAAAAGTTTGTAGGATAAAAACCTACAAACTTTTTTTTAGAATAAAAGAAAAAGTTTGACAATTTTTGACAATATTAATATAATATAATAAAACAAATAGTATTAAGGAGAAAAGAAAAAATGAAAAAAATATGTTTAATAGTATTTGTGACATTTTTATTTTTTTAATTAACTTAAAAAATGTAAAAGCTGAGCAATATGAAAATATAGATATTGTAACAGTAGCAAATCATTATATTGATGAATATTTTGATTGTAGTTATCACTTAAAAAATTATGAATATATTTATGATTTAGACAATAATAGTTATTATTTAATCCATGTTGATCCTATAGGATATATGATTATAGATAAAGATACTTTCAATTTACAAGAGGCATCTGTTAGTATGAATAGCCCATATAGTGAATATGATAGTAGTGATTTAAAAATATATTTAGGTCCTATGAATTATTATATATATGATAATCTTCAACTTATAAATGTACATACTAAACATGAGATAACTATAGATAGTGAACTAAATAATACTTTGAGTTTGCTAGAAAATAATTTTACTACGATAAATGAGATGCAGACGATGTCTGTTGGTGGTGATGGGGGCGAAGATGATGATAGAACGTATGATACAAGTGGCTTTACATTAATCCCTAATGCTCAATATATGAAAAATTTAACCTTTTATCCTGATAATCAAAATGGTACTTGTGGTTATGTATCATTGAGCATCTTGTTGGGGTATTTGAATACTTTTTATAATCCTTATACTATTCCAAGTGGTCCAATTACTCATATAAGACCTGATGGTTCTAGCGAAACGAGTACGGGTTTTATTACAAGTGCACCTAAAAACTATACATTAAATTTGCCAAATGATTTATCTATTTACAATTGGACAACAATGCCTGGTACTACTAATATAATACATGACATTTTACAAGATTATGAAGATTATTTATTACAAACATCTAATGGATATGCAGTATCGTCTAATCAATTTGAAGATACTTTTTTGGATTATAGGAATGATTATATACCAAGTGAATATCAAAATAATTATGAAATAGTGAATATTCCCTTTAGTTCGTTGCAAAATAAAAAAATAAAGCTAAAGAATTAATAGATGAAGGTGTTCCTGTTATTTTGTCACTTACAAATTACGATTATACAACAAATATTGGAACAGGTAGTGGTAATTTGCAAGAAGTTCATATATGTATTTCTATCCAAGGAATATATAGTTGTACTATTTACCCATACGAAGGTAGGAATATAATAGTAGGACCAAATAATTTATTCTTAAAAAAGCCTACTATAAATAAATCAAGTAATTAGATAATTATCTTTATGGTTAG
>OJNQ01000203.1_pt1 | contig 45919 bp, 54 predicted proteins | sample 1597621 | NCBI WGS metagenome assembly OJNQ01 (sample SAMEA2452137, study PRJEB22498) | human gut metagenome | reverse complement strand
GAGCCCCCGCACGTGCCAATACCAGTGAAGACTGCAGTGGTAACAACATCTCCTGTTGTTCCTCGTCAATGACTACGCCTGTGGCCGCCTCGGTAGCAGCGGTAAATGCCGCACGGTTTTCCATATTCACCGGTACGACGATGCCTCGCTTATCAGCCATCTGCGCACCGGACATATTGTGCTGTGCGGTAGCCGCATCAATGACACCGGCATCAACTTCGTTCTGCTGGTTTCCGTCCACCATATTGGCAATAGCCCGACGGAGAGAGAAAGAACCATTTCCGGCAGTTACCGTTCTAGCAGGACGTTTGCTGCGGTTCTCGTCTTCACGAGCCTCGATTTCAAGATTGATTTCGGCCATGCGAGCCTGATTTGCACCTAACTCTTCGTTTTCTTCTGTTGAAAACTGCCGCTTTTCGCCCTTGGCTTTTTCAATGATCTCCTTTGAACGAGTAGAAAGCTGTTTCTTCTCGTCCTTTAAATCTGTGATACTCTTTTCCTTTGCCATAAAATAATAAATTTAGATGTTTAATGATTTTTCAATATTTTCATAATAGGACCTGGGTATGTCCTGTTCTTTTCTTCGCAATTCCTCTTCCGCCAATTCCTTTCCGCGCATATAGACCGATGTTTTACTGTATGCACCATTATAGACCGGAGCAACGTCATAGAGATTACCGATTTTTTCGACTGTTCGTTTCCAATTTCCGTTTTTTTGCTTTTCCCACGTGTCCTTTTCCACGTCGAAGCAGAAAGAGCTTTCACCGATTTCTCCACGACGGATATTTTCTAGCAACTCATCCCCAAGAGCGGTCTTTGGAGCTTCAAAGCGGAATTTCAGCCCTTTGTCATCAACTGAAAGTGTCAAAGAACCCTGCCCGTTTTTGCTTCTGGCGAGAATACCGCGGCTTTTGTCGTGATTCAGGAGTGCGAAAACATCACTTTTTGCCAGAACACCGTCAAGTGCACCGCGTTGAATGACTTCCACGAAAGATAATCCGTCTGATGGAGTGTCAAAAAGTAATGCGTAGCCTTCGATAGTACGTTTTTCCTCATCTTCTCCGGTTACTTGTACCTGGAAAGGGGTGTTTCTGATTTCTTTTTTATTGTCCATGATTCAACTTTTACTTACTAACCACAGAGTTGTCATACAAATCTGGATTATTTGGAGTATTTTCTACTTTTTCTTTCACAGCGTTGTCCAGAGTCTGCACAGTTACTTGAACGAATGCCTTGTCACCATTCTCAATCTTCGGAAGATTGTTTTCCCTACGTACCTCATTCGGCGTTGCTGCTCCGATAACCGACAAATCCTTCCAATATGCTGCCTGCGCACTCTTATCAGTGCGGAGAATGGCTGACGTATCAAATTCAGCAATAATTCTACCGCGCTCGGACAGGAGAAAAACTTTCCGGTTAATTTCCTGCTCAATCTTCGTGATTACAGCAAGGGCTGTATCAGTCAAATATTGTAGCTGTGTGGCCTCAACTGTAGAATAGCTGGACTTTGACAAGTCAAACGCTTTGACCGGTGACACAGAAAAGAACCTGCATAAATCAACAACATTAAATTGTCTTGATTCGAGTAGCTGCGCATCCTTTGGGTTAATAGTGATAGGCTGGTACTTCATATTTCCCTCCAACACTGCAATGCCGTTCGGGTGGTTGATAATCCGCTCTTCCCATGTCTCGTATATCTGGTCCTTCTGGGTCTTGTCCAAGCGCGTACCCTCTACGGTCAAAACCCCGGACATCCCGCCACTTTTGAAGAAACCCGCAGCGTGCTCCTCCGAGCTTGTTGCGATACCGAGAGACTGCCGGGCATGAGTCAGCGTGGACACACCAATGATCCCATCGTAAGAGAAATTCAGCACATGAATCATATCCCGAGACTCAACAAGCTCCTTGAAGCCCGTGACCTGATACCGTTTGCGCATAATTCCGTTTTGATCCGTAATCCAAATGATTGAGACATGGCTTGTCGGTAGATAGATAAGCTGCAATACGTTCAATTGGCTGTCGCGTTCAATATACGCATATCCGTTTCCGGTTAACAGGACCGAAGCCATTAATGTCTTGAAGAAAACGAACCGTGTCATGTCTTCATTTGGCTCCATGTCTAACAGCATATAGGCGGGATGCTCTTTATATTCCTTCTTGAAGCCTTCTGCATCTAACAGATAAGTCTTTAGCGGTAAAACTGCTACGCTATCGGATATCAAGTCTACACAGCGATATACGGTGGAAAGAAGCATCGGTTTACTGCGGCTCAGCAAAGGTGCATGACCGCCAGAATAACTCCATGCCGGAATACGGGATGTCTCCTGCTTTGACGCCTTTCTGATTTCAAATCCAAATAATTTCATATTACTTTTTTTCTTCTAACCAAGAAAGTGTAATACAAATCAATAGAACTCTCCGTATCTGGGTGAAACAAGATATATTCCGAGTGCTTCCAGTTTAGCTATTACTCCGTCTATCTTCTTCTCCTCAAACTGCTTGGAGGGCTTAGTATTGCCGTTTTTATCCCGTGCCATAACAACATTACGGAAGCAATGACGATTTATCTGATTGTTGTCTATTACTGCCTTTCCAGAGAGCAACAGCCTTTCCATTTCCTTTGTCGGACGGTTGAAGTTGCCGAGAGCTTGGCTGAACGGCTCCATGGGCAGACCCTTTTCTTCTGCGTTGATTACAAATTGCGTAGCATTCCAAGCATCATACGCTATTTTCTGAATATAAACTATATCTCTAATCCGCATAAGATCATTGAGAATATAATCATAGTCTGTCACATTTCCTGGAGTAATTGTTATAAGCCCCTGTCTGCGCCATTCTCCGTATAAATCTTTGAATCTTTTTTCCTGTAAAGCCGCTTCCGGCAGATAATATAGGGTCTTGAAATAATATTTATCTGCCGTCGGGAACATGAAATCTACGCAAGTAAGGTCGCTGGTACTCGACAAGTCGATGCCGGCATAGCAGTCCGTGTTCTTGAACTGCTCAAAGTCAAGGTTGGCGGATGCCTGTAAAATGTAATGGTCGGGAATCCACACAGTTTCGGAATCACACCAGATATTGAAGTTCTTGGTTTTAATACCCACCTCTTCTGATTTAGCGTTCTTAGCTGATTGAACTTGTGCCTGGAGATATTGCGGTTTTACGGTAACTCCTAAATTGGGATTACTCTTTTCCCAATTCCCCGACTCCTTCCAGTCATCGCCCTCATCTAAAGAATAAATAGCGGAAAACAAAGAATCATTTTCTTTCAAACCGGATAGAACTTCTGTGCACATTTCACGGTATTGGTAGCACGGCCCCAACTTATCAAAACCGGCAGTAGTGATTATTATAGCCATTGGATTATCCCGCATACCTTGTGAGGATTGAAGTACATCTTTCAGCCCTGTATTCTTCGCAGCATGGTACTCGTCAATCAAATACATAGAAGCATTGAATCCATCCAACTTCGAATCATCCGCCGCAAAGACTTGAAGTGTGGAAAGCATCTTTTCGAATTTTACTTTATCCCGGTAAGATACTAGGTCCTTCCCCTTAGGGTCAATCCCTTTCGCAAACTGTGAGCAAAATTTGAAAGCGATTTTCGCCTGGTCCTTGGAGTTGGCAGCAAGGTCTACCTCTGCATCCATCTCTTCATCGGCAATGAGGTGGAACAGGCTAAGCCCAGCCGCAAATGCCGTCTTTCCGTTTTTTCGGGAAATTTCAATATAGACGTACTTAGTGAGGCGTTCTCCAGTCTCTTTTACGTAAAATCCATATATAGAGGCTATTACGAATTGTTGCCAAGGTTGAAGAATAAACGGTTTCCCGGCGTGTCTTCCGGTGAAATGCCGGAGGATAGAGAAGAAATCTATTACGTAATCAGCTTTATCCTCTATGAAATCATATCGATCATCCTCTATGAATGAAAAGAAACGTTCTGCGGCAAGTTTGATAAACTTTCCACAAACTATATTCCCTTCAATGACATCCTGCGCATATTGGTAATAAGCCTTTGTTTGCATTAACGAATCTCTTTTTTACCCTTCAGGAAAACATCTAGTGGTGATTCCTCATTTTCTCCGCCATTCATAGCCTTTATTTGCCCTTTGCTTTTTGCGGTTAACCCGTATTCTTTAGCCAATTCAAGATACTGACTCCAACTTTCTTTAAGTAAATTGGCTTCCGGACGCTTTACCATTTCCCCCTTTAGATTTTCCATGGTGAGACCTTTACTACTCAATACGTCCACACAGCTAAGATACATATCATAAGCTGTAGCCATACGGTGGAGCTGTGGAATATCAGACAGTTCGAGCATTTCCCTCTCATTCAGCTGCTTGACAAGACCCGTTATCAATTTACGCGCCTCGTCATGCTCTATACTACCCGGCACTTTAAAGCCGATTTTCTTCCTTTTTACCATTATTTTGATTCGTTTTTACCTTAAAACCATTGAATTGTCATACAGATAGTTGGTCGAACTTGGTCTTTTAACAAATTGAAACAGTTTGGCTTTTTTCAAAAGGTGCCGTGTGTGTGAAGAAGGGTTGGGCGAGGTTTGGAAAACTCATTTTCGCAAAATTTGACCCCATACCCCCTCAGAGACGAGAAAAGAGTTAAAATTAACTTAATATTAACAATATGCGATAAAAACATGAAAAAGCCCCACCTTTGCAGGCAGGGCGACAACATTCACAGGTTAGTGTATTAATCAAACGAAATGAACATTGCTTAATTCTTTCCCAAATTGCTGCAAGGCAGCTTGTATCTTTTCAGCAGTCTTCTTACTTGGATTTCTACGACCGTTGACATAATGACTTAATTGTCCTTGTGCTACACCTGTTATACGTTCCAGACCTGCTAAAGATAACTTATCACTATAATAGGCAAGGAATGACGGAATATCATAGCTAAATTCAAATACCACTTCTTCAAATAGCTTATCTTCTTGTGCATAATACGCTTTCATACCTTCATAAGCAGCATTAAAGTCGTTTACAGTTTCTTCGATAGTATGACCAGTCCCAGTTATACCATAAGACAGATTATCTTCGTCCGGCATATAGGCACTATAATAGCCGTCGGAAGCTCTTTCAATAAACACTCTTACTTTCTTCATACTCATTCTTTTTTTTATTTAATACATCATAGTTCGGAAGAAGGCAGGGATTAAATCCCCGCCAATTTTTTGATGTTCTTTAGAGTTCCGGTAGCAACCTCTTGCGCTTCGTGGTGGCTGGTGGTAAACTCCTTACCTGTTTTGGGACTGAACCAAAGAGGGTGACCCGCTTGTGTTTTTCCCAAAGGATAACATCCATTCTTCTTTAGAATCCGATGTAGTTCGTTGTACTTCATGTTAAATATCGCTTGATTAATACACTACAAAGATACGAATATTAATATCAAACACAAACATTTTAATAAAAAAAGATATTCGTTTTAATATCATTTAAGAGTGTGATTCGAATTATGCACTGCTTGATGGCATTGTTTACATAGACTCATAAGGTTGTCATAGTCGTATGCTAAAAAATTACGTTGTGCCGGGTCATCTGTGCTCATGAATGAAGTTATGTGGTGGATATCTTCGGCTGGGATAATCTTATTCTCTTTCAAGCACATCTCACAAAGGGGATTGCATGCAAATTTCCATGCACGTAACCGGCGCCAGCGATCGGAGTTATATATTTTTCTCCGTTCGGCGTCGTAATAGTTATCATTCTTCTTCTTTGTTTTTTGAGGCTTGTAAATAGTCGGCATAAGGCATTTCTTTTAGCTGTTTGTTATCGTTAATAGCTTGATATTCTATCATTCGAAAACGATAACGGAAATAATCTATCAATTCATTTTCAGACGATAAGGTAGAGGCTTTCTCATCCTGCGATACGAGTAATACCGTGTCCTGAAAGATGTCTTCATAGCTTTTGGAACAGTATAAGCCGGAGGAACGATAGCCGCATAATTGTTTCAGACGATTATAATTATGCGCTATCACGGACATTACTTTATCATTAGCTTTTCCTTTCCTTGTTTTTCTCATTCTGTAAACTCCAGTTTCCGGATTTGTCTATCAGCTCCTCGATGCTACGGTATACCATCCCGCGAACAATCACGGAGATACTTGTTTTAGTGATGTCCGACAGCTCGTTTAACAGCATCACTGTTCGTTCGTCAAACCTGACGTTTATCATTTTCTTTGCCATATCAACTTCTCCATCGTTGTATTCAGGTTTTAACGGCCTGCATTATTTTATTATTAGTTTAATCATTGACAGCATCATACAATTCTTGCAGCACATAAATCCTTTATAAGTATTATATTTAGGCTTTCGCAAACAACACCAATTAATACTTGATTGAGAATACCCCAACTCTCTTGCTGCTATAGTTGCAGATTCCCCTTCTTTAATTTTATTGCCACTCAAATCGTATTGTACAATTGATTTGCTTTTTGACTTTGCTATGCGTTTATTATGGCTACCATAGTTGTTATTGTAGCTCCTATCGCACCATTCAAGATTTTCAACGAAATTGTTTTGTCTGTTTTCGTCTTTGTGATTGACCATTTCCAAGTTTAAGGGATTTGGTATAAATGTTTTTGCTACAAGTCTATGGACTAACATTAGTTTGCTTTTCCCATTTATCCTAATCGTTACTTGTACATATCCATGAGAGTCTATAGAACCTTTTATTATTTTGGGATATTTTCGTTTTCCCCATCTACTAAAAAAACTTCTAACACGCCCAAGATTACTAACTTGATACCCAAACAAGCCGTCTATATCTTTCCAAATCTCTTTCATAGTATCATTTGTTTAATTTTTCTTCAAACTCCGCAATGATGCAATCAGCATCACCGCCATGTACCCAGTTTTCTAAAACAGAGGAAAGGACCTCTATTGATTGCTTTGCCTGCCATTCGGCACCGGATTTAAATACGTCTATTATTCTCGGTCTAAATATGTCTTTTACCAAATGAATCTTATATCTTTCGTAATATTCTTTTGCTGCTTCTTCTACTGTCTGTCTCATATTACTCTGTTTTACGTTTTTTCTTTATATAATTGATTATAAATAACAATTACACTTAAATCCCTTTCGAGGTGAGAAATCTGCAAAATCACATGACTTAAATAGCCACATTCTATTCGCCCACCTTGCAAGGTCCAACTCATATTGTTTGGGCTTTCTTTCATTTGTAAAATCCCGATAGGGCTGAACAAATGGAGTAATACCTAAACTTTTTAATGTGTTAAGCCGAAACAAATCCTGTTCAATAGTCGAATTGAAACCGACCAACACATAACAGGTTATCTTGTAGGGCTTCACGTATTTAATCATCTCTTTCAGCCGATCAGTCAAATCAAGCTGCGGCAGGTCCCATGCGATATGGATGTTCTGCTTCATCTTTAACTTATTCAACCAGTACGATTGTTCTTCATCTATTATTCGAACATCAACTCCATGCAACTTCACAGGCTGTCCGGCCTTTAGCAGATAGTCAATAGCCTCTTTCCAGTTCGGATTTGCAAAGAAGTTGTTATCTAATACCTCTATCCACTCTCCTTTCGGGTTCAGTTCTACCGGTTCTACGGCCTGAATGTATCCTTCCTTCTCACGGACGAGGCAGAAAGGGCATTTGCGGATGCAGCCTCTTGAAAAGAACTGGAGCGAAAAACGATATTGTGGATAAATAGAATAATCCATAAGTGTGCTACAAGATATTTCAAATGGAAGCTTCTTATGAATATCATAACCGGTTCCTCCTTTTTCGATAATATCAGCCTGTAATGACAAATAGTTGAAATCAGGAGTGAAAGTAAATACTTTGCTCGCTAGAACTTTATCGTATCTGCTGAAAGGAGTAGCCCATTCTACTTGATCGCCTTTCGCCTTATGATATGCAGAGGCACGCATAATGGCGAAATTGGGGAAGTTATGACCGTCAACATCTATTAATCCTATGTTCATTTTATGGTTTATTAGATTAGTATTTCTTCCCGTGCATTTTTTCACGGAGTTCGTTATACTTCATTTTCTGCTCGATATGCCAGAGCAAATCAATATCAAGTATATCCGACAATACGAATACTTGTGTAATCGCATAATTAACCTGCTCTTCCAATGAGTATTTATAGTTCATTATGTCTTTTACGATGGCATAAATATTCTCCGTAAAGGTTTTCTTCTTGGATACCACATTGACAAGTGTAAACCTGTTAAGATTCAGATTTCGCAATCCAGCCAAATCCAGTAAGCGGATTACAGCATCGGCTAACTCATCTCCTACTGTATCTTTAATATGTTTTTCAAAGGAATTTATATAACGTACATTCTCTTCTACTAATGAAGAGTAAAGATTAAAATCACGTTCAAACTTTATTTTTCCTTTGAAGTATTTTCTTCTTCTGTCTGCCTCCACAGCCTCCATTAGCTCCGATATTATTAGGCAAAGACAATGTTCATTGCTCAACTCCTGATCGTGAAAACCGTGCTCACAAGCGTTTTTGTAGGCCTTATCACGGAGGTCATTCAAATCTATTTTGCTCATCATATTTATCTTGAATTATTGAAATAGTGCTTGCTGTACTTGCGACAACACAAACTTATTCGCATCAGCAAAGAACTTTTTTTTAATCTCAAATCCGTATGCCCTGCGTCCCAACTGGGCAGCAGCTAATAAGGTAGAACCACTTCCAGCACATGGATCAATAACGACATCACCTTTGTCGGTGAATATCTCTATCAGTCTACGAAGCAAAGGAACCGGCTTTTGCGTGTTATGAACCTTCGGAGTTTCATTATCCCGTACCCAATCAAAGCAATTGAATATCATTCGCCCGTCGTTGTTAAACTTTGGAAGCTTATCACGATAGAGAATAAGACCGTATTCACAATTTCCAACCACTTTCATGTTTGCTTTTAAAACCTGCGATGAAAAGTCTTTTCTAAATACAAGATTTATGTATTTACCCAAACCGTATCTCTTACCAAGTTCGATATATCGGAACTGGTCTTCAAATTCACAAAAGATTATCATACATGGTGCACTTTTTTTAGTCTTAGGTTCTTTTACAAGCATTTGGCTACAGAAGTGCATAAACTCTGCCGGGCGAAAATCTTTATCGGTATCAAAGAATTGTTTACCCGCCTTATCACTTTCTCCGTTCTTATTATCACCATCCACATACCATGAGGGATTAGAGGCATAAGCATTATTTCCTAAATTGTAAGGGACATCGGCTATAATTAGTTGAGCTTTAGGAATTCCATAAACTTTATAATTCTGGAAATGATCATTGTATAGTTCTATTTCTTTCATCTATTTCTTATTTGCAGTTATTACTTTCTAAAAAACATATCTCCCGAAATTAATCGAGCTGTATCATCACCGGTTAATCGAATGTACCGGAAGAAGTTTTGTTCGGTCTGGTGCCCAGTAAGTTTCATTATCTCTAACGTTTTCATACGACCTGTGAGATACATATTAGTCGCTGCGGACCTTCGAGCTGTATGACTACTTATTAACTCCCATTTCTCACGGGTAACTGTTACTAGCTTCCCGCCTTTGGTATAAGAGTAGGTAATCTTATCATTCAGTCCAATCTCCTTCATTATCACTTTCAGATATTTATTGAAGTACTGGATGCACAAGCCACAAGGAACGTCACCGTTATACTTCTCAAATATCTCCTTCACATAATCATGTGCTGGGACTTTTACATCCACATTGGTTTTCTTTGTCCGAATCATAATGTAGTTGTCAATCAAGTTTCTACTTGTCAATCTTGAATAATCCGAATAACGAAGAGCAGTGAGGCATCCTAATACAAACATATCTCTAATTCGTTCTTTCGCTTTTCGCTTATCCTGCTTGACAAACCTGTAATAATATATTCTTGTAATCTCGTTCATGCTTAGAAAAACCGCATTTGCAGGCTCGCATTTCAAATCAATCTCATCGTAGGTCACATCTACTGCGTAATTGTATTGCGATGCTCTACGAACAAGAGACTGTATCTTTAAGACGTATCCGACAATAGTGTTATGCCTTAGTCCTTGGTCTTCCAGGTAGATAATGAAATCGTCAAGAAACTCAGCCGTTACCGAGTTGGTGAATATGTCACAATCAAACTCCAATGAGAAGTTATCAATGTGCTTTATTATTGCATCATAGACGGCTGCATAGTGTTCAGACTTGCGTCTGCTTCGCTTTTCAAGAACATCCCGGATGAAGTCTGTGAAGTATATTCCTTCTAGCGGTTTCTCCTGCCGGAAATGGTTAATGTAGTCCTTACGTGCTTGAGCGGGCCGGACCTGGGTAAGTACTTGTAATGCTTTGGCTGTTCCATTTTAAGAGTTATATTTTTCTTCCGTATGATAAGTAAAGTAGATGGTATCGCATTTTACGAGACCATGAAGTTCCTTTCTCGTTTTCTCTATATCCTCAGTTGGTATTTCTTGCCGGCATGTTGTTTTAACACCTTCTGAGATATATTCGACCTTGATAATTAAATACTTCATTAATCCTCCATTTCAAGACTGTACGCTTTCACTTCGTTATACCAAACTCCTTTATTCTCTTTTGCCTCAACTGAGAAAGAGATTTTTACTTTATCTCCTACCTTGGGAGGATTTTCAACAGGACCGTCCCAGCTATAAAGGGAGAATCTCATTTTCGTCTGATATCTCTCATTGGTTTCCATGACGTATTCCCTCTTCTCCCAGTCTTTCCCGTTTTTAGTTGTTCCACACTTGATGGGCAATTCTATTAATATTTTACCCGATACTTTATTTGCCATATATTTATTTTTTAAGTTATGGTTAAACTGCCCTCTTATGTTTGTTACCAAACAGCCCTTCGGGCAGTATAGGACAAGTTGCCGTAAATTGTTAAAACTGAATCTTTTAAAATATAATTGACTGATTTCCAGACAATTACCTACTCCCTATATGGTGCTTTTCTTAAAACCGTATAATTATCTGATTATCAATGCTTTATATTTTTCCGCGAATGGGCGTAAAAATCCCTATCTGATAATTAGCCAAGAGCTTGTCTTTAAATTCTTTCTCTATCTCACTAATCTCTTCCACGTATTTACCGCATTCTTTCGACCAGCTATTGGCGAAATTTCGAATTGTCTCCCATTGCTTCTTTGTCAGCTTCCCATCTATATACATCTGCTTATAATGCTCCTTATATCGTGTTACTCCGATCCGGTGAATTTCCCTGGCTTTATCAAGCTGAGAGATTTTTATACCTTTCAACGCAGATAATTCCCTTACAAAGCGTATTTCTGACCAGTCTTTATAGAATATCCGACCTATTTTAGATAAAAAGTAGTAATCTATAAATTCAAGCATTGACACAGATTGATGCCTGTACATTGTTTCAATACGCAAGATGTTGTCTCCGATTCGCCGACCTTTCTCTCCGGCTTCAAACGTCTTATCATACACCTTCATTACCTTTCGGATGTATTTGCTTTTTTCCGTCGTTGCCTGCCGATACTCTTCGAAATTAGCGTCATTCCAAAGTGTTCGATCAAATATTTCTTGCATCTGCTTAATATAGCAATCAGCAGAATGCGTCATTTTCATCGTTGTTCCAATCTCATAGTAAGTTACCACGGCGTTCTCAGGTTTTACACATAGTCGTAGAAGCAACTCTTTTATGGTCCTTACAGACATAGCGAAGGTTATTGGACGACTATTGTCAAGTTTACCGGTCTTTCCTTTACTGTAGAGCTTACATATCGAACACGTGCACTTTAAACGGTTCCCTCGAATTTCAATAAAACAACCATCAAAGTTGGCGTATGATGTCGATTTGTAGTAAACTTCATCACCTTCCGTGCATTGTTCTAAGTAGTTTCGAAAAACAATCGTATCGATGTCGGATATGTCGATGGTTGCTTTCATTGTTATTTTGTCAAACATCCTTTTTCAAAGTATGGGCACACCCTTATTCCTACAGATTTCTTGCAATTATGAATTGAACATGAAACCATGAAATTCATTACGGGACCGGCATGTTTACAGTACCGGCAATCGCATTTTATTTTATAATCAGTCCTTTTTGTCATTTCTCTTTTTTCTTAATATTGGTAACTTGTTAATGATAGCTCGCCGGGTGATCAATGGTAGTTTGCCTTACCGGTGAAGCAGGGTAGTTTTCTTGATACCTACATCATCTTCAGTCAGATAGTCGAATACAGCACTCAATGAACCGAATGCGTAACCTTTCTTTCGGAAGATTAAATACACATATATGGCATTCATAATTTTAATAGTTCCATATGTTGTTTATCTGGAATCCTTTATATTGATCCATCCCTTCTCTAGTTTTAGGCGCTTAACCTCTTGTCGATAATGGGAGATCTTTTCCCTATAGTCAGCTTCGGACATTTTGTTGATCTGATATTTAGCAGATTCCAGAGAGAGTACTGTTGACTCTCCATATTTTCTTATAAGTCCTCGTCTGTACCCTTCAATGTTTCCGCTATTGTGACGATTACAGGTAATACATTGAGCATTACAATTCTCTTCACTGAATCTGGTAGACATGTGTTCCCGACTTATATAATGTCCACAATCGCTTACTTCGTAGGGGAATCCATTATTGCAGGAGATACACACAAATGTTCCGTCCTCTCTCACGTCTCTTAAGCGGATGTATTCGCTAAAGACCTTATCCAGCGTATCCTTGAGCTTTGACTTCGTAGATTTACAAGGCATTGCTTTCAAGGATTTTATCATATTGCTCAGAGTTTCTGAAACGGATAGCGTGATCGTACCATAAGCCTGTATTAGCTTCAAATACGCATCCATCTTCGTTAAGCTGAATATCTTTCAGCTTCCCTATGACGGCTATTCCGGAATTATTGTTTCCCCAAAAGATCGATAATTCATTCTTTGATGGAATATATTCCAGATCCTCCGTTATCTCGCATATAAAGGCTTCTGTGCCATCTGGTTCAAATATAGTTGTTATTCCCTCTTCGGTAGCCTCAACTGTTATGTAGCGACTGCGTTCCGGTATTTTATAAATTTTTTTCATTACTATTCTGTTATTCGTTAATTACCTCAATTTCTGGTCTGAACATGTTTGCTTCACCATTATCAAATGTTACATTTCCACAGTAATTAATATCTGTTATCGTGTGAAAACCTTTATTCTTTTTTCGATCATAATACCGCTTCCCATAACATCCACTGGTTTCACGGAGAACTCTTACTTTGTCTCCTATTTTAGCTCCGATACGTTCTGTCTCTTCTTTAAGAAGTTGCGCTTGATAATGTTCTACATCGATTTGTGAGCTAACATATCTACGTTCCTGCCCGTCAATTGTTACAAGATAAAGGTCTTCTACAGGTAGCGTTGTACCACCTCTGTAATATACATCGTGAAAAGCAAGCCATCCCGGAAATTCTTTTCCGAAATTTACGTCATTTTTATCTGTTATTATAACTGTTCTTTTTTTCATTATTTATTTATTTTTAATTATTCGACTTGTTCCTCACCTTCACGTATTAGGGTAAAAGGTAGTTTGGTACCACAATTCACACAATAAGCTGTTTTACTCTTGTTTAAGGAAACTCCATCGGAATATTCCCCACCGGAATATGTGCCGTCAGAATTATGCACACTCGTGTAACTCATTCTAAACAGATCACTATACTGATAACCGTAAAAACCATTGCAATAAGGGCAAGGAAGCGGTTGTGCTTCAGTTACTTTTATGGAGATTTTTTTGCTCATTTCTGTTTTTTATTGAATTATTCTACAAGTACATTCGACCAATAACACGAAAAAAGTAATGCCAAAAAGAAATTTCCAATACTTGATTCTTCTTTCATGCCTACTTTTATATAGACTCCATTCATATTCCACAACTTCTTTGCAATCGTCTTTGTAGTGCTCAAAATGCTTGTTTATGTAATGGGTAATATCATCTACAATGATGTGCTTTACCTCTTCAGATACAGATTCGGGGTAGCCACGTTCATCGTAATTCAATTCGGTAATAACCTGTTGTCTTATTACTTTTTCCACTCCATTTATACGGAAGCGCATTGATATTCCACTTGATTTGACATGGCGCAAGAACATTTCTTCGGCAAGTTTTTCTACCTCTTCTTCTTTTAGTTTGGCTATTGAGTCAATTCGGTCGAACTCTGCTTCATCAACAATGATAATAGGATTCTCCGGTTTCATTCTATGTATTTCCATAATGCTCCTTTCTAAATTTATTTAAATTACACAAATAGCGATTGCTGGATACGTGATAACACAAATTTCTTCGCATCAGCAAAGAACTTTTTTTTAATCTCAAATCCGTATGCCCTGCGTCCCAACTGGGCAGCAGCTAATAAGGTAGAACCACTTCCAGCACATGGATCAATAACGACATCACCTTTGTCGGTGAATATCTCTATCAGTCTACGAAGCAAAGGAACCGGCTTTTGCGTGCTATGAACCTTCGGAGTTTCATTGTCCAACACCCAATCAAAGCAATTGAAGATCATCCGACCATCGTTGTTAAACTTTGGAAGTTTATCGCGGTAAAGCAACAATCCATATTCACAATTGCCGACTATCTTCATATTGGCTTTCAAGACTTGCGCTGAAAAGTTCTTTCTGAATACAAGATTGATGTAATTATTCAGCCCATATCTTTTACCCAGTTCAATATACCGGAACTGGTCTTCAAATTCACAAAAGATTATCATGCAAGGCGCCTTGCCTTTTTCTTTGGGTTCCTTTACAAGCATCTGGGAGCAGAAGTGCATAAACTCGGCAGGGCGAAAATCTTTATCGGTATCAAAGAATTGTTTGCCGGCCTTATCACTTTCCCCGTTCTTGTTATCTCCGTCCACATACCATGAAGGGTTAGAAGCATAAGCACTATTGCCTAAATTATAAGGGACATCAGCTATAATTAGTTGAGCTTTAGGAATGCCATAGACTTTATAATTTTGGAAATGGTCATTATATAGTTCTATTTCTTTCATTTCTTTCTTGTTTTGAATTAAACTTTTTATTCACAAAGTCCATGATAAAGACTCATACAGCTATACCCACCTTCTGGCTCAAACATATCATCCATACCGACATCGTTACGGTTCACATACTCGAAAACTTCCTGTACTGTTGGATAAGTCCTATTTTTACAGAAACGATCAGGGATGTAACCGGGTGAGAAGAAAGACGAGCCTTTTGGAGTTTCTTCTTTCATCCTTTGCTCTGCATCTATCAAGCGGTTACGCCCGAACTCTTCTTTTGAAATGAGTTTGACTTCCTGCTTTCGGCACATAATACAAGGATAGCAACCAACACGGGAAAATCCACGAGAATACAAAGGATTTGGCTTTTGTCCGGCAGATAAGATATGATTTATTACTTCTTGTGCCGACCACTGAAAAATCGGACGGGAAACGCTTGCATCATAGTGTTCACACCATTTAAGTACATCTTTTCTACGATAATCCTGCTTCCATACTTCAACAATCTTTCCTTTGCGATTCTTTTTAATGCGTTCGTAATACTCCCCAAAGTAATTGCATTCATAGGGAAGTTTAGCACGCTCTTCACTTTCCTTTGCCCGGATGCCTTGTATAATCACGCAAGGTTCAGTAAGTGAGAGAATGTAATCAATCATCGGTTTAATTTTCAATTCCGAAGTACAAAACCTTCTTTGGGAAGACGGGAACCGGGAGCGCTTGATAGACATATCTACAAAATCAGTATATTTCTTGCTTCTCAAAACTACTAATTTAACATCAAGCTGTTTGCACACGTCACTAATATGTTGATAGGTTTCGGGATGCTCCCAACCAGTATCACAGAAAACAGCTTCTATTTTATCGGCTCCGTATTTATTGGTAGCCTGGATTAAACAGGCTTGCGAATCCTTGCCACCGGAAAAACTTACTATTATCTTCATTTGATTCCTTTCTTTCTTAATTTGAACTATTTATATTTTACTTCTCTACTTTTGCCAAATCAGTGAATGGTATTTGGCGTCCAGCCTGAAAGCTATCAATGAATCTTCCCAAGATACACCAAAGTTGGTTTTCGTAAATGTCTCCTTCTTTATAGTCTGTTTTCTCCGAGGAAAATGCTTTTGGATACCGTTCCTTCCACTGTTTATTATCTTCATTAAGAACGGAAGCTCCATACGCTGTTAACGTGACTTTAACTTGGTCATTTAGTTCCATTTTTTATTCGTATTACGCTAATCATCATCTGATAAATCCATATATGCAACCTGTGCAAGTTCTTCCATTGCATCGCAAAAATCTTCGTTATAGCAAGTTTCAAATTTCTGTCTTACGATATTGCAAGCAGCTTGGAAACCTGCCATATAATCTACTTGTGAAATAGTTCTACCTGAATATTTCTCTGCCATTTTAATTACTTCTTTCTTATTCATATTTTATTGTATTACATTAGTTACCAGTCTTTCAACTCATCAAGAGAATATGTATCAGGACTCATTGTTTGATTAATAAACTTCTCTTCCTCAATGCAATCTATACACCGTCCATCTTCCTTTAAAATTTCATCTGATTCTTCATTGCAGCATCTGCATATTCCATGTTCCAGCTCATATGGGAAATAGGTCGTTTCTGACGTCATACTTTGATTCCTTTCTATTCTTGTTATTCGTTAATTGGTAGTTTCATAAAGCACATCCACATAGTTTTGCCATGTCTTCCGGTGGTGTGACCGAACAACGGCTGCCGTCCGATGGCTTTCAATACTTCTCTAACCGTTATTTGGTCTTCATTCCATTTGAAAATGAGAATGCCGTAATCTTCAAGTACTCGAAAGCATTCATCAATTCCTTTTTTTATCACCCTTGGCCAATCTTCAGGAAGTTTACCGTACTTCTTGGCCAACCAACTATCTTGGCCAACCTTTAGAAGATGGGGAGGGTCAAATACTACCAGCTTAAAGGATTCATCCAAGAATGGCATATCGGTAAAGTCAGATACAATATCCGGATGAACTTTCAGGCTTCGACCGTCGCAAAGAGTATGCTCCTCATCTCTAATGTCGGCAAACAAGGCCAAAGGATTTTCCTTGTCGAACCAAAACATTCGGCTACCGCAACAGGCATCTAATATGATTTTCGTTTCACTCATTTCTATTTAGTTATGAGGCTTCATCCTCAATTAATACTTTAGGCTTCCACTCAACAGGAACCTTTGCCCAGTTTCTGAATTCCATATCAAAACTTTGCAGGTCCTCAAACATATCCATCTTGCATTGATCATTCTCTACAAGGGTAGAGAACTCTTTGAAGTACCGGTCTGCGCATTTAAGGAAGTCATTATGTAATTTCTTCAGGTCTCCAAGCAACAAGCCTTTTACTCTCATTACATCAGCAGCCTCTTCTATTAAACTGTTCGCTTCACAGTTAAGTAAATGGGCGGCGGATAGTAATATGTTTAATCTATCCATACTGCCATCTTTAATGGCGATATCTACTAAGTTTTTCTTTGGTTTCATAATTATTGATTTCTCATTCTTTCTCGTAGTATTCTTTCTTGCTGCATTGTGCGTTTAGAAGGTGGAATGCCTACGAGTAGCAGTTCTGTTTCAATTTTGTTGTATTTCAGCAATTCACTATTATACTCTGCGAGTAGCTGATCGTATTCTGATCCGGAGAGTTCAGAAGAGGTTAACCGACTTAGTATGCCTTCTGCATGCTTTCCGATTTCTTCCAGTTCGGATTCTAGTGCATTTCTATTCATTGCTTTATTATCGAGTCATAGTATTGCTGATTAGATACATACTCTTTAACTACATCTTCTTGAGAGGCACAACAACCTAGACTGTCGTGTATGTACTGGTACTTCTCCGCGCTCATACCGGATAATACATCATCGTTGTATTCGACCTTTCCGGCATAGATACATCCTGCTATTACGGTTATCGCAATGATAACCGTCAGTAGATGTTTGCTGATTTTATTCATATCTGACATAATTTGGGGGCATAGCATAACGTAATACATCAGAACCTTTGCACTCCCACCGGCCATTCTTTTTGTCGGTAGTCTTCACATAGGTGATCTTCTTTTCTGAAGCTAACCTTTCCAGCCTTCTACGTCCTCCTACCAGAGCTGAGGATTGATTTTTGCTAAAGGTAACACCCTCGGCGGCCATCATAATTTCCTGTAGTCTATCCATATCCTTTTCTTCCTCCTTAAAGAAGAAAGCCCTATTCTTTCACTATCCTATTGTGGCTGTTAGATAGTTACTCAAATAGAGCTTTGTCCAATGTCTTTTTTTTTCGGTAACAGCCACGAAACCTTTTAATTGTGTCGTAAAACATTCACTTATCATTGGATAATCGAAAAGGACTGCCTATCTTTGCAAACGACTAAATAAACAGCGATAGGAATAGGGACGCTTCTCTAACAGCCCTTTTTGTATCCGTTCGTTTTATTGTGAACTGAATTACGAATGCAAAGATCAATGATTATTTTCAATAAACAAACAATGCTATTGAAAATAATCATTGATTAAACTTTTATTAACTAATGCATCATGAATAGCTGCGAAAGGAAAGCTGAAGAATTAATTTTATATGCCCACAAAAAAGGCGGGACCTGGTTTCAGTTATCAGAAAAGGGAATGCTGTTCGCGCGAAGAGGTTGCTTTACAGGAGAAGCCAGAAGAGATCAATTGGTTAAAATTGGAGCAATAGCTGCCATAATAGTAGCTATTGCTGGAATAATACAACTATTCCTTTGATTTAACAGCATCTTTTGGCAATTTACCAAACTTGATGTAGTCATAAAGAATAGCAGCATTAGCGCTAAAATCGTTGAAATTCCGGTTGCCATTGCACCCAATGAAACACTGAATTGCAAGTTTAGCAACCTCTAATCGGATTTCTTCATCTGACATAACAATAAGTTTTTAATGGTTAATAAACTAATTTGATACAAATATAATGAATATTTTCAATGGAAAGAGTAATTGATAGATTAATAAAACTCCAGCAATCATTAAAAAATAATATTGGTGGGCAAAACAAATTTGAAGCATATGTTGGTGTATCTGCGGGTTATATTAGCAATATGAATAAAAACAGTGGAGGCATATCCTCTGATGTTATGCTTAAGCTGAAAGATAAATTTCCAGACTTAAATCTTGACTGGCTCATTACTGGTAATGGAGAAATGCTTAAATCCGAAGCCTCAACTATTCCAACTCCTCCCAATAACAATAATGCAATAAACTATAAACTGGTTCCCCTACTTAACTTAGATGCAGTAGGAGGTATCCATAGTCCAAATGTTGTGTCAGGAGATCGTGAATACGCAGACCAGCTAATCCCATTTACAGATGCTCAAGAGGGAGACGTAGCTCTAACGGTATCTGGAGAAAGTATGTCTCCTACTTGTCCTCCTGGTAGTAGAGTGCTTATACGTCAAGTACCACAGTGGAGGGAGTATTTCGGGTACGGAAATATTTTCGTTCTTCTCTTGGCAGATGGTAGACGTATATTAAAAGAAGTCCAGAAGTATCCGGAGGATCCTAAGAACTATATTCTCTGTAAATCACACAATACTAGATATTCAGAAGAAGAACTTCCTAAAAGCATGATTACGAGTGTCTGGAAAGTTATCAAGATTTTGAATGAAAGGGGTTGGTGAAAAATCGTGAACTTATAAAATACACACAGATGAAACAACTATTATTAATAGTATTCTTTACGATATCAACGACGACTGTTAATGCCCAGCAGGAGGTATTGACTAATCAGTCTATTATAGATATGTTGGAATTAGGCTTTACAGAGGATATTATTGTAACTAAAATCAGCACATCAAAATGCGATTTTAATACAGAAATAGATGCTCTTAAATCATTAAAAGAAAAAAGAATTAGCAGCAATATTATTGTAGCTATGATGAAAGCTGCAAAGGCTATTCAAGAGAATGAAGAATATACAAATGATGCTTTGTCGGGGATATTTATAAAGGATGGAGAAAAAATGATCCGCATACACTCAACTGTCTTTTCTGGAACAAAAACTAACACTTTAGGGGCAGCTCTATCCTATGGTATAGCCAATGCAAAGATCAAATCAACAATGTTAGGTGTAACATCAAATAATATTGTGAATACAACATTACCGGAATTCTACTTCATCTTCGAACGAAATCGAAATAATATTTCTCTATCAGATTGGTGGTTCTCCGTTGCGACATCTCCAAATCAGTTTGCTTTAGTAAAGCTAGAGACTAAAGGTAAACGAAGAGAACTTGAGACAGGGAAAGTTAATATTTATGCTGGAACGTCAGTAGGAGTCAATGAAGAGTCTACTATAAAATTCCACATAACAGAAATCAACGAATATGAATATAAAGTAGTTCCGGAATCACCTCTTGAATCCGGTGGAGAATATTGTTTCTTCTATCAAGGAAGCATCCCTCAAGGTGGTTATAGTAATCAATCTGTTTTTGATTTCTCAATATCAAAAACCTGTAAACGCTCAAATGCGTATCCTGTGGGAAGCTATGTATTTGTTTTTATCGAGAACAAAATAAAGAAATGTCTAATCAAAGATGTCAATGTTGAAAATGGAGAAATTTATTATACAGGAGAAACCAGTACATTCAAAAAAGCTAAATGGAAAGAATCATGTTGTAGTCTTGATAAGGAGGAACTAAAGGCTAGTATTTTAGGACAAATAGATGATGTAAAATGCCGAGTTGCAAAGAAATATAATAATGGTATGACAATATGTACCTCTAAAGAATTGACTCCCGAACAGATAAAAAAAGCAAAAGACACTTTTTCTTTAAAAGGTAAAATCATGTTTAATTTGGAAGGAGCCGAAGGAAAAGGAGAAGCCTATGCCGGGATAGATGATGGATTCATTATCATTTATAAAAATAATGAGTTTATTAAGATGTGACGTATTGTACTTGTAGAATAAATAAGAAAAGAAAAATAATGAAAAGATTAATTTACATCATTCCTTTTATGTGCCTACTGGCATGTTCTTCCAACACGGGTGTTAAAGGTACATCATGGAATGTTGAAGAAGAAGGACATAATGTTACTATGACATTCAAAGACTCAATAGTTGAGTTTACCATAAAAGCTAATGGTGAAGTTGTAGGAGAAGTATCCTGCGAATATTCTTTTGTAGGTGATACAATCTTGATTGGCAAACCCGATAATTGCGATAAGGCGGTAGTTAAGGGTGGTAAGCTACTTTTCATTGAGAAAAGTGGAACGACGGAATTTAAAAAGATAAAGTGAACATTATTCAGTTTTATAAAGCATTTAACAAATCAACGATATGGAAAACAATGGATTTAATGAAAAAGTAAACATGATGCTTGACATTGACGAATATGCATTAATAATAGGGAATGGTCGGAGTATACGAGGGCAGATAAATACGGCTATATCCTATTTGAAAGAGTTTTTTGGTGACAAATTGGAGGTTACTAATATTTTCATTTCTAATTGGAAGGATGGGAATGATTATATTTCCGATACGTCATTATGGGTATTTACAAAAAATGCCATGATAAAATGCTTGAATTATAAAGATGTTATGGATAATGGAATCTTAAATTTTGAAGTTTATCCATTAGACGGAGTGATGTATTCAAAAGTAGAGTATGAAACCTTGCAAAGTGCTGTTATTGACGTCAACCTATCCAATAGTACAGTACAATTTAAAGCAATAGGTGGTAATCTGAGATATCTTATGGAAATTTATCTTACTAATATTCTTAGGAACATATAGCCACATGATAGCTAGAAATAGAATATGGGAAGAACTAAAGCAGGCTAAAGCAAATATACTTGGTTTACAGAAATACACAGACAGTCGGCGATCTTGGGCACGATGGTATAATGGAATAATTGCTGCAGTTGCCTCATTGGGTGCAATTGGATATAGTCTTGATGAGATAATCCCTTTCGTCAGTTCTGTTATAGTCGGAGCCTTATCAATTGCAAAATCTATAGCCCCCAATTTCATACAGAGTGCACAAGAGTTATCCGAATTAGACCTGTTGTCAGATTTTTATGTTCGTTATATGAATTCGTTAGAAAAAATATGGTATGATTTCGATCATGATATAACAAATGAGAAAGATACAATGACTCGTTTTTTCAAACTGAAAGAGACTGAATGTGATAAAGAATCTGCCTACAATCGGGGAGTTAGATACATATCGAAAAAGATGCAAAACAAAATAGATGCAGAAGCAATAGAATATATAAATAGAGTTTATTTTGAAAAAGAAGAATAATTATGGCTAAAACAACAAATTCAGGAAAAAACTCCAATCCTGGTACTAATTATGGAGGTGGATATGGAAAAATACATATAGTGGATGATAGGCCAATAATAAGAGGCTCAATTCCAACAACAAGTAAAACGCCCCCGCCGCCTAAAAGCAAAACAGGTAAATAACTTAATAATATAGATATGGGATATACAAAGAAAATTAATAATGGAGATTACACTCCAAAAGAGATGCCGCGTACCACCTCTATACCACCTCCTCCTAAAAGAGAAGAAAGGTCTATTCCTCAAACTACGAACACTCCCCCGCCAAACAAAAGCGGAAATAGTGGAAAGAAATAGTCATGTTTTCTTTTTCCAATCCCACGGCTTTGGAGAAGGTACATTATCGACAGGGATTCCTTTATCAGATAAGATTTTCTGTAAATGCCAAGCAAGAGCTTGATCGGAGACACACTTGTCATTTACTAAATATCTTATCTGATGAACCATTCCTTCAAGGGATGTTTTAGAAATAGGTTTTAATCTTTTGAACATATTACAGAGTTTAAGATGAATATATAATAATAACCATTGAGTTGTCATACAAAAGCTGTATCGCATAAGTAGAACACAAAATATCGTGTATCGCATAAGTAGATGCAATAAAAAAAGCTGCTGTTCTTCTTGAGTTAAAAACAGAGTATGACAGATCAATGAGGAAAATAAAATAATTATTAACCAAGGCACTGCAACAGTAGAAATAACAGTATCAAAGAAGGAAAAGGGAATAGCTATAAACTGATTATAATCACCTTATTATTAAGCAATTTCGACAATAAAGCGCATTAGCTTAAAGTGAAAACTTCTAAGGCGTGGGTCAAGCGTTCGAATCGCTTCGGAATCACAAATAAAATCCGATAACTTGAAAAGAGTTATCGGATTTATTTTTTAATTACTTTCGCTTTTATAGACAACTTCCTTTTGCAGCGCAGAAGATAAACGATTGAACATGTAGGTCAGAATAAGAGAAGTTCTTTAAAACTTCTCTTTACGCTCAAACTTCCCTTCCTCGGTATAATATTTCCAAGTACCCTTAGGTTGGTTATGCGAATATTTACCACGAAGTCTTAATTTTCCATTTTCGTAATATTCACGATAACGTCCGTGACGTTTTCCCTCTTTTACTTCCGCTTCACTCTTTAGTGCTCCTTCCGGATAAAATTCACGTAGAACATTTCCTTCAAACTTTTCGACATAGAAACGTTTCAATTCACTTAACTGTTCTTTCTCGGTCACAACATCTTCATTCATTTCTTCATCTTCCTCATCGGTAGCAACCTCAACAAGTTCTTCCGGTTCGTATGGACTATAATCCATAACATATTGTAAAGAAGCAGACTGGCTATCTCCTATCACTTGCATAGTCCAATAAGGGAAAGAATACAAAACATCCTTATTTGACTGTATCTCATTCCATGTGGCAGGATTCATCATTAGCTTCAACTGGGAATAGAACTTACGTACATCCGTATATAAGAAAATCGTAGAACTGGATTTCAGATATGAAAAAGCATCTTTAAATCCCGGATTGTCTTTCAACAAGTTCTTTTGTTCATAATCCTCTACGAATGAGAGTAAAGATGCAGCTTTATTACTAAAAACAACATAATCATCCACATAAGTATAATAGGGTTTCTCGAACTTATCAAATAGTTTTCCGAAAAACAGTCGGAAGAACCCTTTCATCTCGACATAATTAATTTCAAAGTCCTTATAATTAACAGTTTTAATTTTAACCGGAGTACGACGTTTGACCTTCTTTTCTATAAGTTCCATGTTCTCACGTGCATCCTTTATACTTTTTGCTCTGATAGCCAAAACCAGTTCGGGTTCACGCCCAAGTAACCCCGGTTCAGATTGTGTAATAGCAAACTCTCCAGACATCCAGCTCAAAAAGTTTTCTTCCAAAGAGATACCGAACAGTCCTTCAATCTTTTTTCGGGAATTTTGATACGAATCATACAACTGTTTATCATGAACAGAGAGGGCATTTTCTAATTCCTTCACAAAAGTCATCGGATTATTAAAACCAATATTCGTATAAAGGGCCGTTCGTCCGGACAAGATTTCATGCGCTTTCATTTTATGCTTTCCGGAATTCAGCAAGGCAGTGATATAAGGATCTACTGAATCTTTCTTCAACGTATAACCTTTCACCTCCATTTTATCCTTACCCATATTCAAGTAAAGACCGGCAAAATTCATAGAATTACTGAACATATCAATATATTCATTCCTTGTTCCCAGGTAGATAGACATAAACTGTGGGATACGCTCATAGTTGATAAAAACCCTGACGAGTCCCTTACCGGAAACTAGTTTCTCGGTTTCAATAAAAGCTTGATCAAGTCCGATTTTAGGTTTGTTACGTGAATCAATAGCCGATTCGATAAGCCCGGAAGTATAAGAACCTACCAGATGATTATCCACAAAAGCAATATAAAAGATATCACGCGTATCCGGATCACGCATCTCAAGAATGTTAATGCCACTATGCATCCGGTTAGTAACAGTGAAGCCGCTCATTACAAGAACCGTCTCAAGCTGATCTTTCACCAAGTCCATTTTAGAAGCTTTCTGCATATCCAGAATGAGCAGAAAATCCCAATCAGTCGCGCGGGTTTTATGAAGTGAAATAAGCATATCCCGTTTGCCGACAAGTGACAACAGCACCTTGTTACTTTTCACAACTGAATCAAGTTTTTCCACACTCTTCGTAACTTCCTCAAAAGACTTCGCTTTTTTCAGACATTGCCATGTTTCGCTTCCGCTAAATTTCTCCCAATCTTCAATCGGAGCTGATGATTGAATAATAAATGCCGCATTTTCCGGAACCAGATAAATCTGCTGAATATTACGATCGGGTGAGATAAACAGATAAATCACGGAGTATACTACATATACCGCCAAAGCCAACCCTATCACCACCAAGGTACGTTTTACGATTTGCTTACTACTCTTTTTTGTCGTGGGCTCGGCATATTGCTCTTGTTCCCTGTTGTTTAATTCATTCATGGTTGATTTATTAATATAAATTATAGTCCCATTGGTATCCTCAGTAAATACCAAATAATAAAGAATAGCGTCCATGCAGCTAAAATACCTACAGAGTAGCGCCAAGTGTATTTGAGTAATGTCCCATAAGTAACTTGTTTATCATATTGCCTCATATATGTCAATACCAGAGGCATATAAAACATAAAAGGCGTAATAGCATTTGTCGAGCTGTCACCAATACGGAAAGCGCACTGTGCGATATCCGGAGAGATTCCCATTTGTGCAAACATCGGGATAAAGATAAAAGACATAAATGCCCACTTGGAAGTAGCAGATACCATAATCAGATTGATAAACGCTGTAAACAGGATAAAGAGAACAAGTGCAGATAACGGAGCCGGCTCGAAAGAAGAAAGCAGATCAGCTCCCATAATAGCAAGACACTTATCCAAATGAGAATACTCGAAGCAGGCGAACATTTGAGCGGCAAAAAAAGCAATAACAAAGTAAACACCCAAAAGTTTCATCGGTTGGGTAAGCCCTTCAATCACATCATTGTCGGAACGATAACGACCGGAACTGAACCCGTAAGCCATTCCCGTGATGCCCGCCCCTAAGGAAAGAAGAAAAAGAATTCCGGCAATAAAAGGCGAATGCATCAAACCACCGTTCACGCCACGTAATATCCCATGAGAAGAAAACGTAAGCCATAAGATAAGAGCTACATAAATTCCTGCTACAATAATCGAAATCATTATCGCCCGCCGTTCTTTACGGGACAAGGGCCGATAAGCTTCCACTTTCACGCTTCCTTCATATTTTCCTAAAGCGGGAAGAAGCCATTTCTGAGTCAGCCAGTAAACAATAGCAGTAATTACTACGGTAGAAGCACTCATGAAAAAATAATTGCAAAGTGGTTCGGTATTTCCCTGATATCCTGTCTGAGCTAGTGCAGCTTCCTGAGTGGTATGAGCCAGCAACGGATCCATTGTGCTTAATACAATATTTGCACTATATCCGCATGCCACTGAAACATAAGCCGTAATAATTCCTGCAAGCGGATGAAGTCCTACCCATTGGAACAGCATGGCGGCAATAGGCAATAAGATAATATATCCGCCATCGCCAATAACGTTGGACAACAAGCCAAGAACGATTACCCACAAGATAACCTTCCTTTTCTCCTTCCGGTTCCCCACTCCCAAACGGATGCATGCACCAATAAATCCTGAATGCTGGGCAACCCCCAGTCCGAACATAGCAATAATCACCATACCCAACGGTGCAAATCCGGTAAAGTTCTTGATAGCATTCCGCAACCACCAGCGAATTCCTTCCGGACTCAATAAGCTCTGTACGCGAATCTCCTCACCGGTTTGTGGCAGCGTCACCTTCAATCCATAAATATCACATATCCATGAAAGAAAGACCACTGCTATTGTCAGCAGAAGGAACATCGTAGCGGGGTGAGGCATACGCCATTTATTCTTCATCTGTCTTAAGATTTATTCTTCGTCAGCCTCCAGATTATCCAAGTCAATAATACGTAATTCTAATGCACGCACTGCTAGACGGGTAGCATTTACTCCCACCCGTTCCCCATTAGGGAAAAGGCGTCCTATAAGATCATTCTGTCGTTTTTCCAATGACTTCACTCCGAAAGGCATTCCCTTCAGACTGGCAATCATTTCTTTCGTATATCCTAAAGCCAGATGACGTAAGAAACGCTCATCATACTCATCAATATCATAACTAATCACCGCCTCCTGACGCTTGGCATCGTTAGCTACCGATTTTTTGAAACGATCTACAATCTTTTCCAAAATCGGATAGTTGAAAACTAACTTCTTTCCGTCCATTACAGCCTGCACATCTGTTTTGGTGAGCAGTTCCCCTGTTTTCAGGATAATTCCGTCAGCACCGGCATTGAGCACATCCACCCATAACTTTTCATTCAGAATTTCACCCGTAAATATCAAAACCCGAACTCCTTTGTAACGTTTGAATATATTCCGGCATATATCAACACCGATAGTGGTTGAACCTCCCAATCCTAAATCCAGCAACACCAAATCGGGAAGTTGTGCCTCCATTAACGGCCAGAACTCATTTTCCGTCATAGCTGTACCAATAACCTCTGCATTGGGTATCTCATGGCGAAAAATCTCCTCTGTACCTTTCAACTCCAGTTTTACATCTTCTACAATAATAACTTTAAATTTCTGTTCTTCCATTTCCTTATCTAATAACTTTATATGTGTTCTTTTTCATTATCTGCGTGGAATAGTAAAATAAACCGTAAACCCTCCGCCTTCGGCCGGTTCGGCATTAATACGGCATCCTCTACGCCCTGCAAATTCATCATGATCGCGGATTATCTGCTTACATACGAGATATTCCGTCCCCCTCAATTCTCCCTTTTCTCCGGACGTCATACGTGCCAGATTCGGATAAAATAGTTGATTCAACTCCAACACGCTCTTTTCACGTCTTGTATCCGTGAAAAGAAAACGTATATACTCATCATCCTTACGAGCCTGCAAACGCAATACTCCGTCTTCGTGAACCGTCAATGCTTCATCAATCAGGTTCTCCAATAAGAAACGCAACTGGTTTACATCTCCTATTACTCTTGCATCTATCGGAGCCATCTCCAACTCTATCTTATCCATACGGTTCTTTACAGACTTTTTGAAATATTTTCCGGCAGTTTCGAAAAGCTCTTGAACCGGAATCGTGGTCCGCCGGAAAGTAACCTCTTCCAACTGGCGGGAAGCACATGAACTCAAAATAGTAAAGATCCCCTTATAATATTCAATCAACTCCGTCATAGTCTCCACTGCCTCCTTTTCTTCTTTCTCCGAAAGGTTCTGCGCATTCAGCCGACCTATAATTTGTTTAATCTTATTCGGATAATAAATCGTTTCATGCTTGATAGTCGAAAGACAATTATCAAGTACCATATTCTGTACATGTAACATACTGTCCTCCCAAGACGCCCGTTGCGTTTCCTCATGCGCCGACTCAATATCACGATATTTCGTTGCCAGTTTCACCACAGCGTTAAATACGACAATAGCTACATAACGTGCCACCAGTTCGAAAAGCAAACGGTCAGTTTCCTGTTCCGTCCCTTCTCTTCGTTCCAAATAAAGCACACCGACACATTGGTGTTCACCTCCCGCTTCTACCATGAGAGGTATTGCCTGACGATGTTGCTCGGAAATATATTCTCTTGAATCAAAACATAGCTGCACCATTTCCGGCATTTCCTGTCCGGGACTCGAAGCATATTCCAACAGATGTGTCGTTTCATTATAAACGGCAATCCCCATCCGGTCAATCGTCAACAACTCATTTACCGAGCCGAATGCTTCATCTACGATACGTTGCGGAATCTCTTTGAGCGTACTTTCTTCCCTTTGGAGCGCTTCTGCATTTTCCTGCTCCTGCGGTCGAATCAGGGAAGCAGCAAATACTTTCTGATTAATTTCAAGTACCTGTTCCAAACTCAAACGATTTTGTATCCGCTTCCTCAAATACAAAAGATAATATCCTACCAAAGAAACAATCAACAAAACGAAACAAAGGATAATTCCCACTGTCTTATTAATATTCGAACGTTCCAGTTGCCGACAATATCCTTCCAATGTCTGATCTTCTCCCTGCAACTTATACAAATCTGTAAACGCCGAATTATTATAACTATACGCATCCAATTGTTTCAATGCCAGAAAAGCAACCGCCGCCTCATTTCTTATATCCAATATCACATGGTAATCCGAATCAAAAAGTTCGTTCCACCACAGAATCTCAGCAGGTATACCTTCACCGACGAGCTTCATATACCGATGCGTAGCATCCGGGCGCGCATATTTCTGATAATGCTCATTCAGCAACAATATGGCAGAATCAGCATATTGCAAAGCAATCTCATACTGCTCATCCACATTAGCGAAATAAGCAGCATTGGCATAATCTGATGCAGCATCCAACAAATCTTCATAAGCAGAATCCGTAATAACCACAATCGAATCGGTATCCTGTAACATCGGAGGAATCGGATCATACAGACAAGACCCCATACCAAACGGAAGTAAGAGGCAAAGTAGCACTCCAATTACTTTACGCACTCCTGAAGGCAAACGGAAATAAAAGCGACTCCCTTTTCCAAGTTCGCTTTCCACGTTGAATACACATACTCGGAACAGTTCATTCGTTTTCTTATATTTCTCGATGATTCCCTTACAATTCATCAATCCGAAGCCACTACCCTTATTTTCCTTCAATTCATCTGCATCCGTGGCATTCTTCATACCGATAACACGTGAATCATACACTTTCTCACCAATAATCTGTGCCACATCTTCGGCTGAGATTCCCCTTCCATTATCTTCTACAGAAATCTCCACATAAGAATCCGTAGTACGTGCATACACCTTGATTACACCTCCCTCAGGAGTATATTTGCGGGCATTCTCGGCCAACGTATTTATCATAAATAGGGTCAGTGCACGGTCCGCCTTCACCATAGCATGGGTCGGTTCAATTTCTAACGTCTGTTCTTTCATCTCAAAGGCACGACGTCCCTTTCCCAATAAATCGAACAACTCATTAAGACCGAATGTTTCAATATTCAGGCTAAGAGTTCCCTGCTTCATCTTGATCCAAAGAGCAAGAATGTCATTATACTCATTGATAGTAGTCACCAGTTCGTCAATATACTGATACTTCTCTTTCTTAATCTTCTCATCGTCAATATAACCTTTCTCTGTCAACTTATGTACCTCGTTCAAAATCCGGTCAATATATGGATTGATGCCATTTACAATCGCCAGACAAGCCTTCTTTATCAGATTCTGGCGTTTATTCCCGGCAATATGCTGCTCGTACACATACCGTTGTTTTTCCAATTGAATCCGTTCGTCGCTCAATGCCTCTACCATTTGTTCATTATCGGCAGCCCAAATAATATATGGCTCAAGCACATGCACCAGCGCTTTCTCGTCTTTGCTTAATCGGTGCACAGGAACAAGTGCCGCTTTCCCCTCTTCGGGTATTTCCAATGTCATCCGTCCTTTGCCGAATAATTGGTCAATTCCTTGCTGAATTAAAGGAACATTCATCGGAATAGAAGAAGTTATATCCCTACATAACGATAAAATCTGTTGTAGTCGTTCCACATCCACCTGATTTCGCGTTTTGGAACTCTTATTGAAGAACCACCAGAGAATAACTACCAGCACCAACCCAACAATGACCACAGATAGTACGAGAGTCATTTGCCGCGAACCTGCTTCCAATGAAATATAGCGGCTCTCCAATTCCTTATCCTGCCGTGTAAAGTTCAGAATATCCAGATAAATATTCCGGTTATAGTCCGATGCGTGCTTCATTCCCAATCCTGCATACGAAACGCTCAACTGCTCGCGAATCCTTGAAATCCATTCGGGAACAGTTTTAACCTTCTCTTCCGTAATCCACGGTACTCCGGTGTAGGTCGTATCCCCTTCGGCATAAGGCCACAATTTGTCCAGTGTATCTGCCTTATAATGATAATAAAGCAGATGATGTTGATTCACACAATCCAGTGCTTTTGTCAATGTATTGAGTGCTTCCGAATAACGACCATGCGCATTCAGATACTTACCGATAGACACATACGCCCCGGCAATCTGATATAAATCATCATATTCCTGAAATTTCTCAAGTGCCAACTGTGCCATACGCAAAGGCATAAGTGAATCCACCGGAAAATCGAATTGGTCGAGTGCATGCGTCCTCCTTACCCGATAAAACTCGAAATTGGCAGGAGAAACCATCAGATTAGCCAACCCTTGCAAACCATTCCCTTCAAAATAAGGGTTCTTACTTTGAACGGCTGTCCGCCATGTATAGTAAAGCTGGTCGAACTCACGAAGCTTTCTTTCTTCCGGATTATTTGCTTCCACCAATGAAGCCGAGCCCTTGATATAATGATAATAAAGCAACTGATTGGTATCTGTCAATGCTTCATCCTCCGGAATCTGGTTGAGGGCGTCAATCGCTTCCTGCCGCTGCTGAAGATAATAGTAGTAGATAGACGAAACGATAAAAAACTCGGTAAACGCATAGTCCAGCCGAAGTGTTTCGTGCCGGTCGGCAAAGAGGTCACTTTCTTCGCGGATACGTTTCATGCGGCGAAGCGCACTGTTCCGGTAATCATAATATTCTTTGTTCATTGCCGTCCGTTGGCAGATTTTCATCAGCCCGATATCAGCAATCAGGAGTTCGAGTTCATTCTTTGTCAGCTTATAGACTTCCTTATGTAATGCTTCCGCACGGTCAAAGTCCATATTCATATACGCACAAAAACCAAGATTATTAGAAGCTTCGGCTTTTCCCGATTTGTAAAAATTTACCTGTCGATAGGCCGCATCAGCATATTTGTAGGAAGAATCAAGACTTCGGTAACGATAAGCATACGCCTTCCCGTTCAGCGAATCAATCAACCGTACCTCTTTTGTCGGCACCATATCCGTACACGAAAAAAAAGAGGCAAACAACACTATACCTATTATATATAGAGGAAAGCGTGAACTCATTTTAGTGATTTTCTGTTTTCAGAAAGCAAATCTACAAATATTTCCGATAAGATTGGAGAGAAAAATATTTTTTATACAATAAGTCCTTCTAAATAATAAGAGAAATTCCTACCTTTGCAGGCAAATTAACAAATAGGTAACATCTATTACAAAATGAGCGAAAAAGCACCCTTTATGGTATTCTCGGGAACGAACTCGAGATATCTTGCAGAAAAAATCTGCGCAAGCCTGGATTGTCCTCTGGGAAATATGAACATTACCCATTTTGCCGATGGTGAATTTGCGGTTTCATATGAGGAATCAATTCGTGGCGCACATGTATTCCTGGTTCAATCCACATTCCCAAACTCAGACAACTTAATGGAACTTCTCCTGATGATTGACGCTGCCAAACGTGCATCTGCAAAGAGCGTTGTAGCAGTTGTCCCTTACTTTGGTTGGGCACGTCAGGATAGAAAAGACAAACCTCGTGTATCTATCGGAGCTAAGTTGGTAGCCGATCTACTGTCAGTAGCAGGTATCGACCGACTAATTACAATGGATTTGCACGCAGATCAAATTCAGGGATTCTTCAATATCCCGGTAGACCATCTGTATGCATCAGCCGTATTCCTCCCCTACATCCAGTCGTTGAAACTGGAAGAACTGGTGATTGCTACACCGGATGTTGGAGGTTCAAAACGTGCTAGTACTTTCTCCAAATACCTCGGTGTGCCATTGGTACTCTGTAACAAATCACGTGAAAAAGCAAATGAAGTAGCTTCTATGCAAATCATTGGTGACGTGAAAAACAAAAATGTTGTTTTGATCGATGATATCGTTGACACAGCAGGAACGATCACTAAAGCAGCCAACATTATGTTGGAAGCCGGTGCCAAGTCCGTACGTGCTATTGCCAGCCACTGTGTAATGTCCGACCCTGCTTCATTCCGTGTACAAGAGTCCGGCTTGACAGAAATGGTATTTACTGACAGTATCCCTTACGCAAAGAAATGTGCGAAAGTAAAACAGTTGAGTATTGCCGATATGTTTGCTGAAACTATCAAACGAGTAATGAATAACGAATCTATCAGTTCACAATATATTATTTAATAAAAGAGTCGACTGAAAAATAATAAAATGGATAATGACTGTCATGGTCATTATCCATTTTTATTTTACCCTTCAGGGATAATATACACAAAAAAATAGGCCACGCAATGCGCAGCCTACTATCATTTATCCACAATTCTCTATTGTAATCTTCCGAACTTATATGTTCCTTTTTTAATAACTTTTCCATCCTTATCAGTTTCTACAAAAGGACCATTCTTTTTTCCCTGTTTGAAAAAACCTTCAAAGCGGTTACCATCCTTGTCGGTCTGTACACCTTGTCCTTCTTCCAGACCGTCTACAAAACCACCTTTATACTGCATTCCGGCAACAGTTTTTAAAGTTCCCTGACCGTTCGGGCGGTTATCTTTCCAGTCGCCCTCATATACGTCTCCGTTACTCCATTTATAAGTACCCTTACCTTCACGTTTATTATTTTTCCACTCACCTTCATACACAGCACCGTTTGCCCAGGTAAAAGTGCCTCTTCCGTCCTGCATACCATCTTTAAAGTTTCCTACATATTTATCACCATTAGCATGATAATAAACTCCTGCACCGGTACGCTCACCTAAGAGATAAGAACCCTCATAGCGGTCTCCTGTATGGAAAAAGTAAGTCCCCTTTCCGTGTTGGATATCATCTGCCCAGTCGCCTTCATATTTATCGCCGTTGGTATATTCAAAAATACCTTTTCCATGACGGACATCATCTTTCCAATCACCGTCATATTTACAGCCGTCGTCCCAGTTCATGGTTCCTTTGCCGTTTTTCTTGTCATTTTTCCAATGCCCGGAATATTTCGCACCGTTCGCCCAGGTATATGTACCTTCGCCCTCACGTTTATCATTTACCCAATGCCCTACGTATAAATCACCGTTATGATAATACATCGTTCCTTCACCATGCTGATAATCCTGATACCACATACCGTCGTAACGGTTATTATTCATAAAGTAATAAATACCCTTACCATGCTGTTGGTCCTGAAACCATTGACCTTCGTATTTTTCTCCATCAGGGAACATATAAATTCCGAATCCTTCACGTTTTCCTTTTATATACTCCCCTTCGTAGACATCACCGTTCTTAAAGACTGTCTTTCCTTTGCCATTCGGCTTGCGTCCCTTCATCTCTCCCGTATAGACGCTGCCATCCTTAAAAGTATAATTTCCAATCTTTATTTCAGTGGAGAATGTATCTTTTATTTTTCCGAAAAATCCGCTTTTTTTTCCTTCGTTATCTTGTGCCATTGCTCCTCCTTGAGCAAGGAGAGCCAGTAAAAGTGTAGTATATAGATATTTCCTCATTGGTTTTAGTAGTTACTCATTAAAATTACAATTTGGACAAAGATACGATTTCTCTCCCAAAAAGCCCCCTACCGGAAAGTAATTTATGATATCTTTTTACCTGCTATGACCTCTTTTAATTTCTCTTTGCACAAATAACGCTGCGCCAAATCCTGTAATTCGGCAGGTGTAACCTCCTGTACAGCTTGCAAAGAACGTGAAAAATAGTCGTCTCCCAAGCCGGAAGTAGCTATAAAAATCCATGCATCCGACAGTGAAAAAGCCGATTCGTAGCTCCTGCACATTTCGCCAAGCATATAATTGCGCACCATAGACAGTTCCTCTACGGGCACAACCTCCTGATGTAAACGATCGATCTCATGATACACTTCCTGAATCAACGGTTCTACGTATTCATTATCCGTTTCCGTCGAAACAATCAGTAAACCACTATCCGGATAGAACATAATTCCTGCCGAAATACCATAAGTATATCCTTTCTCTTCCCGGATATTAGACATCAGGCGACTACCGAAGTAACCTCCGAATACAGTCATCAATACCCGTAACTTCAGATAATCGGGATGCTCACGGGTGATAGTAGTATATCCCATTTTTACGGCACTTTGCATCGCATCTTCCCGTTCCGTAAAAATCCGTTTCTCTGGCACGGCAATATAAGGGAAATTTAATTTCGATGTCTGCAACTGATATTGCCCGAATGGAGAGCCGAACGTATCCTTCACCCGTCGAATAATATCTTCCGTCACCTTGCCGGAAAGAAAAATAGAGCAATTGCCCGAATGATAATACCGTTCATAAAAATTACGAAGAACTTCGGGAGTGATAGCATGATAATCCTCCTCCACGACAACCTTCCCACATGGATGTTGTTCTCCATAAAGAGACTGTAACAAACTACGATGTGCCAGAAAATCCACCTTGGAGGTATTGACCAGATATTGTTGGATATTAGTATCCAAAATCGTATGCAACTCCTTTTCCGGAAACAACGGCTCTTTAATCATCGACTCCACCACTTCCAACGTTTCCGCCACATATTTATTCAATGAATAAACAGTAATGTAAGCATAGTCCGAAGAACTGGATAATTCCAGCCATGAACCATAATAGTCCAGTTTTCCGGCAATTGTGGCAGCCGTATATTTCTTTGTGCCTTCACGCAGCATCCGGTTAGTAAACAATGCCTGCAATTTCTGCGACTGTTGCCAACGTCCCCCACCGAAAAGTATATCCATGCGTACCACATCCTGCTCACCGGCATTGATTACAGTCAACGGAATACCATTAGGTAACGTAGTCCGGACAGGAGGAAGAATACGAAAATCTTTCAGGGTTTGTATTTCGGGTTGTATCTTACGATTCATATTATGACCTACTCTTCAAAAATTCTTCTGCACGTTCTAAATCCTGCGGTGTATCAATACCAATAGTTTCCACTTCGCTAATACCTACTTTAATTTTATATCCGTTTTCCAACCAGCGAAGTTGTTCCAGAGACTCAGCCAGTTCCAAAGAAGATTGCGGCAAGGCAGTTATTTCCTTCAATACGTCCGTGCGGTAAGCGTACAGACCAATATGCTTATAGTAGGTATGCCCTTTCAGCCAGTCCTGCTTTTCAGTATTACGCTGATAAGGAATAATGGAACGGCTGAAGTACAGTGCATTCCAATTCTTGTTAACCACCACTTTCGGAGAGTTCACATTTTCCAAAACGGCAAACGGTTCATCGGCAGTGAAAGGTTTTACCAATGTGGCAATCTGTGTAGTCGGGTCTTCAAAACAAGCTTTTACAGCATTAAGTTGTGAAGGCTGGATAAAAGGCTCATCACCTTGTATATTGACAACAACATCAAAATCACCTCCGATCTTAGTACAAGCTTCGTAACAACGGTCCGTACCACTTTTATGATCAACAGACGTCATTACCACTTTCCCTCCAAATGCTTTCACTGCAGCTTCGATCCGCTCATCGTCCGTAGCAACATAGACATCGTCAAGTACCCCTGCTACCTGTTCATACACACGTTGTATCACTGTTTTTCCGCCCAAGATAGCCAATGGTTTCGCAGGGAAACGAGTGGATGCATAACGGGCAGGTATAATTCCCAGAAATTTCATATCTGATTTTATTTTAATTCTTCTAATCCTTTCACGATGTACTCCCTTTTCAGATCCTCCGGCTTCAACACCCGGTCGTCAAAAGAGAGTAAATCAATATCCAGACAAACTTTTTCTTCTTTCTTATCTTCCGGACGACGACCGGCACATTTCTCGATAGCTTTCAATTCCTTCTTCACTTTTTCTTCTTCCGCTTCGGAGAAAAACAGTGCCACTTGATTGGAGAACAATGCCGGACTCCGGAAAAACAAAGGTTGTGTTTCCCGTTCGGTCGTGAAACGAATGGAAGGAAACAAATCCGCTAATCTCTTTCGTGCTAAAAGCAGATTCTCCTTCCGGTTGTAGTTACTTCCAATGCAAATAATACACTTGTGCATAAGAAGCTGATTCTTAATTAAACAGATCGTCCAATCCGGTTTCTTCAAAGACTTCACCGTCCGACGCTTCCGAACCGGCACAAGGATCAAATCCCTCAGGGAGTTTGAACTTCTCCTGCTGATCATATCCTAAAGTCGGGTCATCATATACTTTTTTCATATATTTCGCCCAGATAGGCAATGCAGCAGCAGCGCCCTGTCCATAAGTCATCGAACCGAAGTGGATATCACGTTCGTCACCTCCTACCCAACAGCCGGACACCAATGAAGGCGTGAAGCCCATAAACCAGCTATCCGAGTTATCGTTTGTCGTACCTGTCTTACCACCCATATCAGCCGTGATACCATAGCGGCGCACCCGTGCTCCCGTTCCTTCGTTGATAACCGCACGAAGCATCACGAGCATTTTATATACACTGGAAACACTGATCACCTCCTCCATTTGTGGAGCAAATGTAGAAATCACATTACCCTCATTATCTTCGATGCGGGTAACGAATAAAGGAGCCACCCTGATACCTTTGTTGGCAAAGGCTGTATATGCACTTACCATTTCACCGACGGAAATCTCACAAGGGCCCAGACAGAGTGAAACCACCGGATCAATGGCCTTATTGCGTACTCCGAAACTATGAATCAACCGAACCAGTTCATACGGATTCAATTTCCCCATCAAATAAGCCGAAATCCAATTGTCCGAATTGGCCAATCCCCATTTCAAAGTTACCATTTCACCATAACGTTTTTTATTAGCGTTACGCGGCGACCACGGTTCTCCTGTTTCCGTAATCAATGTCTGCTCTACATGACGTACCTGATCACAAGGAGAAAAATTATTTTCCATGGCAAGCGTATACAAATATGGTTTGATAGTAGAACCGACCTGACGGCGACCTACCATTGCCATATCATATTGGAAATATACATAATTCGGTCCGCCCACATAAGCCTTCACGTGCCCGTTCAACGGATCCATTGACATAAATCCGGTTCGCAGGAAAGACTTATAATAACGGATTGAATCCATGGGTGTCATAATCGTATCCTTAGCTCCCGTCCAAGAAAACACAGTCATTTCTTGCGGTGTATCAAAGGCCTTTCTGATTTCCTGCTCAGACGCTCCCGCTTCATTCATCAAACGATAACGGTCAGTTTGCTTCATTGCTTTTGTCAGCAATTCCTCTACAAGTTTTGCCGATATAGACCTCGCATACGGAGCATTCTTACTTCCCACTTTTTCTTTAAAGAATAATGGTTGCAAAAAGCTCAGATGTTCTTCTACCGCTTCTTCAGCATATTGTTGCATGTGCGAGTTAAGAGTTGTGTAGATTTTCAGTCCGTCAGTGTAGACATTATAATTTGTCCCGTCCTTCTTTTTATTCTTTGCACACCAACCGTATAGCGGATTTGTTTCCCAAGCAAGAGAATCCTCGTAGTATTTTTGCATCTGCCAGCCCCGATAGGTACTTTTGACAGGTTTCGGTGCCGTCATTACTCCACGAAGATATTCACGGAAATAAGTTGCCATTCCTTCCTTGTGGTCAACACGATTATAAGTCAATTTCAACGGGAGAGCTTTCAGGGAATCGCATTCTGCCTCAGTGATATAACCAGCCTTGCGCATTTGCTCAAGCACCACATTCCGGCGACCACGAGAACGCTCATTAAAGCGAACAGGGTTATAGAGTGACGGATTCTTACACATACCTACCAAAGTAGCAGCCTGTTCAACTTTCAGTTCCTTCGGTTCACATCCGAAATACGTGTGTGCAGCAGTTTTAATCCCCACAGCATTATTCAAGAAGTCGAACTTATTCAGATACATACTTAGGATTTCCTCTTTAGTATAATAACGTTCCAGTTTCACGGCAATCACCCATTCAATCGGCTTTTGGAAAAGGCGTTGAAGAGTATTACGTGCCACATTCTCAGTAAACAGCTGTTTTGCAAGCTGTTGAGACAAGGTACTACCCCCACCCGCATTTTTTTGAAACATCAGACCTCGTTTCACAAATGCACGAAACAACGCTTTGGCGTCAATTCCGGAATGCTCTACAAAGCGCACATCTTCCGTAGCGATTAAAGCATTGATAATATTAGGCGACAAATCCTTGTAGGCCGTATATACACGATTTTCTTTGCTGTACGACCAGGTTCCGAGCACCTTTCCGTCTTCAGAGAAAATTTCCGTTGCAAATTTATAATTTGGATTTTCCAGTTCCTCTACAGGGGGCATATAACCTATCCAACCTTTTGAAATAGAAACAAAGATAACAACGATAGCCAATACCACGACTGCCAATAAAATCCAAAGAGCTTTTATTATTTTTCGAATCATGTTTATTCTTACTTAAAAAGATGCTTAAATTAAGATGCAAAGGTAGATAAAATCCGGAACGCAACCAACGAGTTTGATTATTATTTCAGTTTTGTTAAATACCTTAAGGCTAAATATGCCTAACTCGTGATTGAGAAGTGATTAACAATAATTTGTATAAACGCAAAACAGGCGGGATTTTTCCCGCCTGTTTGTGTTTAGATATAATAAGAGGGTTGCTTTCTTGAAAAATGCTCTTTTTTGTTTTGTTTCATGCTATTTGTTAGGAGTATCGCTCTATATTTTAACAAAATAGAAATTATAATCAAACTCGTTGGCTGAATAGCGGATTTTATCTACCTTTGCATCTTAATTAAATGCGTCATTTTAAGCGAGAAAAAACATGATTCGAAAAATAATAAAAGCTCTTTGGATATTCTTGGCAGTCATAGTATTGGCTATTGTTATAGTCTTTGTCTCCATTTCAAAGGGTTGGATTGGCTATATGCCTCCTGTAGAGGAACTCGAGAACCCGAGCTATAAATTTGCAACAGAGATTTTTTCTGAAGATGAGAAAGTGCTTGGTACATGGTCTTACAGCAAGGAAAACCGGGTGTACACGGCTTACAAGGATTTGTCACCCAGTATTATCAATGCTCTTATTGCAACGGAAGATGTTCGTTTTGTCGAGCATTCGGGTATTGATGCCAAAGCATTGTTCCGTGCGTTTGTGAAACGTGGTTTGATGTTTCAGAAAAATGCAGGTGGGGGTAGTACCTTGTCACAACAGCTAGCTAAACAGTTGTTTACAGAAAATGTGGCGAGAAATACACTTCAACGTCTTTTCCAAAAACCGATTGAATGGGTGATTGCGGTGAAACTTGAACGTTACTATACCAAAGAGGAAATATTGAGTATGTATCTCAATAAATTTGATTTTCTGAATAATGCTGTTGGTATCAAAACTGCTGCATATACCTATTTTGGCTGTGAACCGAAGGACTTGAAGATTGAAGAAGCAGCTACGTTGGTGGGTATGTGTAAGAATCCGTCACTCTACAATCCGGTTCGTTTCAACGAACGTTCCCGTGGCCGTCGTAATGTGGTGCTCGAGCAGATGCGTAAAGCTGGATATATCACAGATGCAGAATGTGATTCTTTGCAGGCTCTTCCGTTGAAACTGACTTACAATCGTGTTGACCATAAAGAGGGGCTGGCTACTTATTTCCGTGAATATCTCCGTGGCGTCATGACAGCACCGAAACCGGTAAGAAGTGATTATCGTGGTTGGCAAATGCAGAAATTCTACGAAGATTCCATCGCTTGGGAAACTAACCCGTTATATGGCTGGTGTGCGAAAAACAAGAAGAAAGACGGTACAAATTATAATATCTATACAGATGGATTGAAGATTTATACAACTATCAATTCACGTATGCAGCAGTATGCCGAAGATGCTGTAAAAGAGCATTTGGGTGATTATCTGCAACCTATATTCTTCAAAGAAAAAGAGGGAAGTAAGAATGCTCCGTATGCACGATCACTACCGGAAAAACGAGTGGAAGAGTTGTTGACGAAAGCAATGAAACAAACGGAACGTTATCGCCTCATGAAAGAGGCGGGAGCTTCGGAACAACAGATTCGTAAGGCGTTCGATACACCGGAAGAAATGACTGTCTTTTCCTGGAAGGGTGATAAAGATACGATTATGACACCGATGGATTCCATCCGCTACTACAAATCTTTCTTGCGGACGGGATTTATGTCAATGGATCCGGCAAACGGACACGTGAAGGCTTATGTGGGCGGACCGAATTATGTATATTTCCAGTATGATATGGCGATGGTGGGACGTCGTCAGGTAGGTTCTACTATTAAACCGTATTTATATACATTGGCAATGGAGAACGGATTTTCTCCTTGCGATCAGGCACGCCACGTAGAGCAGACTTTGATTGATGAGAATGGAACTCCCTGGACACCACGTAATGCAAATGATAAGCGTTATGGAGAAATGGTGACTCTGAAATGGGGATTGGCAAACTCCGATAACTGGATTTCTGCATACCTGATGGGTAAGCTGAATCCGTATGATTTGGTACGCTTGATCCATAGTTTCGGTGTACGCAATAAAGCAATTGATCCGGTGGTTTCACTTTGTCTGGGACCTTGTGAAATTTCTGTCGGTGAAATGGTCAGCGCATACACGGCTTTTGCCAATAAAGGAATCCGGGTGGCTCCATTGTTCGTTACCCGTATTGAGGATAGTGATGGCAATGTCATTTCTACTTTTGCACCGCAAATGGAAGAAGTGATAAGCGCGTCGAGCACTTACAAAATGCTGGTTATGCTGCGTGCCGTTATTAATGAAGGAACGGGTGGACGTGTTCGTCGATATGGAATTACCGCCGATATGGGTGGAAAAACAGGAACGACCAATGATAACTCCGATGCCTGGTTTATGGGATTCACTCCTTCACTGGTATCCGGTTGTTGGGTAGGAGGGGACGAACGTGATATTCACTTCGGTAGAATGACCTATGGACAGGGTGCTGCTGCAGCTTTGCCTATCTGGGCAATGTATATGAAGAAAGTGTATGACGATCCGACCTTGGGATATGACCAGCAGGAGAGATTCAAACTCCCTGAAGGGTTTGACCCGTGTGCCGGTTCGGAAACTCCTGATGGCGAAGTGATAGAAGAAGGGGGATTGGACGATCTTTTCAATTAAAGAAGTGCACAAGTATATTGTTTGCATAGGGAGTAATTACAACAGGAAAGAGAACTTGACTTTTGCCAGGCAGAAGTTGACTGAATCGTTCTCTTCTATATGTTTTGCTCCCGAACTGGAAACTAAACCTTTGTTTTTTAAGAATCCGGCTCTGTTTTCCAACCAAGTGGTTCTGTTCTATTCCGATAAGGATGAAGAGACGGTGAGGAAAATGCTGAAAGATATAGAACAGAGGTCCGGACGTCGTTCGGAGGATAAGAAAGAGGAAAAAGTATGTCTGGATATTGACATGCTTTTATATGATAACAAAATATTAAAACCGGAGGATTGGCAAAGGGGATATATACAACAGTCATTATCTGCTTTCCATTCTTCATTATTTATTAAGTAGATGAAATTTCTTGGAATTATACCTGCCCGCTATGCATCCACTCGTTTTCCTGCGAAACCGTTGGCTATGTTGGGCGGAAAAACAGTCATACAACGCGTATACGAACAAGTGGCAGGCGTTTTGGATGACGCTTATGTAGCTACGGATGATGAACGCATTGAAGCTGCTGTTAAGGCGTTCGGGGGAAAGGTTGTGATGACTTCCGTTCACCACAAAAGTGGTACGGATCGTTGTTATGAAGCCTGTACCAAGATTGGAGGTGAGTTTGACGTCGTAGTGAATATACAAGGAGATGAACCTTTTATTCAGCCTTCACAACTGGATGCGGTAAAGGCTTGTTTCGATGATGCAACCACGCAGATTGCTACGCTGGTGAAACCTTTTACTGCTGATGAAGCGTTTGCCGTACTGGAAAACGTGAATTCACCGAAAGTGGTAGTCAACAAGAACTGGAATGCACTTTATTTCAGCCGTTCTATCATTCCTTATCAGCGGAATGCCGAGAAACAGGACTGGTTGAAGGGACATACCTACTACAAGCACATCGGATTGTATGCTTATCGTACAGAAGTGCTGAAAGAGATTACCATGCTTCCACAGTCTTCTTTGGAACTGGCCGAATCTTTGGAGCAGCTTCGCTGGCTGGAGAACGGATACAAAATAAAGGTCGGCATCAGTGAGGTGGAAACTATTGGAATTGATACCCCGCAAGACTTGGAACGGGCAGAAGAATTTTTGAAGAATAGAATCTAATCTTATGGATCGTACGATACAACCTGAAATACAAACCCTGAAAAATTTTCGTATACTTCCTCCCGTTCGAATGACGTTGCCAAACGGTATTCCGTTGACTGTTATTAATGCGGGTGAACAGGAAGTGGTACGCATAGATGTGCTTTTTGCCGGGGGGCGCTGGCAACAGTCGCAGAAACTGCAAGCTCTGTTTACGAACCGGATGTTGCGCGAAGGCACGAAAAAATATACGGCTGCCACCATTGCCGAAAAACTGGATTACTACGGCTCATGGCTCGAATTGTCCAGTTCGTCGGAATATGCATATATCACTGTTTATTCGCTGAATAAGTATTTGGCGAAAACATTGGAGGTGGTGGAATCCATGATTAAAGAACCGCTTTTCCCGGAGAAGGAATTGAATACCATTCTCGATACCAATATCCAACAATACCAGGTCAATACTTCCAAAGTTGATTTTCTGGCACACCGCAGTCTGTTGAAGTCGCTTTACGGTGGACAGCATCCATGTGGTAAAATAGTGGTGGAGGAAGATTATCATGCCATCACTCCGGAAGTGCTCCGTGAATTTTATGAACGGTATTATCATTCGGGTAATTGCTCTATCTTTTTGTCCGGTAAGGTGACGGAGGATATTATCAGCCGGGTGACAGATATATTCGGCACTTCTTTCGGTCAGCATCAGCAGCAGGTGTCGAGATTAAGTTTTCCTTTTACTGCTGTTCCCGAAAAGAGAATTTTTACAGAGCGTGAAGATGCCATGCAGAGTGCTGTGAAGATGGGATATACGACCATTACTCGTAATCATCCTGATTATTTGAAACTTCGGGTATTGATGACTTTATTCGGAGGTTATTTCGGTAGTCGGCTGATGTCTAATATTCGTGAAGAGAAGGGATATACTTATGGTATTTCGGCAGGAATCATGTTTTATCCGGATAGCGGACTATTGGCTATCTCGACAGAAACGGATAATGAATATGTGGAACCGTTGATACAGGAAGTGTATCATGAAATAGACCTCCTGCATCAGGAACCTGTGTCAGCCGAAGAATTGACTATTGTACGCAACTATATGTTGGGAGAAATGTGCCGTAGTTATGAGTCGCCTTTCTCACTTTCGGATGCGTGGATCTTCATAGCTACTTCCGGTCTGGATGATGATTACTTTTCACGTTCTCTGCTGGCTGTGAATGAGGTTACTCCGATAGAAATACAAGATTTGGCACAGCGCTATTTGTGCAAAGAGACATTAAAAGAGGTCATTGCAGGTAAAAAGTTGTCATAAATTGCTTTCCGAAAGTGGGCTGTTTGGGATAGAAATTGTATCTTTGTCCAAATTGTAATTCTAAAATGAGTAACGACTAAAACCAATGAGGAAATATCTATATACTACACTTTTGCTGGCTCTTCTTGCACAAGAGGGAGTGATGGCACAAGAAAATGAAGGAAAAAAAGGCGGATTTTTCGGAAAAATTAAAGATACATTCTCCACTGAAATAAAGATTGGCAACTATACTTTTAAGGATGGCAGTGTCTATACGGGAGAAATGAAAGGACGAAAACCGAATGGAAAAGGGAAAACAGTCTTTAAAAACGGTGATGTCTTTGAAGGAGAATATGTGAAGGGGAAACGTGAAGGATATGGAATTTATATGTTTCCCGATGGAGAAAAATACGAAGGACAGTGGTTCCAGGATCAGCAGCATGGAAAAGGTATCTATTATTTTATGAATAACAACCGTTACGACGGTATGTGGTATCAGGATTATCAGCATGGTGAAGGAACAATGTATTATCATAACGGTGATTTATATGTAGGTCATTGGGTGAATGATAAACGTGAAGGCGAAGGTACATACACTTGGGCGAATGGAGCCAAATATACCGGTCATTGGAAAAATGATAAGAAGAACGGCAAAGGTATCATGAACTGGGACGATGGCTGTAAGTATGAAGGAGATTGGAAAGATGATGTCCGTCACGGAAAAGGGGTATTTGAATATACCAATGGAGATAAATACGATGGTGACTGGGCGGATGATATTCAACACGGAAGAGGTACTTACTACTTTCACACGGGCGATCGTTATGAAGGTTCTTATCTCTTAGGTGAGCGCACCGGTGAAGGAGTTTATTATCATGCTAATGGTGACAAGTATGTAGGTAATTTCAAAAATGGCATGCAAGACGGAAAAGGTACTTTTACCTGGGCGAATGGTGCCGTGTACGAAGGAAGCTGGAAAAACAATAAACGTGATGGCAGAGGAGTCTATAAATGGAGTAATGGCGATGTTTATGACGGTGACTGGAAAGACAACCGTCCCAATGGACAGGGTACTCTGAAAACCGTTGCTGGGATGCAATATAAAGGTGGCTTTGTTGACGGATTGGAAGACGGACAGGGCGTACAAATTGATAAAGATGGTAATCGCTTTGACGGATTTTTCAAACAAGGAAAGAAAAATGGTCCTTTTGTAGAAACAGATAAAGATGGAAAGGTGATTAAAAAAGGAACCTATAAATTCGGAAGACTTCAATAGATGATAGATGATAAATGATAGTGGGCTGCGCATTGCGTGGCCTCTTTTTTATGGTACAAAGAAAAATGGATAATAACCAAAAGCGGTCATTATCCATTTTATAATTTCCTGTTGAAAGTAACTTCAACTATCAACTAGCATTTGTCACCTATCATCTATTAAATGATGTATTGTGAACTGATAGATTCGTTATTCATCACTCGTTTGATTGTTTCAGCAAACATATCGGCAATACTTAACTGTTTTACTTTCGGGCATTTCTTTGCGTAAGGGATGCTGTCGGTAAATACCATTTCGGTTAGGGCAGACTCTTGTACACGGAAAGAAGCCGGATCAGACATTACGCAGTGGCTGGCGATGG
>OJNQ01000184.1_pt1 | contig 48922 bp, 27 predicted proteins | sample 1597621 | NCBI WGS metagenome assembly OJNQ01 (sample SAMEA2452137, study PRJEB22498) | human gut metagenome | reverse complement strand
CTACAAAAAAGATAGAAGACTGGGAGAGTTGAACGAAAAAATCAAGAGAAAAGCTCACGTAAAGCAAAGCTTTTCTCTTGATTTTTTAGAAAGAGGAACATTTACTGAATATCCCTAAATAAAAAAATAGAGGCTCTATTCCGTACGAGTAGAGCCTCTATTTTACTCAAACAGAGCGTCTAATCATACGAGTCAGACGCTCTATTTTTCTTTATTTCTTCTTCGAATCGTTTCCTTTATCCTTGCCACGATTCATTCCTTTTATCATCTCCCGGTGGAAGCGCATTTCCGCACGCTGCACGAGAAATATCTTCTTACTGGAAAGAATCTTTTTGAACTTACCCAGATAAGTCTTATCAAGCTGGTCGGCAGCAATACGATTGTTGGCTATCTTATCGTTGATTTCTGCATATTGAGCTTCCGTCGTCTTATCATCTTTACCTTTGCGCATCAAATCCCACGATTCATCATTCAGCTTCTTCTTCTTATCCTGAAGTTCAAAATAGACGGAAAAGAACTTGGCTGCCTCTTCTTTACTCAATCCAGCCTGTTCGATAATGAATGCCTTTTGTTTTGCCCTGAACTCCTCCCGGGATAAATGCTGGTCACATCCGTCAGCAGCCCAAAGAACAGGCATAAAGCCACACAACAAAACAACCCATGCAATTAGTTTTCTCATTTTCTGTATTCAATCAGTTTTAATAAATCATTCTACACTTGCATCACTCAAATAAACATATAACGAATAATCATCCAGCATAGCGCGGTCCAGTGCCACATCCAGCATTTCGTCCGATACAACTTCAGTATCCACCTCCGTCACCGCCACTTCATCGACCGCAGCAGGTTTGTGATCTGACGACGCCACCCGTATAATCAAGGCAGCCCCCACAAACATAGCTGCCATATAGAGCAATGGTTTCAGTCTTGTCCATGTACTGACAGGTTCTTCCTTGAAAACCACTTTCTCTTTTTCAGGAAGTTTATTCATCACTTCTGAAGTCAGGTTCTCAAAGTAACCATCAGGAACTTTGAAGGAATCTTCCTTACCAAGTTTCTTCAATAGGATATCTTCTTCTTTCATTCGTTTTTCTCCTCTCTTTGATTTAGACATAGTCCGAGTCCAAAGGTTTAATCAATGTCTTCTAAAAACTTCTCTATTTTCTTCACTGCATGATGATAAGACGCTTTCAAAGCACCGACTGAGGTACCGAAGATTTCAGACATTTCTTCATATTTCATTTCTTGATAGTATTTCAGATTGAACACCATGCGCTGTTTCTCCGGTAAAGTCATTAATGCCTTTTGCAAACACAACTGCGCCTCATCACCCGAAAAGTACGGGTCGCTTTCCAATTTCTGCACAACCGCTGCTTCCAGATCATCAATGGCCAAGGTAGTGACAGCACGTTGTCTATTCAAGAAAGTAAGGCATTCATTCAACGCAATACGATAGAGCCAGGTAGACAATTTCGCCTCAGCACGGAAATAATCAATATTCGTCCATGCCTTGATAAAAGTATTTTGCAGGAGATCGTTCGCATCCTCATGCGACAGCACCAACCGACGGATCTGCCAATACAATTGTTCGCTATACTGCGCCACAATCATTTCAAATCCTTGTCGCTGCGTACTCTCCTCCTGGAGGAGCTTCAGAACTTCGCGCTCGTTATAAGGGGTCATAATCTCTTGTATCTCTATGTTTATTTATGGTTTCAAATCCAAATCGGTCATTGCCTTTAGTAAAGACGGATCATACTTATAAATGTCATCACAATACATCAAATTATTATCGGCAGACAGATAAACAGTCTGATAATCTATAAACAAAGGCACATATTTCTCCAAACTATAATGTTTCAATTCACGATAGGCCGCACTGATAGGAAGCTTCTTTCCTTCCTCGCTTATCGGCTTGAGGTCCATTGCAATGCGGATGCGGTCTTCCAGTAATTCATCCGGTTCTTCTAATAAGAAGAAAGCAAAATCGAGTGCTTTCTGAAGACGTACACAACCATGGCTCACCGCCCGGTTCTTTCGCATGAAAGCCCAACGGGAAGGAGTATCGTGCAAATAAACGGAATAAGGATTTGGGAAACGGAAGATGATACGCCCCAACGAATTTCCCGTCTTATTATCCTGTTTCACAGTATAAGGTACTCCCTTGCCCGCATACTTCGCCCATTTGATACTATGAGGATCGACTTGTGTACCATTCTTATCATACACCTTCATGCGGTTACGGGTAAAGTAAGTCGTATCCCTGCGATAAGTAGGAATAATCTCTTTCCGGATAATACTTTGAGGAACATTCCAATACGGATTCAGCTCCATATAATAGATTCTGCTGGACAACAAAGGTGTTTTATTCCTCACACTTCCCACACAAATGCGCATTTCCAGAATAGAGTCTGTTTCCTCGTTGACGGCTTGCAGCATGAATGCCGCCACATTTGCCACCACATATTTCTTCCCTTTATCCAGAGCATACTGCCAACGCACCCGTTCCAGATTCAGCAATAAACGATCCCAGTAATAATCCGTAGTATCCGTTTTCCCCCAAGCATTTACACGAACCAGTTCTTCCTGCATTTTCTTATAAAAACGGGAAGAGGGTTGCGCCCAATGAAAGGCGGCAGTGGGATTGGCACGCAAAGAATCAAGAGCCGACAATGCAAATTCCATATCACAACGCTTCAGAGAAATACGGTTTATCGAATCATTCCATCTGCGCTCTGGAGGTAGAAAGCCAAACTTTAACCGGCACACATACGAAAGATAGGCAGCTGTCAACTGATATTCTAAATCCGCCAACAGGGAATTCATCGTTTTTCCATCTTGCAATTGTAATGTACGTATCTGCTGCAACCCATTACGGATACTATCTACAGGATAAAGTCTCGGATTAATCCCATGTCGCGATATATTCTCTAACCAGTGCAACATTGAGTCCGCTGCCTGCACAGTCGGTTTATCGGAGACCAATGAATCATTCAACCATAAGAAATCGCCTTCCTCCTGATAATGAGAGACTAACGCAGAATCCCAAACTGTAGTCTGTTTATTTTTTTCCAAACAAGCATGAATGAGCTGCCGAATACTATCCGCACTGATCTGATAGGCAGGATTAAACAGTTCTTTGAAACCTGCCAAAGAGTCCGGTATCGGAGACAAAGGCTTCTCCTTTCTACAAGCAGCCAAACAAATTATACATATTACTCCCAAAAATAACCGGCTACTTTTCATATACAGTTCCTCCGTCAATATCAATACATAAATTCTCTTTCGCTAAAATTGTCTGCGGAAAAATGGCGGACGCTTCATTAAGTAAAACAGCTTCATCTTCATATCGGGCTGAGAAATGCCCGATAACCAATTGTTTTACCTTTGCATCCAAAGCGATTTGTGCAGCTTGTGCAGCTGTCGTGTGATAAGTTTCTTTTGCCCGTGCCTGTTCCGCTTGTGCAAAAGTAGCTTCATGGAACAGCAAATCCACATTGTTGATTTGTTTCACTATAGACGGACGAAAAATTGTATCGGAACAATAAGCGTATTTGCGTGCCGGGGTCGAAGGACGGGTCAAACGCTGATTGGGAATAACTTCTCCTTCGGGAGTAACAAAATCCGCTCCGTTCTTAATACGGTTCAGTTCGTAAACCGGAACTTTATAAAAATCCACCATTTCTCTGATGATATGATTCGGACGTTGCTTCTCCTCAAACAGGAATCCGCAACAGGAAATTCGATGTTTAAGAGGGATCGTAGTTACAGTCACCGAACGGTCATCATAAATCTGTGTCGGTTCTTTCGTCTCAAATTCGTGAAAAAACACTTTATAGGTCAGTGTCTTACAAAAAAAAGCTAGCATCGGTGCAAATAATTCTTCCAGCCCCTTAGGAGAATGAATATGCAAATCGGCCGTTCTCCCCAATAATCCGAATGTAGAGATTAGCCCCAAGAGTCCAAAGCAATGATCACCATGCAGATGAGAGATAAAGATATGATTCAAACGGGAAAATTTAAGCCGGGAACGACGTAATTGCATCTGAGCCCCTTCCCCACAATCAATCATAAATAATTTTTCACGCAAATTGACGACTTGTGAAGTCGCAAAATGTCGTGTAGTGGGCAAAGCGGAACCGCACCCTAATATATGTAACTCAAACTTTTCCATCTCCGGCAAAGATAGAAAAAAAACATATTAATTTCGCAAGCAATGAAACAAAAGTCTTATTACCTGCCATATAGTATCAAAAAAGAATATATATTTGCATATCGACAACCGGTTTCAAGAACATGATATGAAAGCTGGTCACAGTATCAGAAAAAGAAGTATTTAATATGACGAATCCCTTTATATACAGAAAATTATCAGTATTGTTCCTACTGTTTATTACTTTCGGGAATGTTTATTCCAAGAATAAAGAAATGGAACAATTGTTTTCCAGATTGGATTCCGTATTGACAAACAGTGAAAAGTACGTTTTAGAGAAAGAAGATAAAATAGAAGAACTGCGTAAGAAACAGTCTATGCCTCTAAAACCGGAAGAAAAACTATGGCTTAACAAAATGCTGTATGATGAATATTTTGTCTATAATGCGGACTCGGCTATGGTTTATGTAAACAATAATATAGAGATAGCCAACGCATTAGGCCGAAAGGACAAAGAACAGGAGTGGATACTGCATAAAGTTTTCCTTCTTGCAGCCCAGGGGCTACTGAATGAGGCTGAGAAAGAATTATTGAATGTAGATATAACTTCATTAAGTAAAGAAAATATGTATCAGTATTATGATACAAAAATCTATCTATACTCCCATTTGGTACAATTCATCGGTAATCGCCTGGAACTGACAAATTCTTATTACAATCTTGAGAAGGAATTCAAGCACGAAGCTAAGAAATATATAACTCCCGATCATCCTTCATATTATAGTTTTTGTGCGTCACTACATAGAGAATATCCCCGTTCTGCAGAGGGAGACAGTATAAAATTAAAATTAAAAAATATAGTAGACAAGTCATCATTGTCCACGCGGGTGGATGCCATCAATTCTTATATGCTTGCTATCATGTTTTACAATGAAGGCGATGAAGATAATTACGTAAAATACCTTATTTATTCTGCCATAGCCGATATTAAAATCTGCAACCGCGATATAGCTTCATTGGAGGAACTTTCCAATATCCTCTATTTGCGTGAAGACATAGACAGAGGCTACACTTACATCAGTTATTGCTTTAAAGCCGCATTGCTGTATCCCAACAGGGTGCGCGTAATAAACATATCGACCGTTATGGATAAACTACAGCAGGCCTATCGCGAAAGGAACAAAATACAGGAAAGCAAATTGCGTAAATCACTCTACACCACAAGTATATTATCCATTGTATTACTCATCTCCATCCTACTCATTTATTTCCAATTCAGAAAACTGTCTCGTTCACGTAAAAAACTGAACAAAAGTAACCGACTGCTTAATTCACACGTCAAAGAACTTTCTGAAGCCCAACGAATGCTGGGTGAAGTGAACGGAGAACTTAGCGAAGTAAATGAAAAGCTAAAAGTGATCAATAACCAATTACTAGAGTCCAATTATGTGAAAGAAGAATACATCGGATATGTATTCTCAATATGCTCCAATTATATAACCAAACTTGAAGAATACAGGAAGAATATCAGCAGAAAACTTAAAGCCGGTCAAATAGACGATATCAAATCATTAACTTCCAACATTACGATGGTACAAAGTGAGTTGAAGGAGTTCTATCATAGTTTCGACGCTATTTTCCTACACGTATACCCCGATTTTGTAAAAGACTTCAATTCCCTCCTGCGTCCCGAAGAAAAGATAATGCTTAAAGAAGGTGAACTCCTGAACACGGAGTTGAGGATATATGCGCTTGTCAGACTCGGAATAAATGACAGTATGAAGATTGCAGAATTTCTTCATTGCTCTCCGCAGACGGTTTACAATAATCGTTTAAAAACCAGAAACAAGGCAATAATTCCTAAGGAAGAATTCACCGAGACGGTACGTTCATTGGGTAAAATGCAAAAATAGAGAGAGCAAACAAACCATTTTACTTCATAAACTATTTACCTCTACCAAACATTATATAATTAATAATCAATACATTAACTTTTTATTTATTTACTCTTACTATTTACTTGTATATACACCGTACCTTATACTATACTACCTTTGTCCTCCAAGAAATTAATCAAGAAATTAATCGAGTATATACTTTTTAAATTTAATCTATGAGGCAAGAGAAACTACTAGGTCCAAAGCAAACTATGAAACATACGTTTGTAATCTCAGACGCTTTCTTTTCACAAAGTGCTAATTTGTTATTTTACTTATCATGAAAAATGTAATATTATTATCTTTGCTAATCCTTTTGTCCATTCCCCTTTCGGCACAACAGGAAAAAGTCTCCTTAGTCAACGACAGAACAGGTTCCAAGTTGCTTGTGAACGGTAAGTCTTTTATGGTGAATGGTATGAACTGGGATTACTTCCCAGTCGGCACCAATTATTCATATTCCTTATGGACAAAGCCTGACGATATAATCAAGGCTGCTCTCGATACGGATATGTCTTTATTAAAGAACATGGGTGTAAACGCTATCAGACAACACATAGGCGTTCCCCCCAGATGGGTAAAATATATCTATGAACAATATGGTATTCACACAATGATATATAGCTCCTTCGGACGCTATGGAGTAGCTTTGGACGGGGCATGGATAGCTAACACCGACTATTCCGACCCTAGAGTAAAAAAAGTACTTCTCGACGAGGCGAGAGAATTGGTAAAGGAATACAATAATACTCCTGGAATACTCCTCTATCTTCTTGGAAATGAGAACAATTATGGTTTATTTTGGCAAGGAGCAGAAACGGAAGATATTCCGGTAGAAGATCGTAAATCCACTATTCAAGCGGTTCACTTATATAAACTGTTCAATGAAGCGACTGTCGAGATGAAGAAAATGAATGCTTCAGCTCCTATAGCCATTTGCAACGGTGACCTTCTATTCCTTGATATTATAGCCAAAGAATGTAAGGATGTTGACATTCTAGGAATCAACTGCTATCGCGGTGACTCGTTCGGCGACTTGTTCAGCAGAGTAAAAGCTGAGTATGGAAAACCGGTATTGTTTACAGAGTTCGGATCCGATGCATTCAATGCCATAACTCAAAGTGAAGCACAAAAAGAGCAAGCAGACATTCTGTTGAAGAATTGGACTGAAATATATCTGAATGCGGCAGGACTAGGCAACAACAATAACTCACTCGGAGGTTTCACTTTCCAATTTACCGACGGTTGGTGGAAATTCGGTCAAAATACTAACCTGAGCATACATGACACCAATGCATCATGGGCCAACGGCGGATATGTATTTGACTATGTGAACGGTGAAAACAATATGAACGAAGAATGGTTCGGTATATGCGCAAAAGGAACTCCTGACAGCCGAGGAATATACGAACTTTACCCGCGTGCCGCATACTATGTGCTGAAAGATGTCCACAAGATTAATCCTTATTCTCCCGGAAGTACCACCTCTTCGATAATAAGCAAACTTTCCGATATCAATGTAATGTCAGCCGTTTTATCCTCCAGAAGTGATAAAGCTGCCTTGCAAGGCGAAAAGACTCAGCTAATACGCCTGAGCGAACTGAGAGGTGACATAACTACCTACAATACAGGTGCAAAGAATACTACCACTCCAAGTTCCAGGCCGAAGAATCCGACAAGTTTCCCCAGCTTTAAAGGCTTTGACCATACTGAATCGTTCTACGTAGGCGTAGCCTCAAAACCGGCAGAGAATGTACAGGCGGAAGTCACTGTAAATGTTCTTGGAAATGTGGCGGAGAACCCGATAGACGAAATCTTTTATGAGAACAGAGGACGCTCCAGATATATAACGGACGAAAGCGGAGAAGTAGTAGATCTGGGTCCGTTGGAACGCTTAAGACTTTATAGTGCGAGTTTTGACTGGGATGGCAAACTGTTTAATCTGAAAACATTTTACCGCAAAGGACACTATCATTGGGGATACGAAGGAGACTTCTTTGGATTGTATCCCGAAGCGAGCTACGGTGATAATATGGATATTTATGGTGGCGAAGCTCCTTTCGGAAGTGAAATTGAAGGTAAGAAATACTTCAAAGGGCTGAAAATTGCTTTCGGTCCCGAACTATGGTGGGGTGCAAACCCGGCTCTGCTTGTCAAATACCAACGGAATATAGGTAAATATAACGTAGCAGGTATTTTCCATTATGATATAAACCAGCGTGAAGGAACGACTACTTCTTACGCCATACCCCGCCCCAAGAATACACGGGCCTCTCTTATGGTGGAAAGAAATTTCGGACGTTTCAATATTACAGCGGGCGGATTATGGTCAGGAACAACGCTTGTAGGACGGGAATTTCAAGCTACCACAGAATACAATAAAGAAGCTATCGTATATTCCGACGTGATAAAAACATCCGATACATTCGGAGGGAAGATGAAAGTGGTATATAGCGGAGGAAAGTTTAATGCCTATGCGCAGGGGGCGATAATGGGATTGGTAGCCAGTGGCGGAGCCGATTACACACAGACTTTAACAGGATGGAGGCTAAAAGATAGCGGTAGCGGAAATCAATCGAACGTCCTTGCCGGTTTTACTTATCAGATAGGCAACTTCCAGATTGCCCCTAATTTCCTGTGGCAGAAACCGCTTGTAGGTCCAATGCCTAATGGAATCGATGCTCCCGGAAGATTACGAAATATTATTGATGATCCTTTTGCTGTTAGGGATAACAGGGAGACAACAGCGGGAGAATTGTTGCTGACTTATGACCCGACACCCGCTACTTGGATGTACGACTGGGAGAATGACAATAACGAAGATGCACCGTTTGCCGCTTCACTTGGTTTCATTTACCGCCATCATCCCACCTCACAGGATGCAGCCATAGGTATACTTGCCAACGGTCGTTCTACCTTTGCTTTCGGAGGAGCTGCACCGGCTCATGATTTATGGGAAACAAACCTGAAAATAGCGTCTAGAATATCAAGAGATTTCGGTATCATATCAAGTGTCTACTGTGGTACTGCCCAAGCCAACGGAGATGATACCCGTTTAGTTAAGCGGGTAGGTGCAGACGCCAAAATGATTTATAAGAAACTGCGACTGAACGCAATGGTGAAGTTTAATGACTGGGGGCCGTACGACTATCACAGGGATTTTAACCTTACTTTCCCTTTCCAATGTATGTTAGACTTTTCGACCAGTCTCGCCAAGCCTAAATGGTTGGGTCCGGTATCCACTCGCGTAGGAATCAGAGGTACTTTCAGAACATTAGATCAATATTCTCCTCGTTACGTTGCCGGATATATACCGGACGGTTCCGGTGGTTTTGAACCAAGCACAGATATTATAGGCGCAGGTCGTGGCAACGAATGGGAAATAAGAACCTACATTTCATTCAGCATTTTCTAATCTACGAACTAATTAATAAGATAGTTTTATGAATCACAAAATCAATATATCATGTAAGCTCTCTGTTGTCGCTGTTCTCTTTTCGTTGACAGGATGTACGAGAGATATAAATACGGATGTGCTGGCAACTTACCCACACTTGTCTGATGTCTTTATCGATGAATTTGCATCCGACCTGCAATACCAGGCATGGGGAAAAGTAACTAATTTCGGGGTGGATACTGAAACCACCTACGATGGCACGTCATCTATGCGAATAGAAGTTCCCAATCCGAGTGATCCTATGGGGAGTTGGGCAGGAGGTACTTTCTATTCCGCTACAGGCAGAAACCTGTCCGGATATGACGCACTGACTTTTTATGCCAAGTCTTCCGTAGCTACCGCTATTGAAGTTGGAATAGGAAATTATGATACTACCGAATATCTGGTTCAAGTTAATGATGTCCAACTGAATACAAACTGGAGCAAGATTATCATCCCTATTCCTAATTCCGCAAAGCTTTTATCGGAAAAAGGATTATTCTACTACTCCGCCGGTGCAGTAAATGACGAAGGCTACACCATCTGGTTCGATGAGGTCAAGTTCGAAAAACTCGGTACATTGGCTCATGCCAAAATAGAAGATATAGAGGTTCCCGGTTTTCCCGGAAAACTGACGATAGGAACTCTGACCGAGACTATCAATCTTCCGAACGGCATTAACCGTAAAATGCGGGTCTCTCCCAATTATTTTACATTCGAGTCATCTGACGTCAATGTGGCTTCGGTAACATAACCGTGCACAAAACAGGAGAAGCCGTTATCTCGTTAAAGGAGGCTGAAGGCGAAATAAAGGTACATTGCTACGATTTCGCTCCAACACCCACGAAAGACGAATCGGAAGTGTTGTCTCTGTTCAGTGATTCTTATACTAATAAGATTTCTGCAAACTGGAATCCTAGATGGGAATGGTCAACAGCTGAATATACGGAAATAGATACCGGTGATAATCATATAGCACGGTATAGCGGTTTGAACTTTGTAGGTATTGTATTCAACAAAACTGCGGATTGTTCGTCAAAGACTCACCTCCACCTGGATGTATTATGCATGGACGAAGTAAGTGAAAGCACTATTATAACAGTCTCTATATACTATGGAACAACGGAAATAAAGTATCCGATAACATTGGAGAAATATCCTGATTTCAAATCAAAACAGTGGCTGTCACTCGATCTGAAACTTGAAAAAGAAAATAAACTAATACCACAATTGGCATTGGCATGTGATGACAACACCAGGAACATTCTTTTGGACAATATTTATTTCTATTAAAAATGATAACTTATGAAACCATATAAAACAATATTGCTTAGCTTGCTGATACTTCCTTTGCCACTGTTACTTGGAAGTTGCGAGAAAGAAGAAGAGATAGAAAACACCCGATGGGTATTGGTGTGGTCGGACGAATTTGACACACCGACTCCCGACAACAGACCCGATCCTTCAAAGTGGACGTATGAAAAAGGCGCTTCAGGATACGGTAATCAGGAACTTCAGAACTATACCGACAGAGTAGAAAACGCCTCATACACAACTCACAAAGGTTTGGGATGCCTGAAAATAACAGCTTTGAACGACAATTATGACGGAGTAGCTTACTCTTCTGCCAGAATAAAGACCGAAGGACTGTTCGAACAACGATACGGACGTTTCGAAGCACGTCTGAAACTTCCGTACGGTCCGGGACTTTGGCCTGCATTTTGGATGTTAGGAGCAAACTATGCCACCGATGTATGGCCAAAATGCGGTGAAATAGATATTATGGAAAATAAAGGATACCAACCTAATATCGTATCAAGTGCTCTACATTTTCCGGGACATTCGGGTGGAAATCCCATAACACAGACTTTTGGCTATGAGAACCAACGTTTTGACACAGACTTCCACATATTTGCCGTAGAATGGGATGAATCCCAAATAGACTTCTTTGTGGATAATGTACTTTACAAAAGAGTAAAAGCCGCTGATGTAACAGATGGTGAATGGGTATTCGATCATCCATTTTTTATTATTCTGAATGTAGCGGTAGGCGGTACATTTGGTGGTGATCCCACAGCAGACACTGTATTTCCCCAAAGCATGTATGTAGATTACGTCAGGGTTTATCAGAAATCAACAGAAGTACAACCCGGAACTAATACCGGAGATATCTCTTCAAACGGTTCAATTCCCGGATGGGATTTTAACGGACCGGATTCTGATAAAGGGCTTATAGAGCCTGAATTAAAATAAATAACAATGTAACTGCTAAAGATTAAAATTATGAATTTAATAAAAATACAAGGATACTATTTAGGGCTTATGGCAGCCATAAGTCTTGGAGCGGTTTCATGTACGAACGAAACGGAATTTGCCAATTCGCTGGATAAAGGCGACATTACTTTCTCAGCTCAAGTAGGAAAAACGATGAGCAGAACCACAGAAAGCGCATGGGATGGTGACGAACTGATAGGTGTGAAAGCGGGAGAAACAGTAAAAACTTACAAAGTGACAACCAATGGAAAAATGTCTACTGAAGATACACCTTATACATGGGATGGCACAAGCTATGATCTGCTGGCATGGACTCCCCTCACAGCAGAACAGATAAACCTAACAGACCAAACTACCGAAGAGAAACTCTTTGACTGTGACTTATTGGCAAGTAATGCGAAAGTGGAAGCAAAGAATGTACATTTTGTATTCAGACACCAAATGACCCGGATGTGGTGGGAACTTCAGAAATTTGAAGGATATACAGATGAAGAAGTGAACACCGCAAAAGTTTCGTTTATCGGTTATGGAAGTGTAACGTATACTAATGGAGAAATCACAACGGTAGGCGATGCTGACCAATTGATTTCTACTCATGACACAAAAGGAGAATATTATAGAAACGGCGAAGCTATGATGGTTCCTTGTGAAATGTGGGAGAAACCATTGATAAAAGTAGAAATAGGAGAAGATACCTATATCTATACTCCAAGTAAGTCCAACCCCAATGACGTCAATAAGAAAACCGGAGATTTGCTTCCCAATACATGGCAAAGATATTACTTGTCTGTCAGCAAAAAAGGACTGACTGTAGAAATGGAATCCGGAGAAATTAATTGGGATAATGAAAAGATCGATGACAATCAGATTACGGATGCTAAATTTAAGGCTATTATATCTGATGAAGTATCAAATTTGACCAATTGCCAGTTTACAGGTTTGGAAAATAGTTTCATTGACAACGCAATCAACGGCTTCTCCATAACTTATAAAGAAACAAATGCAAGCGGAGGCATCGATTACGAAGGTTTATGTGACAGAGTACGTACAGTTGATACCCCAAACGGGACTGTCACTTTCACATTCTGCAATATCCGTTCGGATATCAAATTAACATATACTAAAGAATATATGGAAGTAGGCTATTATTTCTATAGTAACGGTACTTACGGGACAGATTACAAAGACGGTTCCACCTTAGGTATTATCTATAAGATAGGAAAACATGAGACGGACAACGTAACAAATTACGAAGGTACGGATATAGAAACCATTCATGGATATGTAGTAGCGCTAACTGATGAAACTAGCGACGAAAAGAGTAGTTTCAAATGGAAAGAAGGTAATGCAAACTTGTATGGGACAGATTTTCCGGAACACGGCATAAGAGACGGAAAAGCCACACAATATCTAGGATACCTTAACACTAAATATCTTATAGCAAAAGCAGCTGTAGCAGAGGCTACAACAGTGCCGGCAGCCTCAACTTCTACCAGCAAAAACAATAATTCACTTATACCCGGCACATCTGGTTGGTATTTGCCCTCTCATACCCAATTAAGAGATCTGGCAACTCTTGCGGGTAAAACATTCACTAATTACAGTGCATTGAATGGCACATATTGGGACAGTACATTCGACAGTGACCCTAATGCTTATATAGTAGTTTTCAATGAAAATGGTGCAATAAGCAGTACTGATTTCTACAGGGCTGTAGATTCAGAACAAAAAGTTCGTCTTATTCTTACTTTCTAATTAATCATACAAATTATGAAACAAATATATTCACATATCAAACTGGCAGCCGTATCGCTATTAATATTTTCGGCTTGCACCCAAGACGAGATGTTACCTCAGATCGGAGAAAACGAAACCACCGTTTCTGATGTTCTGACTATTCAAAATGTAAATGTAGCCAATTTCGATACCGGAAATTCTACTACACGGGTAATCAATGATGGTGTCACAGTTCTTTTCGAAGTAGGAAACAGCTTGGAAGATGTCAACGGCGATGAAATCGGTATTTTACTGATAGACAAAGATGGAATCGGATTCGCCAATGAACCCTTTAAGTATATAAACGAAAACGGTGTAAACAAATGGGTTAGTAAAAACAGTGTGAGTTATACCAGCAAAATTAAAAAAGTCATCGCCTACTTTCCATACGCCCAAATAGTGAAAGATGGAAAAGAGTTTGTTCCTTCATCCGTTAATGAACTAAAAGAACTAAAGAAAGAGGAAGAAACAACGGAATTTAAAGACAAAGATTTGCTGATAGCAGAAATCAATGATATTCAATCCCATCAATTGACAATCAACTTTAAGCACGCCTTTTCATTGATAGCGTTCTCTGCGGAAGCGACCATTAAACTAGATGACACGGAAGAGATTTCCTATTTATTAGATCTTTCCGATGTATCTTTCTCCATTGGCGACGAACTGTACACGCCCGAATCAATGAGCGGCAAGTACATCTGTCTTGTTGACGAAGAACAATTAGTAAAAAATGATTTTCGCTACTTCTACACGATTGATAATATTACTTATTCAAAGACACTGAAAGATCCTATAACACTGGCAGCCAACCAATGTTACACTTTCCCTTGCCCAACATCCTCCGAAGGAACGGCAGATATTGCAGTAGGTGACTTCTACTGTACCACAGAAAGTAATAAAACAATCATTCTTCCAAGAAATGCAGCCGGTATTCCTACCGGTCTTACCTGCAAAGGAATCGTATTCCACATAATAGACGATTTTGAAACTTTTAAATCTACAAATGATTTAAACGACTCCAATTTAAATGGATATCAAGAAAAACATGGCTTAGTAGTCTCTACAAAAAAAGGAAATAATTTTGGCACTGTGGCAGCAGCTGATATAGAGCAAGCCTTTATTGATGGAAATGCAGAGAAATACACTGATACGGAAACATCAAACGGTTATAAATTGACACAAATTTTAGTAGGAACTGAAAATCTGGGATTTATCGCTTTGAATAATCATACTGAAAAACTAAACAATAGTACCGCTTGGTATGCTCCTTCGTTCAATGAACTTAAATACCTGATACAAGGTGAAAATACTCAAACAGGTTCCACATCGGGGCAAGAGTACATTAACAAACAATTGAAAAAAATAAATGCGGATGAACTGGCAGGTACAATTCCTTCTGTCACTTTTTACAATGGTGTCGGAGACCATGGATTACGCCTTATGACGGGCGGTTCTGAAAATGGATGGCACGGCATACCTGGCGAAGCTTTTTATCCAATCTGTGCATTTTGATGCATTCCTCCCAAAAACAAGAACTAATAAATATTTACAATAATAAAAGACGATTTATGAAGATAAACAAGTTATTATTTACCACAACACTGACAGCATTGGCATTAACAGCCTGCTCTCCGAAAGGAACCAACTCTGATTCTGAGATAGAGAACAAAGTAGAAGCCTTACTGGATAAGATGACTTTAGAGGAAAAGCTAGGGCAGATGAATCAGTTGAGTCCGTGGGATCCTAACGAACTGGCAAACAAAGTTCGTAATGGAGAAATAGGTTCCATATTGAATTATATGAATCCCGAAGAAGTGAATAAAATACAGAAAATCGCAATGGAAGAGTCACGGTTAGGTATCCCCCTACTAGTGTCACGCGATGTAATTCACGGTTACAAGACTATCTTCCCTATTCCATTGGGACAGGCAGCCACATTCAATCCACAGATAGTAGAAAACGGAGCACGTGTAGCTGCCATAGAAGCTTCAGCTGATGGTATCCGTTGGACTTTTGCGCCCATGATAGATATATCACGTGACCCTCGTTGGGGACGCATAGCCGAAAGTTGCGGTGAAGATCCCTACTTGACTTCCGTAATGGGAGTAGCTATGATTAAAGGGTTTCAAGGAGATTCGCTGAACAGTCCGACTTCAATGGCGGCGTGTGCCAAGCACTTTGTAGCTTATGGTGCATCCGAAGGCGGTAAGGACTATAATTCTACATTTATCCCCGAAAGAGTACTGCGCAATGTATATCTACCTCCGTTCAAAGCTGCGGTAGACGCTGGTTGTGCCACTTTCATGACTTCATTCAACGATAACGATGGTGTGCCGTCTACGGCAAATAAATTTGTGTTGAAAGATATATTGCGCGATGAATGGAAATATGACGGTATGGTAGTAACCGACTGGGCTTCGGCTGCCGAAATGATCAATCACGGTTTCTGTGCAGATGGCAAGGAAGCTGCCGAGAAATCGGTAAATGCAGGCGTTGACATGGATATGGTGAGTGAAACGTTCATCAAAAACCTCAAGCAGTCTTTAGCAGAGAATAAGGTTTCCATAGAATCAATAGACGACGCCGTACGGAATATTCTCCGTCTGAAATACCGAATGGGCTTGTTTGAAAATCCGTATATTGTTACACCACAGAATGTGAAATATGCGGAAGAGCACTTGAAAATAGCAAAAGAAGCGGTAGAGCAATCCGTTATTCTCCTGAAGAATGACACACAAACATTACCGCTTACAAACAAAATCCGTACTGTAGCGGTAGTAGGTCCGATGGCTGACGCACCCTATGAACAGATGGGGACATGGGTGTTCGACGGTGAAAAAGACCATACTCAAACACCTCTCAAAGCCATCAGAGAAATGTATGGCGATCAGGTCAACGTAATTTTCGAACCTGCACTCGGTTATAGCCGTGACAAAAACCTAAACGGTATCGCCAAAGCCGTAAACGCGGCACGCCACGCAGATGTAGTCCTTGCTTTTGTCGGTGAAGAAGCAATACTTTCGGGTGAGGCCCATTCTTTGGCAAACCTAAATCTTCAGGGAGCACAGAGTCAACTGATACAAGCACTGTCCACTACCGGCAAACCATTAGTAACCATAGTGATGGCAGGACGCCAACTTACAATCGCTAGTGAAGTTGAAGCTTCGGATGCAGTTCTTTATGCGTTCCATCCGGGCACTATGGGAGGACCTGCCATTGCCGACATCCTTTTCGGGAAGGTTAATCCAAGCGCAAAGACTCCGGTTACATTCCCCCGTATGACAGGTCAGGTTCCTATATATTATGCTCACAACAGCACAGGTCGCCCGGCCAACCCGAAAGAAATGCTCATTGATGAAATCCCTGTCGAAGCGGGGCAAACATCTGTTGGCTGCCGTTCCTTCTATCTCGATGCCGGGGCTTCTCCCTTGTATCCGTTCGGCTACGGATTGTCTTACACTACCTTTGAATATAGCAATCTGAAGTTGACTTCCGACAAACTTGCTATTAACGGCGAGATATCAGTCACGGTAGATCTAAAGAATACAGGAAAGTATGACGGCACGGAAGTAGTACAACTTTACATTCAGGACAAGGTAGGCTCTGTAACCCGTCCGGTAAAGGAACTGAAGGCTTTTCAACGTGTAGAACTCAAAGCCGGAGAATCAAAGAATGTTTCATTCTCTCTGCCTGTTTCAGAGCTGGCTTTCTGGGGCTATAACATGACTTACAACGTAGAACCGGGAGATTTCAAATTATGGGTAGGAACAAACAGCGCTGAAGGTTTATCTGCCGACTTTACCGTATCGGCTTTATAAACAATCCTCAAAGAACATAAAAACATAGATAATAAAAAAGGTGTATCGCTTTCGCAATACACCTTTCTGTTTATTTAGAAATACTTTTTATTATTTCTTTCCTTCCAACTGTTCTTTCAATGCAGCAAGAGCGTCGATATCGCCCAGCGTAGTTGAAGCAGCCTGGTTCTGGATCATCGGAGAATCTTCTCTCTTGTTGCTAGAAGATGACTTCTTAGCACCAGAAGCAGCTTTCTTTTCTGCTCTTTCTTCAGCCTTAGCTACATCTTCGAAGATACGGCTGTGAGACAGGATGATTCTCTTAGCGTCTTTGTTGAACTCGATCACTTTGAATTCAAGTTTCTCATCCAACTGAGCTTGTGAACCGTCTTCTTTTACAAGGTGTTTCGGAGTTGCGAAACCTTCTACACCGTAAGGAAGAGCTACAACAGCACCCTTATCCAACATTTCGATGATAGTACCTTCGTGTACAGAACCTACAGTGAATACAGTTTCGAATACATCCCAAGGATTTTCTTCGAGTTGTTTGTGACCAAGGCTCAAACGACGGTTTTCTTTGTCGATTTCCAATACCTGAACTTCGATGTCAGCACCAATCTGAGTAAATTCTGACGGGTGTTTCACTTTCTTAGTCCAAGAAAGGTCAGAGATGTGGATCAAGCCGTCAACACCTTCTTCGATTTCTACGAATACACCGAAGTTAGTGAAGTTACGAACTTTTGCAGTGTGCTTGGAACCTACAGGATACTTTTCTTCGATAGTTTCCCATGGATCTTGTTTCAGTTGTTTGATACCCAAAGACATCTTACGTTCTTCGCGGTCAAGTGTCAGCACAACAGCTTCTACTTCGTCGCCTACCTTCATGAAATCTTGTGCAGAACGCAGGTGTTGGCTCCAAGACATTTCTGAAACGTGGATCAAACCTTCTACGCCGGCAGCGATTTCGATGAATGCACCGTAGTCAGCCATAACAACAACTTTACCTTTCACCTTGTCACCAACTTTCAAGTCAGGATCAAGAGCATCCCATGGATGCGGAGTAAGTTGTTTCAGACCCAAAGCGATACGTTTCTTTTCGTCATCAAAGTCAAGGATAACAACGTTGAGTTTCTGATCCAGTTCAACAACTTCTTTCGGATCGCTAACGCGTCCCCAAGAAAGGTCTGTAATGTGGATCAAACCGTCTACGCCGCCAAGGTCGATGAACACACCGTAAGATGTGATATTTTTAACAGTTCCTTCAAGAACTTGTCCTTTTTCGAGTTTACCGATGATTTCTTTCTTCTGTTGTTCCAATTCGGCTTCGATAAGAGCTTTGTGAGAAACAACAACGTTTTTGAATTCCTGGTTGATCTTAACAACTTTGAATTCCATTGTTTTGCCAACGAATACATCATAGTCACGGATCGGTTTAACGTCGATCTGAGAACCCGGCAAGAATGCTTCGATTCCGAATACGTCTACGATCATACCACCCTTAGTGCGGCACTTGATGTAACCCTTGATAATTTCTTCATTTTCCAGAGCAGCGTTAACGCGATCCCAAGAACGAGTAGCGCGGGCTTTTCTGTGTGACAGAACGAGCTGTCCTTTTTTGTCTTCCTGATTTTCGATGTATACTTCTACTGTATCACCTACTTTCAGGTCAGGATTATAACGGAATTCATTCAAAGGGATGATACCGTCTGATTTGTAACCGATGTTCACAACTACTTCACGCTTGTTCATTGCGATTACGGTTCCGTCAACAACCTCACGGTCGTTAACTTTGTTAAGCGTACCGTCGTAAGCTTTTTCAAGTTCTTCATGGCTTGCGTTTGTTACCGCTTCACCGTTTTCATAAGCATCCCAGTTGAAATCTTCAATAGGAGCTACGTTCTTTAAGTTTTCCATTAATAAATAAATTGTTTAATACTTTAATTAAATAAGACATTATATTATCTATAAATCGGGCGCAAAGGTAGAAATATTTTCTTGATTGCCAAAAGAATGCCAAAAGAAAAGATGCTTATATCCTTATTTTTTGTAATATTGCAAGTCTTAATTTATATAGCTCTAGCCATGGACGAGAGATTGGACAAAGTCAAGGTGCAATGCGACTATTTGCCGCTTATTAATTTCGCAATGCAGCAGAACGGCGCATCTATTATTCATCAGATTTCAATTGAGAACACGACACATGCTCCACTGAAAGATGTACAAGTGCAAATCACCACCGAACCGGCCTTTGGTAATGCTGTTCCAACAGTTATAGAAGCAATTCCGGCTAACGACCGGGTCTGTCTGCAAACTTTCAATCTCACCTTGTCCACCAATTATTTCACCCAACTGACCGAAAGATTATCAGGCAGCCTGAAAGTAGAAATCACGTCAGAAACGAAAGCTATATTCTCGCAAACGTATCCGATTGACATTCTCGCTTATGACCAATGGGGCGGACTCAATGTCCTGCCCGAAATGCTGGCTGCGTTCATCACTCCCAATCATGCTGTTATTTCGCCCGTCATCAAACGAGCCGCTACCATTCTGGAGCAGTGGACAGGAAATCCGTCACTGGACGAATACCAGAGCCGTAACCCGGACAGGGTAAGAAAGCAAATGGCCGCCGTCTATACTGCTATCACCGAGCAGCAGATTATTTACAGCACTATCCCGGCTAGCTTTGAGGAGTACGGGCAACGCATCCGGCTCACCGATTCCGTCCTGGCTCAGAAGCTGGGGACTTGCCTGGATATGGCGTTGCTTTACGCCTCCTGCCTGGAAGCTATCGGACTGAATGCTCTCCTCATCATCACCCGGGGACACGCCTTTGCAGGTGCTTGGCTGGTGCCCGAGACTTTCCCGGACGCTACAATTGATGATGTTTCGCTATTAACCAAAAGGACTGCCGAGGGGATTTATGACATCACGCTGGTTGAAACGACCTGCATGAACATGGGACAGCATTCCGACTTCGATGACGCAGTGAAAAGCGCAAACGGTAAACTGACCGATTCAAGCAAGTTCATCCTTGCGATAGATGTCAAGCGGGCAAGGCATTCGGGAATCCGTCCCGTACCGCAACGGGTACTGAACGGACAGATCTGGGAAATAGAAGAAGATACCGCTTTATATAATAAAGATACGGCTTATGCCACCCCGCAAAGTATCAATCCATACGATTTATCCGGCAACGAAACGCAGACGGTCATAACCAAACAACTATTGTGGGAACGACGGCTATTAGACCTAAGCCTGCGCAACAACCTGCTGAATATCCGGATTACCAAAAACACGCTTCAACTTATTCCCGCCAATCTCTCCTGCCTGGAAGACGCTTTAGCAGACGGGGAAGAGTTCCGCATCCTGCACCGTCCTTCCGACTGGGAGAATCCGGACATGGAGTTCGGGATCTATTCTTCAATACCGGCTTCCGACCCGATTACAGATTTTGTAAATTCGGAGCTTTCCCAGAAAAGATTACGTTTTTATCTGCCGGAAAATGATTTGAGCAAAGCGCTTACCCACTTGTACCGTTCTTCCCGTACTTCTATTGAAGAAAACGGGGCGAATACGCTTTATCTCGCTCTCGGACTGCTAAAATGGTACGAGTCACCTTCCAGCGAACGTCCCCGCTATGCTCCTATCCTGCTGTTACCGGTAGAAATCATCCGTAAGTCAGCGGCCAAAGGATACGTCATCCGTTCACGTGAGGAGGAAACGATGATGAATATCACCTTATTGGAAATGCTCCGCCAAAACTTCGGGATCTCTGTCCCCGGACTGGACCCGTTGCCGACTGATGAAAGCGGTGTAAACGTCAAGCTTATCTACTCCATTATCCGAAACAGCATTAAGAACCAGCGCAAATGGGACGTGGAAGAACAGGCTATCCTGGGAATATTCTCCTTTAACAAGTTTATCATGTGGAATGATATCCATAACAATGCCAATAAACTGACTCAGAATAAAATTGTTTCGAGCCTCATCAACGGAAAGATAGAATGGAATGCCACAACTGAAGAAATAGATGCCACCTACATGGATAAGGAACTGTTTCCGGCAGATATCGTATTGCCTATTATTGCCGATTCATCCCAACTGGAGGCTATCTATGAAGCGGTACACGACAAGACTTTCATCCTGCACGGCCCTCCGGGCACGGGAAAGTCGCAAACCATTACCAACATTATCGCCAATGCTTTATACAACGGCAAACGTGTATTATTTGTAGCAGAAAAAATGGCTGCCCTCTCTGTTGTTCAAAACAGGTTGGCAGCGATCGGACTTGCTCCCTTCTGCCTGGAAATTCACTCCAACAAGACTAAGAAATCCGCCGTTATCTCACAACTTAGAGAAACGACTGAAATCATCAAACAGACTTCTCCCGAAGAATTTAAAAAGGAAGCGGAACGCTTGTTGCAACTGCGGGCGGAATTAAACGGATACACAGAAGCCTTACATAAGGAATATCCTTTCGGCATTTCTTTATACGATGCCATTATCCACTATCAATCAACAGACGGAGAGCCTTGTTTTGATATTCCGCAAAGCTATCTGGATACATTGAACAAAGAAACATTCTCCGAATGGAAAGAAGCTGTCGAAACTCTGGTAAGAACTGCCAATGCTTGCGGACATCCTTATCAACATCCGCTATCGGGAATCTCTATTGCGGAATATTCGTCTGCCATAAAGGAAGAAGCTGCCCAATTACTGAGCACTTTCATCGACTTGCTGAGCACAATTCAGCCGAAGTTATCCGTATTTCCCACACTACTGAAAGATACGGATATGCACCCCACACGCATGGATTTCCAAACGACAGCGGACATTGTCCGAAAAGTACTCGACATTCCCGAACTCACTCCCGGATTGCTGACAGCATCTTCATTGAGCGAGACTCTCGACGAATATCGCGAAGTGTCCGCTCGTGGCAGGAAACGTGATGAGATAAAAGCAACCGTAGAAACCGGATTCACCAAAGAGATTCTCGAAATAAATGCAACACAAATGCTCACAGAATGGAACAGGGTGAGCGCCCAATGGTTTCTTCCCAGATATTTCGGACAGAAAAAAAACAAAAAGGCAATCAATCTATATGCTTTGAAGCCTGTCAAACCGGAAGCCGTCAAGCCCCTGCTCTACCAAATCATCCATTATCAGGAAGAAGCGGAATTCGTCCGGAAACACGCTGATAGGCTGCCTTCCCTGTTCGGAGGCTTCGGAAAAAGTGAAGACTGGAGCACAATTGAACAGATCATTAATGATATGGGAGTCCTCCATTCCCTTCTACTGAATTATTCGAAGAATATTGCCAAGGCAACGCAAATCAAGCAAAACCTGTCCGTGCAGCTAACGGAAGGGCTCCGGTCATTCAGAGATATGCACGCCCATTCCCTAAATGAATTATACCAACTTGCCGAAAGATTGGTAAACATTGAGAACCGGCTTTCTTCCACGCTGGGCATATCTGCCGAAACGCTTTACATGAACTCTGCCGACTGGATAAACACCGCTCTGGCAAAAGCCCGCCTCCACAAAGAAAATCTGGACAAGCTCAAAGACTGGTACCAGTGGCTCCAGGCATACCGCCAACTGGATAAACTGGGTATAGGATTCATTGCCCTGGAATATAAAGAGAAGAATATCCCGACCGACCAGCTTATCGACAGCTTCCACAAGAGTTTTTATCAGGCAGCTATCCGCTATATTATCTCAAAAGAGCCGACACTGGAATTATTCAACGGCAAGATATTCAACGATATCATAGCGAAATACAAACAAATATCGACGAATTTTGAGACAATCACCCAAAGAGAGTTGTTCGCCAGGTTGGCTTCAAACATTCCGTCTTTTACTCATGCGGCAATCCAGAGTTCCGAAGTCGGCATACTCCAGAAGAATATCCGCAACAATGCACGTGGCATATCTATCCGTAAGTTGTTCGACCAGATCCCCACTCTACTGTCGCGTATGTGCCCGTGTATGTTGATGAGTCCGCTTTCCGTAGCCCAATACATTGACGCAGATGCGGATAAATTCGATCTGATCGTTTTTGACGAAGCCTCACAAATGCCGACTTACGAAGCCGTAGGTGCTATTGCACGCGGCAAGAACGTAGTGATCGTAGGTGACCCGAAACAAATGCCTCCCACCAGCTTCTTCTCCGTCAACACCGTTGACGAGGATAATATAGAACTGGAAGACCTCGAAAGCATTCTCGATGATTGCCTGGCACTGTCTATTCCTTCTAAATATCTGTTATGGCACTACCGAAGCAAACATGAGAGCCTTATCGCCTTCAGCAATTCGGAATATTACGACAATAAACTAATGACCTTCCCGTCTCCGGACAACATTGAATCCAAAGTGAGAATGGTAGCAATCGACGGTTACTATGACAAAGGAAAGTCCCGCCAAAACCGGGCGGAAGCACAAGCCGTAGTAGACGAAATAGCAAGAAGATTAAGAAGTGAAGAATTAAGGCGGAAGAGTATCGGTGTTGTTACTTTCAGCGTCGTCCAACAAGCATTGATAGAAGATTTGCTATCCGACCTCTTCATCTTTCACCCCGAACTGGAAACACTTGCACTGGAAAGTGAAGAACCTTTGTTCATCAAGAACCTGGAGAATGTGCAGGGAGACGAGCGGGATGTCATTCTTTTCTCTGTCGGCTATGGTCCCGATTCCGAAGGGCGCGTCAGCATGAATTTCGGTCCGTTAAACCGGATCGGCGGAGAAAGGCGACTGAATGTAGCCGTATCCCGTGCCCGGTATGAGATGATAATCTTCTCTACTTTAAGATCGGATATGATAGACCTCAACCGGACTTCGTCTATCGGAGTGGCCGGACTGAAACGGTTTCTCGAATATGCGGAAAAAGGTACAAGGAACACACCCGGCAGCTCCCTTCCCTCTTTATCGGAAGAAACGGTATCTATCGAAAATATCATAGCGGACAAACTACGCTCTTTAGGATATACCGTACATACGGACATCGGATGTTCTGGCTATAAAATTGATATTGGAATTGTGGATCCTCAAAACACATCCAATTATCAACTAGGCATCATCTGTGACGGAAAGAACTACAAACGTACGAAAACCGCACGCGACCGTGAGATTGTCCAAAACAATGTATTGAAAGCACTCGGCTGGAACATCTGCCGCATTTGGACAATGGACTGGTGGGAGAAGCCGGATGAAGTCATTGCATCCATACAGGAAGCAATCAGCAAAGGAACCTCCGTTTCCAAACAAGAAGAACCTCGGCAGGAAGAACCAACCTGGAAAGAAACACGCAGCGAAGAACCCATAAAAGGTGGGCAAATAAAAGAAGTAACACTAAACGAGGCACCGATAAAGGAAGTATCGCTAAAGACAACACCGGTTTTCGCAAAACCGGAAATAATCTCCGCCGATATTCCCCAACGAAAGTATAACAGCACGAAAGTGAACCCGAACAAATATTCTTCGAAAGATTTCTTCGCTACGGAGAACATCCCTATTCTTATCTTTCAAATCCGGAAACTCATAGAAAACGAAGCACCCATCAGCAAATCATTACTCTGCAAAAAGGTTCTGGTCGAATGGGGAATCAGCCGGTTGGGACAACGGATAGAAGCGCATCTGGAAAAGATATTCGACAGCCTTCACCTCTACCGTACCACATACGATGGTCTCGTCTTCTTCTGGAAAGATGAAGTACAATGCTGTCTCTATTCCGGTTACCGCCCCGAGTCCGATCGGGATGCAACAGATTTGCCACCCGAAGAGATAGCCAACGCAGTACGGCAACTATTGGCTGATTCTATCAGTCTTCCTTTGGCGGATTTGGTGAAAGCGTGCGCACAAGAATTCGGTTTCACACGTATGGGATCAAACATAGACACTGTCATGCAGAGAGGAATCAATAAAGCCATAAAAAAAAATTATGCCAAAATAGACAATGAAAAAGTAACGATTGCAGACTAATACCCTTTCTCCAAACGTTTCAAAGCAGCAATGGAATCGGATGCATAGGTATTGTCCGGTTCTATCGCCCGCCAATAGCAAAGCATTCCGATAAGCCGTTTCAGATAAGCAGGATCATGAGAGCCGATCCTGCGCTGGTGTTCTGCCAGACCTTTCGTCAGGATGAAATAAACATTCTTGCGAATCTCCCTCTTTTTGCTTTTAGGAATAGTCAGCTTCACACCGGAAGCGACAGACACCCCCGTAATAATCTTCCTACTACTCTGATTCATAAAATGAGTCTTTTTATGGTTCGGCTCGAACTTCTCATCACGGATAATCCGTTTGACTTGAGGGATGATCTGCTCTTTCGGAAACACATCTCCCGAAAAGGTTAGGTCATCGGCATAACGGGTATAAGTCAACCCGTATTCCGCAGCCAACGCTGCGAGTTTCCTGTCCATTTCGTATCCCACAATATTACTTAAAGCCGGACTTGTAGGCGCTCCTTGCGGCAAATGCCTGTGCAGGCAACACAAAGCCCCCAGTACTTTCGACACATTCTCCGGATAACCTATTTTCTTAAATGTCTGCCTCACTCTCGGGCTTCGTATAGAGCCGAAGAAATCATGAATATCCATTTTCAACACATACCGCTTACCCAAATGAGGAGCAGCATTGTCCACCACAGACCGACCGCAGCGAAAACCGACGGCTGCCGGATGAACTATCGTCACCGATGATAAAATACGCGAATAAATAGTAGATTGGATAGCCTGCAAATCCTTGTCCGGAGCAGAAATCATACGATACCCTCCGCTTCTTTTTCTCATCCAAAACTCCTGATAATGCCCGGAAACATTGTTCAATATTTCTTCCAGGCGGTTCACTTCCACTCCTAACAGAGCAGCACACCAGATTACAGCCTCTTTTTCAAATCTCGGAGTATAGGGGGCCACCGGAGTAGTAACACCCATTGCATGACGAAGCCAGGATCCTCGCTCCCTTTTTGTTTTATCAACCTTTTCTTCTTTACCACCGCCTGTTGCTTTCCACCTTTTATACCCTTCTTGTCTCCTGCTCGAGGAAATCATTTTATAAATCAAAAAGCCGGTGATAATAAGTATCGTTATTAGAATTTTGTTCATTGTGCATCTGTATAAAACTAAGGAGAAGAGGATGAGTTATTTACTAAAATAAATTTAGGTATGTATACCTAGTAATTTATTTTCTAGGAAAATACCTGTGCTTATGAGGCGACTACACCTCTCTTGTGCTAAATTCTGCCCTCATCCTCTTCTACACAAAGGTAGAAAATAATTCCCGGATATCCAACCGGAACGCAGAAAACTATCGGTTAAACAACTCGAATGTAAACTTACAGCCTATCCCGCCAAACTTCCAGTTCTCGCTGCTCACAAAAACTCCGAGATCAAAGATATGCGTGCCAATGCCGTATCCCACTTCCAAATAAGGTTGAAGATGTGGCATGGAAAGGGCGCTGACATAGATCCGTTCATTTTGTACATAACGAGTATACTTCATCAAATGCCGCAGGACAAGGAACGGAGCCTCATACGTGAAATGTCCGCGTACATAACGGCGGGAGGAGTTGTACCAACGTCCGTCAAGCACCTGAAACACACCACCGATTTCATCATTCCACCCTACGGGAAGATTGTGACGTGAAAAGTTGACAAAGTCCACAAAATACAGTTCGTCCTGATTGGTGAATGCGCCGAATCCGAAGCGGTAATAGATATTACGCATCAGTCCCAAACGGATTTGATGTTGAAGGTCGAACTCTATCCTTTCATATTCCCCCGTACTTTTGAACACATCCTTTATACCCCGTTCGTAATCGACCGAGAAAGTCGGGCAGAAAGAACGGAGGTTTATCTTACGCTTTCCGTTCATGTAGTAATAAAGTCCCGGCGTCCATTCCACACGGATACGAGGGGCAAAACTGATATAGGTATTCTTGAACTTATCCATAAACTCGGGAGGCGGCATCGGATAGTCACCGGTAATAACAAAGCGGGAACGCTCCACTGCAGTTCTCTTGTGCGCCGAGAAACCGACACTTATATCCAGCCCGTTAGTAACTTCAACGCTATGGAAGAAATTGAAATATAAGTCCTTAAAATAATCCAGGTGAATCAGGTCGAAATTAAAGATACTGTCCGGCATGGCTTTCAGTTCATCCAACACTTTACTGCTATAAATACGGTTACCGTTACCCACATTCAGCCGGAAGAATCCCCGCTTTTGAGGCCAATACTCAAAGTCGGCATTCAGTCCCCAATAGAACTCTTTCCGGGTGAAGTTATACCCCAGGCGAGGGACAATGCGGAGCAACTTATCGCCCCTGAAAAGGCGGTTATACCGGAAGTCCTGCCGATAGGACAACCCATTGCTACCGCTATAACTGAACAAAAGCGGATTGATAAACGGAGAGAAACGGACACTTCCGATATTGGATAAATTGAATTTATAATCTTCCAACATCAAGTCACCCATTGTTCCCCAAAAAGCCTGGCTTTTCGTTTTTTTCTGACTGACCACGGTATCGTGTCTTAACTGGTAGTCCTGATACAGTTTCTTCTCATCGTCCGCCAACGGAATAGGACGAAGTATGGCAAAAGTCGAAGCGTCTGTTTTGTAGGCATTCGTATCGCACTGCAACGAGAAAGATTCTGACAGGTTATACTTCTTCTTTTCTTTCTTACGTGTTTTCTTCTCTTTCAGTTCGATCGACTTATAATCCAAAGAAGCCGTATAGGAGCCGTCAACCTTGTTTCCCAAAAACTTAAAGAGGGCCTCCACGTCATATCGAACCGGCAGAAACTCGTCTTTCTTGCCCACTTCTCCCATTTTAATCCAGCAAGTAAAGGTAATCAGTTCCGACCGTCCCGAGAAACGTATCTCCCGTACGCTCCACACATTACTGCTGACAATCATATAACCTCCTACCAACTGATCGCTTTTCGTTTTGGGGATAAAGCGTATCCGGTAGTCAAGGTTATTGGGGTCGCCCATTACACTATCTATCCGGTATTTATAAAATTTCTGTCCGTTCTTGGCAAGAGGTGACATCAGGCGTTCATCGTTCAAAAGCGAAGCCGAGTAGATATTTACACTAAAATATTCGAGCAACCCCGGCAATCCCCTGTTTCCTCTCACTGTACCTTGCGAGGCTTTTACTTTCTGGTCGTAGATATTGGGAGCCGTATAATGAAGGTCACTGTATGTTTCGAGCATATATTCACGCACCCCTTTCTGCAAACGGAACATGGAAGGTACGTAGCGGAGAATAAAATTCTTCTTCTGGATATCCATTCTACCCTTTATATATAGGTTCGCGCGATAATCGCTTACTATTGTCTCATACAAAGGGGCAAAAGTCATGACACGTTCGATAATGGAGTCAGCCGAGATCTCTGTACTGGTATAAGGATTCATTATATAATTGTTGGCTGTTCCCTTTGATATAAAAGAAAACAGGCATACTATGCATCCTATCAATATTTTAACTCTCAATCGTCGTATCTCCTTCATTAACGTAGGCAAATATAGAAAAGAATATCGAAAAGCAAAGGCAATGTGTCACTAAAAAGAGTTATCAATTAATAGTTGTTATCAGCTTATCTACTAACAACAAACTTCCTGTTGCCCAATAAAAAACTTGCTTTGAACCAACAGCAAACTTATAAAACTAAAGTTTCAATTGGTATCATCTCCTTCTATATTTTATAAAATACAAGAAAAAAGTCTACCTTCCCCACAAAAAGCAGGGGTATTTCTCAAAAAACACACTTATTTTCAAAAATACCCCTACAAAAACAGGGGTACTTTCAGAAAAAACATATAATTTTGCGCCCAGCAACCAATAAAAGTAGACTATTTATGTCAAAAATGCGTTTTTTTGCTCTACAAGAGCTTTCCAACCGGAAACCTTTGGAAGTGACCGCTCCTTCCAACAAACTCTCTGATTATTATGGCAGCCATGTGTTCGACCGCAAGAAGATGCAAGAGTATCTTCCCAAAGAAGCTTATAAAGCGGTAATCGACGCTATCGAAAAAGGTACACCTATCAACCGTGAAATAGCCGACCTGATTGCCAACGGCATGAAAAGCTGGGCGAAGTCGCTCAACGTTACTCACTACACACATTGGTTCCAACCCCTGACGGACGGAACAGCCGAAAAGCATGACGGCTTTATCGAGTTCGGTGAAGACGGTGAAGTCATCGAACGCTTCTCCGGCAAACTGCTTATCCAGCAGGAACCGGATGCTTCTTCTTTTCCCAACGGTGGCATCCGCAATACTTTCGAAGCTCGCGGCTATACGGCATGGGATGTTTCTTCTCCGGCATTCGTTGTAGACACAACTCTCTGTATTCCCACGATCTTTATTTCTTACACAGGCGAAGCACTGGATTACAAAACTCCATTGCTAAAAGCACTAGCTGCCGTAGACAAAGCTGCTACGGAAGTTTGCCAGCTATTCGACAAAAACATCACTCGTGTATATACAAACCTGGGCTGGGAACAGGAATATTTCCTTGTTGACTCCTCCTTATATAATGCACGTCCCGACCTCTGCCTGACAGGACGGACGCTTATGGGACATTCTTCCGCTAAAGATCAACAGTTGGAAGACCACTATTTCGGCTCTATCCCTCCACGCGTCACGGCATTTATGAAAGAACTCGAAATCGAATGCCACAAACTGGGTATTCCCGCCAAGACACGTCATAACGAGGTAGCACCCAACCAGTTCGAACTGGCTCCTATCTTCGAAAACTGTAATCTGGCAAACGACCACAACCAGCTTGTCATGGACTTGATGAAACGTATTGCTCGCAAGCATCACTTCAACGTGCTTCTGCACGAGAAACCTTATAGTGGCGTGAACGGTTCGGGCAAGCACAACAACTGGTCGCTTTGTACCGACACAGGCGTCAACCTGTTTGCACCGGGCAAGAATCCGAAAGGAAATATGCTATTCCTTACTTTCCTGGTGAATGTGCTGATGATGGTTTATAAGAACCAGAATCTATTGCGTGCTTCTATTATGAGTGCCAGCAACAGTCACCGCCTGGGAGCCAACGAAGCTCCTCCCGCTATTCTTTCCTGCTTTCTGGGTTCACAACTTTCGGCAACTCTTGACGAAATTGTACGCCAGGTGGGAAACGAAAAAATGACCCCGGAAGAAAAGACAACGCTGAAACTGGGTATCGGACGTATACCCGAAATTCTGCTCGACACAACCGACCGTAACCGTACCTCCCCTTTCGCCTTCACCGGAAACCGGTTTGAGTTCCGTGCCGCAGGTTCTTCTTCCAACTGTGCCGCCGCTATGATTGCTATCAACGCTGCCATGGCAAACCAGTTGAACGAATTCCGCGCATCGGTGGAAAAGCTTATGGAGGAAGGAGTAGGCAAAGACGAAGCTATCTTCCGTCTGCTGAAAGAGACAATCATCGCTTCCGAACCGATCCGTTTCGAAGGCGACGGCTATTCCGAAGAATGGAAACAGGAAGCTGCACGCCGCGGACTGACCAACATCTGCCACGTCCCGGAAGCTCTGATGCACTACGTTGACAATCAATCCAAATCCGTACTTATCGGCGAACGCATTTTCAACGAAACGGAGTTGAACAGCCGTTTGGAAGTGGAATTGGAGAAATACACCATGAAGGTTCAGATTGAAGGCCGTGTATTGGGCGACCTCGCTATCAACCACATCGTGCCGACTGCCGTGGCTTATCAGAATCGCCTGCTCGAAAATCTTCGCGGAATGAAGGAAATCTTCTCTGCCGAAGAATACGAAGTGTTGAGCGCCGACCGTAAAGAGTTGATTCGTGAGATCTCCCACCGGGTGACCTCCATTAAAATACTGGTCCGTGAAATGACCGAAGCGCGAAAAGTAGCCAACCACCTTGAAAACTACAAGGAAAGAGCATTTGCATACGAAGATAAAGTGCGTCCGTATCTCGACCAGATACGAGATCACATCGACCATTTAGAAATGGAAGTAGACGATGAAATATGGCCTCTACCGAAGTATAGGGAACTGTTATTTACTAAATAAAATGTTTTCAAGATTGCACGAAAGCTACCGCTTTTGTGCAATCTTTTTATAGATTCGTTCATTTTCTCATTTTTTATTTTTACTTTTGTGCTGTATAACACAGTTTTGTAGCACCCATGGTAAAAATGAATATGTCAGACATAGATATTTCGGAACCGTTATCCGACATGTTAGCTCCTTTAAACAACGAGCAAAAGGAGTTTCTGATGAATAATTATACGATACAGACCTACAAAAAGAATGAAACCATTTATTGTGAAGGAGAAACCCCCTCTCATTTGATGTGTCTCATCAGTGGCAAAGTAAAAATCTTCAAAGATGGTGTAGGAGGAAGAAGTCAGATTATTCGCATGATCAAACCGCGGGAATATTTTGCGTACCGCGCCTACTTTGCGAAACAGGACTTCGTTACCGCTGCAGCTGCTTTTGAACCTTCCGTTGTCTGTCTGATTCCTATGAGTGCTATCACCACCTTGGTTGCCCAGAATAACGATCTGGCCATGTTCTTTATCCGCCAACTTTCTATTGACCTCGGTATCTCCGACGAACGTACCGTCAACCTGACACAGAAACATATCCGCGGACGTCTGGCTGAATCGTTGATGTTCCTGAAAGAGAGCTACGGGCTGGAAGAAGACGGTTCTACCCTAAGCATTTATCTTTCACGCGAAGATTTGGCTAATTTATCGAATATGACGACTTCAAATGCCATTCGTACTTTATCTCAATTCGCCGCAGAACGATTAATCACAATCGACGGAAGAAAGATAAAAATCATCGAAGAAGAAAAGCTGAAGAAAATAAGCAAAATTGGATAAAAAACTCTTTTATGCCAATTGCGCCGCTTTAAACAGTGAACACACATATAGAAAATATAATTGCAGACATCAAGCGTGGTAACAAACAAGCTTTCAAAAAGCTATTTGATGACTACTACCCTATTCTTTGCGTTTTCTCATTTCACTATGTTGAAGATAAAGAAGTCTGCAAAGATATTGTTCAAGACGCATTGTTGGCTTATTGGGAACGAAAAGAAGACTTCAACGATATCCTGAAAGTAAAAAGTTTCCTTTATACTGTCACTCGAAATAAATGTTTGAATTACCTCAAACACGCACAACTAGATATTCCTTTTTTTCACGGAAAAGAAGAATATGACAATGGATTTGAAGCTGAGATTATTGAGCAAGAAACATTTCGCATTGTTCGCAAAGCGGTAGAAGAATTACCTACTCAAATGCGGAATATCATCTTATATTCAATGAAAGGGTTAAAAAACAATGAAATTGCTGACAAATTGCAAATCTCAGAAGGGACTGTCCATAAGTTAAAAAAAATAGCTTATCGCAAACTCCGAGAAAGCCTAAAAGGAATTAATTACATCTTATGTCTTTTTCTATGCAAATAAAGTAACTTTTTGATTACCCCATTTTTTCATTTGGATTGTTTTATATACGAACCAATTGAAAAAATGATGGAATCATTTAAAGAAAAATTTAAGATTGCTAAAGTATTAGCCTCCATATTCACTCATTCGTCAACCTTGGAAGAGAATGAGAGTTACCATAAATGGATTAATGAGAATCCGGAACATCAAAAGATAGCCGACCGGATATTAAATCAGAGGACATATGAAGAACACTCACTGTTGATAAAGAGCTTTTCCTCACAAAAAGCATGGGAAAAGATTTATCCTCTGTTAAATGGAGAAAAAGCACCTAACCTTTTTCTGTGGAAAAGAAGTATGAGATATGCAGCCCTTATCTTACTACTCATGATACCGGCTTCCTATCCTATATATAAATGGATATCTGAAGAACCGATTAGCGAAATCAATCCCGGCACACATGGCGGAGAAGTTACATTAAGTAACGGCACTACATTCAAAATTCCGGAAGGAGCTTTACCAGAAGGGACAAGCAAGATGTTTATCATTGATTCCAAAGGTATCAATTATCAAATGCCTACCAATAAACCTCATATAAAAGAAATCAAAAACACCCTGCAAACACTACATGGAATGGAATGTCACATAACCTTGTCAGATGGAACGAAAGTACATTTAAACGCAGAATCCCAATTGATATATCCTGTATGCTTCAGTAACGAACAACGTATTGTCCAAATCAAAGGAGAAGCATATTTCGATGTTGCTCCAGACAGTGAACATCCATTTATTGTCCAAACACCATATACCTCTATTCAAGTGACAGGAACAACTTTCAATGTCAGAGCCTATCCAGACGAGAATATTGAAAGCACTACACTTATTAATGGATCTATAAAAATTAAAAGTAAAAACGAAGATTTCGAATTAACTCCCAACCAACATTTCATTTTTGACAAGAATTCCAAAAGAAATACTGTAACCAATGTAAATACAGAATTATACACATCTTGGGAATCCGGTTCATTCATATTCAAAAATATCCCTCTTGAGAGTGTCATGTCATATCTTTCTAAATGGTATGGATTCAAATACACATTTGAAGATGATGCTGTCAAACAAGTAAAAATTGGAGCCTATCTTAATCGATATGCAAATATGAATCCGATTATTGACATGATAAAAGAACTGAACCTGGTAGATATAAAACAAAGAGAAGGCGTTCTGCATATCTCTTATAAATAATTACTAATACATTATAACTAACGCTTATGAAAAGACGAGCACATTCCTTATTCAGAGGGATATCGCGTACGAGCAGAAATATTATCAAGCTCTGCTTTTTATGCGTATTCTCTCTATCTTCACTTATGATTCAGGCACAAGACAACCAGAGAATATCGGTTGATCTTAGAGAAGAGACTTTAGAATCAGTACTCTGGTACCTGCAAAATCGAACAAAATTTATCTTTATGTATGCAACTGAAGATATCGCTAACATTACTGATATCAGTGTAAGAGCAAAAGACAAAACAATTACCGAAATTTTGGACGAATGCCTAGAAGGAACTAATCTCACTTACGAAATTTCAGGTAGTGCTATCGTTATCAAGAAAAGAAAAACTGACAAAATCACTATTAGCGGTTGGATACGTGACACAAGCGGTGAAGCACTTCCGGGAGCTACGGTCAGTGTTCGAGGATCAAAGCAAGGAGCTATTGCCGGATTGGACGGACACTACACCTTTAGCATTCCGGCACAGGAAGGACTAATATTGACCTATTCGTTCATCGGAATGGAAAAGAAAACAGTCAAATATACAGGAAAGAGAACCATCAACGTCACTCTAAACAATTCCTCAAATACAGAAATAGACGAAGTAGTGGTAACCGGTTATCAGAACATCCAGCGACGTGACCTGGTAGGTTCGATCACTACCGTCAAAGCCAAGGATATCATAATGCCTTCGTATACCACTATTGACCAAATGTTACAAGGACGTGTGGCAGGTATGGTAGTGACCAATACCAGTAGCCGCGTAGGTACTGCTCCCAAGATTCAGATTCGTGGTACAAGTACACTATTAGGTAATCAGGACCCGTTATGGGTAGTAGACGGAATTATTCAGGAGGACCCATTAGAATTGGATGCGACCTCTCTAATGACCAATGACTTAAAAAATATCATCGGTAACCAGATATCTTGGCTGAATCCGGCCGATATTGAAAGCATCAGTATTCTAAAAGATGCTTCTGCAACTGCTATTTACGGTTCAAAGGCATCTAATGGTGTCATTGAAATTACCACTAAAAAAAATACTACTGATCGTTTAAGCGTTAATTACACATCCAATTTTATAATAGGAACACGACCTAATTACGATCAGTTCAATTATATGAATTCAAAAGAAAGGGTACTGTTCTCACAAGAAGCTTTCAACTGGGGAACTCCTTACAGTGCTGAACCTATCAAACAAATGTACACGTACGAAGGATTATTGAATATGTATTTATCACATGATATATCCTCTGAAGAGTTCCTTGCCCAACGGAATGTTTTGGAAACACAAAACACAGATTGGTTCAAACTACTAACCCGCCGCGCTTTCAGCCATAATCACAATCTAAGTGTTTCCGGCGGAACAAACAAATACAGTTATTCGGCTTCTATGGGATATTCCAAAAGCGAAGGACAAGAAATTGGAAATGATAGTGAACGCATGACCGGTCGTCTTGCTATTACTATACGTCCGGTACAGAAACTAACCATAAATGCAGCTATCAATGGAAGTGTAAACACGAATAAAGGATTTGCGGGAGGAGTCAATCCTTTAGGATATGCCACTACCACTAACCGCTCAATAGACCCTGATGTCTATTATCAGATGAAAGCCTCCTATCCATATAATGAAGGAGTAAGATCGTTATCATACAATTTCATTAATGAACGGGAGAATAGCGGCTCAAAATCAGCATCCAGCTATCTGTCCGCCTCACTTGACTTAAAATGGAACATTCTAGACTGGCTGACTTATCAATTCACCGGAGGATATTCGGATAATAATAGTACAAACGAGGCATGGGAATCGGAACGGACATTTTACATTGCCGAGAATTATCGCGGATATGACTTTAACTCGGTTTCACCAGCCAGTAAAGAATTCAAAGCCGCCTTACTTCCTTTTGGTGGTGAATTGTTTACTAACAACACACATCAATACTCTTACAACATACAGAACAAGTTGCAATTCAGTAAGGCTTTTAATGATGAGAACCGATTGAATGCACTAGTAGGTATGGAATTGCGTTCTACTACCAACAAAGGAATCAACAATACGGTATGGGGATATGTTCCCGATAGAGGAGAAGTCATCACAAGCCCGACCACCTTACAAGCTTTCGAACCGATTACCGGTTCTCAAAACAGCGGTTGGGGCATTCTACAAAGAATATATGACGGTGGTTGGAGAAAAGTTAATACTACGGATAATTTCTTCTCTGTATTTGCCACACTGGCCTATTCATTCAAAAATCGCTATGTAATAAATGCCAATGTACGTAATGACGCATCCAACCGCTTCGGACAAGATACCAATCATCGTATTGACCCAACCTACTCATTTGGTTTCTCATGGAGGGCTTCAGAAGAAAGGTTTATGAGAAAATATGTGGGCTGGATAACTAACTTAAACTTCCGCGGCACTTATGGTATTCAGGGAAATGCACTCACACGTCTTAGCCCAGATCTAATTCTGAATCAAGGAACAGTAGCTGATCTATACAATAGATATCAATCTACTATTTCCCAGATTCCGAACCCGACTCTGTCTTGGGAACGTACCAAATCATGGAATTTCGGAATCGATCTGGAATTATTTAATCTGTTCAACATGAATCTGGAATATTACACAAGACGCTCTAATGCGATTGTCGAATTAGACCTGCCTTATGAATATGGAATTTCTTCTATGAAACGTAACGGAGGTATTATCCACAACAGAGGTATCGAATATACATTGACTTTTACTCCGATACAAAAACGTGACTATGCATTAAGTGTCAGCTTGAATGCATCTAAAAACTGGAACGAGGGCGGGCATACGGATATCGAAGTCAAGGCTAGTGATTTTCTGAACGGACGCTCGGATATCATACTCAAACAAGGTTATCCCCTTAGTAGTTTCTGGTCATACTCATTTGCCGGTCTGAATGGACAAACCGGAGAACCTCAATTCAACCTTCTGGATATTCCGGATGACCAACGAAGCCGATTGATAGACCCGACCACCTACCTGGTTTATTCAGGGCAAAGAGATCCCTATTTTACAGGTGGATTAAGTTTAAGTTTCCGGTATAAATCACTGACTCTGAACAGCAGTTTCTCACTCTTGCTTGGCAACAAAAAACGTCTGCCCTCGCCCTACTCGCAGTTTAGCAGTTCCTACTATATGCCAGACCCATATACGAATATAAACCGTGATTTGTTAAACCGTTGGAAAGAGCCGGGAGACGAAGCACATACTATCATACCTTCACTGCCTAAGGGCAATATGTCTCTCATACAATTACCTAATGGAGAGAGTACTTTCAAAATCCCGGTATGGGAGCAGTCTGATGCTATGGTTGTAAGTGGTTCATTCCTACGCTGCCGTAATATCGGTTTATCTTGGCAAATGAAACGCGAATGGTGCGAAAAGATATACATGAAGAACTTGTCACTCAACTTCAACATGGATAATATCTTCGTTATCGCCAGCAAACGTTTCAACGGGTTCGACCCGGAAATCAGCAATAGTGTACTTCCGCGCAATTACTCACTAGGTATTAACATTGGTTTCTAAAAAAATAAAAGATGAAAAAATTTATATATACAATTATAGGAATCGTTTTATTATCACTGTCCTCCTGCTCCGACTTTCTGGAACCGAAATCCCAAAGCGAATATGTTCCTAAAGACGCTAACGCCCTCCAAGAGATGCTAATCGGCAGTGCTTACCCCCAACATAAGTCAGGCAACAATTTACTAGGTTTTTTAAGTTTCCTCGATGATGATGTCCAGTTCCACAAAACCGGGTATGAGTTCGATTCCAACTCATTAGGATATGTAGAATCCAAGAAAGCAGTTTTCACATGGCAACCGGATATGTTCTTCATAATGGAAAAGAACAGTCCCGTTGTTTACAATATCTGGGAAGGTTACTATAAATTTATTTTAGGGGCAAATGCCGCACTTGATTATATTGGTGATGTAAACGGAACAGAAGCTGAAAAGAACTATGTGATTGCCCAAGCTTTAGGTCTAAGAGCATTCTACTACTTCATGTTAGTCAATCACTTCGGTGCACCTTATAATTATGACAAGCAAGCAGCGGGAGTACCTCTTAAATTGACAAGTAACCTACTGCCCGAAGAAGATTTATTAATGACACGTAATAGTGTAGAAGAAGTTTATAACCAGATTATAGAAGATTTGAGCGAAGCGGAACGGTTGTTTCTCACTTTATCGAAAGATAAGCAATACGAACCGAACTATTTAATCAGCCTTCCTATGATACAATTATTGAAATCCCGTGTTTTCCTTTACATGGAAAATTGGAAGGATGCAGCGATATATGCCGACAAGGTAATCAATGAGTGGTCTTTCTCTTTAATCAATTTGAATAATCTGCCTTCTACGTCAACAGCAGAACCTTATTACAATTTCACGTCTTTGAAATCATCAGAAGTAATCTGGCTATATGGAAATGTATCTGATCTCACAGAATTTAATAACGAAACAGTATCTCGTGAAGAGGAAGACCCCGATTATCCCGGTTGGGGAATAAATATTACCTACTATCGGAAAGCCTTCACAGCTTCCGATGATCTGTTGGAAAGTTTTAAAGATGGAGACTTAAGAAAAGAAAAATACATAGCTAAAGAATATAACAGAATAAATAACAGTTTTTATCCGGACTATTACAGTTCTTTCGGGAAATACCAACTATCTGCAATGGGTGAGCCTAATGGTTCAGAGAATTTTGCACTCTCTTTTAGACTGAGTGAAGCATATCTGAATCTTGCAGAAGCTGCTGCCTACAATAACGAAGAAAGTAAGGCGCTTTCAGCTATGAGAACTTTATTGGAGAATCGTTACGAACCAGAAAAGTTAGTTGTCCCTGCCGGATTGACCGGTGAGACGTTGAAAAACTTCATCAAGGCAGAAAGAAGAAAAGAACTCTGTTTTGAGGGACAACGCTGGTTCGACCTGAGACGCTACGGAATGCCTCAAATCACACACGAATGGGAAGGTAAAACATATACGCTAAAATCCAACGACCCTTCTTATACCATGCCGATTCCGGATGAAGTATTGATTAAAAATAAAAGACTGGAACAAAATCCTTTGGCTCCTAAACGAGAAAACTAATGCTAATAATTTCAGTAACTTAAAAAAGAAACAAATATGAGAAATATATATTTATTATGGGGACTCCTCACTTGCATAGCATTCACCTCATGCTATGAAGAAGATGCACTTACCCCCACAGAAGGAGGTATTGAATTACGTTTCAAAGTTCCCCAAGGAACGAATAGCTGGGATGATGACATCTCACAAATACAAAAAGATTTCGGCGTCTATCTGATTTATAAAGATTTGCAAGATGAAGATTTCAATCGTAGCTGGACAGGAGGTGCATCCACAAATTATAAAGGGGAAGGGTGTATCAACGATGAAATGGCGAAGTTCTATACGGAATTTATGAAGAAACATGTATTCTCCTACCTCAATAACGAAAAGTGTAAAAAGGTTACAAGCAAATTATTACCGTTATATTGGTATATGGCTTATAATGTGCATATAGCAACGGAAATAGATTTGGGAGTAGTCGTTATCAAACAAAATAATGCCATGCACGAAATCATTAATGGTCTAGATTACTGGAGCACCTGTTTATTCGGACCTCAGGCAGAAATGACCGACAAATATATTATGCCGGACGACCAAGTAACGTTCAGCCAACGTCGGAAAATGATTCTCGGTAATATCATAAAGACTGCTGTAGAAAAAAGGCTAATTACCATTCCCGAAGAATTCAACCGTGGTTTGGATTACGTGACTCCTATATCATTCTATTTTTGGGAAACAGACAGTCCTGATTTTCACTTGAACAGGGGATTTCCAGGTACTGTAAATACAAATAAATTCACACTGAATGAAGAATATGACGGCAGCAACCCGACCCGGGAAGCAACATTTGCCGGATATGCCTTACTATCATTATATTATACGGAAGCCGAAAGTACCGAAAGATACAGTCAATTCCCGCTTATTATTGAGAAATTCGCTTTCGTACGCAAATACATGAAGGAGAATTATGGAATTGATTTGGAAGCCATAGCTAAAGGTCCGAATGACTGGGATATTCAGCCTCATCCAGAAATACCGGGTAACAACGATGAAGACGGTGGAGACGATGACGATCCCTGGGCAGGATTTGACTGGTAACTATTCTCCTGTGACGATTATTATTTAAATACAATTCTATGATATCAACAAAGAAACTTTTCATTTTATTTTTTTCGTCCTTCTTATGCGCCACGACAAGTTCGTGGTGCAAAGATGGACTACAAATTAAAGGTAAGTTAAGAATACTGAAACCAACCACTTTGCAAGTGAATGACCTGAACGGAACACTTATTCTTAGCTGTGAACTCCAACCCAATAAAGAGTTCACCACAGAACAGAAGCTGATTCAACCCGATATCTACACATTGCGAATCGGAAAAACGGAAGAAAAAATATATTTCGAGAACCATGAAGTGAACATCATCGGCTACTATGATGAGACAAATCCCGAACAAAGTTCCCTGTCGTTTAAAGGTATCGACTCGTTTCTCACTCTGCAAGAATATTTACCCGCAGATAAAGACCCGGACACAGCAACTGTTTCTCTTCCGGCTAACGCGCAACTGTCACCTAATATGGTATCCGCGCTTGCTTATCTGGCCAATGTAAATGACTATTACTCTAATAAGAAATTATTGGATATGATTCCCGATGATGAGCGAAACTCTTTATCTGCCCGCTGGCTGGTAGAAAGAGTCAAAATCCTTTCCCACCAAATTATTGGTGCAGAATGTCCGGACTTTACTTTCACGAATGTCAATGATCAGAAGGTCAGTTTAAAAGACTTTCGCGGTAAAATTGTCGTTTTGGATTTCTGTGCTTCCTGGTGCGGCCCTTGTCGTAAGGAGATGCGTAGTATGCTAAAAATATATAATGAACTGAAAGCTGACGATCTGGAGTTCATCAGCGTATCACTAGACGATAACCAAGCTAAGTGGAAAAAGATGCTGGACGAAGAAAAACTTCCCTGGGTAATGCTGTGGGATAAAACAGGCTTTCCGAAAAGTAATGAAGCTCCAAGTGCTATCCAGACAGCTTATGGCTTTTATGCCATCCCTTTCCTTGTAGTCATTGACAAAGAAGGAAAACTAATAGCACGTAATGTCCGCGGAGAACAAGTACGTGAAGCCATATTAAAAGCTAGAAATTAATCTGACTATATAAATATCATAACTCATCCTACAATGAAAAAACTTATATCCCTTATCTTATGCTGCCTTATTTGTGGAATTACATCAGCTCAATTAATAAAACAAAAAGTTGAAAAACAAAAAAAACAATCCGAACTGGACTGGTACAATTGTTCTTTCGACAGAGACAGTGTATATGGCGCTGAAGTTAACAAAGCCTATGAATATTTGAATGCTAACAAAAAGAAACTCAAGAAAAGGCCGATTGTCGCATTAATCGGAACCGGAATGGACGTGGAACACGAAGATCTGAGACAGGCTATATGGATCAATCCCAAAGAAAAATTAAATCAAAAAGATGATGATAGAAATGGTCTCATTGATGATATTAATGGTTGGAACTTCCTCGGGGGCAAAGATGCTCAAGTTGTGGAGTCTTTGACGAGAGAAGGAGAACGTGAATTCTTCCGCTTGAAAGATAAATATGCAGACTATATTTTTGATGGGAAAAAGTATTATAAAATTATTAATGGAATACGTCAGGAAGTAGCTGCACCGGAAAACATGGAAGAATATAACTATTATCGATATAAAGTAATGCCCGAATCCAAAATAGGAAGTACTTACGGTGGTCTGCAACTTGCTTATGTCATCGAAGAATACGTTGAAAAATTTAATAGAGACATGAAGCAGCGCTTCCCTGGAAAAGAATTAACTGTCGAGGAGTTTCAAAGTTGTTATGACCCTAAAGCGGAAAGGGACAGTCTCTCTGAAGTAGCCTTTGTATGTACAGCCTATTATTTCAGTTTATATAATACAGATAAATGGGAACCTGTATACCAAAATATGGGTAAGAAAAGTGTGGAAACAGCTAAAGCCTCTTACGAAGAAGCCTTAAGAAAATATGGTACGGACCAACGGAAAGAAATTACAGGTGACAACCCAATGGACATAAATGACAGCAATTATGGAAATAATATACTACTTACATCCGATGCAGCAACCAACATAATGAAGGCAGGAATTATAGCTGCTAAACGTGACAATAAAATAGGAAGCGATGGCATTGCCGATCAAGCAGAAATCATGACGCTACGTATCTGTACAGGAGAAGGGGAACCTTACCTGAAAGATATGGCATTAGCCATTCATTATGCAGTCAGCCACGGAGCAGATGTGATTGTATTGCCTGAACAGAATATGTTATACCCCGAGGAACAAAAACAATGGATAATCCATGAATTGAAAGAAGCGGAAAAGAAAGGAGCCATAGTGATAGTTCCCGCGTGGAATACATCTATCGATATGGACAAAGTAGAATTCTTCCCGAACCGGAAAATGAGTAAAGACAAAGAACTCACCAATCTTATGATAGTCGCCTCTTCTGATAAAAAAGGGAATCCGGTTATGGATACAAATTATGGAGCAAATACACTAGATATCTATGCTCCGGGAACAGATATATATTCTACATACATGGGAGACACTTACCGAACAGGAACAGGAGAAGGACTAGCGGCCGCTACCGTAGCCGGAGTAGCCACACTCATAAAATCTTATTTTCCAAAGCTTACCGGCTCACAAATCCGTGATATTCTATTAAAAAGTGTAACCTCACGCAAAGGAGTAGAAGTAGAAAAAGGCATTCGAGTAGACGACAGACCTTCACAAGATTTATTCCTTTTTGATGATTTATGTATCTCCGGAGGTATTGTTAACGCCTATCAAGCTATTCTAGAAGCAGAAAAAATGAATTCGCAAAAGAAATGATATGAAAAGAGCAGAGATACTCACCGGTTTATGGCTGTTAATGTTTCTAATCTATGGAAAGGAATGTATGTCGCAAATCCAAAATAAGGTTTGCGACACTATTCCCTATGAATTGGTACACAACAAAATCATTATTCCTGTCACAATCAACGGCGTTAAAACGAAATATATCGTCGACACCGGTGGCAAAACCGGAACGATGTACGATATAGCCCTTGAAATGCAGGCAAACGCTGCAGGATATACACGCATTTCTGATGTGAACGGACAGGGACAAAACTATCAAGAAGCATATGTCTCCAATGTATCCATCGGCAATAGTTACCAAATCAAGCTATTAAAAACAATGGTGCTGCCCAAAGATCCTTTTTTCACAGATTTAGGAGTCGCCGGCATTCTCGGTGGAGACGCATTCTCACAATCTGTAGTAACATTCGACTCTCGCTATAGAATCATGGTCATCAACTATCCCTATCGCCCCGAGAAACTGAAACTAACAGACGGAGTTCCTCTTCTGGATGAAACGGAATATCACTCATTTATCACTGTCAAGCAAGAAGAACAGACAATGAAAATATTGTTTGACACTGGTGCAGAAGGTTTTCTACTATATTCGATACAAGATTATAACAGGCTGGCTGATATATCCGATATAAAAGAAACAAATCATGCACATGGGATTGTCTCTGCCGGATTAGCCGGACTGGGAAATCCTGTAGAAATCAAAAAACTGAACATACCTTCTATTCGTATCATGGATAAGGAATTCACAAACATAGGCTGCACGACAAGCGTAATGAATGAAACAATCATAGGAGTAGACTTGCTGAAATATGGAAAAGTGATTATAGACTATATGCGTAAACGCTTCTTCTTCCTCCCATTCGAAAAAGGGAAAACTGATATGGGAGGTGCTCCCGTTCTTTGGAATGTGAGTATATTGCCACGCAACGAACGATTTGAAATCACAACGATATGGGATAGTATGAAAGACCAAGTATCTTTCGGTGATCAGGTAATCAATATCAACGGAACCTCATTAAGCAACTGTCCGATGAGCCAGATTGCTATAGAAGAGATAATGAACGCTATTCCCGGAGATACAGGATATATTATTATTAAAAAGGACAATCAGGAGAGAAAAATAGAAATCAAAAAAGAAAGATAGACTTTAAAACAATATGAATTTGAGAAATATGATAATAAAAATACATATATGTTTGATTGCTTTTTGTTTTATTTCAGGCATAAAAGCACAAACACAGAACAGTATGACGGAAATCATTCCATTTAAAACAATCGATGGAAAGATTATCATAGAAGCCAATATAAATGGAGAAACAGCAAATTTTGTACTTGATTTAGCCGGACATAATGCATTACTTCCGGAAGCAGTCAACCAACTGAAAATCAACACGAAAAACGCCAGTAGTTTTGGAAGTTATCAGAATTTCAAATTCAAACAGGTTCCCGTAAAGAAAATCTATGAAATAGGAACCTTAACTATTGGTAATAATACATTCAGCAATAGTCTGCCAACATTCATATTAGAAGATGAACCTTATCTACGCAAACTGGGAGTAATGGGAGTATTGAATTCTGCAGTATTCCGAACTTCCGTCTTGACCATTGACATGCGACGAAAAAAGATCACTATCACCCAGCCGTACCGACCTTCGTACATGAAACTAAACTATAGAGAAAATTTTGAATTGATAACAGGTTTAGGTATAGTATGTTCGATATCGATTCAAGATAAAACAATTTTTCCTATTTTAGATACATGGAGCGACGGATTAATCAACCTCACTGAAAAAGACTTTAACGAGTGGAGCACACTTTATCCGAAGGGAACTCCGCAAAAAGTTTCAATCGGCTATAAAGAGACGGCACAAGAAGAAGAAAGCCTGACCTTACCGGAAACAATATTCGTGAAAACAAAGATAGACGATGCCTTTGCCGTGAGGAATCCATCTCTGAAACATTCTGTTTTAGGAAAGAAACTATTGGACTACGGCATTTTGTCCATTGATTATGTTCATCAAAAAATATACTTCCAGCCTTTCGACTTGGTTCCTATTCCCGAATCGGAAGCTAAAGTAACGGAAGTCAAAGCGGAAGACGGCAAGATGAATCCGATTACCCGCCAATTCTTTCTGGAACATATTTTTGATTACCGGACAGGAAATGATTTCGTTTATAATGGAGACAAACCTGTGGTTGTTGACTTTTGGGCAACTTGGTGCGGCCCTTGTATGAGACTGCTTCCGAAAATGGAAGAATTGGCTGAAAAGTATAAGGGAAAAGTCATGTTTTATAAAGTGAATGCGGATAAAGAGAAAGACTTGTGCAAACATTTCGGAGTACAGGCGCTGCCGACTCTTTTCTTTATTCCGGTAGGCGGCAAACCTATCGTCGAAGTCGGAGCTACTCCGGAGAAGTACGTGCAAATCATTGAGGAACAGCTTCTCAAATAATAGCAATGGAGAAAGAGGTATTGATGCCAGCCACCATTGCCTATGTATTCAGCTTCAAAACGGAAACAGGGTATTGACTTTTCCTTTTTTATTTTGTATATTTGCAGAAACAAATCAGAAACAACAGGTATGAAACATACAAAAATAAAGACATAAATCATCAGATTGCATACACGCAAGTGTACTGTAAGAACTAACAATGGGGTGAAGTCTGCAAGGATTTCGCCCCATTTTGTTTAAATTCTTCACCCATTTTTCAAGAGTTCAGCCAATAATCGTTTATAATAAACTTAAGACCCGTTTATAATAAACGTTCTCACTTTTTATTATAAACACAAGGTCTGTTCTTTAAACAACTTGTATAAGAAAGAGAAACAAGATTCATTCTTTTATACGCATAAAGCAATAGGCACAAATAATTTTGTACAAACAGAAATTACAAATTTGTCGTGTCAAATCTATTTATAACTTAACACACATTTTAGGATCATGAAGGAAAGTATTTCTCTTCTTCTTTTATCTTTATCAATGGTCCGGAAGTGATTCCTGCCGAATTATGGCTGGACGAGATTGAAGCGTATTAACCAAGTGTAAATCATCTTAGAGTAAACCCAATATAAAAAGAACGGTGGACACTAGTTTCTAACCGATGTCCACCGTTTTTATTTTAAGAGTTACCACACCGGAATTGTGTGATTACTATCCTTCGGTTTTATACTGAACATTATATTTATCAGATAAGTCCTTTTGCAGAAAGGTAACGTTCTGCCTCAATAGCAGCCTTACATCCGCTTCCCGCCGCTGTAATAGCCTGACGGTAATGAGGGTCGGCCACATCTCCGGCAGCAAACACTCCGGGAACTTTCGTACGCGGACTGGCACCATCTGTAATGATATAACCCACTTCATCCGTATCCAGATAATCCTTGAATATATCAGAATTCGGTTGATGACCGATAGCCAGAAAGAAACCGTCGATAGGCAGGCTGTAACGTTCCTCATCCGGTTCACCCCAACGTTTCACAAGGTTTACACCTTCCACTCCATTGTCACCGTACAAACCGACAGCATTGTGTTCAAAAAGAACTTCAATCTTCTCGTGATTCATCACGCGCTCCTGCATAATCTTCGATGCACGCAGGAAAGGCTTACGGACAATCAGATATACTTTCGATGCAAGTCCGGCAAGATAAACCGCTTCTTCACAAGCCGTATCACCGCCACCGACTACGGCAACCACTTTCTTACGATAGAAGAAACCATCGCAGGTAGCACAAGCGCTGACACCCATTCCCGCATATTTCTTTTCGTCTTCCAGGCCCAAATACTTAGCTGTTGCCCCGGTAGAGATAATCAACGTCTCCGCTTCGATTTCTTTTTCTCCGTCAATCGTTATTTTATAAGGAGCCTTGCTCAAATCGGCTTTTGTCACAATGCCGTTGCGAATGTCGGCACCAAAACGTTCAGCCTGTCTTTTCAGGTCGTCCATCAGTACCGGACCGGTTACACCTTCCGGATAGCCGGGAAAGTTTTCTACTTCGGTAGTAATGGTAAGCTGACCACCAGGTTGTATACCTTCATATAGCACGGGAGAAAGATTGGCACGGCTGGTATAGATAGCGGCCGTATATCCTGCGGGGCCTGATCCGATGATCAGGCATTTTACATGTTCTGTTGCCATAAAATTGAAATAAAATTTATTGTGTTTGAATAATCGTAGAACAAAAGTATATATTTTTTAGAATACTCCTTTTATTTATTCAGAGATTTTACGAAATATACATTATTTATTCAGCCTATGGAGACCGTTTTTTATTGCATAAATGAAAAATAGATGCTAACTTTGCCCGTCAATTAGATAAAACTAACATTTAATAAAGATATGTTTAGAAGTCATACTTGCGGTGAGTTACGACTCGCCGATGCAGGCAAGAACGTGACACTGGCCGGATGGGTGCAGCGTGCACGTAAGATGGGAGGAATGACATTTGTGGACCTCCGCGACCGCTACGGTATTACGCAGTTGGTGTTCAACACGGAAGTGAACGCCGAGCTTTGTGAGCGTGCCAACCACCTGGGACGTGAATTCGTAATTCAGGTGAAAGGAACTGTAAGCGAACGTTCCAGCAAAAATGCCAATATCCCAACGGGAGAAATTGAAATCATCGTATCAGAACTGAATATTCTGAATTCAGCCCAGACACCACCTTTCACTATTGAAGACAATACGGACGGGGGAGATGACCTTCGTATGAAATACCGTTATCTGGACTTGCGCCGTACTGCTGTACGCAAGAACCTGGAACTCCGTCACCGCATGACGATGGAAGTTCGCCGCTACTTGGACAGCAAGGGCTTCCTGGAAGTGGAAACTCCGATGCTGATTGGTTCTACTCCGGAAGGTGCACGCGACTTCGTGGTTCCTTCACGTATGAACCCGGGACAATTCTACGCATTGCCTCAGTCTCCGCAGACTTTGAAGCAGCTGCTGATGGTTTCCGGCTTCGACCGTTACTTCCAGATTGTAAAATGTTTCCGCGATGAAGACCTTCGTGCAGACCGTCAGCCTGAGTTCACACAGATTGACTGCGAAATGAGCTTTGTAGAACAGGAAGACATCATCAATACTTTTGAAGGTATGGCCAAACATTTGTTCAAGGAACTTCGCGGTGTGGAACTTACAGAACCGTTCCTGCGTATGCCATGGGCAGATGCCATGAAGTATTACGGAAGTGATAAACCGGATTTGCGTTTCGGCATGAAATTCGTCGAACTGATGGACGTGCTGAAAGGTTACGGTTTCTCTGTATTCGACAATGCAGCTTATATCGGTGGTATCTGTGCAGAAGGTGCAGCTCACTATACTCGCAAGCAGCTGGATCAGTTGACAGAGTTCGTAAAACGTCCGCAGATTGGTGCCAAAGGTATGGTATACGCCCGTATCGAAGCAGACGGTACCGTGAAGTCAAGCGTAGACAAGTTCTACAGCCAGGAAGTGCTGCAGAAGATGAAAGAAGCATTTGGTGCTAAACCGGGTGACTTGATTCTGATTCTGAGTGGTGACGATGCCATGAAGACCCGCAAGCAGCTTTGCGAACTGCGTCTGGAAATGGGTAACCAGTTGGGCTTGCGCGATAAGAACAAGTTTGCTTGCCTGTGGGTAGTAGACTTTCCGATGTTCGAATGGAGCGAAGAAGAAGGCCGCTTGATGGCTATGCACCATCCGTTCACTCACCCGAAAGACGAGGATATTCCTTTGCTGGATACAGATCCGGCTGCCGTTCGTGCCGATGCATACGATATGGTTATCAACGGTGTGGAAGTTGGTGGTGGTTCTATCCGT
>OJNQ01000178.1_pt1 | contig 49654 bp, 31 predicted proteins | sample 1597621 | NCBI WGS metagenome assembly OJNQ01 (sample SAMEA2452137, study PRJEB22498) | human gut metagenome | reverse complement strand
ATATTACAGCACTCAAGGAGAGGTTCGGAAACTCTTTTATAACCGGACTCTGTATCAAGATTACACTAAAGGAAGCACTGGGGATGATGCCACGTAACCGAAAAAGGGTTGACGCATATTATGGGCTGGCCAGATATCTGCAAGAAGAGTATGGAATTACACTAACCATTTATTCACAAAAAACTAAACCAAACGATCATGAAGAAGATAATTTATAAAGGTACGATAGAAGAGAATGGCTATAACCGTGTGAAGGACATAGACAGCGAGAACTATATAACTCCGGACGGGAAAACGGTCCTGCCTAAATTAACGCAGATGCCGTTACGAGATCTAGCTATCCTAAGTTTCACCGATGAGAACGAACTGAAGAAATACTATACGGGCAATGAGGAGTACTTTCCGTATTCCGTTGTAGAACTGATGCTCGATACAAGGATACAAGCCAGAAACTTGAGCAGACACAAAGTCAGCAGTTTTGAGGATGCATTGTATCTGCTTTACACCTATTCAGAGGAGATACCGCAAGCGGACGATCCCAAATATCTGTCCATTCTTATTGCAGCCGACATATTGAATGTAGAGGAGGAGGATATCATAGAAGAGGCAAGAAGGGATAATAAGTTGTATTCGGACGAAGACAAGAACCTTTTTGTACCGGTCCGGTGGATTGGAGACTGGTATAATGATGCTCTGGCTACTTTGGGGATATCGAGTGTCATCTATATACAGACTAGGGGAACGGGGAAAGTTAAAATATTAATTGAAAGAGACCTGGAGTAATATGAAAAAGAAAATATTTACAATGGGGAAGGGTAAGCATCCGAAGAACTTACACCTACCTGTTGCAGGTACAACTTTAATGGCAGGCCGCTTTGTTGAACCTGCAATTCTAATTCTTCAAATTCGGATTTGTTCATTACAATTAGGGTTTGATTGTTTTCGCGAATGCAAAACTACAATCAAACCCTAGGCTGTGCAATGTGTATTTCTTCGGATGCTTACGAATAACATAAAGAATTCATTGATGTGAGTGTGGCGTACAAGATTTTATTGCGCAAACGTGCATTGAGCAAGACTGTAAATGACGAGTTAAAGAATATCGCACAGATTGAGCATTCCAGACACCGTTCATTCAACAATTTTATAGCCAAAGATCTGTCAGCTATTGCTGCTTACTGTTTCTTTAATAAGAAGACTGCTATTGGTATGAATTTTATTAATTACAAACAACTTACGCTGTTTTGAATTATATCGAACTCACGTTAATTATTACACTTTTAAATTACAAATGAAATTCCCCACATACAATATGTATACTATACAAGGAATTTCATTCCATTTTACCAAAGCAAAAAATAAATGATATCTACTTCAATACGATATCGAACTGATCAAAATCATCTGTACGGTGAGCTAGATGTTTCGTCAAAGAAGAAATACCAAATAAAGGAGAATAGGTACGTACCTTGACAGTCTTTCCGTCGGGCATGAATTCAAGGATTCTCAACCATCCATCTCCGCCATTACCTTCAGGACCTCCCCCCACATACTGTACATTGAAAGTCATCTGTGCTACATTCTTACCGACACTATTCAAATCTTCACGGTACGCCACGTTCTGACTGTATTTGCCGTTAGGATGTCCAACATGTCCACATAGTACCATCCGTATGTTGGAAGCTGGATATATCAGTTTTTTCCAAATATCCTCACCTGAATTTTTTGGCTCAATCTTATAATTGTCCGCTTTCACACGTCTGTTACCGATATCCAAATAAGAATGAGTAATGACAAAAACCTTGTGTTCTTTGTACTTCGGAAGGGAAACTAATTCTAATGCCCACTGTAGAGTTTCATCTCGGGGAACAAACTCCAACGAAATGACGAGCATCTTACCCCAGTGCTTATCACTGAATTCGAAAGCTGCATTTTCAATGGAAGCTTTACCTTCTCGATTAGGGAACTCACTTACACAAATATCACGCCAGGTGGTATTACGTTCAAAAGGTATGTATTTTGGGAAATTGGTAGAACCGTTTTCAGCTGCCTTATAACCATAATCATGATTGCCGGCAGAAATGATATAAGGTACTTTATCATCCAAACGTTCCAAGGCACGGGACACTGACAACCACATTTCAGTACTGGTTTGATTCAACATACTACGATTAAGAACATTATTATCATTCTGCTCTACTAAATCCCCTGTACACAATACGGCTTTTATATTTAATGGCTGAATATTATCAGCAATCCAGGCTGTACATAACTCAAATAAAGGCTGGTTTATATCGTACTTTACATATCCTTGCGGATCACCCAACAGAATCATAGAAAAGGAATTCGGATTGTATAATTTCTGCGGATCGGCTCTATGCTGTGCACACAAAGTACTTAATGCAGTAAATACCACTGCAAAAAACATAAAATTTTTTTTCATATCTATTACAATACATCGGGCAAGAAACGCCCAAATTTTAAGTTAAACATAAAAAAGACAAAAACTTTGCAATATGTTGTGTTGCATTAAAAACAATCACAAGTTAATTGATAAGTACCTTCTGATAATTGCTTAACAATCTTATTTGTAACAACAATCTCTGCAGATGTATCATGAGGTACAGTAACATTTAGATAATACTTTGATCGTTTCCTTTGAATACATAACTTGATCAAACCTGTACTAACAGGAACAACCACATTCACCTCTTTCAAAGGGCCCAATTGAGGCTTTATCTGAAACGTTTTAAATCCGGGAGAAGTTGGTGTGATACCCGCTACATAAGCACTCAATAAAGTCAACGGACCACCACTCCAAGCGTGATTAGTAGTTCCTCCACCAAATCCTTCATCGCCAATACCCCATCCTTCAAACAAGGTAGTATACTCACTATAGCTCAACATCTTGGCATAGCGACTTTTCATCCTTTGAATAGCAAAATCAATATATCCCATCTTCAGTAAAGATTCCAAAACATATTTTTCCATGTAAGGACTTGCATGGTACTCTTCTTTTAAAACTTGATACAACTTTTCATACTTGTCTTCAGAAGCTAAACCTGATAATACAGCCATAGCCTGAGCTCTATCATCGGTTTTTCCATTATAATTAGGTGAACGATACGAACTTCCTGTCCAATAACGAGAATCAAAATTAGACATGATTCCATTCATTAAGGAGGCAATTTGACCAGCATCCTCACATTTATTCAACATACGAGCAAATTGCAATTCTGCTTTAAGAGCTAAATAATACCAACAATTAAAAAGTACTCCCATATCGACATTTTCTCCCCAATCACCCCAACTCCAAGCACCAGGACGTTCTATAACCAATCCTTCATTATCAAGTTGAATTACCTCATGCAAATACTTACGCATTGCAGGATAAACATCTGCTACAAAACTAGAGTCTCCACTAAAAAAATACTGAGTATAGAAGCCATACCATCCAATAGAAGCTAACATTTGAAGAGGTAGTTCTTTCCCCCAATTACCGGCAGGAACTGGAGAAAAAAAGGCTCCATCTTTTTTTTGCCAATTGACAAGTTCATAAATACCTTTCACCGCTAACTGATGGCTAGAAGCAGAAAAAGCATAAAAAGATTCACCTAATTCATTAACTTCATCCCCCCACCACTGAGCTCTTTCACGATCGGGGCAATCCATATAATTATCTCTCATAGTAACATACAAAGTACGCATCGAACGCTTCCATAGCTCATTCAAGAAAACATCATTACAAGAAAAACTTCCTAAAAACTCCGTATCATAACCTGTTTCACGAAATTTCACATCGAGCACTTTAACCCCCTTAGGAATCACATAAAACATTTGATGTCCATTCATCCAGCCTAGATTTTCATACTCTTGCACACCTGAACAAGTTATATATTCAGCACGTACACTTTCAGTACCTCCGCCACGATAATGATCCGTCAACATATGCACTATTCTACCTGCTTCAGATTCAAGTTTAATATAAGGAGTCATTTGGCAATTATAAGGTAACTTACAGCACAAAGTATCGCCTTTATAATATGTTGATTTGTAATCCTTTAAACCATAATCTTTCCATAATGGGATTGGACGCTTTACTAAAGGGCCAAAAGGAGCTTCATTTTCCTCAGCAATTTCTTCTGCTGGTTCCAATTTACCGTAAAATAAAGATTGATTCCAATTCTTCAAAGCTAATCTCGCATCGTATCGAATGTTACTTTCTGCTAAACGAAAATTAGGGAATGGTGCCTCAGTCTGTTGGAAAGCAGAAGCTAATGAACAACGCCAAGTAGCATCAGAAACAATTTGAAGTTTGTCTGCTATTGCTTCGAAGAATAAGCCCGCTTTACCACTATTACAATGGCTAAAGCCGTCTTTACCAAAATGCCAAACCAGTAATGCTATTGAATTATCTCCCTTTTTTAAATAGTGAGACAATTCAACTTCATCATAATAAGTTGAATGTGGAGCAGGCCCTCGCTTCAGACCTCCTTCAAAAACAACTAAATAGCCATTAATCCATAACCAATACTTAGTATCACTTGCAATACGGGCAACTATTGATCGAGGAACCTCATTTACTGAAATATCTTTACGAAACATCAACCAAGTATTTGTTGTACTTTGACATTTTTCCGTACTAATCCATTTTGCTTTTAAATCTGCTGCAAATGTATTTAAAGGAAAAGTACAAATAAGCAACAACACTAAAAGAATTTTACACATACTTTTATTACTCATTAAATATAAATTGTTGTGAACCAGACTTTAATTCTTTTACTATACCATCAATTAGTAATTCTGCTTTTACACCAACAGGAATTTGTACTTTATAAATTACCCTGTCGTCCTTTCTATGCCACTCTGAAGTTATTAATCCTTTTACTGACTTATATTCACCCTTAGCCCAATCTAATTCTTTAACAAAATGCGGAGTTAAAACAATCTTTTTAAATCCAGGTTCAGAACTATCAGGGTTAATACCTGCTAGAGTTTTCATCATCCATGCTACAACATCTCCCATAAAGACATGATTCAAGGAAGCATCTTTAAATACAGGACTTAAAGTCCAGGTTTCAGGAAGCGTCGTATATCCCATTGTTTCCACCCAATATCCCCACGATGGAGCATCTGTTTTTGAAATCATCTTCATAGCATCAGAAATATAACCATATTTGGACAACATCGGCAATACAGTTTTACTACCTAACAATCCAAAATCCAAGAAATAGTTGTTCTTTTCTACACACTCATGCAAACGAAGTGCAATCTTACGTTCTTCACTTTTTTCAGGTATACCCAAATATAAAGCCAGGGCCTGAGCAGTCTGTGTACCCTCTGCGTATATACCTGTAGAAGAATTATAAAATTTACGATTAATTAATTCCTTTATTACTTCAGCTTTTCGACGAAAAGGAGTAGCATCTTTACCCAATAAATTTGCAAATTTCGCCATTAACATATAGTCATAATAATAAAATAAAGTAGAGGTATATTCATTATTGGTTGTCGCTTTCCAAAACACCCAATCCCCCAATCCTGATGGTAAATATCCATCTCTTTCAGTAGTTTTAATGTAATCCAAATATTTCAACATAACAGGATACAATTTCTTTATACACGTTATATCACCATAATATCGATACAGTGCTTCAGGAATGATAAACAAAGCTGCATCCCATACAGGTCCAGGCCATTCTCCATACCCCCATCCACTTGATGGAATGATACCAGAAATATCCCCTTGACTTCGTTGGTTATCTACGAAATCATTCATCCACTTTTCATAGAGTGTAATACCATCATAACCTAACAATGCTAAATCAATTGCAATGTATGCATCAGCAGTCCATCCATTTTTTTCTCTTTGAGGACAATCAGTAGGTATACTATGCACGTTACAACGATACGCTTGCATAGTAGCATTCCATATTTTATTTAACAAAGTAGAAGAACAGCTAAAACTACCAACCGGTTTTAAGTCTGTATGTAAGAATAATGCCGTCAGACTTTCTTCATCTAAAAAAACATCCTCAGAACTTTCAATTTCAACATGCTGAAAGCCATGATAAGTAAAGGAAGGAACAAAAATTTCTTCTTCACCTGTTCCTTTTAAAATATAAATATCACGTTGAAATTTTTCACCTTCTTTTTGTGGATGATAATAAACATTGATATTACCCTGTTCTAATCGACCATCTTTTTTCAACAATTCACCATAGCTAATTGAAATACGTGTTCCACGTTTTCCCTTGACTTTTAATCGGCAGAAACCACTCATATTCTTTGCAAAAGAGTATACATAAGTTCGATTATCAAATTTCTTCATAGAAACAGGACCAAATTCTTCTGTGACACGAATACCAGGCATTTGTTGTGCCACACACAAAGGTGCAGGTGCACTCGTTTCTTTAGCATGCAGCCACTTATTTTCATTGTAATCAGATAATTTCCATCCATCTTCCTCTAAACGAGCATCATATATATCACCGCTATATAAACAATTATAAACATAAGGACCTGTAGAAGTACGCCAGGAAGAATCTGTTACTATTGTTTCTATAGTACCATCTTGATACGTTAAACGAATTTCAGCCATCATACAAGGGCGTTCTCTCCATCGAGCTGTATGAAAGTTCCAATCAGCTACAGACTGCATATTATACCAGCCATTACCAAGAACCGTTGCTATAGTATTTGTACCTACATTCAATAAATTAGTGATATCATGTGTAACATACAAAATACGTTTATCAAAATGAGTATATCCTGGATCTAAATAATTATTACCTACACGTTTCCCATTAATAAAAGCTTCATGATACCCACCTGAAGCTATATACAAACGAGCACTTTTAATTTTTTTTGTAGATTCAAATGTTTTACGAAACATTGGAGATGGTTCAAACTCTTTATTTTTACTGTCTGTAATCCATTTTGCTACCCAATCGCTGTTATTAAACTTGGCAGTTTCAAAAGATGCTAACTCTGAAACTGTTTTTTGAGTATCATTCTCATGCCAAACTGTCACTCTCCAATAATATTTTGTATGAGGTAATAACTTAATTCTTTCATTGTATAACTGTAAAGAATCAGGGTGTGTACCTAAATATATTTCATATAAAGAAATGGATGAATCCTTTGTTTTACCTACATATTCCCATGTGAAACGAGGTTGTTGAGCATCAATGCCTAAAGGTTCACTCAAGTACTCTGTTCGCATATTTACTATTCTAAACTCCTGATTGTTATTTTGACAAGACGTAATAAATAGAATAGAAAACAGAGCAATTATAGATTTAAGTTGGTTCATAAAAATCCTCCTCATTTTTTGTTTGTCATATTAAACACCAAATTTCCTCCATTAAGAATATCCTGATGAGATAATTCGCAATTTTCTACATTTCTGCCATTCAAAGTAATAGATTCAACATATTTATTTTCGCGACTTAAATTCTTTGCCTCAATAATAAACTGCTTACCATCTGCTAAATGAATAGTTGCTTTTGGTAACTGCGGTGCACCATAAGTATATTTCATACCCACCGGATTTACAGGATAGAAACCCAATGAAGAAAAAACATACCAAGCAGACATCTGCCCACAATCATCATTCCCACACAACCCGTCGGACTTAGGAATATAAAAACGATCAAAAATTTCACGGATTATCTCATGAGTCTTCCAAGATTTGCCAGCATGAGAATACAAATAAGCCACATGATGACTAGGCTCATTACCATGTGCATATTGGCCAATTAGACCCGTTACATCTTTTGTCCATCCTGAGTTTTTCTCATGAGATTCTAAGAAAAATAAAGTATCAAGTTTTTGAGTAAACTCCTCTGGGCCGCCCATCATGTCAATTAAACCATTCACGTCATGTTGTACATGCCAAGTATACTGCCATGCATTACCTTCTGTATAATCACCACCTGAAGTTGTTGCATGAGACAATTTCAAAGAGTTAAACGGTGTTCTCCATTGACCTTTAGAGTCTTTACCACGCATCAATTTTGTGACAGGGTCAAATAAATTTTTGTAATAATTTGCTCTTTCAGTAAAAACCTGATAATCCTCTTCTTTGCCCATAGCTTTAGCCATCATGGCCACACAATAATCATCAAAAGATGATTCCAGAGTACGAGATACAGATTCAACCTTTGTTATATCAAAAGGATAATAACCATAACGAGTATAAACATCCCATTCTGAATTCAAATGTGGGCGAACAGAAGTTTCCTTAATCGCTGTAAACGCTTCATTAGGATCAAATCCACCGAATCCTTTTAAATAGGCATCTACAATAACTGGAATAGCATGGTTACCAATCATACCATTCGCCTCCTTAGCCATTAAAGTCCAAATCGGTAAAATACCTTGCACTTTATAATGATCAATCATAGATTGAACCATAGCTCCAACACGTTCTGGAACGACCAAAGTATACAAAGCATGTGCTGCACGATAAGTATCCCAAAGAGAAAAAGTCGTATAATAATCTCCATTAACAGAGACAGCTACACTATCGTTAGAACCGCGATACTTACCATCACAATCTGTTATGTTGTTAGGCTGAATCATTGTATGATACATAGAAGTATAAAAAGCCGTTTTTTGCTCATCAGTGCCTTCTACCTCAATACGTCCTAAATGATTATTCCATTCTAACTGAGCTTTATCTTTTATTTCATCAAAATTCCATGCAGAATTTTCTTTGTTTAAAGCATCCAAAGCACCATCTATACTCACCGTAGAATAACCAACTTTAACATGTAAAGTCTCAAATGTTTCTGGTTCAAACTCTAACACCATACGGTTTGCCATTTCTGTATCTTTTCTCTTCGGTAAAACTTCTTTCACTTTATAGGGTTTATCAAAACGAACAGCAAAATAGTAATGACGCTTTACCCAAGTTATCACATTATTATGCCCAACAATAGTGCAAGAATCCAAGAAATCCATATCAGCAGAAAGAACAAGGTCTTCTACAGTTCTACCCCAACCTGCGATACCATTTTGTAGATCTAACAGCAAACGAGGCTTTGAACTGTTAGGATATGTAAATCTGTAAAAAGCAGTACGTTGGGTTGCTGTCATTTCCGCGCGAATAGAGTCATCTGTTAGCATTACACTATAATAGCCAGCCTGACCTATTTGAGACTCTTTATCATAGCCACTTTTATAATCATTTGTTTTATTATCTCTTAAAAAAGGAAAAATCAATACATCTCCAAGACCTGGAGCACCGGTACCGCTAAGATGCGTTTGTGCAAAACCAATTATAGAATCATCTTCATAATTAAATCCCGAACAATAACGCCATCCGTCGTTTCCAGTTTCAGGACTTGCTTGAATCAAGCCAAAAGGAGTCGTAGCACCAGGATAGGTATGTCCATCATTCCCTGTGCCAATTAATGTGTTAACATAGCTACAATAGTTAGGCGATTTTTTAAAAAAACTGCTCTTTGAACTACAAGCACATAATACTAACGCAACTACTGCGCAATAAACCATATTCTTCATAGGTAACTTATTATTAGATAAATAGTATATATAAACTCATTATAAGCTATTCTTTGCTTTTCTTTAAATCACGAATAAATGCAGCCGGTGTCTTTCCATATTCTTTTTTAAATATAGTTGTAAAATACGACTGACTCTGAATACCAATCTTCAACAATACATCAGTTATTAAATCATCCTCTTCCACCATCAATTGTATCGCCTTACGAAGGCGAATCAAACGAACCAACTCCTTTATTGGATATCCCGTTACTTCGTTAACCTTTTGATATAATCGTGTTCGACTATACCCTAGTTCTTCAGCTAATAACGTTACGTCAAGACCAGGGTTAGCGATGTGTTTTTCAATAGTACGAATTAACTCTGTATAGAAATCTTTATCTTTGTTCTGTAATGTTTCATCAATAGCAGAAGATATATAATTTGAAGAAACATATTCCTTCAGTCGCTTATGTGACTCTAACAAATTGTGAATAGTTGAGTCCAGAAGTTGCATACTTACTGGTTTGTTCAAATAAGCACTCGCACCCGCATTAATACCTTCTAATTGAGCATCCTGAGATTTACTGGATGTTAAAAGTATAAAAGGTACTTGTTTAAAAGTATCATTCTGTCTTATTTCCTTACACAAATCATTTCCATCCATTTCTGGCATCATTAAATCACTTACAATCACATCTGGAATAGTATTTTTCATCTTCTGCAAAGCATCGATTCCATTAACAGCCTGAACAACTTTATATTTATTTTCCAAACTAGCAGAAATGAAAGAACGCACTTCACTGTCATCCTCTACCAATAACACAATTGGTAGTCTTTCTAATTTTCCATTTACAGAATAATCTGCCATAGAATCCGTTTTTTTCACAGCACCATCGATGACTTTTTCATTAAGATTCTTCTCTTTAATATGGCTTAACCTTTCAGATTCCGTATAATCAGATATACCGCAAGGTATTGACAAATAAAACTCTGTTCCTTTTTTACGCTCACTTGATACTTGCAATGTACCTTTATGTAGTAGAACCAAACTTTTTACTAGTGCTAAGCCAATTCCAGATCCTAAATGTGGGTCAGCTTCAGAATCATGTATTTGATAATAGCGAGAAAATATTTGTTCTATAGATTCTTTCGAAATGCCAATTCCTGTATCAAATACACATAAATGAAACATCTGATTAGATGAGTAATCATTTAAAATTTTATATTGATGTTTATAAGCAGGAGTATAAAACTCTCCTTCATCAAACAACTTTACCCTTATGCAACTTCCCTCTTTCGTATACTTAAAAGCATTATTCAAAAGATTCATTAATATTTTTGTTAACACTTCTGCATCAATCCAAACCAAACGTTTACTATCAGGTATTTCCACTTGAAAGTGTTTATTTTTGACATAAGATAAAGTTGTAAAGTCCTCAGTGACTTTCCTTATAAAAGAACAAATATCCAATTCCTGAACTTTTAACAATGGCTTTCCTGTTTCAATCTTTTTGAAATCCATTACATCATCAACTAATTTCATCAATCGCTGAACATTTCGCATTAACGAATCTCCTAAAGAACGATTCCAGGCATCCTCTTGGAACATACGTTCGACTGTCCCTAATATTAACGTCAAGGGATTCCTAAATTCATGAGAAATGTTTGTAAAAAATTGCAATTGGATTTCTTGTATTCTTCTATCTTGTTTCTCCCGTAATTCTTTAATTTCTAGTTTTCGTTTCAATGTATACCACCTTAGAAAATAAATATAAACTAAGACTATAAGCAACAATGTAAGAAATACATATATTGATTTCGCCAAACAAGAAAGCCACCAAGGAGACGATATTCTAACTGGTAATGAATAAACATGAGAACTCCATTTACCATCATTATTTGTCGCTTTTACCTCTAATAAATAGTTTCCATAAGGAAGATTTGCAAAATAAATAATATTAGAATGTTCTGGAACTCTTTGCCATGATGGTTGATAATTTAATAAACGATATTCAAACTTACATTGCTTAGGATTAGCATAATGCAATGATGTAAGATTGAATTTAATATTATTTTGGTTGTACTTTAACAACAATGGCTTATGAAAATCAATAGGCTGATTATTAACTTCTATCGATGAGACAAACGGTTCTGCATTCTTTAGATTTTCACGTATTTCGTAAGGATCAAAACAAATAACTCCTGAAACGCCTGCCATATAAATAAAACCATCTCGTCCAACACAAGATGCACCTATTTTAAATCCTCCTATACTTTTCCCATTTGCAGACTGATAACTTTGATAAGTACATTTGTTTACTGAGTATTTCACAAGATCAATGCCACCACTCCAAATATTTCCCATAGCATCAATTTCCATGCACTCCACATCTTTCATACCCAATCCTTCTTTATCTGTTAAGTGCTGGGCAACATACTCACCATCCTCACGCAAAGTCATTCGATTAATCCCCCCCCCCAAAGTACCAATCCACAATATAGAATCGTTTTCACGTCTGATACTACATATAAAGTTGGAATTCAGTGAATTTTTATTTCGAGGATTAGCTTGGTAAATATTACTTTTACAAATATCTCCTTTCTCATCTAAAGATAAACGAACCAGTTGCTTACCTGATGAGTAAAAGACATCAGAATGTAACGTATCAGCGTACAAAGCTATTACACGTGAAGGTGAGAAAGCTGTAATAACCGGCCTTGCATCCTTTAATGAAGTACATTTATATTCACCCTGCTTGTTCTTAGACACTTTACACAACCCGGAGTTCCAGGTACCAACCCATATATGACCAAAGCGATCTTTTGCTAGGCTTGTGACTTCTCCAAGAGGCAAATGCATTTTTTCACCTAAATGACGTACATTCGGAATGTTGCCTGTAATATCTATGACATCTAAGCCTTTTGTATGCCCCACCCATAACTGACCCTCGTTGTCATTTAATAATGCTCTAATTTCATTACTACAAATACTATGCACAGTTCCATCATAACGAAAATGAGATATTGTACCTGTTTTCTTGTTGAGACGGTCAAGCCCCATTGTATTAGTACCTACCCATAAATAATCATCATCGTCAGCTAAAGCTCGAACTATTTGCTCAGACAAAGTATTCACTGCATTAGGCACATGATAAATATGATGAAAAGCGTTTTGTTGTAAATCTAAGATATTAACACCACCAGCATAGGTTGAAACAAAAAGGTTATCACTTCTATCAACAAACAAACGAATTATATAGTCAGATGTCAAGTTATTATTAAAGCTATTTGACAATAATCGTTCAACCTCATATTGCTGATTTTTTAATTGTAACAAATATAACCCCTTAGTTGAAGAAATCCAAAAGCGACCATGATAATCCTCTACCATATCTGTAATCAACCCTGCACTAAAATCAATTGGCATTTTAACTAACTCATTTAATGTTTTAGTTTCACTAATTACATTTGTCACTGTTTTTTTTGAGTTAAAATCGCTAGACAAAAAAAGATGTTTTTGTGTAGCAATAAAAAGGTTATTCGCATCATCCCATAACAAATAATAAACAGAAGTGCCCTCTTCTTGCTGTAAATCAGCTGGAAGAGTATATTGTTCCGGAGTTAAGTCTGCATGATTTAACATAAAAATACCACGATTAGTGCCTAGCCAAATATTTTCCGAAGCATCTTTATGCATAGAATAACAATGTGCATTCAAATTAAAGTCAATACGCTCTATTCGTCGTCTATCATGTATTTTATAAATAATCAACCGATGTGTATTTGTTTTAACAAATAGATAAGAATTTCGCAATGCTAATATTTTTTCTAATTCATATTCTTCCTCAAATATCTGTGAGTTATACACATTGAGAGGAATAAACCTACGCTGATAAGGATCGAACAATTGAATACCAGTGGAAGTAGCTAACCAAAGTAATCCGTTATCATCCAAAGACAAATCAAATATACGATTATTATAAGCATTGTTTACCATCTCTGACTGATTATAATACGTATTCAACGTATAGCCATCATAACATACCAAACCTGAATGGGAGGCAATCCACATAAAACCATTTTTATCTTGAACTGTTGCGTTCGCATCTGAGTGGGGTAATCCATCTTCTATGGTTAATGAACGAAAATAATAATGGGGTGCATTAAGGCTATATTCTGATGAATGAACATTTAGCCCAATGCACAGTCCAATTACAATTAACAATAATCGATACAAATAGATATTTTCTTGTTTTATCTCCATGGTTTACAAATTAAATCAAAGGTTAATAGAATATATTTTCAAATATATACATTTATTTTTCTGTAACGTACAAATCAGCATTTTTTCGCCAATCTGAATATTTAAGATAAAAAATTGCATATACAAAGAAGCCATTTTATCACAAGAGTACTAAATTCGCAAAGAAATTAAGAACAAATGAGTTATTAACATATTCTTAAACCCACGCCTATGGAATAAAAAAAAGAAAAAAAAGACCTTTGTTAAAAGACAGAGACGCAATCACTTTATCAACACTTTAATTAACAAAAATCTATTAACTAATATGAAGTTTTTCCAATCTAAAAAACGAATTACACAACAAATTCGATTTCAATTACGATTTCGATGTAATAAAGGTAAATTCATATTCATTCTAGCCTCACTAATGGCCTTTCCAGTCAACAACTTTGCAACGACAAGTTTTTATGAAACACAAGTTGAACAACAATACAAAAAAATAAAGGGAAAAGTTGTCGATGAAAATGGAGAGCCGCTTATTGGTGTCAATATTGTTGTAAAAGAATCCGACCATATAGGGATAATTACGGACATTGACGGAACATTCGAATTATCAACACAGATTCCTTCGACACTAGTCTTTTCGTATATCGGTTACCAAACTCAAGAAATTAAACTAAACACAGTTAAGACACTCAAAGTAAAAATGGTATCTGATTCTAAAGCTCTAGACGAAGTCGTCGTTGTTGCATATGGATCTCAAAAAAAAGTAACAGTTACTGGTTCAATCGCTTCCGTTAATAACAAGGAATTATTAAAAACGCCAACTAGTAACTTAGCTGCCGCATTATCTGGGCGCTTACCAGGTCTGTCCGTAATGCAAAATAGTGGTGAGCCAGGTAGAGAAAACATAAACATGTTCCTTCGAGGAGCAGCTACCATGAATGGGACATCACCACTAATTTTAGTAGATGGAATTCCCGTTGACAATATTTCAAATATTGATCCACATGAAGTAGCGAATATCTCAATTTTAAAAGACGCATCTGCAACTGCTGTCTTCGGAGTACGTGGCGCAAATGGTGTTATTTTGTTGACAACTCAACGTGGTAAACAAGGACAAATGAAAGTTGATGCTTCAGCGGAATTCAGTGTACAAGAAATCGCTATTAAACCCAAAAGAGTAGATTCATGGGACTATGCAGTTTTACGTAATGAAGCAAGAAAAAATGAAGGTGAAGGAGATTTTGCAGAATTTTCAGCTGAAGATATTCGACTATTTGAGACATGGAAAACAGGCAACCCTGAAGATCCATATTGGCATCCGAATCAAAATTGGCAAGATATATTATTTCGTGATTTTGCTCCAATGTTCAAAGGTAACATAAACATTTCAGGTGGAACAGAAAGAATTCAGTACTTCGTAAGCGCTGGTTATCTACACCAAGGTGGTATTTTTAATGTTGAAGACAAAAAAAAATTAGGGTATGATCCGCAATCAAAATTAGATAGATACAACTTTCGTTCAAATATAGATTACAAATTCAATAAAAATATCAAAGCATTTGTTAACCTTTCCAGCCATATTTCTAAAATAAATTCAACAAATGGTGGGGCAAATACAATTTTTGCAGCTTCTCTTATTCATCGTCCTACATCGGCAGGTCCATTATCTGATACAATATATCCTTTACTATTTAATGGCCAATATATAGCGTCGAAACCAGACCGTGTAGTTAGCGATCCGCTTGACCCCCTTCAATCAGGTTACGCTAATTTAAATAGAACAGGTTACAACACAGAAACACGCTCAGGCTTACATGCCATTACTGGAATTGAAATTGATCTAGGATTTATTACTCCCGGACTCACGACTAAAGGACAAATATCTTTCAACACACAAGGACGCTCTTCATCAAGAGGTACTAAAAGTTATGTACGATATAAATATGGTAAAGACTCTAAAGGGCAACCTCATTACTCACTAGACATGGCTGATGATGATTCTGAAGGAGAAATAGCTTTATCACGCGACATCGCATCAGGTTACGTGCTTAATATGCAATGGCACCTGAACTACAACCGAATTTTCAATAACAAGCACAGAGTAGGTGGCTTGTTTTTAATACAACGAGATTACAAAGAAGCTTCAGAAGATGACAATATTAAAGATAAATACCTACCTTTTAATGTAATAGGGTTTTCAGCAAGAGCCACTTATGCTTTTGAAGATCGTTATCTATTCGAAGCTAACATGGGATACAATGGTTCTGAACAATTCTCACCCAAAAAAAGATTTGGTTTTTTCCCTGCTATATCAGCTGGTTGGGTCATCTCTAACGAGAAATTCTTAAGGAACTACAAGTTTCTGAGTAATTTAAAATTAAGAGCTTCCTATGGTAAGGTTGGTAATGATCAAATAGGGAATGAACGTTTTCTTTACATGGATGACATTAACCCAAATGGCGGTACAAACAATGAATATATTTTATCTATTCCCAGTTTAGGACATGGAGGAAAAATTGAAGAAATATCACTTGGTAACCCTGACATTACGTGGGAAATGGCAACTAAACAAAACTATGGTGTTGATATTTCATTATGGAATGAGTTATCACTTTCTTTTGACTATTTCATAGAGAAACGCAATCAAATATTAATTTCACGCGGTATTGTTCCTTCCATCCAAGGTAGACCTCAACATAAACTTCCAAAGGTCAATATGGGTAAAGTTAATAATAAAGGTTATGAAATTACGTTAGGATACAATAAAAAGATAAATAAAGACTTGTTTATAGGTGCACAAGTTAACTACGCTTATTGTGATAATATCGTGAAACAAGCAGATGAAGCTCTCTTACCTGAAGACTATGCTTATCGTCATAGGATTACAGGATTTGCCCTTGGACAAAATTGGGGATACCAAATTGATCGTAGTGTAGATGAGACCAAAGGCAAAGACGGAAGTGGATTCTTTAATAGCAAGGAAGGAATAAAAAAATCAGGATTAAAATATCAAATTGGTGATCCCCGCCCAGGTGATTTTATTTATGTAGACCAAAACGGTGATAACATCATTAATGATCGTGACATGGTACCTTTAAAATACTCATCTTTAGTTCCTAAAATCACATACGGAGCTAGTTTAAATTTACAATACAAAGGATTCGACATTTCTTGCTTAATCCAAGGTATTGGTAAATATAGCAAATGTTATAGCGGCGCTGGAATTTACGAAGAACTTAGTGCAAAAGCCTATTTTGACATGCACTTAAACAGATGGTCAGAAGAAAGATATGCAAGAAAAATGCAAGGAGAAAATATTACCATCAGTCACCCCCGGTTAGTAAATTCAGACTCTCCTAGTCACAAAATGAATGATTATTATATCATGGATGCATCTTATGTACGATTAAAAAACATAGAGATTGGATATACATTACCACAAAATATAAGCAAATACATTGGTGCAAGCAATATCCGTTTCTATGCTAATGGAAATAACCTATATACTTGGCATAACTTGGAAACAGAAAGTTTTGATCCAGAACAATGGGGACCAGCGCAATATCCATCTATGAGAACATATAACTTAGGAGTAAATATAACATTTTAATTGAACACCACATGAAAAAAATAATATTCACACTAATGGTTCTTCTATCTTTTACATCTTGCAATGATATATTAGATGCAGAACCTGATGGACGTATTTCATTAGACCAGGTATTCCAGGACAGCGAATTAACGGCCAAATACTTGAGTACATGCTATAACGAAATTCCCAAAAAAGGATTTTGGTATTTCTTTTGGAATAATTTACCTATCGCATTAAGTGACGAAAGCTGGGATTGTGATAGAGGACAAGGATTACCTATAGATTGGATTGTAACAGGCTCTTCCAGCTCCCAAAAGAATGGATGGGAGGACCCTTGTGATCCTGCTTTCGACGGATTATACTGGACAAAATATTGGAAACAAATTCAACACATCAATGTTTTTCTTGAAAGAATCCCTAAAGCGGTAGTTGACTGTGAAGAAAATCGTCAGCGCTGGACTGCAGAAGCTCATGTACTACGCGCTTATTTCTATTTACAATTGATTAAATGGTATGGTAATCTACCAATATTCACCAAACCTGTACCACTGGAATATGATTATTCTAAACTAAGAAAAAACACATTTGAAGAATGTGCACGACAAATTGTACAAGATTGCGATATAGCCATTAATAACGATCATTTACCATGGCGCCTTACTACCGAAACAGAAGTACACCGTATGACAAAAGCCATTGCAGCAGCCATTCGTTCAGAAGCCAGTCTTTTTGCTGCGAGTCCTCGCTTCAATGATGGGAAAAATTTGTGGGAATGGGCATATACAGTCAATACAGAAAGTTTAAAAATGCTTTTAGATAATGGATATGAGCTCTATAACAAAGTACATAACCATACTCTCTATGAAAATGCATATCAAGAGTATTTCGTTGAAATGGCCGATTTAAAGCCCAATCCAAGAGACAAGGAGACCATATGGCAGGATAGACATAAAGGAGCAATACATGCTGTTGTACGTGGACTTCCCATTGAGGAACCATATATGGCAGGAGCAGTACCTACACAAACGCTCGTAGACGCTTTTGATATGTTAGCTACAGGAAAACCTGTTTTAAATTTAGCAAAACCGTACTTGGATGAAACGAAATTACAACCAAATTATGAACCTAATTCAGGCTACGACAAACTGAATCCATATAAAGGCCGGGATCCACGCTTTTATGCATGTGTATATTTTAACGGAAGTAAAAAAAGAATAGGTGGATCACAAGGACCTATTGCAAATATTGAAACATATGTTGGTGGCAATTGTGGTATTCAAAATGCACGAGCGTTTACTAGTACAGGATACTATGCTAAAAAATACGTACACCCTGAATCAAGTTCGGTCCGTGGACAAGTAGATGGAACATGGAAGCACTATCGTCTAGGAGCTATCTATTTAAATGCTGCCGAAGCTGCTGCGGAGGTAGGAAAAATTGATGAAGCTATGAAATATGTCAATACAATAAGACATCGTGCCGGATTCTCTCCAACTGTAGATGTGAAAGCTAAGTCTAAAGAAGAAGCGATTTTACTTGTTCGCCACGAACGTCAAGTAGAACTATGTTACGAAGAACATCGCTATTTTGACACTAGAAGATGGTGTAAACCTGATGAAGATAACATCTGTGAAAAATATGCAACAGGTATGAAAATCGAAAAAAAGGGAGATAAATTCAACTACGAACGGATTTTAGTCGGAACTACTGACTCTAAGGTGCCTAGCAAAATGAATTACGAGAAAAAGTACCATTTAGTCCCCATACCACTTGATGAAGTTTCAAAACTAGAATCTCAAACTGGAATTACATGGCAAAATCCAGGATGGTAACATTAAAAAATATCATATCATGAAAAGAAAAACATATCTCAAAAAGTTGGCTATCATCATACTAGCTACGAGCTTTTACGGTGGAATATGTCAAGCAAATCCAATTACAGATGAAAACACCTATCAAAAGACAGTTGGACGAATTGTATCCGGACAAGTGGTGGACGAAAGCGGTTCACCTATAATCAATGCAATCGTTTCTGTTCCAGGTGCTTCATCTAATGTTTTAACAGATATGGATGGTAAATTTATCATCTCGGTACCAACCGGCAGCCATCAACTTTCTGTTAGTTTTATCGGCTATCGGACAGCACAGATGAAACTGAAAAATACGGTTGATAATCTCATAATTACATTGGCAGAAGATGCACACGAACAAGACGCTATGATATCAGTAGCACAAATGAGAAAAGAAAAACGTAACAGCCTGACAAGTGCTATTTCAACCATCAGTGGTGACGAATTAAAAAAATATCCTTCAGGGAGTTTATCAGAAGCACTAGCTGGCAGACTAGCAGGTTTAAGTGTACAATTGAACAGTAGTGAACCTACCAACGATAGAGCTTACACATTAATACGTGGCTACAATTCTTCTAATGGAAACCAACCTTTAATTGTACTCGATGGCGTTCCGTCTCCTACATTAGATTTCAACGTATTAGATCCAAATACAATTGAATCATTTTCCATTTTAAAAGACGCTGCAGCATGTGCCGCATATGGTTTCCAAGGCTCAGGTGGTGTAATTTTGATTACGACCCAAAGAGGACATAACGGAAAACCACGTGTTTCTGTTTCCGCAGACTTTTCACTGCAGGAAGCAACTAAAAAGCCTGATATGATTCACAGCTGGGAATATGCAGAATTAAGAAATCAGGCTCTACGTAACGACGGATTAAAAGAAACATTTAGCAATGAAGATATTGAAACTTATCGCAATGGGGGCAATCGGGATTTATTTCCAGACAACAATTGGTACAAGATCTTCATGAAGGATATGACTACAATGCAGCGCTACAATGTAAACATTACAGGTGGAGGTAACCGTATTAAGTATTTTGTGAGTGCAGGATTTACAGATCAAGGCAATTTGATTAAAGTACAAGAAAAAGAAAAATTTAATCCTTCCCGTTACATGCAGCGTTTTAATGAACGTACCAATGTTGACGTTCAAGTTTTACCTAATTTATCAGCATTCATCAACCAAATGGTGATTATTGAAAAAAGCAACACTTCTAGAGTAGGAACCGGATCTATTATAGAGGGTATTTTCAAGACCCCTGCAATCCAACATGGTCCGTTAACTCCAGAAGGTGGAGTAGTATGTACCCCATGGCAACCTCAATCGGTTTATGAAATGATTAACCGTACTGGATATAATCGTTACGTTAATACAACAACAAATCTCTCTTTTGGAATGAATTGGGGATTAGATTTCATTACAAAAGGACTTGCTCTTAAAGGTACTATCGGATACGAAACTCGTACACAAAGTGGTATCTTTGGTGATGTTGATTGTGCACGTTTTATCCGTGATGAAGACGTAAAAGACGAATTAACATTCATCCCCTATGGTTCTACTATTGACAAAGCCTTAAGTTTAAGCAAAGGGTCTAACTACAGATACTATTTAAATTTCAATGGAACACTTCAGTATGATCGTATGTTTAATGAAGTTCACGAAGTAAGTAGCCACGTTAACTACTTTGTTCAAAACACTATTCGTGAAGGTGGGGGTGTACAAATTCTTCCATATGATCAAATAGGTTTTAATATACATGCAAAATATGGCTATAAAAGCAAGTATTATGTCCAAGCTGATGCTTCATGGATGACTTCAGACCAATTTAAAAGACACCACCGATATGGTTTCTTCCCAACTATTTCAGGTTCATGGATTATATCGGAAGAAAACTTCATAAAGGAAAAAGTAGGCTCATGGTTAACACTATTGAAGATTAGAGCCTCTTATGGTAAAATTGGGAATAATCAACTTCCTGGCAGTCGATATATGTATCTAGATGATATCCGACTAGGTGGGGGCGGTTTTATAAACAGCCTCTATGGAGGAGCAAAAATTAATGAAGTATTATTAGGCAATCCTCATTTAAAATGGGAGGACAGTTATCAACAAAACTATGGTATAAATATTGGACTATTCAATGCATTTACGATTAACTTCGATTATTTCAAATATAACACGAAAGATATAGTGCTGAAAGACAACTCTATCCCAGCCTTACAAGGAATGCCTTCCGGAAAACGTGCTTACATGAATGCAGGTAAAACACAGACACAAGGTGTTGAAGTTGAGATAGGATATACCAAGCAATTAAATAAAGATTGGCATATCAATATAAATGGAAATCTTGCCTACAGCAAAAACAAAGTTATTGAGGCAAACGAAATAAACAGAAGTAGTAGTAATTTTGCTTACCCATACCGCCAAACAGGATATGCAATTAACCAGCACTTTGGATACTTGATAGACTACTCTAATGGAAATGGACTTTACAACAGCGAACAGGAAATCAAAGACAGCAAATTAATCTACGAAGGTATTACTCCTCGTCCTGGTGACTTTAGATACCAAGATTTAAACAATGATGGTACTATCAACGAACAAGACAAAGCTCCGATTGGATTCGATAATCTACCTCGTATTTCATACGGAGCAGATGTGCAGTTGAACTACAAGAATTTCGATATGTACGTTCAAATACAAGGTATTGGCCAAATTAGTGGCTATTTTTCAGGGATAGGTGTAACAGAACAATACGGACAAGGTGTATACACTCAATTACACAAAGAAGCATGGACACCTGAAAGATATGCTGCCGGAGAAAAAATTTCTTATCCTGCACTTTCTACTCGTCAGTCGTCCAGTTTGCAACCCAATGATTTCTTCATCTGTAATAGAAGTTTCATGAGACTTAAAAATGTGGAATTCGGTTATTCACTTCCAAAAGAACTTTGCCGCAAAATCCATACTGAAAAGATTCGCTTCTATTTAAATGGTAGTAATCTACTTACATGGAACAATCTGAAGTTTAAAGATTTTGACCCTGAATCTGGTAATCTAGGGAGCTATCCTATTTATCGTACTTATAACGTAGGTTTAAATATTACATTCTAATACAGAACATAATGAAAAGGACAGTTAAATTATTAATACTCTATCTATTATCTACTACAATCACTAGTAGTTGTATTGAAATAGAAAAATATGAAGATGGAAGAATTTCTTACGATGAAATCTTTCAAAATGACAAGAAAACAGCCGCATATCTTAATTTATGCTATTCAAACTTAGGTACATATGGAATGGGATATGGAGAAAACACCTTACTAGCAGGTTTTTCAGATGAAGCATACGATGCTAATGATATATTAAATGGTAGAGCCTTCCAATGGCATGATGGACGTCTCACACCATATGCTAATCCAATTGACAATGGTCTATGGAATAACTATTGGACGGGGATTCGTTATTGCAATGTGTTCCTTGCCAATATAAATGATGCACAAATATCTATAGAAACCAATCGTAACAGTTGGCGTGCTCAAGCTTATACATTGAGAGCTTATTACTACCTTCAACTAATTAAACGCTTTGGTGGAGTACCCATCATCACTGAACCAGTTGAAACAGGATTCGACTATTCAAAAGTCAGAAAGTCTACATTTTCAGAGTGTGCGCGACAGATTTTCAGTGACTGTAAAAACGCTCTAGAGGCAAAAGACAATGAATTAGGATGGAGATCTGGAAATGCTGAAAATGATCGTGGAAAAATGACTAAAGCTGTAGTACACGCTATTATGTCTCAAACAGCTCTGTATGCAGCAAGTCCGTTATGGAATGATGGTAACATTACATGGAAAGAAGCTGCTAAGATCTGCCTTAATGCTTTAAATGAATGTAAAAAACATGGCTACGATTTATTTAAATCACAACCTGCACCCAATGCAGGATATTCTCCATATGATATGTATTTCTATAGTCGTTCAGATATTAATGGTGCTACTGATAAAGAAACAATATATGAATGCCGTAATCGCATGTCTATTTATCGCTTTGCAACAGCTCCGATGAATGATGCAGCAGAAAAGGCAGGAGCATGTCCATCGCAGGAATTGGTTGATGCATATGAAACAATTGATGGTATTGTACCTATTTTAGGCTACAAAGATAAAGAGCACTTACAGCCTATTATCAACCCTGATGCTAAAAAATACAACGAAAGTAAACCATATGAAAATCGTGACCCACGTCTAAAAGCATCAATTTACTATAATGGGTCATTATACGCATTAAATAATCCGAATAGTACAATCTATACGTATAAAAACGGCAATTGTGCTTTATCCAAAACTAACATACGTAACACACGAACAGGATATTATGTGCGAAAATTTTTAAACTTCACTTCAAATAAAAGTATCAATAACGATGGCTATTTTAAAATATTCCGTTTAGGTGAACTTTATTTGAATGCAGCTGAAGCTTTAAATGAAGCTTCAACTTCAGGTGAAGCACCTACAGAAGCTATCAACGCAATTAACGAAGTTCGTTCTCGAGTTCAAATGCCTAAGATAAAAGCAATGAGTCAAGAAGAATTCCGTAAAAGAATTCGTAATGAGCGTCGGATAGAATTAGCTTTCGAGGAACATCGATTCTACGATGTAAGAAGGTGGAAAATTCTTTCTGAAACAGATCAAATTGTAACAGGTATGTCTTGCAGTTTACAAAATGGACAATATAAATATAAACGCATTATTGTAGATGATAATCGTAAAGCATGGGAGGATAAGTTTTTAGTATTTCCCATCCCAGGCGACGAGGTCATTAAACTTAAAAATTTAACAGGAATAGATTTTCAAAACCCAGGGTGGAAATAAGGTATTAGTAATATTTATATTTCTCTACCAATGGTTACACAACCATTGGTAGAGTACTTAAAATTTAAATGAAATGATAACGAGTAAATTAAAAAGAATGATAGTAGCATGTTGTCTATTGACCACTGCTTATTTTTCATACGCTACCGTAAAACTACCTACAGTATTAGGAAATAACATGGTATTGCAACAAAACGAAAAAGTATGCCTTTGGGGTAGTGCCAAACCAAGTGCAGAAGTAACCATCAAAACGTCATGGAATAATAAAAAATACAGAACACAAGCTGACAAAAACGGAAAATGGGAAGTATACGTAGAAACAACTCAAGCTGGTGGTCCTTATAACATTACATTTGATGATGGTGAAAAAGTTACATTGAATAATATTTTACTAGGAGATGTATGGATCTGCTCTGGACAATCTAATATGGAGATGCCATTAAAAGGGTTGCTTGGGCAACCGGTAAAAGAATCCCTTAAATTCATTACTGAGGCTCAAAAATATTCAGAGATTCGTATGTATACGGGAAAACAAACAGCATCACTAACAGAAGAATTCGACAACCAAGGAAGCTGGGAACAAGCTTCTATCCAACACGCCCCACAATTCAGTGCCGTAGGATATTTCTATGCAAAAACTCTATATGACGTTTTGAAAACACCTATTGGAATGATTCATATTAGTTGGGGCGGAGCTTCCATTGAAAGTTGGATGAGTGAAGAAACTCTAAAACTATATCCTAATATTAAATTAAAAGATAGAAAGCTAAATACTCCACATCCACAACAAGTACCAACTCTACTATACAATGGTATGTTACATCCAATATCAAATTACACAATAAAAGGTTTTATTTGGTATCAAGGTGAAACAAATATAGGTAATTACAAAGAATACACTTCTCTATTTCAAGACATGGTTAAAGAATGGAGAAATCTGTTTAAGATGGGAGAAAAATTACCGTTTTACTATGTTCAAATTGCACCATTTCAATATGATAATCCAGAAAATATAGGATGTGCACTTCTACGCGAATCTCAACTGAAATGCTCATCACTCATTCCAAATTCAGGAATGGCTATTACAATGGATAAAGGCGAATTAACTTGTATACATCCATCAGAGAAAGAAATAGTAGGACAAAGATTGGCTTACCAAGCACTACGAAAAACATATAACTTTAAACAGTTACCATGTGATGGGCCAACATTTGATTCTATGAAATTACAGGATAAAAAACTCATTGTTACTTTTAATAATGCAGAAATGGGACTTTATCCGATGTTTGTAGAATTACCAGGTTTTGAAGTAGCAGGCAACGATGGTAAGTTTTACCCTGCGAAGGCTATGATCAACCAATTTGGAAATTTTGTAGAAGTTTGGTCCAATCAAGTAGAACATCCAGTACACTTGAGATATGCATTTAAAAATTACATCAAAGGTTCACTTTATAATGGTAGTGGGCTACCTGCGAGTTCTTTTAGAACAGATACACTTTAAACTTTTACCTTCATTAACAAAATACTAAAACATATGAAAATACTAAAAATAAAATTGCTATTATGCTTAGCAGTCTTGTTTACACAACTTCATAACGGATATGCTACAAATTCAAACAATAATACGCAAAATTCAAATGAGCTAACGAATAAAACCTGTATCTATCACCCTATAGACCATGGTAAAGCTCTTATTAACCCAGGAATGGGATGGACAATGCACTTCTACTCAAACCTACTCTGCAACTATGGTTCTAAATTGGAAGCAGAAGATACTATTGAAGATTTTCCAGGCGTGTCTACAGTATACCTACGTATACCATGGAGATTCGTAGAGCCTGAAGAAGGGAAATTTAACTGGGAAGTATTAGATACTCCTGCACAACGATGGATTCAAAAAGGTAAAAAAGTAGCATTTCGTATCACATCAACAGAAAATTGGATGCATCAAGGCACACCTCAATGGGTATTTGACGCTGGAGCTAAGTACTATGAAGTAAACAATTTCTTGGAACCTGAATACGATGACCCTATTTTCCTTCAAAAAGTAGAAAACTTTATAAAAAAAATGGCTGAAAGATACGACAATAACCCTAATGTAGCCTTTGTAGATGTGGGACACTTTGGTATGTGGGGAGAAGGGCATACAGTCAACACAACTCCGTTTCATGGCCATTCTTGGGGATTTGAAACTCAAAAAAAATACATTGATTTGTACTGTAAATACTTTAAAAACACATTATTATGCATATCTGATGATTATGCAGGAGATTCCGCCCCTGGTGCACGTTTCCCTATTACAGACTATGCATTTTCTAAAGGAGTAAGCATCAGAGATGACAGTATTTTAGTACAACCTAAGCCTAAACAATGGTTCCATAGCGAGATGGCACAATTGTTCTGGCCCACCCTTCCTGTCATCTTGGAGCATGAGCATTATGAATCAGCGGTAAAAGTAAAAAGTTGGGATAAGGACTTATTACTTCAATCAATTGAAGACTATCATGCTTCTTACATGTCAATTCATACATGGCCTCGCTTATTATTAAATGAAAATAGAGATGTAATCGAAAAGATTAATCGTCGTTTAGGTTATCGTATTCAACTTAATGAAATTGAATGGCCCAGAAAAGTAAAGAAGAATGAGCTTTTTACTATCCGTACAAAATGGAGAAATGCAGGAGTAGCTCCTTGCTACGATGGTGGTTACCCATGCTTTACAATTAAAAATGAAAAAGGTGGCATTATTTCTGTGCTAGTTGATACAGATTTTAATGTAAAGACTTTACCCGTAAGCGAACCTAATAAAATGATAGAAATGTCATTAACCTCAGATTTTATGGTTGCTAAAGCATTTGAAGATCCATCAGGTCTGATGACAAGAAGTTGTCGTCCTGGTAAATATAACTTATATGTATCAGTAGGTTCATTAGATGGCACTCCTATTTATGAATTACCTTATGATAATTGCGATGGTAATAAACGCTACAAAGTAGGAACTATTACTGTAACTGAATAAGCAGAAAATATTTTATTAATGTGTTTAACAAAGTACGCCTAAAATAGGCATTAGCCATCTTAGGCGTACTTAAAAAATCTATAATGATGATTAAATCAAGAATAATAATAGCTATTAGTTTAGTTGGTCTAATGGGGTGTTCTAACGATAATGATATAAGCCAAACAAATGATGTAAATAAAGAACAAGAAAACGTTTTTTTTTCTAACCCCATTATCTCTGAACGATTACCAGATCCATCTATTATACATGCATCAGATGGTTATTTTTATGTATACGCAACACAAAAAAACGAAATATACATTCCTATATACAAATCAACTAACATGATTGAGTGGGAGTATGTGGGTGCTGCTTTTAAATTAAAACCTGAATGGCAACCAAATACACGTTTATGGGCACCGGATATAAACTATATTAATGGTAAATATGTTTTATATTATAGCTTGGGTAATTGGGACAAGCCCAAAGAAAGTTGCATAGGTGTAGCTGTGAGCGATTATCCGAATGGACCATTCGTGGACAAAGGGAAATTATTAGATTATAATACAGGAAATATGCAGTGCATTGATCCATATTATTACGAAGAAGACGGGAAAAAATATCTATTTTGGGGAAGTTTTAAAAATGGTTCTAAAAATTATGAAGGAGGAATTAGATTCGTAGAACTAAATAACGATGGATTATCTATCAAAAATGAAACAATTTCAGATAAAATTGCAGGTCCATTAATAGAAGGCATTTCAATACACAAACATAATGGCTATTATTATTTATTTGGGTCAACAGGAAACTGCTGTGATGGAGGGAAAAGCACATATCGCGTGTTAGTTGGTCGTTCAAAAAATATAGCTGGTCCCTATGTCGGAAAAGACGGTAATATAATGAATAACAATAGTCAATATAACGAAGTAATTCTTGAAAGTAATAGCTTGTTTGCTGGCCCTGGACATAATTCGGAAATTATTACAGATGACAAAGGGGATGACTGGATTCTTTACCATGCATGGCAAAGAAGCAAAATAAGTAAAGATCGACAACTCATGTGTGATCAAATTTTATGGAGTAGTGATGACTGGCCTTATTTCGTAGATTCAGCTCCTTCTAAAAAATCAAGAATTCCTTTTTTTAACGATAAGAAAAATATAAAAGGAGAGTTTTAAACATTGTAAAAGGACTACTTATATCACTTTCTTACAATATAGAAAGTTTAAAAATTGAGATAGAATAATTAAATATCGCATGATAATATGAGAATAAAATATAGTTTTTACGATACAAACTATTTTAATCATTCAACTTGCAAATATACAAACAGTTTTTATTTATTATCATAAAGTAATATAATCCATTTATATTCATTAGGTCAATAAGTAGTTCTGAATCAATAATTATGAATTATTAATCGTTTTATTTTATAAATCAAGAGAATAGCTATCCTATGGTATGGCTTAAAATTATTCTCGTAATTGAATACTTGAGAATGAACAAGAAAGTATTATTGTTGCTAGCTATGTTATTAGCTAATATTGTATCTACATGGGGAGTTCAAGTTGATACAATAATGGTAAAAAGTTCATCAATGAATAAAAATATTCAAGTCATTGTAGTTACACCAGATGTAGCTACAGGGGAAAAGGCCACACATTGCCCCGTCATATATTTATTACACGGATATGGTGGAAATGCCCAATCATGGATTAGTATTAAACCCAATTTACCTGAAATTGCGAACGAAAAAGGTATCATTTTTGTTTGCCCTGATGGAAAAAACAGTTGGTATTGGGATAGTCCACACAATCCACAATATCGCTATGAAACATTTATTTCTTCAGAATTGGTTTCATATATTGACTCACACTATAAAACCATAGCTTCCCCAAAAGGACGTGCAATTACTGGCCTAAGCATGGGCGGCCATGGAGCCATGTGGAATGCTTTGCGCCATCCAAACGTATTCGGAGCAACTGGTTCTACAAGTGGAGGAGTAGACATTCGTCCGTTTCCAATGAACTGGGAAATAACTAAACAATTGGGTGAAATGGCTACAAATAAAGATATATGGGATGAACACACAATTATCAACCAGCTAAATAAAATAAAAAATAAAGATTTAGCTATAATAATCGATTGTGGAGAAGATGATTTTTTTCTAAATGTCAATAAGGATTTACATCAACACTTGTTAGCATTAAAAATAGATCATGATTTCACGAACCGCCCAGGTGGTCACACAACTTCATATTGGGAAAATTCAATTGATTACCACATCTTGTTTTTCAAAAAATTCTTTGACATGTAAATCAAATTTTGTATAAATAATATGAGTTAAACATATTCAGAATAAGACGAACCGTGTATCAATTATTGATCTCTCAACATTGATATACGGTTCCTTTTGATACAGCAGTAAACTACGATTACACCCCAAAAACACAATTACTACAAAATTGCAAACACGGTAAGCATTCGAAGAACTACAGATTTTGAACCTTTCTATATAACAATAGCGACTGTCACTATAGACTTAATAGTTGCAGTCGCTATTGTTTTGTTGAACCCATATGTTGCAGTTGGGATTAGTTGCCAGACTCTGCAGCCTGTTTGGTCAACACACTTTCCTGATGTTGTAACTTCCATTGGTGCGGAAGTAGCTTTATGAGTTTCTCATGTGCGGTCTTCTTATGATAGGGCATTCGGGCAATGATGTCATTCAGGTAATCTATCGGATTCACGTTGTTTGCCTTGCAGGTAGCCAGCAGAGAACAGATTACAGACATGTTAACGGCCGCCTCGTGGTTGCCGCAGAAGAGGTAATTCTTGCGCCCCAGCGTGATGGGCCGGATGACATTTTCCGCCAGGTTGTTGTCCCACAGCAAACGTCCGTCTTCCCCAGGTCACGCCATTCCATGGGATAGCTGTTTGATTCAGGATCATATTCCGGCAGTTTGAAACGACCTGCCTCCAGCCGTTTGACGTACATCACCATACCGCCGTCTTCCGCATGAAGCAGTTTCATAAGTTTGCGGCTGGACCCGACAAAGATGAACACGTCACCGTTCCCCACTTCGCTTTTCATCTTCTCATGCACCAGTCCGCACAGCGAACTGATGCCCTTGCGCATATCTGTCCTGCCGGGGCACAGAAAGTAGCGCATCGTATCGTTCAGGCTAAACATGGCTACCTTCAAGACTATGGGTCAGCAGTTCCATCAACAGTTTCTTGGATCCGCTCCCGAAGTGAGCACGGAGTCCGTTGGGAAAAAGCAAGGCTACACCCTGCGGTACCTGTTCACCCAAGGTCAATTCTGCAGTGGGTTGCTTGAAACTGATAGGAGTCAACTCCTGTTTGAGACTGTCTTTTTCTGCAGCACATTTTTTACGCCAGTAATGATAGGTGGAATAACTTACACCTACCTGTTGCAGGTACAACTTCAATGGAAGGCCGCTTTGTTGAACCTGCAATTCCAATTCTTCAAATTCGGATCTGTTCATTACAAATAGGGTTTGATTGTTTTCGCGAGTGCAAAACTACAATCAAACCCTAGAGCGTGCAATGTGTATTTCTTCGGATGCTTACGAATTAGGTACCGCAGTATTGGAATCATATGTATGATTTAGCAATAGGCCGGTAACTATGAAAGCAGGAGTTAAACACCTATGATAAGCATTTATCTCCTACTCGATACCCAAAAATTATTCATTATTTTAGAAAATAATAGTCCTTTCTTCTTTGCGGCTGCGTTCTGCTTCATAGCATATTCGGTGACTTTCTACGGAGCAGTCTATGGTAGTAGGCATTGATTGTCTTGAGTAAATAGATTCTATGAAACTTTCCATAAGCGCTAAGTCTGCTCCGGCATGAAATGGTGTGCCTACAATGTTTGAAAAATCGTAGACAGTCTCTTTCCCGTCGTAGAAACGTTTTGTTATTAGAATCGTTTCGTCCCCATCAATCTCTCCTTCTGTGAGACAAATATGTGTTTCCCTGTTATCCTTAAGTGTAAACACGTCCATTGAAAAATTGATTGTAACTTCGCTTTCCATTTCCATTGAAACTATTTGATGATCTACGACATCATTGTCACAGTGATATACACACCGTCCGTATGGGCCTTCTTTTAATTCTTGGTCAATAACATCGTCTATTGTTTTGCCTTCAGGTACATCAAAGTTTGAAATCCATTCATATCGTTCACGGTATAAACGAACTGCGGAAAAAGGACAAGTCTTCTCTATTTTACAATGTATGCAGCGATCTGCTGAACTCTGAGGAGCATTCGTATCTCGGAACCATCGAAGTGAACCGAAGGATGTAAGTTTACGGCATCGTGTACGTGTGAGCCATAGTAGAAAATCAATGTCGTGGCAACATTTGGAGATAAGCATAGGATTGGTTATTCCCTCTTTTCTCCACATACCTCTTACAAATCCATGTGTAGAACGGTCTATGCCAACTGATGATCTATGATTGATGGAAATAATACGTCCAAGTTCTTCTTTATCTATCAGTTCTTTTATCTTTACGAAATAAGGATGGTAGCGTAGTACGTGACATACGGCAACTATAACTCCTTTTTCATTTGCAGCTTTACCTATTTCAATGCATTCCTCTAATTTTGGCGCTATAGGCTTTTCTAATAAAACATGATAACCTTTTTGTATAGCTAGCATACAAGGTTCAAAATGTTTATGTTCTGGGGTACATATTAATACTGCATTTGCTTGAGTAGGTTTCGAGAAAAACGTATGGTAGTCAGAGTAGCATTGACTATCTTTTAATCCAAAAGAATTCGCCATCTTATTGCGCCGGATATCATTTAATTCAACAACACCGACAAGTTTTACTTTGTCGGGATTCATTTTTGCATATTCTAGATATTTATTAGCTCTATTGCCAGCTCCTATAACAACTATGGAGATTGGCTTACGGGCTTTGTTTTTCTTAAAATTCATAAAACCAACTTTTTATTAATTATTCCATTAAAAATTAAATATAAGATAGGTTATATCCGATTTTGAAAATGTTTAAGAAACCATTGAAATATACTGCTTCGATTAGTAGTCAAGCAATAAGATGAATATGTAATATATCAGGAAATATACTAAGGAAAATAACATGATTAGTTGCTTTGAAAATGAAATAGAGTTTTAACTAACAGCTTTCTAATCGATTTTTTTTTCAATGGTAATATTTGATATATATACGAACCTTATTGTCTTAATAACTTACAAGTGTGTTTAAAGCTATTAAACACACTTGTAAATAATCATGCTTCCAAATTCATTATATATGATTTTCGTTATGAACGAATTTTCTCAATATTTCTTATTTACTTAAATCTTTTATGCGAACTTTGCGGAATTTCACTCCAGCACCATGACCTAAAAAACCGATATGGCCTGATTTATTAAAAAGTCCTGGATGATTTCTCTTATCCATAGTATAAGGATTTATATGCGAACCATCGGGAGAAATATGGTGACCTTGACATGCTTCACGGATATTCCCATCAAGGATCACTTCTCCATTCACTATAACGGTAATATGGTCACCAACAGCACGTATTTCTTCCGTATTCCATTTTCCTAGTGGCGGGAATTTTACTCGTTTGGCAGGTATTACGCCATAGACTGATCCATGCTGTTGGAAGTCATTTAATCCTTTGTATATAGGAGCATCATGGTCTAGTATTTGTATCTCCATTCCTTCATATGCTGCATCTACTCCCATAGGGGTACGAATTCCAATACCATTGTTCACTCCTTCATCCATGAAAGCAAATTCAAAACGAAGAATGAAATCAGAGTATTCTTTAATAGTGTAAAGATTCCCAAAACCACCATATTCTGCTGAAACATAAATTGTGCCGTCTACCGGTACATAATCAATGGTATTTCCTGTCCACTTATGTGTAGATGTACCATCGAAAAGTACTTCAAATCCTTCTTTCTTTTCTTTTTCTGATAGTTCAAAGATAGGGGTAGATGGAAGTTCGCGAATATACATATCTCTGAATTCTACAGGTTCCTTTTCTCCAATTAGTAGAATCATTCCTTTTCTGTAAATAGGTTTGTTGTTTTCCGATGTGTTTTCTATTATTACATTATTTGTGGTTGTAATTCCATTAACTTTTATTGTTACACGATCATTTTGAACTTTTACGTTAACAGTATTCCATTCTTCTTTGTTATTATCTGCTATTTTATCAGGTGTATTTTTCCCTTTCGTATTGTATGCAAGAGCGCCGCTTTTCTTTCCTCCTAAGTCTATCTGACGGATAGAACGAATTCCTATTCCAGCTTTCCCTTTTCCTTTCCATTCAAAACACAGTTCGAAATTTTCATAATCACCAGTCCCTAATATGCTCTCTTCGCCTCCATTAAATTTCATACCATTTGTAGTTTTTTCCCATGTACCAGTTGGTTTGCTGTTTTTTCTTGCAGGCTTATTCATTGTGTATGTAATTGCATCCCATTGTGTATTGTTGAATAAGGATACGTATGCTAATTGGGGCAATCCTTGGAGCATTTTATTTATGTCATCGATGGCATAACCAGCATCGGCGTTTCCAATTTTCTTAAAGCAGTTAATGGCATTTTCTAAGATTTCACGGACATGCGCACCTCCTAAATGTTCTGAATTTTTCGATATTATGTTTCTCACCGCATTTGCAGCAGTTTCCATTGTAGCTTCTTGACTCATATATTTGCTTACAAGTATAAAAGCTTGATAATTATATGTTTCACCTAGTAATAGAATCAGGCGATTTTGGATGTCTGTATCTGTTGTGAGTTCTAGTGCTTTACGATAGAGTTGATATTTGTGTACTGTGTTAAAATCAGACTTTGCAACTAAATCAGTGTAGCGGTTAAGTGCCTTAGAAGTATAATTCTTGTCATTTACTGCAATATTAAACAAAAAATCAATTATTTTACTATTATCTATTTGTAATAGTGCCTCAATGGCTGCTTTTTTGTATGTTCCGTTATATCCTTTATAAAGTGCTTCTATTGCTTTGTTCGTCCCAGCTTGTGCTAAGTTTGGATAATAAAGATAAGGTTTTTGAGATTTATTTAAATAAGATATGACAGTGTTAAATTGCTGTTCTTTTGACAAGGATGCAAGTGCATTTTTTAGTGCATTTTGTAGAAGAACTATATTTTTGCTGTCAGTATTTTCAATCAATTGACTTAATTGCTTGAAATGGAATTGATTTACTACATTAGGAAGAGCATTGAATGCAGCAGTTTGCAAGTCTTTATCTTCTGAATTCATTAAGGAAAATACTCTTGTAGCTGTTACATCCATACTACGTTCTGATGCGATTTTCAATGCTGCGATTTGAAGTGTTTTATTAGCATCTAGTGCATTGAGAATACCTTTGTCTATTTTACCGTTGAAAGAAAGCAAAGCTTGTGTAGCTGCATTGGAATGTATTCCTTCTAATTCTTTTATTAACGCTTTCAAAGAAATCTCACCTCCAATTTTTCCTGCAGCTTTGATAGCTGCAAGCGCAACGGCTTCATTGTCATCTGTCATGCATTTTTTTACAGCTGTTGCTTGAGAATTAGTGTGATTACTCCCCAACCAGTTTAGAATATCAATTTTTCTTTCGTCACTCCCTTTTTCTATTAGGAGATTTCCTAGTGATGCATACCAGTTCTCGTTGGCTATTTTTTCAGAAAGCCTGAGTGCGTTCACTCTGTATTCTCGGTTATTATCTTTAACTGCAGCTAAAATAAATGGTATAGCGTTGATTCCTTCTGTAGAAACGATTATTTCCAATGCTGCCCCTCGAAGATATGCCGTATCGGTTCTCTTTAACATAGATTTAGCCTCTTTTACAGCTATCTTACTCTCTTCAGTTTTGCTCATGTTTTGTATAAGACGGAGATAGCAATTAACTGCATCGTTGTAGGTAGACCATGTGTAGCCGCTTGCTTGTGCTGCTTTTTTCAGTACAGGTATTGAGCGAGAAGTTCCGCATAGTGACAAAGCATGATAAATAGCTTTTTGAGTAGATTCATCAGCATTTTTAAGCCATTTTATAAGAATTGGTTCTGCTTTTTTTAAACCTTTTATACCTGCAGCATAGGCCAATTGTGTCTTATTACCACTTTCTTTTTGTATGAGTTCAAAAAGAACTTTATCTGTTCCTTCTGTATGTGCTAATCCGTTTACAGCCCATTCTGATAAGTATTTGTCGTTGATGTATGCTGCGAAAATAGGTGCATCTTCAGCTGTAGCACATCGCTGTAAGAGCTGCATGAGGAATGCTTTGTTTGCATTGTCTACGCACTTATCAATGGCTTGAGCCAATCCTTTTTTTACTTCTTTTTTTTCTTTTTCTTTGCCTGGAGTAGTAACATATGACACAATTCCATGTAGTGCGTATTCGACAGTTGCATTTTTGCCTTTGTTTGCTGGTACAAGCATATCTGCGATTTTGATGATACCTGTAGCACCAGTAGCTGCCAGTTCACCTATAACTGTGTTATATTTATCAGCATTGTTTGCTGGAAGTTCATTTAACCCATCGGCTATGATCGTAGTGACTGTACGTTGACGCGCATCTTGCGCAGTTGTATAGTGCCAAGGGGATAGGCATGCAAGAATCAATAGAAATACTATTCTTTTCATATTCTTTATTTGGGGCATTTTAGTAATTAATGTTTCCATAGACTTCTCATAGGTTGGTCAATCAAGCGATTGGCATCTTCGTCATTGATGAATAATTGTTTTTTAGGGTCAAAGTGAAGAGTGCGGTTCAATCGCAAAGCACATAAAGCCATATTTACGACATTACAGCTGCGATGTCCATTCTTTTCATTTAATGCAAATAATTCTCTGTTTCTGACACATTGTATAAAGTCTGTGTTTTGCGGTTCTGGATCAGGATATTCTGCAATGATATTCATGATGTCAGGTGCTGGTTTGCCATCTAATTCGCATTCAAATCCTTTGTATACTTTTCCTTTGGGTCCTTCAATATAAGGAATTTTGTTGCCACTTTCAAACCCTTCACCTTCCAGTATTATTTGACATCCATCATCATAAGTATAGATTATTTTACGCCAAATACCAATAGCATCAGAATGTTGTTGGGGGGCATCTACTTCTACTTGTACAGGGTTTGTGTCATCTTTCCCTAAAATATATTGTACTGGATCAATGTAATGTTGTCCCATATCACCCAATCCACCTCCATCATAGTCCCAATATCCACGGAAAGTAGAATGAACACGATGCGGATTGTAAGGTTTGTATTGTGCGGGACCTAACCACATGTCATAGTCCAATTCAGCCGGAACAGGCTGTGGTATGAGATTTTCTTTACCTACCCAAAAAAATTTCCAAGTAAAACCTGTTGCACCGGAAATGGTAACCTTAAGTGGCCATCCGAGTAAGCCACTGTCGACTAATTTTTTTAAAGGCTCTACAGTTGTACCTAACCCGTAGAAATTATCAGTGAAGCGGAACCAAGTGTTTAAACGAAAAATTCGATTGTTTTGTCTAACTGCTTCTACCACGCGCTTACCTTCTCCGATAGTACGTGTCATTGGTTTTTCACACCAAATGTCTTTTCCAGCTTTTGCAGCTTCAATAGCCATAAGGCCATGCCAATGTGGAGGAGTACAAATATGAACGATGTCTACATTTTTGTCAGCAATCAAATTACGAAAATCATGATAAGATTGCACTGATTCATTAAATTTTTTTTTGCTGAGTTCCACGGCTTGTTCAAGATGTTTTTTATCTACATCACAAACGGATACTAAACGACATCTTTCATCACTGGTAAAATGGTAACTACTTTTTCCTATACCACCTACTCCGATAATTCCTTTAGTTAGTTGGTCGCTTGGTGCAATATGATTAGGACCACCTAATACTTTACTTGGTACTATGGAGAATAGGGCGAGGTTACCTATTCCCTTTAAAAATTTTCTTCTTTCCATTGCTATGTTAATTTGAATTATAATCTGTGTCACATACTTTATATATGTTTAATCCGCTTAATTGAATATATTACTATTAATATACATGGTTAAACTATCAATATTAGTACTCTGTTAAATATCTGTATATTCCATTTGGAAATTATTTTGCAAATTTAGCACTTGTCTCACAAGAAATTTCATTATTACATGCAGTTTTTTATCTTAAACGTACGGTTTTTGGATAAAATTCCCGAAATGTACGAATGAAATAATTTAATGTATGAAATTTACAATCTTGCTTGTAAGAAAGAATAAAGGTGACATTTATGGAACAATCTTGCATATCCAAGGTGTATGAAATATAAATGTTTTTGATTAAATGAAAATACTTATTTGAATGTTCATAAGGATTTGCTGTCGGGGAAAGTTCCAAACTAACCCTAATGGCAGTAATCATTCAGTCAATAAAAGAGGGGGCATCGCAAAGTGAAATCTAAAGGAATTATAATAAAACATTTAGTCTGATAAATAGAAACTTCATGTAAGGTGTTCGATGCATATAAGATTGTATATTTAATCAAGGACTAAACAGCGCAGTATTTAAATGATAATCATATTATATATACAGATGATATCTTCCATGTTTGAAGTGGATGACCGGAATGCTTACAATTATGCTACGTTGGGAGCTGCTAGTATCGGACATGAAATAATTTATGGATTTGATGCGACTGTCGCTTACTACAATGAAAAGGGTGAGTGGGAAACTTTTCAGATTTGCTGAACTTCAAAAAGAAGCAGGACGAAATGGCGTATAATTCCAGTTAAATAGAAGTGGAGTGAGGGTCGTATTTTGATGGCACATTGACATTGAACGAAAATATGGCGGACTCTGGAGGATTGTCAATAGCCTATCAGGCACTGATGGAAAAAAAGAAGGCTGAAGGCTATTACGGATCGATCTGGAGGAGCAGGAACGTACTTTTTTCCTTTCGTATGCGCAGGCTTGGTGGTCTAATCTGTCTCCTTTATCGTACATTTCAAGAAAAGAAAACCATGCCCCGGAATATATTCGGGTGAATTATCAGGTGAATCAGATGGAAGCTTGGTATAGAGTGTTCGACGTGCAGTATGGAGACAATCTTTATCTATTGCTCGAACTGCGGACAACGCTTTGGTAATATTAGCTATTGAATTCGAAAGTGAACAAATAAAGTAATAAGAATGAGAAAAATAAGTAATCATCCGGTTGTTTTAAGAAGCTGCATCCGGATGGCACTGCTTTTCATGAGCGGATGTAGCGATGACGACACTTCCATTGCAAGTGAAGCTTCTCCCAGCACGGTGGAAGACAAGACATGGGACTATGAAGACGACATGGATAAAACCGTGCGTCCAAGGAGACGAGTTCTGGCGCTATACCTTGGGGGATGGATCGATAAACATCCTGCACCGGATTATAGCTTTTTAGGTGAAGTGCCGGATGTCGTTTTAGCAGAGATTTCCAAGTTGTATGAGCAGATTCAAAATCCTGTTTATATTGAGCTACAGAGACAGACACAAGTTGATCAGGAAGAAGCACAGGCGGCTACTTTAGACTATATCAAACGACTGATTCTACTCACTGACAGACTTGGTTTCACCAAAAAAGTTTGAGAGAAATGACGGGTGAAATAAATAAGAATGTCAGTTCGATGAATTTTTTAGAATAAAGTCAGCTGATTATCAATATCTCTCTTAACATTGATAGTCGGTTTTGGGGCAAGAAGCAGTATGCTGTAATCTCACAGAGCGGATGCCTTTCTGTTTTTCCGGTCGTATGATCTTCTTTTTCCGGAAATAGAGGTAGTGCTGTATGCTTATATGGTTATGTCCTCTCCGCAGAATCCGTTTCCCGTTTTTTCCTGTGTAGCCCTTATGCCAGTCGCTTTTTTCTAATATATGGAATATGGTATGCTTCATTCTCCGGCTTCATTTTTTTCAAAAGGAATTGCAGATGTTTCTTCCGTTTTTCTGATGGGATGCTGATTGCAGGTATGTGCCCGGCTTGCTGTATGATTGATTTTTTGCATCCTTACCGAACCTGTCGCTGATTTTCATGCCGTATCTTTTCCCCTCATTTTTTAGTGAAGTCAAATCATTTTCCGTTGCAAAGATAGACTGTTGCTAACCCCGATGACGGGGGATAAGGGGACGATTCACAAATACTACGTTGTTATTCGGCTGAAATCTTCCTTTATCTGCCTTGCACAAAAAGCGTATTTAACCCCAATTATTTGTTGCCATCTTAACCAATAAAAAAGGTACAAATCTTCCTTTTTTGACAAGTAAAAAAAGTGTATTTATCCCTTTTTCATGGTGTACCCCCAAGTCAACAATCAGTTTTTGCACTGTAAAATTGATTAATTAACTTCTAAAAAATTAGAGATATGAAAAAGATTGAAAATTTATTCGCAGTAACAGGTTTTATCGGTAAGGATGCAGAAATCCGTAGTTTTGAAACAGCGAGCGTAGTACGCTTTTCTATCGCAGTCAGCCGTGCTGAAAAATCAGGTGAAGAAACCTCTTATGTTTCCGCTTTCATGGGGATTGAAGCTTGGAGAAAGAATGAAACGGTGGATTCCTTTGATGTATTGAAAAAAGGTGAGCTGATAACAGTAGAAGGCTATTTCAAGCCGGAAGAACATACTATCGATAATTATATAATCTTATTTTTATTTCATTTTAAGATTTATAAAAATAAACTTCACGAGAACTTGAAAAGGCTATTTGGTGCGCTTTATATTGGCCTTACGAACAACTAAGAATGTGGAAAACTAACCAATAAAAGCAGCTATGATAGCATAAAAAAAGAGATAACCTCCAATTCTGCTTATCTCTTTTTAATTTGATTATTTATTCTCTTTACCAAAGCAAACAAAATAACTTTACAAGAGTTCAATCTCTTCCTTCGTTAACCCTGTTGCCTGTGAAATTACATCAATAGCTATTCCTAACTTTTTAAAATTACGAGCATTCTCTCTTTTTTCTTCTTCTCTTCCTTCTTCTCTTCCTTCTTCCCTACCTTTCTTTTCTGCCGTAGATATAACACTATACCAGTCACGGAAATTTTTCAAACTGTCCCAATATTCACTTAATTCAGTCTTGGTAAACTTAGCAATTTCCGCAGTTTCAAAGAGACGATCAAAAACTCTATTCTGTAATGCTCTGGGACGTTCAAGCAGAGAGGCAAGATTACGCAGGACAAACAGCCACTTGTCAAACATACTATCCAACTCATCCTCAGTCTTATTGAATTTGGGCATCTCAAGATAAACAAAGGTAAGTTTATCATAGAACACCTTGTGCGTGTAAAGGTCCACAAGTTTCACCTCATGATGAAAATACTCCTCATCCGAAGTGTCAAAAGAGAAATTCAAGATACCCACCACATAAACAGCCTTCAACTCATAATCCCATTCACCCCGTTTAGCCTGCTCACGAATAGGGAAAGTGGAATAAAAGACGCTACGGTCTTTAAAGAACTGCTGCTCGCCACGCTGCATCTCAACCAGAAACTTCTCTCCCTTCTCATTCTCACAATAAACATCAAATACAGCCCGACGGTCATATTCCTGTGTTCCAAGATGTTCTGCATTAAGATAAGTTACATCCTTGATTACTTCTTCCTTGAATAAGAGTGAATTTAAAAAGCTAATTAACAGCTCCTTGTTCATAGCTGTACCAAAAAGCAATTTAAATCCAAAATCGGTATATGGATTTACGTATTTATCCTGAATTCCTTCTGTTCCCATGTATTTTCTATTTTTATAATTTCAAAATCAAATCGCGGAAATGCCCTATTGTATAACCAACAATATGAGAAACTGTTTAAAATGCCTCAATAAACCTTCCCGACACTTATGTACAAAAGTAACAATAATCAAGTAAAAATCAAGCAGAAAGAGGCTATTTTAACAGAGAGATAAAAAATAACCGGGATTATTCCTTAATTGTATATAACTCTGATATTTACAATTCATACGACTTCAGTGATCATACAAGTCATTCTTTTAGACCATCCAGTTTTCCTATTATCAAGATATAATATCAGGCCGTTTTTCTCCCTCTCTCACCCCCTCAAACTCTTATAGATGAGAATAAATTGAAGTACGGAGATTGCACCGGTAGTAAATGGTGCACACAGCTTCAAACAAGATTAAACAATTTCCGGGTTGAGCCCAATACTTAGAAGATCATTGGGAGATTCAATTCGAAGGATAGCAGCGATACCGGTAATTATCACAGCTACAGTCTGGGTAATGAAAGTATGACAGCCTATCAAAGAGCCAAGTCAGGACGAAGAGTCTTGATAACGGCTCTTTATTTTTTTCTTCTCCTTCCCTCTTCACCTTCATTCTTGTATTGCCTTTCCGGCATTAACCTGTTTGGCGGCTACGTGGAATCCCGAGTTATCTTATATATATGGAAGCAATATTGGAGAAGAAGCACGCTACCGCAATAAGAATGTCCTATTGGGGCCGGGAGTTAATATCTATCGTAGCCCGCTGAACGGCCGGAATTTCGAATATATGGGAGAAGACCCATTTGGGGCATCCCGTATGGTAGTACCTTACATAAAAGGTGTACAGAAAAACGGAGTAGCTGTATGTGTGAAACATTATGCACTGAATATTATGACGATGAGAAACACGAATGGGTGGTGGAACCGGGAGAATTTCGAGCTTTAATAGGAGCCTCCTCAGCCGATATTCGTAGTAGTGTAAAGTTTAAACTTAGATAAATAGATTAACCAAAATAAGAGAATATGAAGAAATATATAGGCCTCGTACTAGTGGCGATGTCGGGCTGTATACTTACAGTTAACGCACAGCAATCATTTTCTTATAAGAATCCACTTCTTCCTACAGAACTAAGAGTGAATGACTTGCTGGGCCGGATGACACTGGAAGAAAAGATAGCTCAGATTCGTCATTTGCATTCGTGGGATGTGTTCGATGGACAGATCCTGAATCAAGAGAAGTTGGATAAGATGTGCGGTGGAATAGGATATGGGTTCTTTGAAGGTTTTCCATTGACGGCTGCAAGCTGTCGTAAGACTTTCCGTGAGATACAAACCTATATGGTAGAAAAAACACGTCTGGGTATTCCCGGATTTCCGGTTGCCGAATCTTTGCATGGAGTGGTGCATGAGGGAACAACTATCTACCCTCAGAATATCGCGATGGGGAGTACTTTCAATCCAGAACTGGCTTACGAAAAGACTAAACATATTGCAGGCGAACTGAATACGATGGGAGTGAAGCAAGTGTTGGCACCTTGTATTGATGTTGTACGTGATTTACGTTGGGGACGTGTAGAAGAGTCTTTTGGTGAAGATCCTTTCCTTTGTTCAAAGATGGCGGTTGCTGAGGTAAAAGGATATATGGAACATGGAATTTCTCCGATGTTGAAGCATTACGGTCCGCATGGTAATCCTTTGGGTGGATTGAATCTGGCTTCGGTGGAGTGTGGTGTACGTGATTTATTTGATATTTATTTGAAACCATTTGAGGCTGTGCTTGCTGAAACTGAAATTATGGCCGTCATGTCCAGTTATAATTCTTGGAATAGAATTCCTAATTCTGCTTCTCGTTTTATGCTGACGGATATTTTGCGCAATAGATTTGGTTTCCGGGGATATGTTTATTCGGATTGGGGAGTTGTCAGTATGCTGAAGACTTTCCATAAGACGGCGGTGGATGATTTCGAAGCGGCCCGGCAGGTTTTGACCGCCGGAATGGACGTGGAGGCTTCCAGCTCTTGCTATGCAGTGCTGGCTGATAAAATACGGAATGGAGAGTTTGATATCAGCTATATCGATCAGGCCGTGAGACGAGCGCTTCGTGCTAAATTTGAGTTGGGATTATTTGAAGATCCCTATCAGGAACAAGCAGTCTATCGGCTTCCTCTTCGTTCGGAAGAAAGTGTGAAGCTTTCACGCAGGATTGCAGACGAATCGACCGTATTGCTGAAGAACGATGGACAGTTGTTGCCGTTGAATGCCCGGAATCTGAAGTCAGTAGCGGTGATTGGTCCTAATGCGGATAATGTACAATTTGGAGATTATACCTGGAGTAAAAAGAAAGAAGATGGAGTGACACCGCTTCAAGGAATTAAAAACTTGTTGGGTGATAGGGTGAAAATCAACTATGCTAAAGGATGTTCTTTGGCTTCTTTGGATACTTCGGGGATAGCGGAGGCTGTGGATGCTGCCCGTCATAGTGATGTTGCTTTGATATTTGTGGGGAGTTCGAGTACAGCGTTCGTACGTCATACTCAAGAGCCGTCTACTAGCGGAGAAGGAATCGATTTGAGTGATATCTCTTTGACCGGTGCACAAGAACAATTAATACGTGAGGTTTTTGCTGTGGGAAAGCCGGTGGTTGTTATATTGGTGGCAGGAAAGCCTTTTGCCATACCTTGGGTGAAAGAGAATATTCCGGCGATATTGGCGCAATGGTATGCTGGCGAACAGGAAGGAAACTCTATTGCGGATATTTTGTTTGGCAATGTGAACCCTTCCGGAAAACTGACTTTTTCATTTCCGCAAAGTACGGGGCATCTCCCTGTCTATTATAACTATTTGCCTACGGATAAAGGATATTATAAAGAGCCGGGAACTTATGAAAAGCCGGGAAGAGATTATGTTTTCTCAAATAGTTCCCCGCTATGGGCATTTGGATATGGATTGAGCTATACTCAATTTGAATATCTGAAAGCTGTTACAGATAAGGAACTCTATCAGGCTAATGATACCGTTTGTGTGACTGTTCAATTGAAAAATACGGGGAAAAGAACCGGGAAAGAGGTGATACAGGTATATATGCGAGATGTGGTCAGCTCGGTGATGACACCGGTGAAGCAGTTGAAAGGTTTCAGAAAAGTAGATTTACTTCCCGGACAGACACGGGAAACGACTATAATGATTCCTGTTCATGAATTTTATCTGACAGATGATTTGGGCAATCGTTATCTCGAATCGGGCAAATTTGAATTACAGGTAGGTACTTCTTCCGACCGGATTTATTTCAACCTTCCGGTGTATATCGGTTCTTCCGGAAAGGGAGGACAGACGGTGTCCGGTACTTCTTTCAAATCACGGACAGATGGAAAAGTGATTCAAGTAAGAGGAACTGTCCGTGATATACAGGCAACTCCGCTTGCCAGAGTGAAAGTCCAGTCCGAAGAATCCGGTGAAAGTGCGTTGACTGACTATCGGGGCACATATACTATCAAGGTGAAAGATAATGGCAGACTTATTTTCTCGAAAAAAGGATTTGCCGATAAAACAATAGAAGTAGAGAGGCAGACTGATGTCAGTATTCAAATGGCTAAAGGTGAGTAGATACATGAAATACTGTATGGCTATTGGTTTGCTGGGTAGTATGACTTTACAAGCTATGGCTCAATATACAGGAAAGGTTTTCGTTGATGAGAACAGAAATGGTCTCCTCGATGAAGGTGAAAAACGATTGCATCGGGTCTCTGTTTCCGATGGGTTAAATGTGGTACAGACAGATTCAAATGGCGCATATCAATTGCCCGGACATTCCCGTATGCATTTTCTGTTTATTACTACTCCTTCCGGATATAAGACTGATAATGCCTACTATTACCGGATAGAGAACGGTCGTACGGAATACGATTTTCCGGTATATCCTTGTTATGGAGGAATTCAAGCTGACGGTAGTCACCGGTTTATACATATCTCTGATACAGAAATACGTGGAAAAGAAGGGAATCAAGCGTGGGTGGATAATCTCCGTGACTATTCGGCCAATGAGAAAATAGCTTTTATCGTGCATACAGGGGATATTTGTTATGAATCGGGACTGAACAGTCATATAGGCTTGCTGAATACCGCTTTGATGGAAGACACGCAAATCTTTTATGGAATAGGCAATCATGACTTGGTGAAAGGTGCTTATGGGGAAGAACTTTTCGAGAAACTCTACGGACCGGTATTCTATTCATTTGATGTGGGGAATACACATTACATAATGACACCTATGCTTCATGGAGATTATTTACCGGAGTATACTAAGGAAGATGTATATCGCTGGATGAAAAATGATCTTGCTTATGTAGGCAAGGAGAAGTCGATCATTGTTTTCAATCATAGCCTGCCGGAAGATACGGTAGCTTTTAAATATGGTATTAGTGATACGGAGTATATAGACTTGCCGGCTATGGGATTGAAAGCTTGGTTGTACGGTCACTGGCACGTAAATCATGTGCATAAGCATAAAGTGACAGGGGTGTATACTATCTGTACCTCTACGCCTGCTTGTGGTGGTATTGACCATGCACCTTCTGCTTTTCGTGTACTGACTGTTGATACAGAGGGAAACGTGGCGTCCGAGTTCCGATACAGTTATCTGTCTCCTTCATTACATATTGTTTCGTTGGAGAATGGACAGCTGCCAACACTTCCTTCCGGAAAGATTCCTTTGTCCGTCAATGCCTACTCTACGGTTTCCCCAATACGATCCATGCGTTATTGGTGTGAATCGGAAGGTAAAAAAGTTCTTTCCTCCAATCTTTTGAAACGTCAGAGTGATTTCAATTGGTATGCGGAAATTCCTTTGCTTTCTCAATGGGAACATCGGCAGCTTACTGTAATAGTGGAGGCATTTTTCAATAATGGAGAGGTAAGGCGATGCAGGCGTTCGTTTTTTTATGAAAAGCCTGAAAGGAAACAATTGCCTTTGCGGTTGTCATGGATTAAAAATGTAGGCGCTTCTATTTTCATGTCTGCTCCTTTGGTATATCGGAAACGTCTCTTTACGGCATCGGTCGATGATAATGAATCGGGGAAAGCGGCTGTAGTGTGTATGGATGCGCAAAATGGAACAGTCTGTTGGCGGTATTCACTTCGTGGCTCTGTACGCAGTAGTATTGCGATTGCTGATGGACTGGTCTTTGCCCAAGATGTACATGGTTACCTATATGCGATTCAAGCAGAAACTGGGACATTGGTTTGGGAAAAAGATTTAAATATCGGTGTACTTCCTCCTTTGAATGACGGTTTGGTTGCTGTTTCGGATATAGTATATGCCGGTACAGGAAAATCATTATGTGCCTTGAAAGCAGCTACGGGGGAACTTATTTGGAAGAATGGAGCTTGGAGCAGGGGGGAAAGATGCGTGGCAACACTTTCTCTTGGACATAGTATTCTGATTGGGCATGCAAACTGGAAGGGGTTGTATGCCAATAATGCTGTTAATGGTGAGTTGTTGTAGGAGAATAAAGATGCAGAATTAAAATATCGTTCGGCCTCTGTTGCTTGGGAAGGAGAGAATCTCTATCTTCTTTCTTCCCGTTCCTTTTTTATCTTGAATTCAAAGAACGGTGAGATTATAGTACGTAAAAAATTGAATTGTTCGGTCAATGTGAATTCAACTCCTTTAGTCACTGGATCCGAGATAATATTTGGAACAGCTACTAATGGAGTCATAGCTTTAGACAAGCAGACCTTAGAAGAGAAATGGAATTTTAAAACAAACCCCGCTTTAATTTATACATCTCCTTATTCTCAACCATCATCTTCAACTGTAGAGACTAGTCCAGTGTTGGTTGGAGATACTATTTTCTTTGGGGCCTCTGACGGAATACTATATGCATTGAACCGTATAAATGGTAAACTGCTGTGGAAATATAAAACAGGTGTGCCTATATTTTCTACAGTATCTGTTGCGGGAAACACTTTGTATGTAACAGATTTTGCCGGTAATGTGTATGGGTTTATAATGAATAATAAAACACAGGATTAACGCGAATTATCGCGGATTATCACAGAAATGAATTTATAAGTCGTTAATTATTATATATATAGCGATATTCAGCAAATTATAAATCAAGAGAAAAGTTTTACTTTACGTGAGCTTTTCTCTTAATCTATTTCGGTCAAATTGACAGCCTTCCATCTTTTTGTATAATATTATTTACGTATTCTTGTTTTTTTCTTCCCAACCATGCATTATGTATATGTCTTTTTCAGGGGAAGTTAAAACCTCTTCTCTTTTCCTCTTATTTTAGTCAGATTATGCTGCCGTTCTTTTTTTCTTTTCGACCTTTTCTATCATACATATCGCATTAGCCGTATGTATTCCAAAGAAAATCCAAAGCATTTTCGTTTTTTGGTTTCTGGCTTTTATTTGAGGCAGTGAGTAATGTTGTTTCTGTGTTCCAAAACTTCCTTTCAGCCGGATAGCTCTTTCACAACTGAGTTCCGACTGTAAGATCTTACGAAATAGTTCATCTTTGATAGTTCTGCCCTTACACTTAAAAGAGGATGATCCAGATATTCCAGAAAACGGGCGGGATTTTTGGATTGGGAGAGATAGCTGTTATCAAAACCGTCATATCTCTATTCTATATAATTAGCATCAAAAATAAAAAAGAAGACAAGTTCTTCAGAATAAAGAATTATCTCCTTTCATTTACTACCAATATGCAACAGTATAAACCTCAAAAATCTCTACCTTTATTTCGGCTAGAGAAAAAGGTTAATTAAAGTCTCTTTTTCACAACAATCAGCTGATAATCAGTTCATATTATAAATTCAATCAAAACATTACAGGCTATCAAACAATACACATACAAAAAATCAAGCACCGAACAACTTTATATTTACAGAGCTCAACTAGTAAACAGCAAATCAGTGACACACCTCTATGTACCGTTACATCACTTATCTATTCACGACAGTTCATCTGCCAGGGTACAAAGCATCCGCTCAACAATCTGATTCTCCTTACATTTATAAGCTATGGAATAGGCGTTAATACCAACCGGGGGCACATAGATAGCAGCCAGTTCTATAAATGATGCCAAAGCAACATCATATAAAAAGTCTTCCTTAGACAATTCCAAACGTTGCTGGATTACTTGATAATAAGCATCCAACACAGAATCCTTGAAGGGGCAGAGGAGAGCGTCCCCTTTAAGACTAGGAAGACTAGTCAAACGGGCAATATCTGACATATATGGCATAACACCTACATTAGCCAGGTCTATAAAACAAATATGACCAGTGTGAACCAGAAAATTAGTAGGAAAAGCGTCACCGTGACCGATAACCTGAGGAGCTTTATTGAAACGGAGGGCTAGTTTCTGGATCAAATTTCGCCATTTCTGATTGAAATAATTACTGCGGACAATACTTCTCCATTTTTCCTCATATAAATCACTGCCATGTTGATATATCGATATATTCCTGTCAGCTCCCCAATACTTCAAATGCAACTTTGCTAATTGATTAGCTGTTTCTTGCCATGCTTCCTTAGAACTATCTGAGCTCAATTCATTTCCACACAAATATTGTTCAAATAAGATAATTTTGCGAGGTTCAGCATTATTAGCAAGGTATAAAATAGGATTAGGAACAGGAAAACCGTCCTTTTTTAATAGTTCTAAAATTGAGTATTCTGTTCTATTAGTAATCTTTGCAACCATAATATCTTTATCTCGCTCTACTTTAAAGCACTGATAATCGCTTGCAAAAATCGTTCCTTGAAATTGAGATATACGAAAACTATTTTTTTCAACTGAACTTTCATCATCCCATTCTGTTCCAATTATAATTTTTGCAATCGATATATAATCTTCACGAGTAAACATCTTTAAGCCTCCTTTTTGTATTCATTTATAACGCGAATAATTTATATTGAATTATATATTGCAAGGACACAATTCCCTTTTATTAGCTATTATAACATTGTAGCAATCTGATTTTCCAAAGCCTTCTTAATAAAAGCATTAATGGAAACGCCTGCCTGTTTGGCTAATATGGCAATACGACTATGAATCTCCGGTGTTATACGGATATTAAGCGAACCGGAATAGCTTTTATGCGGTTCAATGCCCTCTGCCTTGCAATATTCCAAATAATCATCTACCGCTTCATGGAAAGCCGAAGTTAATTCCTTAACACTTTCTCCTTCAAAATTAACTAGTCCGTCAATTCCCTCTATCTTTCCAAAGAAAACACTATCCTTTTCGCTAAAATTGACTGACCCCATATAGCCTTTGTAAGTTAATGTATTCATATCATCATCCTTTATTTAATAAATCCAGCTTCTTTCAGATCATTATATACTTGTTTCATTGCGTAACCTTTGATGATATTTCCCGGATGTGGTTTATGTATCATAATAGGACGACCCAATTGATTTTTGAATATGACCCTTGATCCAGAAGTTTTACCCTTATTGGATCTTTCATAACCAAAATAACCAAGCAACTTTTCCATTTCATCAAAAGTAAAATCCGTAGGCAACGATCTAAAACGCTCTATTAGTTTTTCTTTTGTTCCCATCATATTGATGTTTTTGCAAATGTAACTATTTTATAGTTGCAAACAAAGGATATTATGGTCTTTAACAATATAATAATAACTCCGTATTTTTGAAATTGCGGCATAGTTATCATTCTTTTATTAACGCTTACGTTCACCACGTATGTCTCTAAAGAAACTCGTGACTATTCTTTCTCCGTTACACTACGAAAGACAATAACGTCACTCCCACAGACATACTCTAAAGGGTTCACTCTCGCTCCGCACTT